>Ga0315287_10003282_pt1 | contig 15583 bp, 16 predicted proteins | sample YL17G11_0_MG_FD_205037 | JGI IMG/M metagenome (GOLD analysis project Ga0315287, IMG submission 205037) | Sediment microbial communities from Yellowstone Lake, YNP, Wyoming, USA - YL17G11_0 | ecosystem: Environmental > Aquatic > Freshwater > Lake > Sediment | place: USA: Wyoming | collected... | reverse complement strand
TGGCATGAGCCGGCGGCGAGGACGACGGCGATGAACAGGTTCCGGATCAGTCGCTGTCGCTGGTCAGCCAATTATGGAATCCCCGGTCCAGGTAGGCATCGATCGGCAGGTCCGACGACAGGATCGCGGCGTCCGTGTCCTCGATATCCTTCATTTGCTGATAAGCCTGCCATTGCTGGAATCCGATGCTGGCGGCAGCGATCAGCAGAATGCCGAGCCAGAGCTTGCCGCTCGCCCAGAAGCTCGCGCCGCCGCCGGTACCCGACCCAGGGGAAGCCAACGCATGCGCCGCCTGCGGCGCGTACGCCCGCTTCGGCTCGGCGACACGGGCGAGCGCCTGCTGTCGTGCCAACTGCAGCCGGTAGGCGGTCCCGGCCTTCAGATTCGACGTGCCGCTATCGAGGTAACCCGTTAATTTCTTTGCAAAATCATCGTCTTTGGTCGTCATAGCGTGACCCCTTTGGCTTTGAGGCTCTCGGCCAACGCGTGAACGGCTCTGGAGCAATGCGTTTTCACACTGCCCTCCGAGCACCCCATCGCAGCAGCGGTTTCCGCGACATCAAACTCCTCCCAGTAACGCAGCAGAAAGGCTTCCCGTTGACGCGCCGGCAACCGCGCCAGCGCCTGCTCGATGATGCCCACGAGCTGCGCCTGTTCGAACTGCACGGCGGGATCGACCGTCGCATTGGAGTCCGATTTCGCGTTCAGAGTTTCGAGCGGATCGAAATCGTCGTCCTTTTCATCCCTTTTTCCCAGGGCGGAGAGCAGCGTTGTCCATGTCGAGCGGACCTTCTGGCGGCGGAAATGGTCGTGGATCGTGTTCTGCAGGATGCGCTGAAAAAGCATCGGCAGCTCGGCTGCCGGCTTCATGGAATATTTCTCGGTCAGCTTGAGCATGGCATCCTGGACGACGTCGAGCGCGGCATGCTCGTCGCGGACGGCGAACAGCGCCTGCTTGAACGCGCGTCGCTCGACCTCCGCGAGGAACGCCGAAATTTCTTGAAAGGAGGCCAGGGTCGAGTTCGTCGTTTCCGGGATCGGGATGCATTATAGGCGGCACGTGCGAGCGTCGCATTGTGCGCTGCGGTAGACTTGACCGGTGCGGGCGCTGCAGGTAAGGTTCCAGCGTCGGCCTGAAACGGTCGATGCTGTGCTGCAAAAAAAGCGGCCGTTTGTGCCCCCTCCGACGACGCCACAAGCGTGATCGGAGAATCCCTCGGGGTGCGGCCGATGTTGCTCGAATCGTGGCTTTTTACCCGACAAAAGCCCTGGTGGGCGCGTCCATCTCAATGCGCGCCGTGCAGTTTTGCAGAGCCTCGCGTGCCCGATCGTTCGCGGATCCGGCGCCGGGAGTGGCCACCATTACGCTTGGGGCAATACCATGCAACTCACGGGTGCAGAAATCGTCATCCGCTGTCTGGGAGAAGAAGGCGTCGAGTATGTCTTCGGCTATCCGGGCGGCGCCGTTCTCAACATTTACGACGAGTTTTTCAAGCAGGACAAGGTAAAGCACGTGCTGGTGCGGCACGAGCAGGGCGCCGTCCACGCGGCGGACGGCTATTCGCGGTCGAGTCAGAAAGTCGGCGTTTGCCTGGTGACGTCCGGTCCCGGCGTCACCAATGCGGTCACCGGCATCGCGACCGCGTACATGGACTCGATTCCCATGGTGGTGCTGACCGGCCAGGTGCCGACGCACGCGATCGGCCAGGACGCGTTCCAGGAATGCGACACCGTCGGCATCACCCGACCCTGCGTCAAGCACAATTTCCTGGTCAAGGACGTCAAGGACCTGGCGACCACGATCAAGAAGGCTTTCTACCTCGCCGCGACCGGGCGGCCGGGCCCCGTGCTGGTCGACATCCCGAAGGACGTCACGCAGGCGACAACCGAATTCAGCTACCCGAAGACGGTGTCGCTGCGCTCCTACAATCCGGTGACCAAGGGCCACGCAGGGCAGATCAAGAAGGCGGTCCAGCTTCTGCTCGATGCCAAGCGGCCGATGGTCTATGCCGGCGGCGGCGTGGTCCTCAACAACGCGGCACCGCAGTTGACGCGGCTCGTGCGGCTGCTGGGGTTTCCCTGCACCAACACGCTGATGGGTCTGGGCTCGTTCCCGGGCACCGACCCGCAGTTCACCGGCATGCTCGGCATGCATGGGACCGTCGAGTCGAACATGGCGATGCAGAACTGCGACGTCCTGATCGCGATCGGCGCCCGGTTCGACGACCGCGTCATCGGCAATCCTTCCCATTTTTTCCGCGCCGACCGCAAGATCATCCACGTCGACATCGACCCGTCGTCGATTTCGAAGCGCGTCAAGGTCGACGTGCCGATCGTCGGCTACGTCGCCGACGTGATCGACGAGATGCTGAAGCTGATCGAATCGTCGCCGCAGCGACCGGACCCGGCGGCGCTCAAGGCCTGGTGGGCCGAGATCAAGGACTGGCAGAGCAAGGATTGCCTCAGGTACGACCGCAACAGCGCGCTCATCAAGCCCCAGTACGTGATCGAGAAGCTCTACGAGCTCACGAAGGGCGACGCGTTCATCACGTCCGATGTCGGTCAGCACCAGATGTGGGCGGCGCAATACTACAAGTTCGATAAGCCGCGCCGCTGGATCAACTCCGGCGGCCTCGGCACGATGGGTTTCGGGCTGCCGGCGGCGATGGGCGTGCAGATGGTGAATCCGGGTGCGACCGTCGCGTGCGTGACGGGCGAGGCTTCGATCCAGATGTGCATCCAGGAGCTGTCGACCTGCAAGCAGTACCACCTGCCGATCAAGGTCGTGAACCTCAACAACCGCTACATGGGCATGGTCCGGCAGTGGCAGGAGTTCTTCTACGGCAACCGCTACGCGGAGTCGTACATGGACGCGCTCCCCGACTTCGTGAAGCTGGCGGAGGCGTACGGCCACGTCGGGATCAAGATCGAGAAACCGGGTGATGTCGAAGCGGCGCTCAAGGAGGCGTTCCGGCAGAAGGACCGGCTCGTGTTCATGGACTTCATCACCGACCAGAAGGAAAACGTGTTCCCGATGGTGCCGGGCGGCATGGGGCTGACGGAAATGATCCTGGCTGAGGAGTTGTAACCCATGCGTCACATTCTTTCCATCCTGGTCGAAAACGAGGCTGGCGCGCTGTCGCGGATCTCGGGGCTGTTTTCTGCGCGTGGATACAACATCGAATCGCTTACGGTGGCGCCGACCGAGGACGTGACAATGTCGCGGATGACCATCGTTACCGTCGGTTCCGAGGACGTGATCGAGCAGATCACCAAACAGTTGAACAAGCTGGTCGACGTGGTCAAGGTGGTCGACCTGACCGAGGGCAACCACATCGAGCGGGAATTGATGCTGGTGAAGGTGCGCGCCGCCGGGAAGGATCGCGAGGAGATGAAACGGCTCGCCGACATCTTCCGCGGCCGAATCCTCGATGTCACCGACAAGAGCTACACCATCGAACTGACAGGCACCGGCTCGAAGCTGGATGCGTTCCTGCAATCGATCGAGCCGGGCGTGATCCTCGAAACGGTGCGCACCGGCGCGTCGGGAATCGGCCGCGGGGAACGGATCTTGCGCGTCTAGCGCCTGGCGTGAAACCCGCCGCCTGGTCGGACGCATCGCGCGCGACGCCGGGCCAATCAACGAGGAGATGCAAACATGAAGGTGTACTACGAGAAAGACGCCGACCTGTCGCTGATCAAGGGCAAGAAAGTCACGATCGTCGGTTACGGCTCGCAGGGCCACGCGCACGCGCAGAACCTCCACGACTCCGGGGTCAAGGTTACCGTCGGCCTGCGCAAGGGCGGCGCATCGTGGGACAAGGCGAAGAAGGCCGGTCTCAAGGTCGCGGAAGTCGATGCCGCGGTGAAAGGCGCCGACTTGGTGATGATGCTGATGCCCGACGAGCACATTGCCGCCGTGTACAAGGACGGCGTCGAGCCGAACATCAGGAAGGGCGCGACACTCGCCTTCGCGCACGGCTTCAACATCCACTACGGCCAGGTCGTGCCGCGCGCCGACCTCGATGTCGTCATGGTCGCGCCGAAGGCCCCGGGCCATACGGTGCGTTCGACCTACGCGCAGGGCGGCGGGGTGCCGATGCTGATTGCCGTCCACCAGGATGCGAGCGGAAAGGCGCGGGACCTTGCGCTCTCCTACGCCGCCGCGATCGGAGGCGCGCGCGCCGGCGTCATCGAAACCAATTTTCGCGAGGAGACCGAGACCGACCTCTTCGGCGAACAGGCGGTGCTCTGCGGTGGCCTGGTGGAGTTGATCAAGGCCGGCTACGAGACGCTGACCGAGGCCGGGTACGCCCCCGAGATGGCGTATTTCGAGTGCCTGCACGAGGTCAAGCTGATCGTCGACCTGATCTACGAGGGCGGCATTGCGAACATGAACTACTCGATTTCGAACAACGCCGAATATGGCGAGTACGTCACCGGGCCCAAGATCGTCACCGAGGAGACGAAGTGGGCGATGCGCGAGGCGCTCACGCGTATCCAGACCGGCGAGTATGCGAAGGATTTCATCCTGGAAAACCGCGCCGGCGCGCCGACGCTGCTCTCGCGACGCCGGATGACCGCGGAGCATCCGATCGAAGTGGTCGGCGAGAAGCTGCGGTCGATGATGCCGTGGATCAGGAAGAACAAGCTGGTGGACCAGAGCCGCAATTGACGGCGATGGCCGAGCCTGGCCCCGGATCGGCGCGGCAACGGGGGTGGGGACTCGTGGTGCTCCTGCTCGCGGTCGTGATCGTCGCCTTGTTGGCGGGAACGATGCTGCGGCAGTACGGCCTCGCGGGGGGTTCGAGTGCCCGTGTCGAGCCGGGCGCGCGTGGAGAGGGGGCGCGGGACCCGGGACTTGGCATGGCGCCCCTCGATCCGGGAGCCGCGGTGCCCGCGCCGCGCACGGCCATCGAACGCGCGCGTGGACTCGAAGATTCCGTCCGCCAGCAGGCCGGTGATCTCAACAAGCGCGTCGACGACGCGGCCCAATAGCGCCTGCGGCGACGGGCAGGGTGCCTCGCGCGCCGTGTAGAATCCGTCATCGTCGCTGCCGGAAGCGCCCGTGTCGAAATACCCCCACCCGATCATCGCCCGCGAAGGTTGGCCCTTCCTCGCCGTCGCCGTGGTCGTTGCCGCTGTCCTGACCGCAACCCGCCTCTGGTTCGTCGCTGCGCTGGCGTGGCTGGCGGTCATTTTCATTGTCCAGTTCTTCCGGGACCCGCCGCGGGTCGTACCGCAGCAGCCGAATGCCGTGCTGTCGCCGGCCGACGGCCGGATCGTCAAGGTCGAACGGACGCGGGACCCGTACCTCGACCGCGATGCCCTGAAGATCAGCGTGTTCATGAACGTGTTCAACGTCCATTCGAACCGCAGTCCCGTCGACGGCACGGTCGTCAACGCGTGGTATCACGCGGGGAGCTTCCTGAACGCCGCCCTGGACAAGGCGTCGCTCGAGAACGAACGCAATGCACTGCACCTGCGCACGGTCGACGGGCAGGAGGTTACCTGCGTGCAGGTCGCCGGCCTGATCGCCCGGCGCATCCTCTGCTACGTCAAGCCGGGCGACGGACTCGCGCGCGGCCAGCGCTACGGCTTCATCCGCTTCGGCTCGCGCGTGGACGTGTACCTCACGCCGTCTGCGGTACCCAGGGTCGCGGTGGGCGATGTGGTGTTCGCGACCGAAACCATACTCGCCGAAATCCCGAAGGCGTGATCCGGGGCTTGCCAACGCAGCCGCCCGCATTCTTCTCGGGCGCAGCGTTGCCCCGCTCCCCGGCGCGGAGAGCCGCCGGGTCGCGGAGAGCCGCCGTTGTCACGCACCTTCCTTGCTGCTAGGCTTGCCGCGCCATGCCGGACTTCAATACGCGACGCGCGCTGCAGAAGAACCGCATCCGCAGGCGCGGCATCTACCTGCTGCCGAACCTGTTCACGACCGCCGCGCTGTTCGCGGGCTTTTTCGCGATCGTCCAGGCGATGAACCAGCGCTTCGACCAGTCGGCGGTCGCCATTTTCGCCGCGATGGTCCTGGACGGGCTCGACGGCCGCGTCGCGCGGCTCACCAAGACCCAGAGTGCGTTCGGCGCCGAGTACGACAGCCTGTCCGACATGGTGTCGTTCGGCGCCGCTCCGGCGCTCATTGTCTACGAGTGGTCGCTGCGCGGCATGGGCAAACTGGGATGGATCGCCGCGTTCGTCTACGTCGCCGGCGCCGCGCTGCGGCTTGCCCGCTTCAACACGATGCTCGACGTCGCGGACAAGCACTGGTTCACCGGGTTGCCCAGCCCGGCCGCGGCGGCGCTGGTCGCGGGTTTCGTCTGGATCATCGACGACTACGCCATCGATCCGGCCAGCATCCGATGGTGGGCATGGTCGGTGACGCTTTTCGCCGGCCTGACGATGGTCAGCAATGTTCCGTTCTACAGCTTCAAGGCCATCAACCTCAGGAAGAGCGTGCCGTTTCTGGCCATCTTCCTGATCGTCATCTCGTTTGCGCTGCTGTCCTACCAGCCCGCGATGGTACTGTTCGCGGCTTTCGTCGCCTATGGCCTTTCCGGCTATATCGGGTGGGCCTGGCTTGCCTGGCGCCGGCGCCGGCGTGGCCCGGTCGAGTGAACAACCAGAACGCGGGCAGGTCGATCCACTGTGCGATCGCGGTCGCGCCTGATGCCGGCCCCGCCGCCCCTTCGCGGCCCCTTGCCGCAGGCGCGAATTTGTTGTTATAGTGTGCCGTCATGAGCAGCCATCTCCACTCCGCCGGCCGTCTTGCGCGTCCCGCGCTGACCTCCCTTCCGGGCGGCCTGCTGCTCCTGCTGCGCCCCGCGCGCAGATAAATTCATCCCCCCTTCGCAGTACCTGGACCTGTCGGCACGCAGCCGGCGGGGATCTCCACCGGCCATTGCTGGCCGCTTGAACCACAGGAGCCGACCATGGCGGACCACTTGATCATTTTCGACACGACCTTGCGCGACGGCGAGCAGAGTCCGGGCGCATCGATGACCCGCGAAGAGAAGATGCGGATCGCAAAGCAGCTGGAGCGATTGCGCGTCGATGTCATCGAGGCCGGGTTTCCGGCGTCCTCGAACGGCGATTTCGAGGCGGTCCGCGCGATCGCGGGCGCGATCAAGGACAGCACCGTCTGCGGACTCGCACGCGCCAACGAGAACGACATCGCGCGTTGCGGCGAGGCGATCAAGCCCGCACCGGCGGGCCGCATCCACACGTTCATCGCCACCTCGCCGATCCACATGCAGATGAAGCTCCGGATGTCACCGGACCAGGTATTCGAGCAGGCGGTCAAGTCGATCGGCTGGGCACGGCGGCACACCGACGACGTCGAATTCTCGCCGGAAGACGCGGGGCGCTCCGATCCGGATTTCCTGTGCCGGTTGCTCGAGGCGGTGATCGCCGCGGGAGCGACCACCGTGAATATTCCCGACACCGTCGGCTATACGATGCCGTGGCAGTTCGGCGCGTTGATCAAATCGCTGCGCGAACGGGTCCCCAATTCGGACAAGGCAGTATGGTCGGTGCATTGCCACAACGATCTCGGGCTCGCGGTCGCCAATTCGCTGTCATCGGTGATGAACGGCGCGCGGCAGGTCGAATGCACGATCAACGGCCTCGGCGAGCGCGCGGGCAACGCGTCGCTCGAGGAGATCGTGATGGCGGTGAGGACTCGCAAGGACGTGTTCCCGTGCACGACGCGCATCGACGCGACGCAGATCGTTCCCGCGTCGAAGCTGGTCTCCAGCATCACCGGCTTCCCGGTGCAGCCCAACAAGGCGATCGTTGGCGCCAACGCATTTGCGCACGAGTCGGGCATTCACCAGGACGGCGTGCTGAAGCACCGCGAGACCTACGAGATCATGCGGGCTGAGGACGTGGGTTGGAACGCGAACAAGCTCTCGCTGGGCAAGCTGTCCGGCCGCAACGCGTTCAGGACCCGGCTCTCCGAACTCGGCATCGACCTCGGCAGCGAGGACGCGGTGAATCACGCGTTCGTCAAGTTCAAGGAGCTCGCTGACAAGAAGGGCCAGGTGTTCGACGAAGACCTGCAGGCGCTGGCTTCGGATGAAGACGTCACGCCGGAGCGCGAGCATTTCCGGCTGCTGACCCTGAAGGTGGTCTCGGAAACCGGAACGGTGCCGCAAGCACGCGTGGCGATCGCCGCCGGCGATACCGAACTGCATGCCGAGACCACGGGCGACGGCCCGGTCGACGCGGTGTTCAAGGCGCTCGAGCGGCTGGCAAAGTCGAATGCCAAGCTGCTGCTGTACTCGGTCAACGCGATCACGACCGGAACCGACGCGCAGGGCGAAGTGACCGTGCGCCTGGAGCGGGGCGGGCGCATCGTCAACGGCAACGGCGCCGACACCGACATCATCGTCGCCTCGGCGAAGGCCTATATCAATGCGCTGAACAAGCTCCACAGCCGGCAGGAGCGGCTCAATCCGCAATTAGCGGCGTGAGCCTGGGAGCAGGGGCCGCCAGGGCGCATTCTGCGAACGTGGAAAGATTGAGTTGGCGGCCCCTTGCGCCCAACTCGGGTCGCATCCCCGCTGCGCGGGGCCCCTGCTCCACCTCGCCGGGCGCCCCGCTTAGCGGGGATGCGACCGGGGCGAGTCGACGCGGCGGCGCCGCGCTCGCGCCGAACCCTGAACTGCGGTAGAATTCATCTCTGAAAGTCGTTTTCATAAATGTCGCGGTCGACCTCGACGGCCCCGCGACACATCGTCACGAAACCGCAGCGAGGACACCCCGATGAGCACCCCCAGCTACGGCCCCGGCATCGAGATCAGGGGCCGCATCACTCCCGAGTACGCGCAGATTCTGACGCCGGAGGCGGTTGCGTTTGCGGCGAAGCTGCAGCGCGCGTTCGGCGGCCGCCGCGACGAACTGCTGGCACTTCGCGGCGTGCGGCAGCTTGAACTCGATGCCGGCAAGTTGCCCGACTTCCTGCCCGAGACGCGTGCCATTCGGGAGGGCGACTGGACCTGCGGTTCGATTCCCGCCGACATCGTCGATCGCCGCGTGGAGATCACCGGTCCGGTTGACCGCAAGATGGTCATCAACGCTCTCAATTCGGGCGCGAGCGTGTTCATGGCCGACTTCGAAGACGCCAACACGCCGAAATGGGACAACAACATTCAGGGCCACCTCAATCTGCGCGACGCGATCCGCCGCCGGATCGACTATACGTCGCCCGACGGCAAGGCGTACAAGCTGAACGAGAAGACCGCTGTGCTGTTCGTGCGGCCACGGGGCTGGCACCTGCCGGAAAAGCACGTGCTGATCGACAGCGCGCCGATGTCCGGCGGCATCTTCGACTTCGCGCTGTTTTTCTTCCACAACGCGAAGGAACTGCTCGCGCGCGGCAGCGGTCCGTACTTCTACCTGCCGAAGCTCGAAAGCCATCTCGAGGCGCGGCTGTGGAACGACATCTTCGTGATGGCGCAGAACGATCTCGGCGTTCCGCAGGGTTCGGTCAAGGCCACGGTGCTGGTCGAAACGCTGCTTGCGGCGTTCGAGATGGATGAGATCCTGTATGAATTGCGCGAGCACTCGGCCGGCCTCAACTGCGGCCGCTGGGACTACATCTTCTCGTGCATCAAGAAGTTCCGGAACCACAAGGATTTCTGCCTCGCCGACCGGGCACTGGTCACGATGACCACGCACTTCCTCAAGAGCTACGCCGAGCTCCTCATCAAGACCTGCCACCGGCGCAACATTCACGCGATGGGCGGAATGGCGGCGCAGATTCCGGTGAAGAACGACGAGGCGGCCAACGCGGAGGCGTTCGCGAAGGTGAAGGCGGACAAGGAACGCGAGGCGACCTACGGCCACGACGGCACGTGGGTCGCGCATCCGGGCCTCGTGCCGGTCGCGCTGGAAGCCTTCAATCGGCTGATGCCGGGACTGAACCAGATCGCGACCCGCAAGCGCGAGGATGTGCGAACGACTGCGGCCGACCTCATCAAGTTCGAGCCCGAATCCCCGATCACCGAGCGTGGCCTGCGCCTCAACGTCAACGTCGCGATCCAGTATGTCGGGGCGTGGCTCGCGGGGCAGGGCGCGGTCCCGATCTTCAATCTGATGGAAGACGCGGCGACGGCAGAGATCTCGAGGTCGCAGGTCTGGCAGTGGATCCGCTCGCCCAAGGGCAGGCTCGACGACGGGCGAAAGATCACCCGGGAGATGGTCGCGTTGATGATTCCGGAGGAACTCGCGAAGATCCGCGAGCTGCTCGGCGCCGCCTATGCGGCTGGAAAGTACGATGATGCCGCGACGATCTTCGCCGATCTCGTCAACAACGACACGTTCATCGACTTCCTGACGTTGCCGGCGTACGAACGCATCGACTGAGCGCCTTCGATTTCGCGGCGACAAGAGGCCGGCCACCCCGGCTTCCTGCGTCAGTGACCGCTAAACGATCGTGCACGCCTCGCCGAAAGGGAGGCGCGGCGCGCGCGGATGGAGTTTTTCCGGATTGCCGTAGCCGAGGTTGCACAGGAAGTTCGATTCGACCTTGCCGTCCGGAAAGAATGCGGCATCGACTTTCGTGTTGTCGAAGCCGGACATCGGACCGCAGTCGAGTCCGATCGCGCGCGCTGCGACGATCATGTACGCGCCCTGCAATGATCCGTTGCGAAGCGCCGTCCTACGCAACTGCTCCTCCGGCTTGCCGGCGAACCAGCTGCGCGCGTCGGTGTGCGGAGCGAGCACCGGCATCCTTTCGTAGAACTCGAGGTCGTACGCGACGATCGCCGTCACCGGCGCGGCCATGGTCTGGACGACGTTGCCGACGTCGAGCGCGGGCTTCAACTTCTCCTTGGCCTCCCGGCTGCGGACGAACACGATCCGGGCAGGGCAACTGTTGCCCGTCGTCGGGCCCCATTTCATCAGGTCGTACAGCGCGCGCAGCGTGTCGTCGGAAACGGGCTTGTCGGCCCAGGCTCGATGCGTGCGCGCGGTGCGGAAGATCTGATCGAGCGAGGCGGGGTCAAGCATCATGACGGGAATCCAGGTAGCGCAGGCAGCGGGAAAGCGGAAACGATCGACTCGAGGTCGACACGCGTACACGCTTGAAGTATCGGGTCGCACCCGCATTTTTTCAATGGATCGGCTGGACCGCTGGCACGAGCGGCCAGCGATTAACCCAGTCTATCCTCGAGATTGGCACAATCAATTGGACGTATCGGAGGCGGGGCGCGCAAAATGGGGTCGTGGTCGGCACCCTGGTCCGCGCCGCCGGTCGATTTCCCGCTCCTGCTGGCCTCGGGGCGGGCTGAAAAGGCGCTCTTAACTCAAGGAGAAAGACGATGAAGACTCTCAACGGCACCAAGACCCACGACAATCTCAAGGCCGCATTCGCAGGCGAATCACAGGCGAATCGCCGCTATCTTTACTTCGCAAACAAGGCCGACATCGAAGGTCAGAACGACGTCGCTGCCTTGTTCCGGTCGACGGCGGAAGGCGAAACCGGTCACGCCCATGGCCACCTCGACTATCTGGCGCAGGTCGGCGACCCGGCGACCGGGCTGCCGATCGGCGCGTCGCGGCAGAACCTGAAGGCGGCGGTCGCGGGCGAGACGCACGAGTACACCGACATGTACCCGGGCATGGCCAAGGCGGCGCGCGGCGAGGGGTTCGAGGAAATCGCCGACTGGTTCGAAACGCTGGCCAAGGCCGAGCGCTCGCACGCCAATCGGTTCCAGAAAGCGCTGGACGCTCTCGCGGACTGATCGCCGGAGTGCGAATCGAGCGTCGCGGAGTTCGCGGCGTTCGATTCGCGGTTGACCTGTCGCCGCCGCGGCGGCGCGCCAGCGTCCGTACCCTTTGACGGCGGGCACAGCCGAGGTCCGCACGCCCGCGCCTGCAGGAGCGCGTCCTGCAACAAACATTTTCCATGAGCCCACGATGACCACCCGCGAAGGCAACCTGCAGGCGCCCACCCGCCATCCGCTCGACTGGCGCAATCCCGAGTTCTACGGGGAGGAACCGCTGTTCAAGGAGATGGAGCGCGTCTTCGACATCTGCCACGGCTGCCGCCGGTGCGTGAGTCTCTGCAATTCGTTCCCGACGCTGTTCGACCTGGTCGACGAGAGCAAGACGATGGAGGTCGACGGCGTCGCCAAGGCCGACTACTGGAAGGTCGTCGACCAGTGCTACCTGTGCGACGTCTGCTACATGACGAAGTGCCCGTACGTGCCGCCGCATCCTTGGAATCTCGATTTCCCGCACCTGATGCTGCGCGCGAAGGCGGTTCGCTTCCGGCAGGCGGGCGCGCCGTTCCGTGACCGGTTGCTGACCGGCACGGATCGCCTCGGCAAGCTCGCGACGATTCCGGTCGTCGTACAGGCCGTCAACAAGGTCAACAGCATGCCGTCGGCGCGCGCCGTGTTGGACAAGGTGCTCGGCGTCGCGAAGGAGGCCCGCCTGCCGCCGTACAACAGTGCGCGGTTTCGAAAGACGGCCGGCACCTCGGTCGCCTGGCCGGTGCGCGATGGGCAGCGGGCGCCCGGCAAGGTGGCGATCTTTGCAACCTGTTACATCAATTACAACGAGCCGGGAATCGGCCACGATCTGATCAGGATTCTCGACCACAACGAGGTGCCCTACCGGATCGTCGAAAAGGAAGCGTGCTGCGGGATGCCGAAACTGGAGCTGGGCGATCTCGATGGAGTCGAGAAACTCAAGAATGTGAACATTCCGCCGCTCGCGGCGCTCGCCCGCGACGGCTACGCGATCCTGACGGCGGTGCCGTCGTGCACGCTGATGTTCAAGCAGGAATTGCCGCTGATCTTTCCCGGGGACGCCGACGTGAAAGCGGTCGCGGACGCCATGTTCGATCCCTTCGAATATCTCGTCCTGCGCGACAAGGACGGTCTGCTCAAGAAGGATTTCAAGCGCCCGCTCGGCAAGGTGAGCTATCACATCCCCTGCCACTCGCGGGTGCAGAACGTCGGCCAGAAGACGCGCGAGGTGCTGGAGTGGGTGCCCGAAACCTCGGTCAGCACCGTCGAGCGGTGCGCCGGCCACGATGGAACGTATGGCGTGAAGTCCGAGTTCTACGCGCAGTCGATGAAGATCGGCAAGCCCGTGTTCCGGCAGATGGCGCAGACGGAGCCGGATTTCGTGAGCTCAGACTGCCCGATCGCCGGGCGGCGGATCCTGCAGGGGATCGACGAATCCGGGACGCCGCACCACGGAAAAAAGGAGCACCCGCTGACGCTGGTGCGGATGGCCTACGGCCTGTAACGGGCGTCTTGAAACCACGGAGAATCGCAATGGCACACGAAGGCTACCACGAGCCCGTCGACAAACTGTCCCCGGAAACGATGGACCTGCACCGGGCGATCATTTCGCTGATCGAGGAGCTGGAGGCCGTCGACTGGTACAACCAGCGCGTCGACGCCTGCACCGACGCCGAGCTCAAGGCTATCCTCGCGCATAACCGCGACGAGGAAATCGAGCACGCGTCGATGACGCTGGAATGGATTCGCCGCCGCAATCCGGTGTTCGATCACGAGTTGCGGGGAGCGCTGTTCAAGACCGGACCGATCACCGGTCAGCATTGAGGAGGCAGATCATGAACGCAATCACCCGCGACTCGCTGCTGACGCTCGAAGCCTACGCCAGGGCGCGCAAGGACTTCCGCGCCCGCGTGCTCGCGCACAAGAAACCGCGGACCGTGCATCTCGGCGAGCACCTGACGCTGTTGTTCGAGGACGAACTGACGATCCGCTACCAGATCCAGGAAATGCTGCGGATCGAGAAGACCTTCGAGGACGCGGGCATCGAGGACGAGCTCGCCGCCTACAACCCGCTGGTGCCCGATGGTTCGAACTTCAAGGCGACGATGCTGATCGAGTATGAGGACGTCGACGAGCGCAAGCGCGCGTTGGGGACGCTGAGGGGCATCGAAGGGCGTGTCTACGTGCAGGCCGAAGGCTGCGCGCGAGTCTACGCGATCGCCGACGAGGACCTGCCGCGGGAGAACGACGAGAAAACCTCGGCGGTGCATTTTCTGCGATTCGAGCTGACTCCCGAGATGGTCGCCGCGCTCAAGTATGGCGTTGGCCTCGGCATCGGCGTCGACCATCCGGAATGCACGGTGGCGGTCCCCGCAGTCGGCGAAGAAACGCGCAAGGCGCTGGTGGCGGACCTCCGAAAGTAGCGCGAAAGTAGGGTCAGACACCACTTTTGCCACGGCAAGAGTGGTGTCTGACCCTACTTTCGCGGTGTCTGACCCTGCTTTGGTCCCTCAGTCGCGGAAGTTGCCGAACTGCACCGGAAAGTCGGTGATGGATTTCTTCACCAAGGCAATCGCGTCCTGAAGGATGTCGCGCTTGGCGCCGGACACGCGCACCGCGTCGCCCTGGATGCTCGCCTGCACCTTCATCTTGCTGTCCTTGATCAGTTTGACGATCTTCTTCGACAGTTCCTGCTCGATGCCGACGCGGACGGTGACCACCTGCTTCACCTTGTTGCCGGAGACTTTCTGCACATCGCCGTACTTCAGCGAGCGGATGTCGACGCCGCGCTTGGTGAGCTTGGCCGTGAGGATGTCGGTGACCTGCGACAGCTTGAAATCGTCGTCGGCGTAGAGCGTCAGCGCGGTGTCGGCATGCTCGACACGGGCATCCGAGCCCTTGAAGTCGAAACGGGTGGAGACTTCCTTGTTGGTCTGGTCCACGGCGTTGCGGACTTCGACCTGGTTCACTTCGGAGACGATATCGAACGACGGCATGGTTTGGGACCGGTGGGAGGGGGGAGATCTGATCGGCGGATGAAGTCGGGTCCGGTCACTTCCGGCGCGCCCGGTTGGCGGCAATCCGCATCCGCAACGCATTCAGCTTGATGAAACCGCCGGCGTCCTTCTGGTCGTACGCGCCGGCGTCGTCCTCGAACGTCGCGACGGTCGGGTCGAAGAGCGAATCGGTCTTTGAGTCGCGGCCGACGACGATCACGTTGCCCTTGTAGAGCTTCACGCGCACCCACCCGTTCACCGTGGCCTGCGACGCGTCGATCATGGTCTGCAGCATCCTGCGCTCCGGGCTCCACCAGTAGCCGTTGTAGATCAGGCCGGCGTAGCGCGGCATCAGGTCATCCTTCAGGTGGGCGACCTCGCGGTCGAGGCACACCGATTCGATCGCCCGATGCGCCTTCAGCATGATGGTGCCGCCCGGCGTTTCGTAGCATCCGCGCGACTTCATCCCGACATAGCGGTTCTCGACGAGATCGAGCCGGCCGACACCGTGCCTGCCGCCGAGGCGATTCAGTTCGGTCAGCACCTGCGCCGGCGTCATCGGCTTGCCGTTCAGCGCGCTGATGTCACCCTTCCGGTACTCGAGCTCGAGATACTCGGCGGCGTCCGGGGCCCTTTCCGGCGACACGCTCCAGCGCCACATGTCCTCTTCCGGTTCGCGCGCCGGGTCCTCGAGAATCCGGCCTTCGTAGCTGATGTGCAGCAGGTTGGCGTCCATCGAGTAGGGGCTGCCGCCGGCCTTGTGCTTCATCTCGATCGGGATGCCGTGCTTCGCGGCGTAGTCGAGCAATTTCTCGCGCGAGCCGAGGT
>Ga0315287_10003281_pt1 | contig 15583 bp, 12 predicted proteins | sample YL17G11_0_MG_FD_205037 | JGI IMG/M metagenome (GOLD analysis project Ga0315287, IMG submission 205037) | Sediment microbial communities from Yellowstone Lake, YNP, Wyoming, USA - YL17G11_0 | ecosystem: Environmental > Aquatic > Freshwater > Lake > Sediment | place: USA: Wyoming | collected... | reverse complement strand
CCGGTTTTCGCGGTCATGGTGCTGTTCGGCGTCGCGCGCGCGTTCGCGATGCCGACAGGACAGGCGCTGCTGCCGAACCTGGTCGACCGCGAGCAGTTCGGCACCGCGGTGGCGCTCAACTCGTCGCTGTGGCAGGTGACGACGATTGCCGGACCTGCGCTCGGCGGACTGCTCTATCTCGCGGGTCCGCGCACGGTCTATGCGACAGTGCTCGCGCTGCTTACCGGTTCGGTGCTGCTGCTGCTGACGATTCGCCGCGGGGGAGACAGCGCGTCGGTGGGGAGTTCGTTCGATCGCGCAACCGTGCTGTCGGGCCTGCGCTTCGTCTGGCAGCGGCGACCCGTGCTCGGGGCGATGTCCCTCGACCTCTTTGCCGTGCTGTTCGGTGGCGCGACGGCCTTGCTGCCGGTCTACGCCGTCGACGTGCTGCACGTCGGCCCGAGCGGCCTGGGCTGGCTGCGCGCGGCGCCGGGTGTCGGCGCGGCGGTGTGCGGCGCGGTGCTGAGTGCGTCGCCGGTCTCGCGTCGAGTCGGTTACTGGATGTTCGGCGGCGTTTTCGTCTACGGGTTCGCGACGCTGGTCTTCGGCGCATCGAGCATCTTCTGGGTCTCGTTCGTGGCCCTCGTCGTGATGGGAGCCGGGGACATGGTGAGCGTGTTCATCCGCCACCTGCTGGTGCAGCTGCAGACGCCGGATGAAATCCGCGGCCGCGTCAGTGCAGTCAACGCGGTATTCATTGGCGCATCGAACGAACTCGGCGAGTTCGAATCGGGCTTGACGGCGGCATGGTTCGGCGCCGTGCCGGCCGTCCTGCTGGGAGGCTGCGCGACGTTGCTGGTGGCCGCCGTCTGGGCGCGGCTGTTTCCGGAGCTGCGGCAGGTCGATCGGTTCGAGAGCCTGTGATTGCCTGGTCCGTGGTCGGTCCTGCCGCACCGCAACAGGGCGCGGTAATTGGCGGGTAAAACGCGGCACCCGTCGCCTCTTGCCGCAGAATCGTTGACGTATACTGTGGCGCATCAGGAGCCGGAGTCTTCCCTGCGCCGGGATCTTGCAGGGGGAGGGTCAGCGCAATGAACGCACGCGACAGTGAGGCCGGTCGACCGCGAGGCGGATTCGCGGCCCTGCGCTCGCTCGTCGGCGTGCTTGCCGTCACCGCTGTCGCCGGGTGCATGACCGCCAAGGTCGACGAGACACGGCAGGCCACGAGTTCCATCCAGGCGGGCGAATCGATCGTCGTCCTGAAGCGTCCGCAGATCGAAGGTGTCGGCACCGAGGAAGAGTTCCTCGATTGCCTGCAGCAGCGCCTCGGCGGCCAGCTGCTCCATCCGGTGGAAGGGCAGCCCACGCGGGCGAGCCGGTCGTCCGGCGGAGTGCCGTTCAAGATCTACGGCGAACAGCAGTTTCTCGACGCAATGTTCCCGTGGTTCGAGGCGAGCACCGCGCCTGCCAACGCAGCGGGCCTGAAGCTCCTGCTGCAACGGCCAGGCGTGACGGAGCGCCTCCAGCAGATCCAGGTGCGCTATGTCGTCTGGATCGATGGCAACACCCGCAAGACCGACAGCAACGGCAGCGTGGCCTGCGCGATCGGCCCGGGTGGCGGTGGCTGTTTCGGCGTCGGCTGGTGGGAAAAGGAATCCGGCTACGTGGCGTCCGTCTGGGACCTGAACAACGGGACCGAGGTCGGGTCGGTCAGCACCGACGTCACCGGGACGTCCGTCCTGATTGGCGTGCTATTGCCCATTCCGATCATCTCCCCGGTCCGTCGCACCGCGTGCGATCGGCTTGGCGATCAGCTACGGTCGTTCCTGGCCGGAGGCGACCTCGCCCCGGCGGTCGGCGCCGGCCCGACAGGCGGCAAATCTGCCGGCTCGCGTTGAACCGTCGCCGTTTGCGCACATCCAAGTGAGGGTAGGGCGGTCCGGTTGCGCGCGGGGGCCTGGCGCCTCCTGAGGGATTAAGTCATGCATCGACATCCATTCGTCCGGCATCTTGGGACAGTCGCCTGCGCGGCTGCGCTGGCTGCCTGCACGGTGTCGATGCCCACGATGCCGTCCATGCCGTCGACGCCCTCGGGCATGCCATCGCCCTCATCCCCAAGCTCCGGCAGCGGGTCCAGCGCCCCTTCGAGCGGAGGCAGCCCGAGCAGCCAGTCACCGTCGTCGCAATCGTCGGGTGGAAGTCCAGGTAGCTCGGGCGGTGCCAGCGGCCAGAGCGGCTCATCGAGCGCGGGCAGCGCCGGGAAAACCGGCAGTTCCGGCGGCAGCCAGGGATCGAGCGGCGCCAGCGGTTCAGGTACATCCAGTGGTTCCAGCGGAACCGCAGGCCAGGGAACGGCCCCGCCGACCGCCCCCGGCTGGACCTTGCCGCCGTCGCAATCGTCGGGCGAGACATCGGGCTCGGCGCCATCGACTTCGGGGACAGGCACTACAGGCGGGCAACCGGGCGCGACGGGCGGCACCACTGGAGGTACCGAGGGCGCTGCATCGGCAGGCCAACACGGCGGGTCGTCCGGAACTCCGTCTGGAACTCCGTCCGGTACTCAGTCCGCAAGCCCCTCGGGAACTCAAGGCGGCACAGCGTCTGGAGGCCCGGGGGGAACGGCCGGTTCCGGGGGTGCGGCATCGGCCGGTCAGGGTGGCACGGGCAGCGCGGCAGGCACTCCGGGTGCGGCCGGTGGCGGACCCGCCGCGGGTGCCGGCGCCGGTGGAGACAGCCGCGCCGAAATCGACCGGCGCTTCGACCAGACCTTCGCGGTGTTCGACGAACGCATGCGCAAGGAGCAGGAGACCATCTCGCAGGAACGTGCCGCACGGGGCGGCGGTTCCGCGGGCGGTGCCCGCGATGGCACCACCGATGGGACGGGCACCGGACAAGATGCGGGTGCCGGGGGCCAGAAAAAAGGCGAGGGCCCCGGCGGTGCCACCGGCGACGCGCAAGGCAAGACCGGTGGTCAGGGCCAGGCGGGCGAAGGCGGCGCGGGCGAAAAGAGCGAAGGCGGACAGTCCGGCACGCAAGGCGGTGGCGGCGGCGTGGGTGGTGGCCCGAAAGGCGGCTCCGGTCCGACCGATGCGCCGGCCGGCATCCCGGACGGCCATGACGACGACATCGTCGCCCGGCAGTTGCGCGAGGCCGCGATGAAGGAAACGGACCCCGAGCTGCGGGAGAAACTGTGGCAAGAGTACAAGCAGTACAAGCAGGGCACGTGATGGCGACCGCCGGTCGGCTGCAAACACGGATGCTGCGCACAATCTGCGTCGTCGCGGCCCTCGCCGCGTTGTCCGGGTGCATCACGCGTGACGAGCGGCCCATCGTCCCGATCGCTGCGCAGAAGGCTACGTCGGAAATACCACAGGACGAATTGCTGGACGTCGGCGTGCGGCTGTTCGACGCCAACATACCGACCGACGAGAAGGAACAGGAAAAGCGCGGGGTCTATCCCGACGTGCGCAAGGCGGAGTCCCGTTACATGCCCCTGCTGCTGCGTGACACCCTAGAGAGCACCGGCCAGTGGGGACAGGTCCGCGTCCTGCCGCGCGACGGCAGCGGCATGGACGTCCTCGTGGACGGTCGCATCGTGCAATCCGACGGGCGCGACCTCGTGATCGACATCAAGGCCACCGACGCCACGGGCCGCGTTTGGCTGCAGAAGACCTACACCGGCCAGGCCGACCTGCGTGCCTACAAGGACGTGCAGTCGAAGCCGCGCGATCCGTTCGACAATGTCTACAACACCGTCGCGAACGACCTGCTCGCCGCACGCGCGAAACTGACGCGGGCGCAACGCGTGCAGGCGCACCAGGTGGCCGACTTGCGCTTCGGCGCGGACCTCGCGCCGTACGCGTTCGCGCCTTACCTCGCGAAGGACAAGCAGGGTCTCTACGGCGTCGCGCGCCTGCCAGCCGAGGACGATCCGGTCGTGAGCCGCATGGAACGCATCCGCGAGCGCGACTATTCGCTGATCGACACGCTGAACGAGCACTACACCAGCTTCGGCGAGAGCATGGGCGACGCGTACACCAACTGGCGCAAGTACTCGCACGAGGAAATCGAGCAGGTGGACGAGGCGCGGCGCAAGGCGATCACGCGCGCGGTGCTCGGTGCGGCCGCGATCGTCGGCGGCGTGATGATCGGCGACCAGACCAGCAGCAGCGCGGGCTCGACGGCCGCGACGGCCGCGGTGATCGGCGGCATCTATGCGTTCAAGAGCGGCCTCGACATGCGCTCCGAGATCAAGATGCACGGCGAGTCGCTGAAGCAGCTCGGCCAGTCGTTCCAGAGCGAAGTGCAGCCGATCGTCGTGGACATCGAGGGCCGCACGCTGCAGCTCAAGGGTTCCGCCGAGGACCAGTACGCAGAATGGCGCCGGTTGCTGAAGGAACTCTATGAGAACGAGACGGGCCTGCCGGCGACGACGGCGGCCGACAGCGGCGCCGCGACCCCTGGAAAACACTGAGACCAGCCACCGATGACCGACATGCTCGAATGCGGGCAGGTATTCGCTGCGCGATACGTGTTGCAGCGGTGCCTGGGCCGCGGGCCGGCGAGCGAGAGCTGGCTGGCACGCGACCCGGTCGCGAATCGCGACGTCGCGCTCAGGATTGCCGCCGCGCCGGGCGGCGACAGCACCGCGGCTCAGCACCTGCGACGTGAGCACGAGGTTCTCGGAGCGATTGCGCACGAAGCGCTGCTGGCGCCCGGTGGCATCGAGTCGGCGGACGGCCGGACATTCCTCGTGTTCGACTACCTGGCGGGCGGCGACCTGTCGCGATTGCGCGGCCGACCGTGGCCGTTCGTTCTCAGGCGCGTTGCGCCGGTGGTCGATGCATTGCGTGTGCTGCACGAGGCGGGCTGGGTGCACGGCGACGTCAAGAGCGCCAACGTGCTGCTCGATGAGGACGGCCGACCGCGGCTCGCCGACTTCGGGGCGGCGCGAGCGATCGGTTCGACGGGCCCCGCCGAGGGCTCGCCGTACGGCATGAGCCCGCAGCGGTACGACGGCGAGCCGGCGGCGGTTGCCGACGACGTTTATGCCGTCGGCGCACTCCTTTACGAATTGATTGGCGGGCATCCGCCGTTCTATCCCGACGTGACCGCCGAACGCGTGCGTAACGAGGCACCGCCGCCGCTTGCGGGCAGGCCTGCCGTGCCGGCGGAACTCGCCGAGCTGGTCGCGGGATGCCTGGCGAAGGAGGCCCGGGCGCGCCCGGCGGACATGGCGGACTTGCACCATCGGCTGCGCGAGTGCCTCGAACTGTCTGCTGCCTCCGGGTCGCCGGACGTCGGCGCAGCGGGCGCTGTCCTGCAGCCACCGGCGGAATCCGCGCCGATTCGAGCGACTTGGCAACGGCAGTCGGATGCCGGCCCGTCCGCCGGCGACCTGCGCCGCGAAGGTTTTCGGCGCGGCGTGATGCTCAGTGGCTTCGTGCTGGCGATCGCGGCGGTCGTCTTCGTGTTCTTCGTGTTGCCCGGACTCGTTGCAACACCGCCCGCAGCGGTTTCGGCGCACCCGGTAAAGGTCGATGCGCCGCAGGCTGGGTCCGCACCGGCACCGGCGCCGGAAGACCTCGAGCGGCTCGCGGAACTCAAGCGCCAGGCCGAGCAACTGCGGGCGCCGCTCGACGCGAGGCTGCAGTCGCTGCAGGGTCGAGACGCTGCGACCTGGGGCACGGCTGGTCTCGCTGACGCTCGCGCGCAGCTCGCCGCGGCCGATGCCGCCATGGTCAGGCGCGATTTCGCGGTGGCGATCGGCGACCTGCAAGGCGCCGGGCAGGGTCTCGGCAAGCTCGAGGGCCAGGCACTGCAAGTGGTGCAGCGCCTGGTCGGTGAAGGCAGCGCGGCGCTCGAGGCTGGGCGATCGCTCGATGCGCAGCAGAAGTTCGCGGCGGCGCTGCGTGTCGAGCCGTCGAACGCGACGGCGGCGGGCGGACTCAAGCGCGCCCGCGTGCTCGACGACGTCCTGAAGGAGACCGCTGCGGCGTCGCGGTTCGAGCAGGCAGGCGACAGCCGCGCCGCCGTCGCCGCCTACCAGCGGGCACTCGCGCTCGACCCGGCCACGCGCAGTGCTCGCGACGGGATCGCGCGGCTGCAGGCCCGCGCCGGCCAGGATGCATTCGCGAATGCCATGGCCCAGGGCCTCACGGCGCTGGCCCGCAAGGACTACGCTTCCGCACGGCAGGCGTTCGAGGCGGCGGGACGATTGCGACCGGGTGCGCCCGAGGTGGCCGAAGGCTTGCGCCAGGTGGACCAGGCCGGCCGTACGCGCGACATCACCGCGACATTGGTGCGGGCACGAACGGCGGAACAGCAGGAGCGCTGGTCAGCGGCGCTCGAAAGCTACCGCGAGGCCCTCAAGGCGGATTCAACGCTGCTCGAAGGCCAGCAGGGCGTCGAGCGCTGCGAACCGCGGGCGATGCTCGATGCGCAACTGCAACTGTTCGTCGATCATCCGGAGCGGCTGTTCAGCCAGGACGGGCGGGGCGTTGCCCGCAGCGTGCTGTCGCACGCTGCCCAGGTTCCGCAGCCGGGCTCGCGGCTGGCCGGGCAAATCGCCAGCGTGAGCCAGCTCGTGCAGCAGGCGGAAACCCCGATCCGCGTCGCGCTCAAGTCGGACAACGCGACCGACGTGCAGATCTACCGGATCGGCAGGCTCGGTGCGTTCGAGCATCGCGATCTCGACCTGTTGCCTGGCCGTTACACGGTCGTCGGCACACGCACTGGCTTTCGCGACGTCCGCAAGGAATTCAATCTGCTGCCCGGTGCCCCTGCGCCCGTGCTAGTCGTCCGTTGCGAGGAACCGATTTGAGCGCGGAACTCCTCATCCGTGACCCGCTCGGTGAGCGCGCACTGGCGGCAGCCGATTTTCCCGTCAGCGTCGGCGGCCCGGGCAACACGATCGCGCTCGCGGCGCTGCCGGCGCAGCCCGGTGCGTGGATTGCGTTGCACGACGGGCAGTTGTTCCTGCAGCCGACGGACGCTGCCGGATCCTTGCTGTGCAACGGCATGGCTATCACGCGCTCGACGTGGCTGCGCGACGGCGACGTCGTGGACACCGGCACCGGTCGTCTGCGGATCCTTCTGCGCGATGGCGTCCGCGTAATCGAGGTCGAGGACGGCAGCTCGGGAAATCTGACGCTGCCGCCGGTGCCTGCCGCGGTGGAGGTCGTCAGCGGCGGCGGCAATGACGCGGACGAGCGCATCGAAACCGTGGCGTTCCGCCGGCCGGCCGACGTCGCCGCATCGCGACGCTACTCCCCGGCGACTGCCGTCGGTGCGGTCGCCGCCGCGGTGCTGGCGGGCCTCCTGTGGTTTCTCTGGGCCGGACGCTCGGTGGAAATCGTGACGCAGCCGGCCGCGGATTCGGTGCGCCTGCACGGCGGCGTGCCGGCGTTGCGCATCGGTACGCGGCATTTCCTGCCCCCGGGTCGCTACCAGCTCGTCGCCGAGCGACGCGGCTACGTGACGTTGCGCCAACCCGTGACGGTTCGCGACGAGCCGGGCCAGAAGATCGAGTTCGCACTGCAGAAGCTCGCTGGCCGTTTACGCATCGACACACCGGTGGTCACCGCAGTGGAGATCGACGGCCATGCCGCCGGTCAGGCCCCGGGAGTGTTCAAACTCAGCCCGGGCCGCCACGGCGTGGTCCTGACGGCGGATCGCTACCTCGCGTTCCGCTCGCAGGTGGACATTGCGGGCGAGGACAAGCAGCAGGTGTTGAAGGCGACGTTGGTGCCGGCCTGGGCACCGCTCACCGTGCTGACCGAGCCCGCTGGGGCGCAAGTGCGCGTCGGCGGCGAGGTTCGCGGCACGACTCCGGTCAAACTGGAACTGGCCGCGGGCAGTCACCATCTGGAACTGCAGCACGGCGGTTACAAGGACTGGGTGGCGGACGTGCAGATTGTCGCCAACCAGCCGCAGACGCTCGGCCCGGTGCGCCTGGGCCTGCCGGATGCGCGCCTGGGAGTCCGCAGTTCGCCGGCCGGCGCAAATGTCAGCGTCGGTGGTGCGTACCGTGGACGCACGCCCATCGACATCGACGTGCGACCGGAAACGCCCTTGCCGGTGGTTCTCGCGAAGGACGGATACGAATCCACCACCGCGAGCCTGACCCTCGCTCCTGGCGAACGGCGCGAGGTGCGCCTCGCGCTCACGCCGATCCTGGGTGAGGTCTCCGTGCAGGCGGAGCCGGCCGGCGCGGAAGTCGTCGTCGACGGCAAGACGCTCGGCAAGGTGGGGCAGACTTATCGGCTGCCCGCCGCGACCCATGAGATCGAGGTGCGCGCTCCCGGATTCACTTCGTACCGGACCAGCGTCACTCCGCGTCCGGGACTGCCGCAGGTGCTCAACGTGCGACTGGAGGGCGCGCACGTCGTGGTTGCAGCGAATGCGGCTCCACCCGCCACCGTCGGCGCGGTGAACGGGGGGGCGACCGTCGAGCCGGGACCGGCACCGCGCGGGCCCGCGGCCAGCGTCGTACGCGCCAGGTCGGGACAGGAACTCAAGCTGCTGCCCGCCGGGACGTTCACGATGGGCAGCATGCGGCGGGAGTCCGGGAGGCGCGCGAACGAATCGCAGCGTCCGGTGGAACTGCGCCGGCGGGTGTATCTCGCAACGCGTGAAGTGACGAACGCCGAGTTCCGCCAGTTCCGGCCCGAACACCGTTCGGGCTTCGTCGGGCAGGATACGCTGGAACGTGACCGGCAGCCGGTCGTCGCGGTCTCCTGGCAGGAGGCCGCCGCTTACTGCAACTGGCTCAGCAGGCAGGAGGGCCTGCCCGCCGCGTACGAGAGCAAGGGTGGCGGTCTTGCGGCCGTCGTGCCGGCGACGACGGGATACCGCCTGCCGACGGAGGCCGAATGGGAATGGGCCGCCCGCGCCAACAGCGACGGTACGCTGCGCAAGTATCCGTGGGGTGACGCCCTCCCGGTGCCGGCCGGCGCTGGCAATTTCGGCGACCGTTCGGCGCGGTCGATCCTGCAGCAGTTCCTCGATGCGATCGACGACGGCAACCCGGTCAGCGCGCCGGTCGGCAGCTTTGCCGCCAATGCGCTCGGTTTCTACGATCTCGGCGGCAACGTCGCGGAGTGGGCGGGCGACCTCTACACTGTGCAGCCGCCGGCCAGCACGCTCGCCGTCGATCCGCTGGCGGCAGGTGAGGGCAAGCTGCACGTGATCCGCGACTCGAGCTGGCGTCACTCGAGCGTGACGGAGTTACGGCTCGCGTTCCGGGATTACGGCGAAGGCGGTCGCGACGACGTCGGTTTTCGTATCGCGCGGTATGCGCAGTGAGGCGATGCAGTTGAAGACAGGTCTGGCCATTGTGCTGCTCGCGATCGGTACGGCCGCAGCGCAGGCGCAGCAGCCGGCACCTCCGGTTGCGACTCCGGCGAGCGCGAAGCCTGCGCCGGCAACGACGCCCGCGGCCGCAACGCCCGCGACGAGCCCGCCGGATGCCGCCGCCGCGAAACCCTCTGCGGCGTCGAAGTCGAGTCCGCAGCACTTCGAGCCCACGGAGAAGGTGCGTCCCGACTTCGACGTGGCTTTCCCCGTGGACATCTGAGCAGCAGACAGGCCATCACCCCATGAAGCAGGTCAAGTCGAACGAGTTCCTGTTCGAGGTGTTGTCGCTGATCCTGATCGCGGTGATCGTCCAGGGTGTCTACGCGACGGTCATCCGCCCGCGGGCTGAGGCGCTGCGCGTCCAGGACGTTGCCATGATGAAGGCCGATCCGAATTTCGTGCCGAAGCGCTCCCCCTACGTGATCGTCAAGGACTACGAACCGGAGGTCTGCTTCATCTTCTCGTTCTGGGCTTTTTCCATCATGGGATACAAGGCGGTCGGCGTGCGCCGGTCGCGCGCCCTGCTCGCCACCGATCTGCTGCGGATGCCCGAAGGCATGAAGATCCTGCCGGAGGACTCGCGTGACTATGCCCGCCAGGTGGAAGGCCTGCCCGATGCCATGCGCGGCGAGCTGCTGCCGCGAGCGCTGCTCACCGGCCTGCATCGTTTCGGCTCGACCCGCAACATCCAGGACGTGTCGAGCGCCATTCACGGCGTCTGCGAGCTCGAATACGACCGGCTCGACTCCGAGCTGTCGATGGTCCGCTACGTCGCCTGGGCCATCCCTGCCATCGGTTTCGTCGGTACCGTACGCGGCATCGGCGAGTCGCTGCAGCAGGCACACAAGGCCGTCGAAGGCGACGTCTCCGGCGTGGTCGCCGGCCTCGGCACGTCGTTCAACTCGACGCTCGTCGCGTTGTCGCTCAGCATCCTCGTGATGTTCATGCTGCACCAGATCCAGCTGCGCCAGGAGCGGGTGGTGCTCGATACCGAGGACTACCTCGACGAGAACGTCGTGCGCCAGATGATGGTGAGGTAGGGCGGACGACGCGTGATGTCATTGCTCGCCGTCGAATTGAACGATGCCGGAGTCACGGTGGCCCGCCGCGGCGCCGATGGCGCGGAGACGGCAGCGCCCAGTCCCGGCTACGCATTGCTGCACGAAGGTCGCGTGCTGGTCGGCAACGAGGCCGCGCGGCGCAGCCGCATTGCCCCACTGTTCTCGCAGAACCGTTACTGGCAGCAACTCAGCCTGGAGCGCCTGCCGTGGGCGACTGCCGGCGTGCGCACGCAGGCCGACCTCGCGTTTGCGCACCTGTCGAGCCTGATCGAGCCGCTGCGCGCGGGTGCGGAGGGCATCGTCCTTGCGGTTCCGCCCGGGTATTCCCGCGAACAGCTTGGCCTGCTGGTCGGCATTGCCAACGAGGCCGGCGTTCCCGTGCGTGGACTCGTGGACCTCGGGCTTGCCGCCTGCGCGGCGCAGGCGTCCGCTCCGCATCTCCTGCATCTCGACCTGCAACTGCACCAGGCCGTGGTGACGGTGCTCGAGCACGCGCGGGCCGACGGTGCACTGCGGCGCATCCGGTACGAAATACTGCCCGGCACCGGGCTGGTGGCGGTACAGCAGGCGCTGGTGGAAGACGTGGCGACGACGTTCGTGCGCCGGACTCGCTTCGATCCGTTGCACGAAGCGGCGACGGAGCAATCGCTCGTCGACCAGCTGCCCGGCTGGCTGGCCACGCTCGAGGATAGTGCGGAGATCGAACTCGAGCTTGCCTCGGGCGGTCACACGCACCGGGTCGAGTGGACACGGCAGGCTTGCATCGACGCAATCGAACATCCGCTGGCCGAGGTGCAGCGCCTGGTACAGGCCTCGCGGCCCGCCGGCCTCGCGACCAGCGTGTGCGTGTCACGATCCGCGGCAGCAATGCCGGGCCTGCTGTCGAGGCTCGCCGCCTTGCGTGATTGTGTCGTGATGGCGCTCCCGGCTGGGGCAGCGGCCGTGGGTGCGCTCGAGCATGCGGAATCAATCGTGCGGCCGCCGGAGGGCGTCGTGCTGGTTCACCGGCTGCCGGTGGCGTACGCGGTCGATCCGGTCATCGACTCTTCCGTTGCGCTGGCGCCGATGGCGCCCGAACTGACCCCGAGCCACGTCCTCCATGCGGGGCAGGCCTGGCCGATCACCGGGCAGCCGCTGGTCCTCGGGTGGGCCGTGACCGGCCATCGCCGTGTCCTGGCATTGCCGCCCGGCACGCCGGGGCTGTCGAAGTCGCATTGCACCTTGCGCGTGCACGAAGGTGTCGCCCTCGTCGAGGATCACAGCACCTACGGCACCTTCGTCAACGACGAGCGGGTGACCGCGCGACTGGCACTGAAAGTGGGCGACGTCCTGCGCCTCGGCGCCCCTGGCGTCAGCCTCGAACTCATCCGGGTGCTGCCGGACGATGGCGCGCCGTAAGTTCGACATCTTCAGCATGTCCTTCCTGGACACGATCTGTTGCGCGTTCGGCGCGATCGTGCTGCTTTACATGATCTTAAACGCGCAGGGGGGCAAGAGCTACCAGCGCAACACCTCGCAGCTGCGTGCCGAGGTCGACAAGCTGGAAGAGCAGGTGCTCGACGGCTACTCGGGCCTGGTCGTCCTGCGCAACAGCATGAAGACGACGGAGCAGCAGAAGGTCCGCGCCGAAGGCCTGTCGGATCGCGCGCTCGAGGAGACCGAACGGTTGAAGCAACAGCTTGCCGAAGCGGACAAGACGACAATTTCGAAGCGTGAGGCGATCGAGCGGCTGAAGGCGGACTTGAAGTCCCTCGACGAAAGCCAGAAGCGCCTCGCCGCCGGTTCGCCGAGCCCGGGCAAGCCTGGCAATCGCGTGAAGGGATTCGTCGGGACCGGCGACCGGCAGTACCTGAGCGGCCTGAAGCTCGGTGGTGATCGCATCGTCATCCTGGTCGATGCGTCGGCCAGCATGCTTGATGAGACCGTCGTAAACGTCATCCGCATGCGCAACATGTCCGAGTCGCGGCGACTGCTGTCGGACAAGTGGCGGCGCACGGTCGCCACCGTTGACTGGCTGACCTCGCAGGTTCCAGCCAGGGCGAAGTTCCAGGTGCTGGCCTTCAATACGCGCGCGTGGGCGTTGACGAAGGACGGCGCGATCAAGTGGGTCGATGGCAGCGACGCCCAGGCACTGAACGACGTGGTGAAGACCCTGCGCCGCACCGTGCCGCAGGGTGGCACCAGCCTCGAGAACGCGTTCGTCGCGATGGATACGCTCGTACCGCAGCCCGACAACATCTTCATCATTACCGACGGGTTGCCGACCCAGGGTACGTCGCCGCCGCTGGTGAAGAAGACGATCGACGGCGACGGGCGCCTCAAGCTGTTCGAGCGCGCTCTTTCCAGGTACCCGAACCGGGTGCCGGCCAATGTGATCCTGATGCCGATGGAAGGCGACCCCTCGGCGTCGGGAGCGTTCTGGGCGCTGGCGAGGCGCACCGGTGGCTCCTTCCTGATGCCGTCCAAGGACTGGCCGTGAGGCACCGCCGCGGTCGCGATTTCGACGTCTTCAGCATGTCCTTCCTGGACACGATCACCTGCGCGTTCGGCGCGGTGATCCTGCTGTTCGTCCTGAGCAAGTTCGGCGAGCCGCAGGCGCTCGAGAAATCCCGGCTCGATCTGCAGGGCCGCGTGCTTGCGCTGCAGAAGGAACTCGAGGAGATTCGCGGCGAGACGGCGATCTTCAACCGCGACCTGAAGGGCCGCGAACTGCAGCTCTCCGATGAGCGGCTCAAGCTGGCCCGGCTGCGCGGCGACCTGAGCGACGTGAAAGGAAAATACAAGGCTTCGTCGCAGGACGCAGAGGTCAGCAACAAGCTCGAGGGCCAGCTGGTCGCTGCGCAGCAGAGCCTCACTGAGGACATGAAGAAAGTGCTCGGATCGGATTACCGGCGGGCGCCGCAGGATTCCGTCGCCGGCCTGCCGGTCGACAGCGAGTACATCATCTTCATCATCGACACGTCGGGCAGCATGGCCAATTACGAGTGGCCGCAGATGCTGCGCAAGATGCAGGAGGTCCTTGATGCGTACCCGAGCGTGAAGGGCTGGCAGGTGATGAGCGACGAGGGCACCTACATGTTCGCCTCGTATCGCGGCAAGTGGCTGCCCGATACTCCGGCGCAGCGCAAGCTGGTGCTCGATCGGCTGCGCGACTGGTTTCCGTTCAGCAACTCGAGCCCCGTGGAGGGCATCGTCGAGGCGATTCGAACCTATTACTCGTCCGAAAAGAAGATCAGCCTGTACGTGTTCGGCGACGAATTCACCGGGACCTCGATCGACTCGGTCGTGCGCACCGTCGACCTGATCAACCGCGAGGACGGTACCGGCGAACGGCGCGTCCGCATCCACGCACTCGGCTTCCCGGTCCGCCCGGACGCTCCCCAGTTCACGAGCATCCGGTTTTCCGCGTTGATGCGGGTGCTGTGCGCCCGCAACGGCGGCACGTTCGTCGGCGTGAACGAACCCGGCAGCTACCGCTGACCCCGCGTCCCGTGCGACGATGAACCTCATGACGAACCGCGTTCGCAAGTCCGGGACATGGGGTGCGGCGGCCGTGTTCGCCCTGCTGCTGCTGGCCGCCTGCAAGCCGACGCAGTTCGAGGCCGACTCCAACGTTCCCGCGCCGCTCATCGACCGGATCCCGGTCGTCGTCGCCGTGCACATCCCGAAGGAATTCCGCGAAAAGGTCTACGCCGAGAAGCGTTCCAGCGGCAGCTACTCGATCAGTCTCGGCAAGGCGCAGACGGACGGCTTCCTGCGCATGATGCAGGCCATGTTCACGCGTGTCGTGATAGTCGACAGCGTGGATGCCGCTGCTGGCACGGATGCCGAAATTCGCGGCGTCCTCGTGCCGGTGCTCGACGACTACGCATTCGTCACGCCGACGGACTCGGGCACGTCGACCTATGCGGCGACGCTGAAATACACGGTCAGCCTGTACTCCCCGCGCGGCGAGCTCGCGACGAGCTGGACGTTTACCGGCTACGGCTCACAGCCGAGCACGGGCTTCCCGGGATCGGGCGATGACGCGCTCAAGGCGGCCACCTCGCGGGCCATGCGCGACGCAGCGGCCAAGCTGGTGGCCGAATTCCGCGACCAGGCCATCGCGCGCGGACTCCTGCCGCAGGCAGGCGCGCTCGCACCTGTCGAGGTCACGCCCCCCTTGCCGTGAGGGACGCGGCGGTCACGGCTGCTGCGGGTTCTTGTCGGGTGCGGGGTCGGGTGCGGGTGCGGGCGCCGCCGCCGGCGGCGCCGGCGCCGGTGCCGGTGGCTTCGGCAACAGTGCGACCCACGCCTGCGCAAAGCTCACGTTCTGGGTCTCGACGGGTTGGCCATTGTCGAAACGCGGCCGATACCGGGCGGTCGCCGCGGCCTGCACTGTCTGCCCGGCGCGACGTTCGTCGCCGCTGTCGTCCACGACCCTGGCATCGCGGACCTGGCCCTGAGCCGTGACCGTGACGTCGAGCAGCACGGTCCTCAGTTCGATCTCCTCGCGCGGCCGGCTGCCATAGCGGTTCCAGGACTCCGGTCGCACGTAATTCAGCAGCATCGGTTTGCCGAACAGCAGGTCGACCAGCGGTTTGCCCTCGAACGTCGCCTTGCCCGCTGCGTGCCAGGCCTGCTGATAGGGGGGCAGGGCGCGCTCGGGCTGCGATCGGGCCGCGAACCAGTCGCCGAGTTGCGTGTAGACGTCTGCGACCTGCAGCGGCGAGGAGTCGGCATGCGCCGTGACGATCCCCGCCGCGCGTTCGAGCGCCTGCTGCCCCTCAGCCGCCGTCGCCATCGACGAGAACTGCGGCGGTTCCGGCATGTCATGAAAGAAGCTGGCGCGGTCCGCGTCGGGCGCGGCCGGACGCTGCTGGGCCGGGTCGAGCAGCTGCAGGCGGATGCATTCAGCGAGCGCAGTGAGCGGACCGATCAGCTCCGGCGACTGGGGACCCTGTGCAGTCTCGACGATGCGGATCGCCCGCTTCAACGTCGTCCGCGACGGTTCATAGGCACCGACTCGCGCGTACCAGCGACCCAGTTTCTCGAGCGCCGGGGCGAGGCGCGGATCGGACTCGCCGTACTTGCGCTCGGCGATGCGCATCGCGTAGCGCTGCACCTGCAGCGCTTCTTCGAAGCGGCCGAGCTCCGTGAGCGAGTCGGCGTACTTGTCGAGCAGCGGCAGCTGGTGTTCGTTCAGC
>Ga0315287_10003280_pt1 | contig 15584 bp, 12 predicted proteins | sample YL17G11_0_MG_FD_205037 | JGI IMG/M metagenome (GOLD analysis project Ga0315287, IMG submission 205037) | Sediment microbial communities from Yellowstone Lake, YNP, Wyoming, USA - YL17G11_0 | ecosystem: Environmental > Aquatic > Freshwater > Lake > Sediment | place: USA: Wyoming | collected... | reverse complement strand
TAACTGAGGCAACCCGGACCGCCGCCCGATGAAACACGTGCGTCCCGCGACCAGGTCCCCCGGCGTGGAGGAACTTCGCCCCCCCGCAAAGTGTTCTTCCTGATGAAGCAAAGCCGTTCACCTATCACAGACCCTCAGAACGACTCGGATGGTGACCAAAAATTCAACACATGCGAAATGGCGATGGGCGGGACTTGCTATCGTCATGGCAGCACTGACAGGAGTTTCTATGACAGCAGGTGTCGCGGGGGACTCCCCCGCCTCGAGCATACTCGATTTCACGATGAAAAGCATAGACGGGAAGGATGTCCCCCTCTCGACGTATAAGGGGAAGGTTCTCCTCATCGTCAACGTCGCTTCCCGCTGCGGATTTACCCCGCAGTACGCGGGGCTCGAGGCACTCTATCGCGCATACAAGGAGAAAGGCTTCGTCATCCTGGGCTTTCCGGCCAACAACTTCCTCTGGCAGGAGCCGGGGAGCGATGCCGAAATAAAGAAATTCTGCACCGAGACCTACGACGTAACGTTCGACCTGTTTTCAAAAATATCGGTCAGGGGGGACGACCAGGATCCGCTCTACAAGTTTATAGTGTCCGACCCGAAATTCGGCGGCAGCGTGAAATGGAATTTCCAGAAGTACCTGATCGATAGAAACGGGGTCATTGTGGGGAAGTATGCCTCAGGCGTCGAGCCCCAGTCAGAAGATCTTACCGGAGCAATCGAGCAGGCTTTGAAGTAGCGGACAAAATCCCGGTCGAAGAGTCGGTCCGACAGTCAGGAGGGTCAGTGGGCCCGCGGCCGGTGGGCCCGAGGGGTCGGGAGACCTGGAGGTCGACAATAAGCCGGTTGGTCGACGGACTAGCCCTCTGCCTCGTGTTCTTCAGGTCTCTTCCGTTTGCCGAATGTGTGGGTCGCCGTCCCGTAGAACGCTTCAGCACATTCCGAAAGGGTTTCGGACAACGTAGGATGGGGGTGAACCGATTCGGCCAGATCCTTCGCCGTGGCCCCCATCTCGATCGCAACCACCCCCTCCCCGATAAGTTCTCCCGCTCCTGCCCCCACGATCCCTACCCCCAGAATCCTTTCTGACTCGGGATCGATGATCAGCTTGGTCATCCCGTCGGTCCGGTCAAAACTGAGTGCGCGCCCGGAGGCCGACCAGGGAAATTTCGCAACCTCCACCTTGATCCCTTTCTCTTTCGCCTCCGCTTCGGTCAACCCGCACCACGCCAGCTCGGGATCGGTGAAGACGACGGCCGGAATGATGATGTCCTCGAACGCGCTCATCTCGCCGGTGATGACCTCCACCGCAATGCGCGCTTCCTTCGTCGCCTTGTGAGCGAGCAGCACCCCCCCCGCGACATCCCCGATGGCATAGACACCCGGGTCGTCGGTCTGCTGGCGGTCATTGACCTTGATGTACCCCTTCTCGTCCTGCACCACCTTCGTATTCTCAAGGCCGAGATCCCCGCAGTTGGGGACGCGCCCGACCGAAACGAGAATGCCGTCGTAAAGCTCCTCTTTTTTCTCCCCGTTCACTTCCATGTTCACTTTGATCCGTTTTCCCGCCGTGGCCATTTTGACCACTTTCGTCTTCACCCGGATCTCCTTGAACATTTTCTCGGCCCGCCGGGCAACCGGACGGGCAAGATCTGGATCGGCCCCGCTGAGGATGCCGTCCAGCGCTTCCACCACGACCACACTGCTCCCCAACGCTGCGTACACCGTCCCCAGCTCCATGCCGATGTAGCCACCCCCTATGACGAGAAGATCGCCGGGGACATCCCTGATCTCGAGAGCTTCGGTCGATGTCATGATCCTCGGGTTCCCGAGGTCGAATGCTTGCGGCATCGCCGCCTTGGATCCGACCGCAATGATCGCCTTGTCGAAATTGATGAACCGCTGCCCCTGATCGGTTTCCACACGGAGCGTCGTCGAATCCTCGAAGTACCCCCGACCGTGCATGACCTCGACGTTCCGGCGCTGCGCCAGGCCGACGATGCCGTCGGCGAGTTTGTCGAGAATCGATTCTTTCCACGTCCTCATCTCGTTCAGGTCGATGACCGGTTTCTGAAAATGAATGCCGCGGAATCCTGACTCTTCGGCCTCCGCGATCAGTTTTGCCGCATGCAGCAGGGCCTTCGACGGGATGCAGCCGCGGTTCAGGCAAACGCCCCCCAGGCGTTTCTCCTGTTCGACCATGATCACTTTTCTGCCTCTGTCGGCCGCGTAAAAGGCCGCCGCGTAGCCGCCGGGACCCGCGCCGAGCACCACAATGTCCGCTTTGATCGCTTTGAGGTTCACTTCATTCTCCGTAAGAGTACATCGGTGTCGTGTTGATTCGTTGCAACGTCAGATCCTGACGTCCGCTTCGTCAAAGCCCTCCATCAGCTTGACAAGATCCACCATGAACCGGGCGGCATTCGCGCCGTCGATGATCCGGTGGTCATAGGAAAGGACGACCGGGAGCATAGAACGCTGGACGACCTTTCCCTGCCTCACGACCGGCTTCACGTCCCCGCGGCCCATCCCGAGGATCGCCACTTCGGGGGTATTGACGATGGGGGTGAAATGGGCGCTGCCGATCCCCCCTTGATTCGAGATCGTGAACGTCCCCCCTTGCATTTCCTCGAGCGCGACCTTGCGCTGACGTGTCCGTTCCGCAAGCTCGTTGAGCTCGACGGAAAGTTCCAGAAGACTTTTCTTGTCCACGTCCCGGAGCACCGGGACAATGAGGCCCTGTTCGGTGTCCACCGCAACGCCGATATGATAGTACTCCTTGTACACGAGTTCACCCGCCGCCCCATCGATGCTGGCATTGAAGACCGGGTGCTTTTTGAGCGCGGCGACGACGGCTTTCAGGGCGAACGACGTGAGCGTGAGGTGCCCCCCCTTCTTCTCATATGCCGCCCCGTACGTCTTCCGGAGCGCGAGCAGGTCGGTGACGTCCACTTCGTCAAACTGGGTGATGTGCGGTACCGTCGTCCACGATTCCACCATCTTATGACTGATGGCTTTGCGGAGCTGGCTCATCTTCTTTCTGCGGACCGGTCCCCACGCCCCGAAATCGATGGATTTCCCGGTCGCCGTGCCTGCCGGCGCGGGCCCCGGAACGCGCGGAGCCATCGCGGCCTGCTGGAGCCTCTGCACGTAGGCACGCAGGTCGGCCGTCACAATCCGCCCTCCCCGTTCGCTGCCACGCACGCGGTGGAGATCGATGCCGAGCTCGCGGGCCATCTTCCGGATGGAAGGGGATGCAGGGGGGGGAACACCGGCGGGATGGACGACCGGAAACTCGGGCATCTCCGGCACGGTTGTCGCCGGGGAAACGGGAGCGCCCGGCGGGGGTCCGGGACGGACTTCGATCGCCGCGTTCTCTCCCGGTTCGTCGCCGACACGGGCGTCAATGACCGGCCTGCCAGGGGCCGGGAGCTGAACCGCTGTTCCGTTCTCGGTGAGCGAGAGGAGGAGCGTGCCGACCTTCACCTCATCCCCCTCCTTCACATAGATCTTTCCCACCGTCCCCGCGGAGGGGGAGGGGATCGAAGCGACCGCCTTCTCACTTTCGAGCTCAACGATGGGCTGGTCCTTCCTGACCTGATCGCCTTCCTTGACAAAAATCGTGGCAATGACGCCTGAATCCGCCCCTTCACCGAGCCGGGGGAGTCGTACCTCCATTGGAATTCTCCTTCAGTATGATGCGGTCGCCGTTACACAAGAAAAGGGAACGGTTTCTCCGGATCGATGTCCAGGTCCTTGATTGCCTTTCCCACCACCGCCATCGTGGTCTCCCCCTCGAGGGCGAGAGCGTACAGGGTGGCGACGACGGTTGATTCCGCGTCGATTTCAAAAAACCTCCGCAGGGCGGGACGCGTATCGCTCCGGCCGAACCCATCGGTGCCAAGCGTCATAAGCCCGCCGGGAACCCAGGGGGCGATCTGGTCAGGGACGATCTTCATGAAGTCCGACACCGCGACGAACACCCCTTCTTCATTTTCGAGAAGCCGTTCGAGATAGGACGCCCGGGGGGGTTCACCGGGATGGAGCATGTTCCACCGCCTGACGTTGAGCGCTTCGTTGCGGAGCAGCTTGTAGCTCGTCGCGCTCCAGACATCGGCGGCGACATCGTACCGTTCGGCGAGAATCTCCTGCGCGTGCAGCGCCTGGCGCATGATCGGTCCGCTGCCGAAGATATGGGCTTTGAGCTTCTTCGCCGGATCGCCCTTGCGGAATTTGTAGAGCCCCTTCAGGATCCCTTCCTCGACCCCGTCGGGTTTCGCCGGCATCGCGTAGTTCTCGTTGTAGAGGGTGATGTAGTAGAAGACTTCTTCGCCGTCTCTGTACATCCGGCGCAGCCCGTCCTGGATGATCACGGCGATCTCATAGGCGAACGCCGGATCATACGTGACCAGGTTGGGAATCGTGCTTGCAAGGATGTGGCTGTGTCCGTCTTCGTGCTGGAGCCCTTCGCCGTTCAACGTCGTCCGGCCGGCCGTCGCGCCGAGCATGAATCCCTTGGTCCGAATGTCTCCCGCGGCCCAGGCGAGGTCGCCGATGCGCTGGAAGCCGAACATCGAATAATAGACGTAGAACGGGATCATGTTCACCCCGTTGGCGGCATGGGACGTGCCGGCGGCGATGAAGGACGACATGGAGCCCGCTTCGGTGATCCCCTCTTCAAGAATCTGCCCGTCCTTCGCTTCATGATAATAAAGAAGCGACTCGCTGTCCACGGGCTCGTAGAGCTGCCCCTTCGGCGAATAGATGCCGATCTCGCGGAAGAGGGGATCCATGCCGAAGGTGCGTGCCTCGTCGGGGATGATCGGAACGATGCGCCGCGCGATGTTCGCGTTGCGGAGGAGCATGCCAAGCATGCGGACAAACGCCATGGTGGTCGACACTTCGAACCGTTCGGAGCCCTTCAGGAATTCCCCGAACTCCTCGAGCGTGGGTGTCTCGAGGACCTCCGCCGTCACGTGACGGGCGGGCACGTACCCGCCGAGCGTCCTGCGCCGCTCCTGAAGATACCGCATCTCCTCGCTGTCCGCGGGGGGGCGGTAGAACGGCGTGTCGGCGACATCGTCGTCGTTGATGGGAATGCCGAAACGGGTCCGGAACTCGCGCAGTTCCTTCTCGTTGAGTTTTTTTTGCTGATGGGTGACGTTGCGTCCCTCCCCCGCCTCGCCGAGGCCATAGCCCTTGACGGTCTTCGCGAGGATCACGGTCGGCTGTCCCGTGTGCTCCGTCGCGGCTTTGTAGGCGGCGTAGACTTTCTTCGGATCATGCCCGCCGCGAAGAAGCTTGCGGATCTCATCGTCGGAGAGATGGTTGACCATCTCGAAGAGTTCCGGATACTTGCCGAAGAAATGCTTGCGCGTGTAGCTGCCGGGTTCGACGATGTATTTCTGGAAATCCCCGTCCACCACTTCTTCCATCCGCCTCATGAGCAGACCCTTCGTGTCGGCGGCCAGGAGCGGATCCCAGTTGGAGCCCCAGATCACCTTGATCACGTTCCACCCCGCACCGCGGAAAGCGGCTTCGAGCTCCTGGATGATCTTGCCGTTCCCCCGGACCGGTCCGTCGAGCCGCTGGAGGTTGCAGTTGACGACCCACACCAGGTTATCGAGCTTTTCGCGGGCGGCGAGCGTCAGCGCGCCGAGCGTTTCAGGCTCATCGGATTCGCCGTCTCCGACGAACGTCCAGACGCGGGGTTCCTCCCCCTTGATCAGGCCCCGGGCTTTGAGGTAGCGATTGAAGCGGGCCTGGTAGATCGACATGATCGGGGCGAGCCCCATGGAGACGGACGGGAACTGCCAGAACTCCGGCATGAGATACGGGTGGGGATAGGACGAGAGTCCTCCCCCGGGGGCGAGTTCGCGCCGGAAGTTGTGGAGATGCGACGCGTCCAGGCGTCCCTCGAGAAAGGCACGGGCATACATTCCCGGGGCGGTGTGCCCCTGGAAGAAAATCATGTCGGCGGGGTGGTCTCCTTCCCCGCCGCGGAAGAAATGGTTGAATCCCACTTCATAGAGTGTCGCCGACGACGCATACGAGGAAATGTGGCCGCCGATCCCCGCGAAGTTCCGGTTCGACTTCACCACCATCGCCATTGCATTCCAGCGGATATAGCTCTTGATCCGCCTCTCGATCTCCCGGTTACCGGGATAGGGTGGTTCTTCCTCTGCCGGAATGGTGTTCACATAGGGTGTCGACACAGGCGAGGGAATGCCGATGCCGGCCCGGCGGAGGCGAACGTTCACTTTCTCCAGGGCCAGCGCTACCTTGTCCGGCTGCCTGTCCTTGAGGACCGACTGGAGGATAAACTCAAGTGAATCGAGCCACTGCTCGTTTTCCTGACCGTCCTTGCCTTGCGTCAGAGAACCCTGTTCCGTATTTTCCACGTTGCCTCTCGTCTGTGTGCCGTCTGCACCGGTCGGATGCGCGTTCGTCTCGGCATTAAATGTACAGTATTCCCGGTTACCTATCAAATTCACTGCGACGGTGCGATTCCTCGATCTGACGCTCTCTTCCCCCGCCGAACAGCTCGCCGCCGATGAAGCGCTGCTCGTTGACCGCGAAAACGGTGGAGGCGGCCCTCTTTTGCGCATCTGGGAACCGGCCGTCCGCTTCGTCGTGCTCGGGTACGCCAATCGCGCCGGGCGCGAAGTGAATCTGGACTCCTGCCGGCTTCACCGCATTGCCGTCTACCGCCGCACCAGCGGCGGCGGGGCCGTCGTGCAGGGACCGGGTTGTCTCAATTTCTCGCTCATTCTTCCGATCGATGCCGACCCGCGGTTCGCCTCGGCGGGGGGCGCCAACAGCGTCATCATGCATCGCAACGCAGAGGCGTTACAGCCGATCGTCCGCGGGAGGATCGAGGTCAGCGGGTTCAGCGATCTTTCCATCGCCTCGCGAAAATTCTCCGGTAACGCGCAGCGCCGGCTCCAGAGCTACCTCCTCTTCCACGGCTGCGTCCTTCTCGACTTTGACTTCGCCCTGCTGGATTCCCTTCTTCCCATGCCCTCGCGGGAACCGGACTACCGGCGTGGCCGCCCGCACGGGGATTTTCTCTGCAACCTTCACGTTTCCCCGGGGGAGGTCGTCTCCGCCCTGCGAAAGGCGTGGGGAGCCGACGTCGAGGAGCGCACGGCGCCGCTGGAGGAGATCGGGAGGCTCGCGCGGGAACGCTATGCGGACCCCTCATGGACCTTTAAATAGAAAAGCCCCCGCAACACACGGAGGCCCCCTTTCCAGCGTTGTGCGAACATCACAGCAAAGAACGAGACATCGGGGCGCCGCTAGATCGTCTCCGTCGATCCCGCTTCCAGCCAGCCGACCTTCCCGTCCGCCAGCCTTATCTTCGCCCACGCGTTCAAGCGGTCGACGATCAGCACCTTCACCCCTCCGTGGAGGACGAAGGCGTCCGAGCTTTTTGCCTCGGGCGAGTTCTTCACGGTCACGATCTGCGCGGTGACGATCGCCTCATCGTCGCGGGTGACGTCTCCTATCTTGTCGAGGAGAACCACGAGAAAGAAGAGGAAGACGGCAGCCGCGCCGGCGGCCGCCAGGGCGGCGGTCTTGCGCAGGGCGTAGGTCCGCGCGAGGATCAGCGTCGCGACCATGGCGGCGACGATGACGAACCACGCGTAGGCGATAAGGGTCGCGCCCTGAAGAGAAAACCAGTCTTTGACGGCGTCCCAGTACGCCCACACAAACAGCCGGGGTGCCGGCTCGATCCGGTCGGTGATCATCAGGTTCGCGAGCTGAAGGTTGTGCCGCAGGTCGTCGTCGCCGGTCATCAGCCGCAGCGCCCGTTCATAGTTCAGGATTGCCTTCGGGAGATTTCCCCCCTTGTAGTAGGCATTGCCGAGGTTATAGAACAGTTCGCCGCTGGCGTAGCCCGTACGGGCGATGGTCTCATACACGTCGCGGGCCTCCGCCACTTTCCCCTGCTGGTAAAGCTGGTTCGCCTGCGTGAAGAGTTGCTCCGGGGTCTGAGCGGGAACCCGGGTCGCCAGAGCGAGAAGACAGAGAAGGAGGAGGGTTCGACGCATGGCTATCTCAGTGTCCGCTCAAGTTCCACAATGATGCGCTGCGCTTCGTCGTAGGTCCTCTGCATGACCGACACTTCGAGGCTCGTTGGGGCAAACCGCGCGAGGTCGCATGTCTCGATGAGCGACGTGAGGGCGCCCAGGATACCCCGTTCTGCGCCACGGTCTCCCAGCTCCCTGAGGGCGGCCTCCGTCGAGAGGGCCGAGGGGGGAATATTCAGCTTGTCCCCCAGATACTTCCACAACGCCTTCGATACCTCCCCGTAGAACCTCAGACGCTGGTTCGGCGCGGGGTTCCCCCCTTTTTCCTTGAGGAGATATTCGGCCTGCTTCAAGCCCTTACGCGCGACCTTGATCGCCTTGCGGTTACGGTATCCCGCCTGGTCGAGCATCACCGCCTTCCGCTGCCGCGCGTAGAGGAACGCCCCCCCAAGACCGGCCAGAGGGAGGAGCAGCATCGCGGTGAACAGACTGCTCGCATAGAGTGCCGCGCCGCGCCGCAGGAGGCCCGACTCGTTCAGCTTGATGAACCGGATGTCCTGGCTGAGCATTCGCACGTCTTCCCGTGTCCCGCCGGCGATGATCGGCGCGACGGGCGCAGTCCCCTGTTCCACGTTCAGCTCGATCTGCGGCGAATGCAGTTTCACGTACTCGCGCCTGGCCGGATCATAAAACGAGAAACTGACCGGCTTGATCACCTTCACTCCCGGATACCGGGGGATGAGGAGATACTCGAAGGTTTTGCTCCCCGAGATCCTGTCCCCCGCCCGGTTGATGTTGTCGGACACTTTGGGGGTGTATTGCTCGAAGTCGGCCGGCAGATCCACCGCAGGCGACTCGATCAGTTTAATGTTTCCGGTCCCCGATATCGTAACCTTCAGGTTGACCGGTTCATTCGTGCGGGTGGTCTTCCTGTCCACTGCGGTGCTCATGGCGAACTGTCCGACCGCCCCTTTGAAGTCCGCCGGGGGATCGGGCGGCAGCGGATCCACTTTGATCCTGATCGGCTCGCTTTTCACCTTATAGTTGACCGCACGTCCGAAGGGATCGCGGAAAAACGAATCAAACGGGTCCGCGGCGCGGCGATCCTGCATCTGCACGGTCGTCTGGACCTCCATCGGACTGATCTCAAGCGATCCCGACTGGGTCGGAAACAACGCCATCCGTTTGATGATGCCCACGCGGAACTGCTTGCCGTTGACGGTCTCGTTGGTCAGGGCGATGCTCTTCGCGGTTTCGACATCCTCGCCCCAGAAACCGGTCATGTTCGGAGTCTTCTCCACCGCGTAATTGTTGACCGAGAGGCGCGTGTAGAGCTTGAAGACAAGGTTGATCTGTTCTCCCTGCACAACGTGGGCTCTGTCCACTGTGGCCTTCAGGAAGAGGTTCTCGCCGATCTGGGCGTTTACATCGTCGGGTACTTTCGCCTGTTGTTTCGGTTTCGGAGAACCCTTGACCACCTCCAGGAGGATGGGTGAACTCTTGTAGATCTTGCTCCCGGTTTCGACCGACGCAGCCCCGATGGTGAATTTCCCCATCTCCTTCGGCTGCAGGACGTAGCTGTAGATGATGGAGGAGGAGACCGCACCGTTGACAATTTGCATGCTCGAGGACTGGTTCGGGCCGGACATCACGAGAAATTTATTCAGCTCGGGAAGCTGCAGATTCTTCCCTCCCCCCAGGCCGGCATTCGACAGCGTGAAAGAGAGCGTGAACTGTTCGCCGACACCCACCGGGTTCCGGTCCACCGCCGCGACGAACCCCGGATCCTCCCCCCGTGCCGCCGGGACTAGCAGAACCAGAAGGATCGCGCCACGCATTGCCTGTTGTGATATCCGCCTGATCATCTCACCAGTCCTTGTCCGTTTTCGCCCGGACGGCCTGCCGGACACGCAGTTTCTTTTGCACTTCTTTCTCGTTGTCCTTCAGGACGTCAAGAATCCGCTGTGCGTCGGCTTTCGACATCTGTTTCTGCTGCGGCTGGGATTGCGCCTGTTTCTTCTGCTGGTCCTGTTTCTTCTGCTGGTCCTGTTTCTTCTGCTCGTCCTGCTTCTTCTGCTCGTCCTGCTTCTTCTGCTCGTCCTGCTTTTGCTTCTGGTCTTGCTGCTTGTCGTTCTTGTTCTTGTCCTTCTGCTTGTTCTGCTGCTGTTGCTGCTTCAGTTTTTCAAGCGCGTACGACAGGTTGTACTTGGCATCCTCATCGTTCGGGTTGAGCTTCAACGCGTCGACGTACGACCGGACCGCTTCCTGATACTGTTGCTCCTTCATCCGTGAGTTGCCGATGTTGTAATGAGCGAACGCTTTGGTCTCCTGCTGTTCCGCCTTGCTTATGGCGGTCTCGTATTCCTTCACCGCATCCCCGTATTTTCCCTGCTTGGTGAGCGTATTGCCGAGATTGAAGTGCCCCTGGACCAGTTCCTTTTCCTTCTCGAGCGCCTTGCGGTAGTTGATTTCCGCGTCCGAGAACTTCTCTTCTTTATAGAGATCGTTGCCGCCGTTGACGAGCGAGCGGACGGATTGGGCGCCGACGGTCGTCCAGGCCGCCGGAACGAGCGCAGCGAGACACATCAGGTGGAACACGGTCTTTGGTATTGTCATGCCTCGACCTCGTCGGGTTTCTTCAACGGGTTCCACCGTGCGAGCCACCTGACCTTGTTCTCGGTCAGAAGAAGTTCGATCGCCAGGAGCAGGATGGCCGGGAAGAGGAAAAACTGGAACCGGTCCTCATAGTCCGTGAACTGCTTGACGCCGAACTCCCTCTTCTGCAGGGCGTTGATGTTCTTGTAGATCTCATCCAGTTCGTCCTGCGCGTTGGTACCACGAAAGTATCTCCCCCCCCCAATCGTGGCGATTTTTTCAAGCGACGGCTCTTCGAGCCGTGTGACCACGACCCCCCCCGATCGGTCGCGCTTGAAATCGACCTGCTGGCCAGCCGCGTTGTACACGGGGATGGGAGCCCCGCTCGGCGAGCCGAGTCCGATGGTGTAGATCAGCACCCCTTTCTTCGCCGCCTCCCCAACCGCTTCCATCGCATCGCCTTCGGTGTTCTCCCCGTCGGTTATAACAACCAGGACCTTGGTCGTCGTTTCCTTGAAATCGAACGATTCCATGGCCCGTTCGATGGCGGAACCGATCGAGGTCCCCGGGACGGGGGCAACGTCGACATCGACGACGTCCAGGAAGAGGTTCGCGGCGCTGTAGTCGGTGGTGAGCGGAAACTGCGTGTATGCCTCGCCGGCAAAGACGATGAGCCCGAGCCTGTCCCCGGCCAGCCGCCCTATCAGATTGCGGATTTCGAACTTCGCTTTCTCGAGCCGGTTCGGCTTGATATCCTCCGCTTTCATGCTCAGCGACACGTCCAGTGCGATGAAGATGTCCACCCCCTCCTGTTTCACCTCTTCGAGCCTCGTGCCGATCTGCGGATTGGCAAGCGCCACGAGGAGGAAGGTGACCGCGCAAAGAAGAACCACGAGCTTCGCCGGCCGCTTTGTCCGGCTCGCCTCTTCCGCCAGCCGTTCGAGAATCGCTTCCTGGCCGAAACGGGCGCGCGCGCCGGCGCGTGCCTTTGCCATCGCCCAGTATGCCAGCACTATCGCAGGAAGGAGGGCAAGGCCGTAAAGGTATTCGATATGGACGAAGCGGATCATTCAGGGAAGCTTTCTCAGCACCGTGCCGACCAGCACGAACTCCAGCAGCAGAGCGACAAGCCCTATCAGCGCCCACCCGGCAAAGAGCTCGGTGTACGAACGGTAGGCCTTCACCTCAATGCGGGTCTTTTCGAGCTGGTCGATGTCATTGTAGATCTGTTTCAGTGTCCTGTTGTTGGTCGCCCTGAAATACTGCCCGCGGGTCATCTCGGCGATCTGCTGGAGGGTCTTCTCGTCGACATCGACGGGTATGTTCTGGTACCGTTTGCCGAACGGGGTCATGACCGGGTACGGCGCCTCCCCCTGGGTGCCGACGCCGATGGTATAGATACGGATGCCGAACGTCTGTGCAATCTGTGCGGCGGTCAACGGGTCGATCTCGCCCCTGTTGTTCACGCCGTCGGTCAGCAGGATCATCACCCTGCTTTTCGCCTTGCTGTCCTTCAGCCTGTTCACTCCCTGCGCGATCGCCATGCCGATGGCGGTCCCGTCTTCGACGACCCCCTGCTTGACCTGGCGCAGGAGGTTTTTGAGAACGCGGTAGTCGAGCGTCATCGGGCACTGGGTGAAGCTCTGACCGGCGAAGATGACGAGACCGATCCTGTCGTTCGTCCTCCCGTCGACGAAATTCTGCGCCACCTCCTTCGCCGCCTCAATCCGGTTCGGCTGGAAGTCTTCCGCGAGCATGCTCCCGGATATGTCGATCAGCATGGCGATGTCGATCCCTTCGGTGTAGACGTTTTCCCCCTGCGACGTGGTCTGCGGACGGGCGAGGGCGATGATCAGGGCGGCGAGGACAAACATCCTGAAGGCGAAGGGGACGTGGCGGAGCCGTTCGCGCAGCGTCGGCCTGAGGGCCGCGAAGGGGAGAAGCGTGGAATAGCGCAGGTGGCTCGCGATCCCGCGCTGCCGGCGAATGTACCAGAGCACGAGCAACGGGATCATCGAGAGCCCGAGCAGGAAGAGCGGGCTGGCAAAATGCGTGTTAGGTCCCGGCATGGGCAGCCGCCTTCACCTCGTCGACCGACACGGGCGTCATCTGGACAATCTTTGTTTTCTCGACAATCTCGCGCACCACCGTGAACATCTCTTCATGCTCCGTCACAACAGGCTGATACTTCGCGAACTTGACGAGGTCTGCTCTCCGCAGGATCTTCTCGGCGTCGGCAAGCATATGGTCGGGGAACCGGAGTTTCCGCATACCGTCCATGATTTCATCGGTGGTCTCCTCCAGCGCCATCATCGAATATCTGTTTTCAAGATACCGCCTGAAGATCTCGGTGATCGCCGAGTGAAATTCCTTGACGTGTCCCTGTTGCCAGAGCTTCCTTTCCTTCAGGATCGCGAGCTCTTCGAGGGCAATGATGTGCGCCGGCCGGGCCGGAACGGGGGGGGCATCTTCGCCCGCGGCCTTCCTCCCCCTCCGTCGTTTCCAGTACCGGTAGCCCAGAAAGGCGGCGGCCAGGAGCGCCAGGACGATGCCGGAATACATCAATACTTCCGCGGTCGACAGAGGGATCGACAGCGGAGGCTTGAGGTCGCGGAAGTCCTTGCTCGTGTCCACAGGCACGGTGTGGACCGTGAGCACGAGCGCGTTCGTCACAACGATCCGGGCGCTGTCGCCGGGAATCGAGACCGCGTACTCGAGCCCCGGAAGGACAGCCTGGCCGGAGTCGTACCGCGCGACGACGACGCCGGTACGCGTCGTGGTATCGGACTGCGGGAGAACCGCCAGCCGCTCGATGACCGTGAAGCCGTTCACCGTGTCGCCGAAGACCGGGCGGAAGGCCGCCCCCCGGGGATGCTGCAGCTCGACGAAGACGTGGATCCAGTCACCCACCCGATAGCTCGATGAATCCACCCGCGCCCGCGCAAACGGTTCGCCCGGCCCCGCCGCGGCGGCGGCCGCCGTGAAGGCGACCAACAGCGCAACGCACCCTGTCCTCGTCACGCTCACCACCTGCTCGCTCTCGCCTGGAAGAAATCGACGATCGGTTTTATGTACGGCCTGTCCACACGGATCGGGATGGCGTCCACTTTGCTCCTGACGAACATCGTGCGCCGCGCTGAACGTCGCGCCACCCAGTACTTCTCGAACTCCCTGCGGACGGCAGCGTTCCCGGTGTCGATCCATCGCTCCGTGCCGCTCTCGGCGTCGCGCATCTTGATGAGCCCGGCATTGGGGAGCTGCTCCTCACGCGGGTCCGCCAGCTCCACGGCGATGATGTCATGCCGCCGGCTGATGATGCGGAGTATCCGGTCGTAGCCGTCATCGATGAAATCCGACATCAGGAAGGCGATCGAGCGCTTCTTGGTGACATGATTGAAGTACTCGAGGGCCTGGCGGATGTTCGTACCGGTCCCCTCGGGATCGAACGAAACCAGTTCGCGGATAATCCGCAGGATGTGCGCCCGCCCCTTCTTGGGCGGAACGAATTTCTCGATACGGTCAGTAAAGAGTATGAGGCCAACCTTGTCGTTGTTCTTGATCGCCGAGAACGCGAGCACGGCGCAGATCTCGGCGGCGATCTCGTTCTTGGTCTGCCGCACCGAGCCGAAATTCCCCGAACGGCTGAAGTCGACCATGAGCATGACGGTGAGTTCGCGCTCTTCCTCGAACACCTTGACGAACGGGTGGTTGAACCGGGCGGAGACGTTCCAGTCGATGCTGCGTATATCGTCACCGAACTGGTATTCGCGCACCTCGGAGAATTCCATGCCGCGCCCCTTGAAGACGCTGTGGTATTCGCCGGTGAAGATCTGATTGACGACCCCGCGGGTCTTGATCTCGATCTGGCGCACCTTCTTGAGGAGTTCTCTTGTTTCCATCGTCATCTCATCCGATAAGGACGGAGGTCCAGGCGTCCGCTCCAACCACGCGGGCTGGCCCGACCGGCACTACGGCACCTCGATCTTGTTCAGCACTTCCTGGACCACCTGCTCCGGCGTCACTTCTTCCGCCTCGGCTTCGTAGGTCACGGCCACGCGGTGCCGCAGGACATCGAGGCTCACGGCGCGCACGTCTTCGGGAATGACGTAGCCGCGCCGCTTGATGAACGCGTACGCCTTCGCACCCAGTGCGAGGTTGATCGACGCGCGCGGCGACGCGCCGTAGGAGATCAGCTGCGCGAGATTGGGCAGATTGTATTGCTTCGGATTGCGGGTCGCGAACACGATGTCGAGAATGTATTTCTCGATCTTCTCGTCCATGTAGATCTCGGCGATGGCGCCCCGGGCCTTCAGGATATCGTCCGGTGACACGACGTGGTTCAGCGTCACCTTTGATCCGTTGACATTCGTCCGCATGATCTGCAGTTCCTCCTCCTTCGACGGGTAGCCTATCCTCACCTTCAGCATGAACCGGTCGACCTGCGCCTCGGGGAGCGGATAGGTCCCTTCCTGCTCGATCGGGTTCTGTGTCGCCAGGACGAGGAAGGGCTCGGGGAGAATGAAGGTCTGCTCGCCGATCGTGACCTGGCGTTCCTGCATCGCCTCGAGAAGGGCGCTCTGGACCTTGGCGGGAGACCGGTTGATTTCATCGGCGAGGATGAAGTTCGCGAAAATAGGCCCTTTCTTGGTCTGAAAAGATCCTTCCTTCTGGTTGTAGATCATCGTGCCGACCAGGTCGGCAGGAAGCAGATCGGGCGTGAACTGGATCCTCTGAAACTTCGCGCTGATCGCGGCGGCGAGGGTCTTGACGCTCAGGGTCTTGGCGAGGCCCGGCACGCCTTCCAGCAGGATGTGGCCGTTCGAGAGCAGCCCGATCAGCAGCCGTTCGACCATGTATTTCTGGCCGATGATGACCTTGCCGATCTCCATCTGCAGGATGTCGACGAACGCGCTCTCGCGCTGGATCTTCTCGTTGATCGCTTTGATGTCGTACGCC
>Ga0315287_10003279_pt1 | contig 15585 bp, 15 predicted proteins | sample YL17G11_0_MG_FD_205037 | JGI IMG/M metagenome (GOLD analysis project Ga0315287, IMG submission 205037) | Sediment microbial communities from Yellowstone Lake, YNP, Wyoming, USA - YL17G11_0 | ecosystem: Environmental > Aquatic > Freshwater > Lake > Sediment | place: USA: Wyoming | collected... | reverse complement strand
GGCGGTGGTCTACGACGTGATTCGCCGGTACCTGCGATGGGCGGGGCTCGACGTCATGTTCGTGAGCAATGTCACCGATGTCGAGGACAAGATCATCGCCCGCGCGAACGAGGCCGGCAGCACCGAGAGGTCGATCGCCGAGCAGTTCGAAGCGGAGTACTGGAAGCAGCTCGACCGCGTCGACGTGCTGCGTCCCGACGTGGTGCCCCACGCCACGGAGTACATCCCTCCCATGCTCGAGCTCATCGAGGCGTTGATCGCACGCGATCATGCGTACGTCGTCGAGGGCCAGGGCGTGTACTTCGACGTGGTGTCGTTTCCCGGATACGGGGCGCTCCCGCATCGGAGCATCGAAGCGCTGCTCGAGTCGGCCGGCGCACGCGTCGAGATCGACGAGGAGAAGCGCAGCCCGGTCGACTTCGCACTCTGGAAGGCGGCGAAGTCGGGGGAGCCGGCGTGGGATTCTCCGTGGGGCCCGGGGCGTCCGGGTTGGCACATCGAGTGCTCCGCGATGTCGCTCGGACTGCTCGGCGACGGGTTCGATCTCCACGGCGCCGGAGACGATCTCGTGTTCCCGCACAACGAGAACGAGCGGGCGCAGGCCGTCGCGGCCGACCACGCGTTCGCGCGCCACTGGATCCACTCCGGGATGGTCGAGATCGGCGGCGAGAAGATGTCGAAGTCCCTCGGGAACTTCCGCACCCTCGCGGAGGCACTCGACGCCCACGGTGGCCGCGCCTTCCGGCTGGCGGTGCTGCAGACGCACTATCGCAAGGCGATGGAACTGGGCGATGACGAGCTCACCACCGCCGCAAGTGGCGTTGCCCGACTCGACGCGCTGGCTCGTCGAGCCGGCGGTGCCGGGGTCGACCCCGTCGGCGCGCCCATCGACGACGACCGACGAGATCGCTTTGCGCAATCGATGAACGACGACTTCGGCACTCCCGGGGCGACGGCAGTGGTGTTCGATGCTGTTGGCGCCGCGAATCAGGCGATCGACGCGGGTGACACGGCGCGTGCGGCATCACTCCTCGCGACGGTGATCGAGCTCGCGAGCGTCCTCGGGCTGACGATCGCGTCGGGCGCGGGCGACGACGCGGGGATCGATGCACTCGTCGCCGAACGCGAAGCAGCCCGCGCCGCCCGCGACTTCGCGACGGCCGACCAGATCCGCGACGAGCTCGCGGGTCTGGGCATCACGCTCGAGGACGGCGCCGCCGGCACGATCTGGCACCGATCAGGCGCGACGCCCGGAGAGCGGATCGCGTGAGCCCGCCCGAGCGGCGGGCGGGCCGTCGACCGCCGACCGGGTCTCCCAGCCGACGAGCGACCGTGACCGGGGAGCTCGGGGGCGACGTCGTTCCTGGGCGGCGGGCGGTGCGCGAGCTGTTGGTGGCGGGGAAGCGTCACGTCCGGACGTTGTTCGTGGCGCGCGATCGCGACCAGAGCGAGGTGCTCGAGGAGATCGTCGAGCTGGCGGGCCATGCCGGCGTGTCCGCGCGCTTCGTCGATCGCGCCAGGATCGCCCGAGAGTCACGCATCGAGTCTCATCAGGGCGTGGTCGCGTTCGCGGCGCCGGTCCGGGCGGTGTCGCTCGGGGCGCTCTGCGGCGTCCACGACGCGTTCCTCGTCGCCGTCGATGGAGTCACCGACCCCCAGAACCTCGGCGCGATCCTGCGCACCGCGGAGGTGGCCGGCGCTACCGGGGCAATCGTCCCTCGCCACCGCAATGCCCTCCTCACGCCGGCCGCGGTGAAGACGGCCGCGGGGGCGGTCGAGCATCTCCCGATCGCGCTGGTCGCGGGGATGCCCAGCGCGCTCGAGGAATCCGGACGCGCCGGTGTGTGGAGCGTCGGCCTCGACGGCGATGGGCCGACGTCGATCCACGAGCTGCCGGTGGCTGACGCCCCGGTCGTGCTCGTCCTCGGGGCCGAGGGTCGCGGCCTCTCGCGGCTCGTGCGTGAGCGGTGCGACGTGCTCGCGCACATCCCGATGCACGGACACCTCGCCTCCCTGAACGTCTCCGCCGCCGCCGCCGTCGCGTGCTTCGAGCTCGCACGCCGGCGCCACCACTAGCCTGTTCGGGGCGCCGGGTTAGCTCAGCTGGTAGAGCACCGCTCTTGTAAAGCGGAAGTCGTCGGTTCGAGTCCGACACCCGGCTCGGATCGCGGCTGCCATTCCGGCCCGCCATCGGGCTGGTCGCTCGCGAGCGTCACGAGCACCACCAAGGCTTTGCACGAGATATCCCCAGGTTTGCGGGTCGTGGCGGCAATACTCGTCGCCCGATGGAGTTCACGGCGCGCGATCGCGCCATCCTCGATTTCGAACGAGCCTGGTGGCGCCTTCCCGGCCCCAAGGAAGCGCAGATCCGCGCGCGCCTCGACATGTCCGGCACTCGCTACTATCGACGTCTTGGCGAGCTCATGGATTCTCCTGCCGCCCTTGCGTATGACCCCCTCACCGTGAAGCGCCTCCGCCGTCACCGCGACCTCCGTCGGAGGGCCCGCTTCGAGAGCCGTCGCGCGGATCCGGGCTCCCGATGACGGCGCTCGCCTTTCCCCGCCGCCGCGCCGCCGCGGCCGACTTCGTGCTCCGCACGGCAGCACGCGGGGCGATCCTCGTGGGCGTCGCGGTCGTGGTCGGGATCGTGCTGCTCCAGGTGATCGACAAGGGTGGCGGCGGAGGTGGCAGCGCGACGCCCACGCCGTCCGGCGGTCAGACGAACGGGTCCACCACATCGACGACCGGCGACGCGGGACGCCCGCCGGCCGAGGTTCGGGTGCTGGTGGAGAACGGGTCGGGCCTCAACCAGGCTGCCGCGACGCTCGCCAACGAGCTGCGCGGCACGGGCTACGCGATCGCCGGCACGGGGAACGCAGCGATCCAGGCCGGTACGACCGTGGCCTGTCGGGCCGGGTTCGAGAAGGAAGCCGACGCCTTGGCGAAGTCGCTCGGTGCCGGCGTCACCGTGGTCACGTTCCCCGAGACACCCCCGGCAGGGTCGGAGAACGCGGACTGCCTCGTCATCAAGGGTTCGTAGCGCCGAGCTGGTCGTCGAGCCAGTCGCGCGGGTTGCGCGCGGCGGCAAGCGCTCGGAGACGTGCGCCGCGCGATTCGCGTTCGTCTCGATCCATGCCGAGCGCAGCGTGCAGCGCGCCTGCGGCTTGCTCGACGTCGTACGGGTGGACCCGCAGCGCTGCATCACCCAGCTCATCCCACGCGCCGGCTTCGGGCGAGAGGCACAGCACCCCGTCCCGCTCGTTGAGCAGGGGCCCTTCCTTGGCGACGAGGTTGAGGCCGTCTTTGATCGGATTCACGAGGAGCACGTCGTAGCGGAGCAACGCGGCCACGGTGGCCGGGAAGTCGTCCCGGGCGTCGAGCACCACGGGCTGCCAGCCGGACGTCCCCCACCGCTCGTTGACGCGCTGGGCCGCCTGCTCGACCTCATTGCGGTACGCGAGGTACTCCGGCATCGTCTCGCGTGACGCGTTGAGGCGCGCCACGAAGACGACCCGCTCTCTCCAGGTCCGATGCTCGGCCAGCATCGTGTCGAAGGCGGTAAAGCCCCGCACGATGTTCTTCGACGGTTCGATCCGGTCGACCCGCAGCAGAAGTGCCCGGTCACCGACCGTGTCGGCGAGCGCGTTCGTGGCCGCAGCGGTGGCCGGGGACGCGGCCACCGCGGCGAGTGCGTCGGGATCCGGTCCGAGCGACGCGACGAACGTCGGAGCGATCTCCGCCCCGGCTCCGAGGATCTCGCGGGCCGAGGCCCGGTACGCGTTCGCCCAGCGGACGGAGTGGAAGCCGCAGGGCACGGTGGCCATCGAGGAGCAGATCTGCTCGGCGATGTCGGTGGGCAGCACGCGGATCGAGTTCGGGCCGCAGAAGGCCGTGTGGGTGAAGTGGGCGATCCGGAGGTCGGCTCGGCTCTGTCGCAGCATCCCCGGGACGAGCGCGAGCTGGTAGTCCTGGACGAGCACCACCGCATCGGCGGCGGCGACATCGGCCACCGCCTGGGCGAACGCCCGGTTCACGCTCGAGTAGGCGTCCCACGCCTCTCGAAATCGGCGGTCGAACCGCGGGCGCCGGGGGAGATCGAACAGGCCGTGGTGCAGGAACCACAGCGTCCCGTTCGAGATGACGTCGTAGTACAGGCGGTAGGTACGTGGGTCGAGGTCGAGGAGCGTGAGCGAGACGCCCGGCGCGTCGACGGCACCGGCACGGACTGCGGCGCGGTCGTCGTCGTCGACCGCGGCGGCGATCCACGCCGAGTCGCTCCCGGCTGCCCCTGACGTCAGGAGCGGTCCGAGGGACGACGCGACGCCACCCGAGCCGATGCGAGCGTCGAATCCGCCGTCGGGTCGAGCCACGAACCGGTATGGGCCCCGGTTCGAGACGACGACGGTCATGATCTCGTGGCGGACCGGGGATCGGCGCTCCGGAGCTCGCCGAACAACGTCAGCCAGTCCTCGAGCTCGCGGGTGCAGAGGAAGTTCTCGCGCACGTGTTCGCGACCCTGGATGCCCATGGCCTCGGACCCGACTGGATCCGCGAGGAGGTCGATGATGCGACGCGCGCATTCCTCGACCGAATCGACGAGGTAGCCGTCGTACCCGTCACGAATTTGGAGCGTGATCCCGCCGGCTCGACCACCGACGACCGGGCGCCCCTTCCAGAGCGCTTCGCTCACCGTCAGCCCGAACCCCTCACGCAGCGACTTCTGCACCATGACGCCGGCCATGCGCTGGAACGCGTTGATCTGGACCGCACCCACCTGGTGAAGGTTGGAGAGCAGGTGGATGTCACGGTCCCCACCACGGGCGGCCTCGATCTCCTCCCACACGCGGAATCCCTCGGGGTCGTCCGTCGCCATGGACCCGGCGAGCACGAGCTGCGCGTCGGTGATCTGCTCGCGGACGACCTGGAACGCCTCGAGCACTCCGAGCGGATCCTTCCACGGGTCGAAACGGCTGACCTGGCAGACGATGGGGCGGTGGGGGTCGATGCCGTACTGCTTGGTGATCTCTTTGCAGAACGGCATCGCGAGCTCGAGGTTCTTCACCGAGAGTGGGTCGATGCACGGGGGCGCGTGAACGACGCGCGCCATGTTCAGCGAGTCCGGGACGAACTCGGGCATGGTCCAGACCGACGCGTCGTGCTGCTCGACGAAGGGGCGGAAGAACTCCCACACGTCGGGGTTGGCCGCGGTCAGGTCGATGTGGCACCGCCAGATCCACTTCGTGGAGGCCCGACCGATCTTCTTGTCGTGGAGGAAGCTCAGGAGTGCGGCGGGTTGAGGGTCGTGGACGACGACGTAGTCCCAGTCGTCCTCGAGTGCGAGCGCGTTGTCGAGCACGCGTTCGAGGTAGGTGCGTTGCATCGAGGTGTTCCACTCGATGGCGGCACCCTGCAGCGCGTTGTGCACGTGCTTGGTGATCGTGAAGAACTCGTCGCTGCCGTGCATCACCTGCCATTCGGCGTCGATGCCGAGACTCCGGAGGAGCGGCACGTGGGTCGCGAGCAGCTCGGCGACCCCACCGCCGTACGCGGTGGCATTGATGTGGAGGACGCGCGCGCCGCGGAACGGCTCGGCCAGCTCGCGGATGCGCTCGACCGTGGCGCCGCCGACCACGTCGGTGTAGTCGGCGAGCTCCTTCTCGAGGAGGGGGACGCGCTCCAGCATGGAGTTCCTAGGCCTTGAGGGTCGCAGCAGCGCTGGTGGGCGAACCGCCGTCCATCGCGGCCAATCTATTCCGGTGCCTTCCGCAGTGGCGTGTCCGGACAAGTTCCGCGGATCCCTGTCGGCGGCCGAGGCAGCCGCGGCGATGGCGCGCGGGCTGCGCACCGCGGGGTTCGATCCCGTCGCCGAGGTGCCGATGGCAGACGGCGGCGAGGGCACGCTCGACGCCCTGCTCGCGGCCCGAGGCGGGTCGCGACGCACGGTGCAGGTCACGGGCCCGCTCGGCGACCCGGTTGCTGCCGACTACGGGTTGTTGCCCGACGGTACCGGGGTCGTGGAGATGGCCCAGGCGAGCGGGCTGGCGCTCGTGGGCCACAACGACCCCCTGCGAGCGTCGACCCGGGGGACGGGTGAGCTGATCGCAGCAGTGCGCCGGGGCGGTGCCCGTCGCATCCTGGTCGCAGTTGGCGGTTCCGCGACCACCGATGGCGGTCTCGCCGCGGTCGAGGCACTCGGCTGGTCGCTCGGGGGGATCGAGGTGTCGGTGGCGTGCGACGTTGCCACCCCGTTCCTCGATGCGGCGCGCATCTTCGGACCCCAGAAAGGGGCGAGCGACGCGCAGGTCGAGCTGCTCAGCCGGACCCTCGCGAGCGTCGCGGGTGTCTACCTTCGGCGTACCGGTGTCGATGTGACCGTCCTCGAAGGTGGCGGCGCGGCCGGCGGTCTGGCGGGCGGGCTCGCGGCGATCGGTGCTCGGCTCGAGCCCGGGTTCGAGATCGTCGCGCACGCCGCGGGACTCGAGGAGCGCTTCGACGACGTGGATCTGGTCGTCACCGGTGAGGGCAAGACCGACACCGCGAGCTTCGACGGCAAGGTCGTCGGCGGGGTGCTCGAGTGGGCGGCCGATCTCGGTGTCACGAGCCGGGCGGTGATCGCGGGCCAGATCACCGACGACGCGCGCGAGGAGCTCAGCGTCCTCGGCGCGCGCGGCTATGCGCTCGTCGACCGCGTGTGGCAATCAGGCGAAGCGTTCGCACGGGCCGCGTTGCTCGTCGAGGAAGCCGCGCTCGAGGCGGGCCGGGCGGCCCTGGCCTGATCAGACGCGAAAGCTCTGGTCCTCGCCGGGGGCAGGGACTTCGACGATCGGTTCGGCGCGGTCGTCGAACTCGGTGCGCAGCGCGCGCGACATGACCGCGTGCATGTCGTAGAGCGTCGTGATGTAGGTGAGCTCGACGATCTCTTCGTCGGTGAGTGCGCTCCGGAGCGCGTCGAACACGCCGTCGGCGACGCGGCCGCCGTCATAGACGAGCGCGTCGGTGTATGCGAGTACGGCCCGCTCGATCGGCGAGAAGCACGCTGCGACCTGCCACGACGGTATTGCCGCGATCTTCTCTTCGGGGATCCCGGCGGTACGGCACGACTTGCAGTGCTGCGAGAAGACGAACTGGCTTCCCCGCGCCCAGCCCACGCGTGTCTGACCGAGCTCCCGCAACTGGGGGTCGAGTCGCCGGCGCGGGCTCTGGTAGAGCGCGAAGCCACCGACCGCGTGATCGAACACATCGGGGACGAGCGCGAAGACCGTCCACCAGTCGCCCGGCGCACCGGTTGCGGTGCCGGGCTCGGCGACGGGATCGCGCTCGGGACCGAACATCAGGTCGTACAAAGGGACGACCGAAGGCGCAGCGTCGCTGCGGGGTACCTGGCGCAAGCGGGGCATGAGGATCTCCTCGAGACTACGAGTCGCGCCCGAACCGGGCTCGATACTCGGGAATGGTCGCGATCGGGGGGCGCTCCCTGGTCTCGACCGGGATGAGCACCGGGTCGTACGCGTGGTCGAAGCGGGCGAGTGTCGTCGAAAGCTGCCCCGGCGCGACCCCGGCTCGCCGCAGGCCGGTCAGGAGCACCTCCATCGCCTGGGGCGCGAGCTCGTCGAGGGTGCGATTGCGGTGCTCGCGCACCCCGAGGTCGACCTGCGCGATGGCGTCGATGCCCGATCGCTCGGCCACATCGATGAGGAGGCCGATCTCGACACCCCAGCCCTCGACGAACGGGACCGACTCCAGGAGGTCGCGGCGCCCCGCGTACTCGCCGCCGAGCGGCTGCACGATGGCGGTCAGCGGTGGGAACAATGTCGAGAGCAAGGGGCGGGCGAGCAGCTCGGTGACGCGGCCACCGCCGCTGGGCTCACCGTGCAACGGGCGGCGGTAGTACCCCTTGACGAGGCCGATCGCGGCGTTGCGCAGGAGCGGTTCGACGAGGCCGGTGACGAAATGAGGTCGGAAGTTGCGCACGTCGGCGTCGACCCAGCACACGATGTCGCCCTCGGTGACGAACAGCGAGAGCCACAGGGCGTTCCCCTTGCCGGCGCCGCCGGGGTGGGCCGGGAGCACCTCGCGGACCGCGTGGACCTTGGCGCCCTCCCAATGTGCGGCCTCGGCTGTGCCGTCGGTGGAGCCGTCGTCCATCACGACGACCTCGTCGACGAGCGGCGCTCGCTCCATCAGGTTGCGGCGCACCGAGGCGACGATGTGGCCGACGGTGGCCTCCTCGTCACGGGCGGGGAGACAGACCGAGATGGTGACGCCGAGCCTCGCCTTGAGGTCGGCGAGGGCGTGGGCGTCGGCTTCGAAGTCGTTCGCGGGAGAAGACATTCGGCTGGAGCCTAGGAGTCCTCCACTGCTAGTGTTTCTCGCAACGCGCTCATCGAGAGCGGCTGAGGGACAGGCCCTTTGACGCCGCGGCAACCAGCGACCCGGAGCGATCCGGTACGCCAGGTGCCAATGCCTGACCGATGAGCAGCTGAGAGCGGTCCTCCGCTCGAGGCGCTCCGAGCGCGTCGAGAAGGAGGGCGTGCCCCGTGGCCCGTCCTCACCGAATCGAGGCGTCGGATCGCGCTGCGAGCCGGCCCGGCGTCCTGAGAGCTGAGGAGGAGCCGAGATGGCTCACGTCGAGGCACTTCGGTGCCGGGAGTGTGGGAAGACCGTCCCGATCGCGCCGAGCTACACCTGTGAGTTCTGCTTCGGGCCGCTCGAGGTGGCATATGACCGCGAGGCCGTGAAGGCTGCGGTCTCCCGGGAGGCGATCGAGGCCGGCCCGGCGTCGATCTGGCGTTACGCACCGCTGCTGCCCGTCGACCCGCCGGGCGACGCGACCCAGCAGGTCGGGTGGACGCCGCTCGTGCGGGCCGACCGGCTCGCCGCCGAGCTGGGCCTCGGTGAGGTCTGGGTGAAGGACGACACGCGCAACCCGACGAACTCGTTCAAGGACCGGGTCGTCGCGGTGGCACTCGCCAAGGCGCTCGAGTTCGGGCTCAAGACGTTCGCCTGCGCTTCGACCGGGAACCTCGCCAACGCGGTCGCCGCCGCGGCGGCACGTGCCGGGTTGGAGAGCTACGTGTTCGTGCCCGCCGATCTCGAGCCGGCGAAGATCGTCGCCACGGCGATCTTCGGCGGGAACGTCGTCGCCGTCGACGGCAACTACGACGACGTGAATCGGCTGTGCGCCGAGGTCGCGGCGGAGCGCCCCTGGGCGTTCGCGAACGTGAACGTTCGTCCGTTCTACGCCGAGGGCTCCAAGACGCTCGCGTTCGAGACGGCCGAGCAGCTCGGGTGGGAGACGCCCGACCACGTGGTTGTCCCCGTCGGGAGCGGGTCGTTGCTCACGAAGATCCGCAAGGGCTTCGACGAGCTGTACGACGTCGGTCTGCTCGCCGACGCGCCGAAGGTGCGGGTCTCGGGCGCTCAGGCCACGGGCTGTGCTCCTGTCGCGACGGCGTTCAACGACGGTGCCGACACGATCCGTCCCGTGAAGCCGTCGACGATCGCCAAGTCACTCGCGATCGGGAACCCGGCCGACGGGTACTACGCGCTCGACACCGTTCGTGAGACGGGTGGCGGCCTCGCCGCAGTCACCGACGACGAGGTTGTCGAGGGCATCCGGCTGCTCGCTCGCACCGAGGGCATCTTCGGCGAGACCGCCGTCGGCGTGACGATCGCCTCGCTCAAGAAGCTCGCGGAGGAGGGCGTGATCCGCCCCGACGAGCGGGTGGTCGTCTACGCGACCGGCCACGGTCTCAAGACGCTCGACGCCCTCGCGCCCCAGTCGGGCCCGACCGCCGTGATCAAGCCGACCCTCGACGCCTTCTGGGACGCGTTCCCCCATGGGAAGGAGTGAGGCGCAGTCACATGGTGGATTCGCAGAACGTGAAGCTGACGGCGCGAGCCGAACGAATCAAGAGGAGTGAAGGCTGATGCCGGTCTCGGTTCGGATCCCTACCCAGCTGCGGAGCCTCTCGGGCGGCGCCGGGGAGGTCACGCTCGAGGGCGCGACGGTCGCGGACGTGCTCACGGCGCTCGACGGTGAGCACCCCGGCTTCGCGGAGCGCCTCTACGACGAGACCGGAGCGCTGCGGCGCTTCGTGAACGTGTTTCTCGCCGAAGAGGACATCCGCTTCCTCGACGGCCTCGACACCCCGGTGACCGACGGCCAGACGCTGAGCATCGTTCCGGCCGTAGCGGGCGGCTAGGCAGGCGCGACCCAGAGCAGCCGTGCGATCGCGTCGGGCACGACGCGGTCGCCGGCGTCGGTGCGAACGAGCACGCCGTCGTCGCGCTGGTCGAGAACCTCGATCGCAGATCCGGGAATCAGCCCTCCGTGCGCGATCAGCGCGATTGCCTCGTCGTCGACCTCGAGCCGCTCGCTCACCCTCGTCACCGTCACCGGACCGGTCCGGGCCTGCGAGAGCACGACCGTCGCCACGACCTCGGCGGTCCGGCGCGATCCCGGGATCGGGTTCCCGTGGGGGCACGTCATCGGATCGCCGAGGAGCTCGACGAGCTTCGCCTCGACGTCGGCCGAGATCGCGTGCTCCCAGCGGTCGGCCTCGCGATGCACCTTCTCCCACTCGAGCCCGATCACGTCGACGAGGAGGCGCTCGGCCAGGCGGTGACGCCGAACGATCGACGTGGCGAGCGCCCGACCCGACACCGTGAGCTTGAGCGTGCGGTCGTCGAGCAGTTCCGCGTACCCCTGTTCGACCAGGCGCTTGACCTGCTCGGACACCGCCGGAGCCGAGAGCCCGAGGCGCTCGACGAGGCGGGCCCGGATCGGCGTGACGCCCTCCTCCTCGATCTCGAGGATCGTCTCGAGGTAGGCCTCGGTCGCGTCGTGCATCTCCGCCATCGCCGGCGAATGTAGACCCCGTTTGGCGATTCGGCCCGGCCCCGGCCCTTTCCGCCATTTGCACTCGCGCACCGAGAGTGCCAACATGGGGTCTGGCACTCACGCCGTCAGACTGCTAATCCCTGACGGCACAGGCGAGTGCGAGCCGTATCGAACCCCTACACCGTAAAGGGAAAACCTCAGATGCCGAAGCAGATCGCGTACGCCGAGAACGCCCGTCGTTCCCTCGAAGCGGGCATGAACAAGCTCGCCGATGCAGTCCGAGTCACCCTCGGCCCGAAGGGCCGCAACGTCGTCTTGGAGAAGAAGTGGGGCGCGCCCACGATCACCAACGACGGTGTCTCCATCGCCAAGGAGATCGACCTCGAGGACCCGATCGAGAAGATCGGTGCCGAGCTGGTCAAGGAAGTCGCCAAGAAGACCGACGACGTTGCCGGTGACGGCACGACGACGGCCACGGTGCTGGCGTGGGCGATGGTCCGCGAGGGCCTCCGCAACGTCGCCGCCGGCGCGAACCCGATGGTCCTGAAGAAGGGCATCGAGGCCGCGGTCACGACCGCGGTCGAGTCGATCAAGGCCGGCTCGCAGAAGGTGGAGACCGACAAGGCGCAGATCGCCAACGTCGCCGCCATCTCGGCCGCCGACATGGAAGTCGGCTCGATGATCGCCGAGGCGCTCGAGAAGGTCGGCACCGACGGCGTCATCACCGTCGAGGAGAGCCAGACGTTCGGCATGGAGCTCGACCTCGTCGAGGGCATGCGGTTCGACAAGGGCTACATCTCCCCGTACTTCGTCACCGACCCGGAGCGCATGGAGGCCGTCCTCGACGACGCCTACATCCTGCTCGTCAGCTCGAAGATCTCGGCGGTCAAGGACATGCTGCCGGTCCTCGAGAAGGTCATGCAGACGGGCAAGCCGCTTGCGATCATCGCCGAGGACATCGAGGGCGAGGCACTCGCCACCCTCGTCGTCAACAAGATCCGCGGCACGTTCAAGTCGGTGGCCGTCAAGGCCCCCGGCTTCGGTGAGCGCCGCAAGGCGATGCTCGAAGACCTCGCGATCCTCACCGGCGGCCAGGTGGTCGCCGAGGAGGTCGGGCTGAAGCTCGAGAGCGTCGGCCTCGACCTCCTGGGTACCGCCCGCAAGATCGTCGTCACCAAGGACGAGACGACGATCGTCGAGGGTGCCGGTGCCAAGGACCAGGTTGCCGGTCGCATCTCGCAGATCAAGGCCGAGATCGAGAACACCGACTCGGACTACGACCGCGAGAAGCTCCAGGAGCGTCTCGCCAAGCTGTCGGGCGGCGTGGCCATCATCAAGGTGGGCGCGGCAACAGAGGTCGAGCTCAAGGAGAAGAAGCACCGCATCGAGGACGCGGTCCAGACCACCAAGGCTGCTGTCGAGGAGGGTGTCGTCGCCGGTGGCGGCGTCGCACTCCTGCGGGCCCAGGCCAAGGTGCTCGAGGTCGCCAAGACGCTCGACGGTGACGAGGCGACCGGTGCCCGCATGGTGGCCCGTGCGCTCGAGGAGCCGCTGAAGCAGATCGCCGTCAACGCGGGTCTCGAGGGTGGCGTCGTCGTGGAGAAGGTCCGTGGCCTCAAGGGTGCCAATGGCCTCAACGCGGCGACCGAGGAGTACGAGGACCTCATCAAGGCCGGCGTCATCGACGCGGCCAAGGTGACCCGCTCGGCGCTCCAGAACGCGGCATCGATCGCGGCGCTGTTCCTCACCACCGAGGCCGTCGTTGCGGACAAGCCGGAGCCCCCGGCAGCCGGTATGCCCGGCGGGATGCCCGGTGGCGACATGGGTGGCATGGGAGGCATGGACTTCTAGTCCAACTGCTGGTCGCGCTCGCTCGACGGCGGGATACCCGCCGTCGCCCTGCGGGCCGCTCGGCTGCTTCATCAGCGAGTGAACGACCGCGGGCCGGGTATCCCGGACCGCAGAGAACGAGCGAGGCAGGGCGGGGCGTCCCCATTGGGGGCGCCCCGCTCGCGTATGGTCACAGTCCATGCACGAGGGGAACGTGCGGACGCTGGTCTTGGCGAAGTGGGCCGACTACCGGCCCGTGCTCCCCGACGCGCAGGTGCAGTTCCTCGACCGTGAGCCCTATCTCGGCGTCGCCCGCGAGGACCCGCGTGTTGCCGATGATCTCAGCTGCGGCTGGTTCGACGACTTCGAGTCTGATTTCCGCGATCCGGTCCTTGCTGATGCGGCGCACGAGGTCGTCTGCGTGTGCCCTCCGATCATGCTCGAGATCGTTGCGCCCGAGCCGCCGCGCATCCAGCGGGCGTACGTCGAGGGTTCGTTCATGCGTCGGTTCTTCCGCTTCCTCGTCGACGGGGAAGGATGGGAAGCCGACGCTCAGATCCGTGCGGTGATGGCGCGACACTTCCCGTTCCACCTCGCGACCGTCGAGGCGGTCGAGGCCACCGCGTTCGCCCGTCCCTGCTGACCCTCGCCGGCGCCGGGTGCGGCTCTCACCGGGGTGCGGTCCGCAGGTACCCTCACCCCATGACGGCGGACGTTCGTGAGCCGGTCGAGTCGGAATCGGGCTGGGGCGTTCTGCACCTCTTCTACCGGGTCGATCGGGCTCGGGCCGAGCAGGAGCCCGGCGGAGCCAGGCGCGCGCTCGATGCGATGGCCGCGCTCACGGCCCCGCGGCCGGGCGGGGAGAGCTCGGTCGAGTCCCAACCGCATCAGGTGCTCACGTTCGTCGCGCTCGGCCACAAGGCCGACCTCGGCGTGATGGCCGTCGGCCCCGACCTGGCCCGTCTGCAGACGTTCCAACGTGACCTGGAGCGGGCGCCACTTGTTCCGACCTGGTCGTACGTCTCGATGACCGAGACGTCGGAGTACTCCACGACCGAGGACGACGAACGCGCCCGCCTCGCTGCCGAGGACGGCATCACCGATCCCGCCGAGGTGGAGGCGCTCCTGGTGGTGTGGCGCGAGCGGATCGCCCACTACCGCGCCCAGCGGGTCCGTCCCACGCTGCCCCGGCGTCGCACGATCTGCTTCTACCCGATGTCGAAGCGTCGCGGCGGACCCGCGGACGCCGGTGCCAACTGGTACGCGCTCCCCTTCGACGAGCGCAAACGCCTGATGGCCGGCCACGCTCGAGTCGGGCGCGGCTACGCCGGGCGAGTGACCCAGCTCATCACCGGCTCGACCGGCCTCGACGACTGGGAGTGGGGGGTCACGCTCTTCGCCGATGACCCCGGCGACCTCAAGGAGATCGTCTACGAGATGCGCTTCGACGAGGTGTCGGCCCGGTACGCCGAGTTCGGTCCGTTCGTCACCGGGCTCCTGCTCGAGCCGGCCGAGGCGCTGCGCAGGGTCGGCCTGAGCGAATGACCGGCCGGTGCACGCCGTCCCCCGGCTGAGGGTGCTCTCCGGCGATCGCTCAGCCGTGCCAGAGGTCGCACTCCGGTCCGCACACGATCGGGGGGGGACGCGGGGCCGCCCATCACACCCATCGTGAAGAAGGCGCGTCGTTCGATCGCGCCGTGGACTCGGAACATGAGGTCGTCGGTGATGCTGAAGTCATCCATGCATCGATCTTCGTGCACGGGTATGACCGTGAATGATCGGGATGGGTCATGACGGCCCCGCCAGCCCCGGGTGTCGGGGCGGGTGCCCTCGAACGGCTCGCGGCCGCATCCGACGCGATCGCGACCGGCGTCGAGGCCGCCCTCCCCGGTTGGGTGGGGACGCAGATCGACCGACTGCTCGACGCCTGGTCCGGAGCACGAGCCGGCGCCGGTGACGTCGCCCCGGCGGACGGAGAGATCTCGGCCCTGGCGCTCGAGGCGGCAGCTGCGTGCACGACCCGGATCGTCGAAGCGCTGCGGGCGTTGTTCGCCCTCGATCCGCGCGACCAGCACACCACCCCCCTGGAGGTCGTGCGCACCGCAGTGCGGGAGCCGACCGACGTGTTGCGTGCGGCGGGCGTCGCTGAGGTCGCGCGCGACGACTTCGACGTGCGGGCGTTCCCCGACGACCGCTACAACCTGGTGCCGCGCACGTTGGGTGATCTCGGCGATCCCGAGCTCGGTCCGTTGCAGCTCGAGTGGGGCCTCGCGAAGGTCGCCGTGCTGCGCTCGCGGTCTGATCGTCACGCCTGATCGTCACGCCTGATCATCGAGCCGGATCATCGAGCCGGATCATCGAGCCGGATCACGGAGCCCGACGGGTCCACCGCCGAGGGCCTAACGTGGCCGTGGCCTCGAGGAGCACCATGAGCGACAGCGTGCCGACGATCGGTCTCGGATCGGAACATTCCGATTCGAGCGCGTCCCGTCGGGCCGCGCGCGAGAGCCTGGGCCAGCCCGAGCTCCTCGCCCTCGCGGCATCGGCGCCCGTCGGCCTCTTCGCTTCGGTAGAGCCCTACGGGAACGTCCTCGTCAACGAACGGCTGTGCGAGATCACCGGACGGCGGGTGTCGGAGCTCCTGGGTCACGGCTGGCTCGACGCCGTCCACCCCGATGACCGGGGTGAGGTCGACGACGCGCTGGCAGTCGCCGCGACGCAGACGGGCGAGCTCGATCTCGAGTACCGCGTGCTGCGCCCCGACGCCGAGGTCCGTTGGGTGCGGGCCCGCGCCGTTCGGGCTCGGCGCAACGCAGCCCCGGCCGCGTTCGTGGGGTCCCTCGTCGATGTCACCGAGTTCAAGCGTGTCGAAGCAGCCCTGCGCAGCAGCGAGCGGCGGTTCCGGGCGCTCG
>Ga0315287_10003278_pt1 | contig 15589 bp, 20 predicted proteins | sample YL17G11_0_MG_FD_205037 | JGI IMG/M metagenome (GOLD analysis project Ga0315287, IMG submission 205037) | Sediment microbial communities from Yellowstone Lake, YNP, Wyoming, USA - YL17G11_0 | ecosystem: Environmental > Aquatic > Freshwater > Lake > Sediment | place: USA: Wyoming | collected... | reverse complement strand
GCCGAGTACCAGAAATACGCGAAGCTCCCGATCGTCCCGCTGGTGGTGACGCCCGACGGCGAAGGCATCCAGGACTCGACACCGATTCTCGAACGCTTCGAGGCCGCGCACCCCGAACCCAGTATTTTCCCGGCTGATCCCGTCGCTGCGTTCGTCTCCGCGCTGCTCGAGGAGTTTGGCGACGAGTGGGGCAACAAGTGGATGTTCCACTACCGCTGGGCGCGCGAAGTGGATCAGCTCTGCTCGGCCGGTCGCATCGCGGGCGCGATGATGCCGGCCGCGAGCGACGAGCAGCACGCCGGCATGACCGCGCAGATTCGCGACCGCATGGTGAAGCGCGTCTGGTTCGTCGGCTCGAGCGAGCAGACTGCGCCGCAGATCGAAGACTCGTTTCGTGAGGCGATCGCACAGCTCGACGCCCATCTCACCACACGTCCGTATCTCTTTGGAGCGCGACCTGCGTTCGGCGACTTCGGACTCTTCGCGCAGCTATACGAGGCCTGGACCGATCCGACGCCGGGCGCGCTGATTGAAGGCCGCGCGCCGCGCGTGCTCGACTGGCTACACCGCATGTTGTGGCCACGCGCGGAAGGGGAGTTCGAACCGTGGCAGAGCCTCGAGCCGACGCTGCTCCCGTTCCTGGAGCGCCAGGTCGGGCGGCTCTTCCTTCCCTGGACCGTCGCGAACGCCGTGGCGATCGCGGCAGGCAGCGAAGAGTTCAGTGTCGAGCTGGCGGGCAAGACCTGGACGCAGAAGCCCCAGAAGTACCACGCAAAGTCGCTGCAAGTGCTGCGCGCAAAGTACGCCGCCGCCGGAAGCGATCGTGCGCTGGGCGCGGTGCTCGAGCGCGCCGGCTGCCTCGCCGCGTTGTGCGGGTGATTCATCAAGACACAGAACGGCGAGGAGAAATCATGAAGCTCGGAATCGGTGCGGTCCCGTTTGGTCCGAAGGTCTCGATCAACCTCGATCTGATCCGTCGCGCCGAGGAGCTCGGCTTCGACTCGGCATGGACCGCCGAGGCCTACGGAAACGACGCGGTCAGCACGGCTACCTGGGTGCTCGCGAAGACTACGCGCATCAAGGTCGGCACCGCGATCATGCAGATGCCCGCGCGCACGCCGGCGATGGCCGCAATGACCGCGATGACGCTCGACCATCTCTCGGGCGGCCGCTTCATCCTGGGCCTCGGTCCGTCGGGTCCGCAGGTCGTCGAGGGCTGGCACGGCGTTCCGTACGGCAAGCCGCTCTCGCGCACGCGCGAGTACATCCAGATCATCCGCCAGATCCTCGCGCGCGAGAAGCCGCTCGAGTTCCACGGTTCGGAGTATCAGATCCCGGCAACCGGCGCGGGCACGACTGGTCTCGGCAAGCCGCTGAAGAGCATCCTGCACGGCAACCCGAACATCCCCATCTACACCGCATCGATCAGCCCGCCCGGATTGCGCTGCGCGGCCGAGGTCGCGGACGGCGTGTTTCCGATGATGATGGACCCCGAGAAGTTCGACGTCGCGTATCTGCCGTATCTCGAAGAAGGCTTTGCGGCGGCAGGCAACGGCAAGAGTCTTGCGAACTTCGCGGTCGTTCCCGGCGTGAGTGTGATCGTGAGCGACGAACCCGACAAGGCGCGCATGGCGGTGAAGGGCGGCATGGCGCTCTACATCGGCGGCATGGGCGCGCGTGGCAAGAACTTCTACAACGATCTTGCGAAGCGCCTCGGCTACGAAGAAGCCGCCGTGCGGATCCAGGATCTGTTCCTCGCCGGCCAGAAGGCGGAAGCGGCCGCGGCCGTGCCCGACGAACTGCTAGACGCGGTGCACCTGGTCGGCTCCGCGGGCCACATCCGCGATCGGCTCGCAGCCTGGAAGGAAGCGGGCCGCAAGGGCTGGGTACACACGATGCAGATCGGCACGTCGCAAACGGCGGCGCTCGAGCTGCTCGCCGAAGAGTTGCTCTAGCGCGATGTCGAAGCCGAGCACGATTTGCAGCGCCGCGCGCGGCAAAGCGTCGTCCGACGGTCGCCAGCGGCGCAGCGAGCGCAGTCGCGAGGCGATCGTGCAGGCGCTCTGCGAACTGGTCGGCGACGGCATCCTGCAGCCGACCGCGCAGCAGGTGGCCGAGGCGGCAGGCGTCGGCATCCGCAGCGTGTTCCGGCACTTCGCCGACATGGACAGCTTGTTCGCCGAAATGGATGCGCGGCTGCAGGCCGACGCGCTTCCGCTGCTGCGCGGCGATCCCCCCGAGGCAGATTCCGCGAAGCGCGCGCGTGCGCTCGTCCTTCGCCGGATCGCGTTCTTCGAGAAGATCGCGCCGTTCAAGCGCGCGGGGACGATCCAGCGCTGGCGCTCGGAGTTCCTGCGTGGCCAGCACGGCGTACTGGTGCGCGCGCTGCGCGCGGATCTGCTGCGCTGGCTCCCTGAACTGCGGCGCGCGCCGGCCGATCTGGTCGAAGCGTTCGACCTCGCGCTCTCTTTCGAGTCGTGGGATCGCCTGCGCACCGACCAAAGACTGGGCCGCGGCCGCGCCCGCGACGCGCTGCTGCGTACCGTTCTCGCGCTGCTAGTCGCACGCGACCGCTGACTGCAAAGGAGACACACCGTGACCGAAAGGCCGTTGACCATCGTGGGGATGCCCGGCTCGCCCTACAGCCGGAAACTGCGCGCGGTGATGCGCTATCGGCGCGTTCCCCACTTGTGGGTCCATCACGGATCGCCGGAAGCGCGCGGGCTGCCGCTGCCGCGCGTCTCGTTGCTGCCGTTTCTAATCGTGCCCGGCACCGATGGCAAGCCCGAGGCTGCGGTCGATTCGACGCCGCTGATCCGCCGTCTCGAAGCGCTGCAGCCGGGCCGCTCGGCAGTCCCGCTCGACGCTGCACTCGCATTTCTCGACGTGTTGCTCGAGGACTACGCCGACGAGTGGCTGACGAAGGCGATGTTCCACTATCGCTGGGCGTTCGCACCCGACATCGCGAAGGCTGCCGCGATCCTGCCGCGCTGGTCGCGCACGAATCAGCCGGAGGCGCAGGTCGTGGCGCTCGGTCGCATCTTCGCCGAGCGGCAGATCGCGCGTCGCGGCGTCGTCGGCTCGAGCGAGACGACCGCGCCGGTGATCGAGCAGAGCTACCGGCGCTTGCTGCAGCTGCTCGACGCGCATCTCGAGACCTCGCGCTTCGTCTTTGGGGGACGCCCCGCAGCATCGGACTTCGCGCTCTACGGACAGCTCACACAGCTTGCCGGCTTCGATCCCACCGCGGCGGCGATTGCACTCGAGTCCGCGCCGCGCGTCGTCGCGTGGGTCGATATGGTCGAGGATCTGTCCGGCCTCGAGCCGCGCGACGAGGACTGGCTGCGCCGCGATGCGATCTCCGACACGCTGCGCGCGCTCTTCGGCGAGGTCGGTCGCGTCTACGCGCCGTTCCTGCTCGCCAACGCCGATGCGATCGCGCATGGCGCCAAAAGTGTCGAGTGCACGATCGACGGTCGTCCCTGGGTGCAGCAGCCGTTCCCGTATCAGGCGAAGTGCCTGGTCTGGCTGCGCGAAGCCCGCGCGGCGCTCGCTGCGCGCGACGGCCAGCTGGTCGACGCAGTGCTCAAAGGAACGGGTTGTGAGCAAATCTTCTCGAAGTGAAGGAAGCGCCATGAGCGGTCTCTGGATCTTGATTGCAGCGGTGTCGTTCTACGGAGTGTTCTGGTTCTGGTACGTCGGCATGCCACGGCCACTCACCCGTACGGAGGTCGACGCGCACATGGCGACCGTCGCAGCTTCGGGAATGGGCGTCACGCCCGAGCAGCTCGCGGCGCTGCGCACGTTCCTCGAAGCCGACGACGGCCACGAGTTCTTCATGCTGAACCTCGTGCGCATCAACCAAGGACCCGTCGTTGCGCCCGGCGCTACCGAGCCGAGCGACGCGCGCACCGTTCTCGATGGCTACACGCGACACTTCATGCCGGCGCTGTTCCGCCGTGCTGGCCATCCGGCTTTTTTTGGCCGCGCCGCCGGCGGCTACCTCGAGCAGTGGAACGTCGCGCCTGATCCCGGCTGGAGCTTCGGCGCCGCGATCCGCTACCGCAGCCGGCGCGACATGATCGAACTCGTCGTGGATCCGCGCTTTGCGAACGCGCACGAGTTCAAGGCCGCCGCGATCGCGACGACCTTCGCGTTTCCGACCTCACCGGGCTTCGTGATGATCGGCCCGAAGATCTGGGTCGGCCTCGTGCTGGCGCTGATTGCTGCACTCGCGCAACTCGCGTTGGGTGCGTGGGGACCATCGAGATGACGGAGACAAAGCCGTGATCTACCTGCAACAGGACTTCGATCTGCACCCGGCGAGTCCCGCAACGCGCGACCGCTTCGTCGCGCTCGCGACGAATGTGCTGGCGCCGAGTTGGACGCACTTCGGTGCGCGCCTGGTCGCCGCCTGGTTTCATCACGAGGCGTGGTTCTCGCAGATCACGCACATCGTCGAGTTTCCGGATCTCGCCGCGTTCGATGCGATGCGCAGCAGCGCGCAGGGCGACGCTTCGCTGCGTGCCGCTTCGATCGAGGTCGAGCGCCTCGCGCCGAAGCGGCACGAGACGCTGCTCGAACCGCTCGGACCGATCGCGCCAACGACGCTGCACGCGGCGATCGAAACCTCGCAGCGCGAGCCCGCCGGCGCGCACACCTTCGCGATTCTCGAGGTCGCGCCGGGCGCGATGGAGCGCTTCACCAATCTACTCGCGTTCGCAAACGACCAGCTCCCGATCATCGCCGCGTGGCGCCCGGTCGCCGGCGATCCCAATCTCGTGATCGACCTCTGGAAGGGCGACATCGGTCGCGACGCCTACCAGCCGACGAACGATCGGTTGAATGCGTTCTTCGAACCGCTGCGCGAAGTCGCGCCGCGCGAGCGCCTCGTGCGCTTGTTGCCGCTTCCCTATTCGCCGCTGCGGTGACCGTTGCCGAGCGCGCGGAGAACATGAAGGTGCGCAAGGTCGCCCTCGTGGTCGCGTCGGTCCTGCTCGGGCTCGCTGCTGTCCTTTACCTGTCGTTCGACTTCCTGATCCTGCACGCGCCGGGCTGGATCGGGCGCTGGCGCGATCCGACCGGCGCGAATCGCGCGATGGTGTGGGAGCCCGGCCTGACGACGCCCGCCGCGCCGAGCGCTCTGCGACCGCCGAACATCGTGGTGATCGTGGCCGACGACCTCGGCTACAACGACCTGACGTTCGCGGGCGGCGGCGTGGCGAACGGCGCCGTGCCGACACCGAACATCGACTCGATTGCGCACGCCGGCGTCGAGTTCACGCGGGCGCCGAAAGCGTTCATGCGCCTTGTCGCGCGCTGGGGTCACGATGCGGCTCGACCGCCCCATTACTTCGCAGAGCGCGAGGCCGACGAGATCGACGCCGTCGATCTCGTCGGCCTCGCGCGCCGTGGCGCGGCCGGCCAAGCACACGACGCGCTCTTCTGGCGATCCTGCCACTACCGCTCGATCCTCGCGGGCGCCTTTAAGCTCCAGGTTTCCGAGCGGCCGAAGAAGACCTGGCTCTTCGACATGAAGGCAGATCCAACCGAGCGCACCAACCTTGCGGGCGCGCGCCCCGAGAAGGTGCAGGAACTCACGGCGCTGCTCGCGTCGAAAGACGCGCAGATGGCGCCGCCGATGAGGCCCTCACTGATCGAGGGCCCGATCGCGATCGATCCCCCGCTCGGCGTACCAGCCGGGCCCGACGGCGAAGTGGTGGAGTGGGCGAACTAGCGCCGAACGCGACCGAGCCCAGCAACTCCGCCAATTCTTCCATCCGCGTCTGAGCTTGCGAGTAGACTCCCCGCACGACGGCCGATCCGAGGAGCGCCTGCGCGGTGCGACTCGTGCTTGGAGGCGCCCATGGCTGGCTTCAACGAAGCGATCGAGGCTGCGCGCGGACTCGCAGCGATCGCGCAGATCGGGCTCGGCTTCACCGGCTTCATCGCCGTCGTCGTGACGCTTTCCGGTGACCCGCGAACCTGGGCCAGCATCGACCGGCTGCGCGTCGCGAGCATGCTCGCCGATAGTCTTGCAACGATGTTCTTCGCACTGCTGCCGTTTGCGCTCGTCCACGTCGGCACCTCTCCCGAGACGACCTTCCGGATCGCGAGCGCCCTCTTGGCAAGCTTCGTTACGACCAGCGCGATCGTGATCCTGACGCGCCGCGAACGCCGCGACGTGGTTCCACACGGCGTGGTGACCAGGCGCATCGTCGTACTGACCACGTCGCTCCGCACGCTGGTCATCGCGTTGCAGGTCGCCAACACCGCCGGCGTCTTCGGTGCGGCATCGATCGGCGTCTTCATGTTCGGCCTGATGTGGCTGCTGGCGGAATGCGGCTTCCTGCTGGTGCGATTGCTCTTCGTGCGGCCGTAGTTGCGATCGGAGCGAAAAGCCTGTCGTAGCGTTGCTCGACGCGGAACGCGTCCGAGCCGTCACGATGTCTTCCATTGCTGGCCCGGGGCGGGCGTGGGGTAGCGATACAGGCCGGTGCGCACGCGCATGCCGAGCGCCGCGCCGACTTCTCGAATCGTCTCCGGACAGAACGCATAACCGCGTAGCCGCGCGATTCCGCCGTCCCGCTCTTCGATGCGCAGCACCTGCTCTAGCGCCTCACGACCGCGCCGCACGACCAGCCCGAGCGCGACCGGCTCGCCTTCGGAGAGCGCGCGCTCCATCCGCGCCGCTTCGTATTGGAACTCCGCGGGCCACTCGGGGTGACCGTAGACGGCCTTCTCGAACCAGCCGTCTTCGCGCGGAAACTGGCCGCGACCGAACTCGACGCTGCTGCCGACGTTCTCGACCTGGCCGCCGTCGAGCATCAGTGCGACGAGGCCCGCCTTGTCGCGCGCGTTGTAGGCGGCGACGAAGCGGTCGACGAGCGCGGTGCTCGGGCGTGGCCGCTGCAACCTGGTCTCGCCTTCCGGTTCGCGCATTCGCTCTCGACCGCGGTGCAGCGCGGACTTCACCGCGCCGACCGACGTGCCGAGCACCAACGCGATCTCGTCGAGGCTCGCGTCGAAGAGATCCTTCAGCACGACGGCGGCGCGCTCTTGCGGCGCGAGTCGCTGCATCAGCGCGGTGCCGACGTCGCGTACGGCGCCGGGCGTCGGCGTCTCGTTGCTCTGCAGCGACGCTCTCACGGCGATTGCGGTCGCTTCGGTCACGCGCCGCCGCACCGTATCGATCCACTGGTTGGTCGCGGTTCGCAGCAGGTACGCGCGCGGGTTCTCGATCTGGTGGTGGATGTGGCCAAGCGTGGCGAACGCGCGCAGCAGCGTGTCCTGCACGAGATCCTCGGCGTCCCACAGATTGCCGGTGAGGCGCCGACAGTAGCCGTGCAGAGCCGGTCGCAACGGCGCGGTCAGATCCACGTAGCGGTGCCACGCGCCGCGCAGCTCATCGCGCATTTCACCCGGAACTTCGACCGGTTGCGGGCGATCGTCGTCGGCCATTGCGCGTCCTCCGCATTGCATGACGAATCCCGTCGCAAAAGGATACGCCCGGGCGGCGCGCGGGCGTATCCTTTCGCGTTACCCGATCGTCGGAGTCCAGGAGGGACGCCATGACATCGCCCGCCACAGGACCGCTCGCACTGCTCATCTCGACGCGCAAAGGCCTCTGGCTGCTACACGGCGACGCTGGAAGGCAACGCTTCACGCTCGACGGCCCGCACTTCCTCGGCCACGTGATCCACCACGCGGTGCTCGATCGTCGCGATCGCCGCACGCTGCTGGTCGCAGCGCGTACCGGGCATCTCGGCCCGACGGTGTTCCGTTCGACGGACATCGGCCGCACCTGGAAGGAAGCGTCGCGGCCGGCAGCCTTCCCGAAGGCGCCGGCGGGCGAGACCGGGCGCGTCGTTGATCACGGCTTCTGGCTCGAGCCCGCGCATGCGAGCGAGCCCAACTGTTGGTACATGGGCACTTCGCCCGAAGGGTTGTTCCGCAGCGAGGACGGCGGCGACACCTGGTCGTCGGTCACCGGCTTCAACGACCACCCGCGCAACGCCGAGTGGACGCGGAAAGAAGACCTCGGCACACCGGACGGACCGATCCTGCACTCGATCCAGATCGACCCGCGTGATCCGCGCCACTTCTACATCGCGATGTCGGGCATCGGCGGCGGCGTGTTCGAGACCCGCGATGGTGGCAGCGACTGGAAGCCGCTCAACGCTGGCTGCGCGATCAACTTCGCGCCGATTCCCGATCCCGAGTTCGGTCACGATCCGCACTGCGTGCGGCTCCATCCGCTGGCGCCCGACCTGCTCTACCAGCAGAACCACTGCGGCATCTATCGGATGCGCCGGGCCGAAGGCCGCTGGGTGCGGATCGGCGACAACATGCCGAAGGACGTCGGCGACATCGGCTTCCCGATCGAGCTGCATCCGCGCGATCCGCGCACTGCGTGGGTGTTCCCGATGGACGGCACCGACGTGTGGCCGCGCACGAGCCCGGACGGCAAGCCCGCCGTCTACAGGACGCGCGATGAAGGAGAGTCGTGGCAGCGCCAGGACCGCGGGCTGCCGTCCGATCAGGCGTGGTTCACCGTACGGCGACAGGCGATGGCGGTCGATGCGCACGAGCCGCTCGGCATCTACTTCGGCACCACCCATGGCGAAGTCTGGGGCAGCGCGAACGAAGGCGCCGAGTGGAGCTGCCTCGCGCGCCATCTGCCGCTGATCCACGCGGTCGAGGCCGCGGAGTTCGCAACGTGAAGATCTGGATTCCGCAACCGCTGCGCTCATACACGCAACAGCGGAGCCAGGTCGAAGCGAACGGCGCGACGCTCGCCGAAGTGCTGGCCGATCTCGATCGGCGCTACCCGGGCATCCGTTTCAGGATGATCGACGAGCAGGACGGCGTGCGTACTCATATGAAGCTCTTCGTGAATCGCGAGCAGGTCGATTCGCTCGCAACATCGCTCCACGAAGGCGACGAGGTCCACATCTTCCAGGCGCTGAGTGGCGGCTGAGTCAGGAACCCGCACTCGCGTTGGCGACCACGAGTGCTTCTTGTGTGACCGACGCGACCAGCAAACCATCGCGCGTGAAAATCTCGCGGCGCGTCAGCGCGCGACCGTCGTGGCAGACGTGGCTCGCGGTGTTCATCAGCAACCAGTCGTCCCGGCGCACCGGGCGGTGGATCCAGAGTGCATGGTCAAGGCTCACGAATTGGTGTCGTGGGAACTCGGGACCGAGTCGCGTCTCGACCCCCCGGTGCGAGCTGTAGTCGCTCAGCAGAACGAGCGCCACGACGTGCGGCTGCGGTTCGGCTGGCAGCGGAACGCGCGGGCGCAACCAGCCACTCCACGTTACGGACATGCCTTCGGGGGCGGCGGCGTCGCTCGTCGATCGCGTGCTTGGCGGCCTGTCCCAGATCCTCGAGCTTGCGGCCGAGGTGCAGCACCAGATCATCGAATGAAACCATGCCGACGAGTCTCCCATGCTCAACGATGGGGATCGGCCGCACGCGCGCTGCGCGCATCCGCTCGACCAATGACTCGATCGGTTCGTCGGCCTGCACGACCACGACCGGAACGCTCATCACTGCGTTCGCGGGCGTCGCTTCCGGGTGCAGCGCGCGCGACCGCGCGACAGGCGAGATCGCGATCGGTCACCACCGCGCACGGCCTGCCGGCGATGTCGAACACCACGAGGCAGCCGGTTTGCTCCTCGCTCATTCGCGTGCCGGCCTCGACGTGCCGAAGCCAGCTCGCCGCTGTCGTCGCGAGCTGGGACACTGCGGCGCAAAAACCAGCTGCGACGAGGCACCCTGTCACGCCGATCGGCGCGCACGCCGCCGCCGACCTCCGCGCGGGGCAAACAGCAGCCACGGCTCATCGCCCGTCGTGCGCCGGTAGACGGCGGTCGCCAGCAGCGCGAGGACCGCACCGCCGAAGGCGCAGGTCATGTCGCGTTGCGCGTCCCACTCGTCGCCCTGCGTGCCGAGGTAGGCGGTGCCGAGCTCGGGGCTCACGACCCAGGCGACCCAGGCCTCGATGAGTTCGTACGAGCAGCTCGCCGAAAGCGCGGCGAAGAAGGGCAGCAGCCAGCCCCAGAGCGGTCGTGGCCGCAGCGTGCGCAGCGCGATCTCGCGCATCGGATAGGTGAGGAGCACGCCGAACGCGAAGTGCACGAGGCGGTCGTAGTGGTTGCGGCTCCACCCGAATGCGTCCTGCAGCCAGAATCCGATCGGCGCTTCCGAGTAGGTGGAGTGGGCACCCACGGCGTGGAGCGCGAGGAAGAGCGCGATCAAGAGCCACGAAAAGTTCGAGAACACGAAGCGGCGGTGCGTCGCTGCGAGTGCCGCTGCGAACCCGAATACGAGCAGGTTCTCGAGCAGCCAGTCGGAGCGATACGAGGGAGCGATCGCGAGCGCGATCCAGAGCGCAGCGTACACCGCGACGAGCACTTGCAGGAAACGGTTCCGTGCGAGCGGAGCGACGGCGGGCGGCGACGCTGACATCGGGCGATCCTAGGCGTCGCGCCATCCCGCGGCACGGGCGGACTCCGAGAGATTGTGGACCCGGCGCGGCCGGCGATCTCGCGGCGAACGCACGATCCCACTCGACGAGCGGGGTCCGGCTGCGCCAAGATGCGCCGGTCGTTCGCGTCGCAACGGCCGCGGGAAATGCGGGAAATGCGGGAATGGAGGGAGCATGGCACTTCGAGTGCGTCGCATTCTTGCTCGCGGAAGCCCGATTCCCGGGGTGCTGGCTTTCGGCGTGGCTGCCTGTGTTGCCGTCGCGACCGGTGCGAGCGCCGCCGATCACGCTGGCAAGGCGCCCTTCGACCAATACTGCGCCTCGTGTCATGGGCCGGCGGGCGACGGCACAGGCCCGGTGGCGGCCGAGATGAAGACCCCCCCCACCGATCTCCGCAAGCTCGGCAAGAAATACGGGATGCCGCTTCCGAAGCCGAAGCTGTTCGAACTCATCGACGGTCGCGAGATGGTGCGCTCGCACGGCACGGGCAACATGCCCGTCTGGGGCGAGCAGCTCGTGCACAACGTACCTCCCACCGCCAACTCCGAGTTCTTCAAGCGCGGCACGATCATCGTGATCGTCGACTACATTGAGACGCTGCAGCTCGAGTAGCCGCGGCTAGCGCTTCAGCTCCGCGCTCAGCTGGTCGTACCAACGCTGTTGAAGAACGGGCTCGTGGCGCCCCGAGGTGTCGCGATCGAAGTCCGTGTTGCGCGTGGTGCTCGCTTCGATCGCGTCGCGGAAGACGCCGTCGATCGCGCGTTGCAGCGCACTCGCAGCTCGTTCGGGCGAGTCTCCAGTCGCGCTGAGACCAGGGACCCGCGCTGTCAGCTCTCGCGCGGACGCTTCGGCTATCGCAAAGTGGATCTGCTCGTGTTGCAGCACATAGTCCGGCCGCTCGGCGTCCTGCTTGGGATTCCACCAGGAACAGTTGCGATCCATCTTTGCGATGAACGCGACCTGTTTGGGCCGCGCGATGAACTCACCGCCAGGCCGCGTTTGCCGTATCTCCATTTGCAGCTCGCGTTGCGGGACGACGTTCGCGCACGTGAACGCGCTCATCCGCGCGGCGTGACGTGCATTGTCGATCGGCGGTGCGGTGGCGCGGAAGTCGGCGCGCGTGAGCTGGCGGTAGGCAACTCCGTCGCTATGCGCGAGCTGCGCCGCGTCGACGAGCTGCGCCTTCGGCAGCGCGTAGTCGGGAAGACGCCCGCATGCAGACGCGACGAGCAGCAGCGCGATCGCCGCCGGGATCCGCCGGAGCGGTTGGCTACCGGTGAGCGGCATCGTGCCACTGTGTCGCGGCGAGTCGGTACAGCAGGTGCGGCAGACCCGCGTGTTCGACCTCACGCTCGAACTTGAATCCGACCTTCTGCATCACGTGTTGCGACGCGCGATTGGTGGCCAGCGTGAAGCACACCAGATCTGCGAGCCCGATTGTCTCGAAGCCGGCGCGCACGCTCGCCGCGGCCATCTCGGTCGCGAGTCCGCGTCCCCAGAACGCCGGCATGAAGCCGTAGGCGACCTCCACTTCCGCTCGCCCTCCGACGACGGTGTGCTGGACACCGCCGCGCCCGGCGAACGCGCCAGTCTCCGCGTCGCGCGCGATCCACAGTCCAAAGCCGTGCTCATTCCAGTGCGCGATCCACGCGTCGACGAAGTTTCGCGACTGCGCAGCGGAGCGCAGCCCGCCGAGCGTCGCCATCAGCTGCGCGTTGGCGTGCATCCGCTCGATGTCGGGCAGGTCGCCGAGCGTGATGCGCTGCAACAGGAGGCGCGCCGTGCGGACGGAACCGAGCACCGTTGCCCGCGCCGCGTCCACCTCAGCGTTCGCTTCCAAAGAGCGGCGTGTAGTGCTCTACGGTGGGGAACGGATCGTAGAACCGATGCAGCAACGCCTTCCAGCGCTGGTACTCCGGCGACCCGCGGAATCCGACCGTGTGATCTTCGAGCGTGTTCCACCAGACGAGCAGCAGGTAGCGACTCGTGGCCTCGACGCATCGTCGCAGTTCGTGTCGCTGGTAGCCGGGCATCGACGCGATGATCCGCTGCGCCTCTTCGAACGCCAGCTCGAAGTGCGCGCTCTCTCCCGCGCGAACGTCAAGCACGGCGACTTCTAGGATCATCCGCGGCGCGCCCGAAAGCTCGCGACGCGATCCGACGATCGCCAATGCGAGGCCGAGGATCGTGACCGCGAACAGCACGCCGATCGTCATGGTGAGCGAAACCGAATCGATCGGCCCCGTTCCCTTCTCGTGCAGCGACTCGAGATGAGAGAAGAAACTCCCGTAGAACATCGCGCAGGCGAATCCCCAGGCGCCGCCGAGCGGCGTCGCGTTTCGTTGCGGCCGGCTCGGCAGTGCCGCGCGACCGCCGTAGAGCAACAGCGCGACGGCGATGTAGTCCACCACCCACCACGGCCAGGGTTCCCAATCGCCCCAATTGCGGACGACTTCTGCGACGGCCAGGAAAGCGCCGAAAGCGATCGCGATGCGGGCGGAGAGCGTGATCATGCGACTCCCCGAATCAGCGTGTAGAGCACGTTGTAGACGTCGAAACCGATCGAGATCCACAGCGTGAGGGTCACCGCGTCGAGCCAGATGCGGTAGAGCCGATCGAAGCGGCGATCGCCCTGCGGGCGGCCGCGACGCCGAGTGAAATAGACCGCGAGCGGCGTCCACAGCAGCACGAAAGCGATGCTCGGAAAGCGGCCGACGCCGTGGAACATCGCGACCAGGTTGAATCCGAAGAGCGACGCGATCATCGTGACCGCCATCGAGCGCGCTTCCACCCGGCCGATCACGAACACGATGCCGAGCGTGAACACGAAGAACATCCAGCCTCGCCACACGTTGATCCAGAGCGGCAACGCCGAGACGTAGGCTTGCAGCGCTCGCTCGGTCTCGTCGTAGCGCGTCAGGGACTCGGCGACGCTCATCCGAGTCGCATGACGCCGCGCTTCGGCGCATTCGTCCCGTAGGTCTCCGCCGAGATCGGCGCGCCCATCCCCGCCAACACGCTCCGGTGCGCTGCGATCGGCGTGCGGAGCATCCGGTCCTCGAACGGGGCGAGCTGTGCGAAGGATTCTTGCATGAGCACGCGATCGACGAAGCTCGCGGTCTTCGGCCAGCGAGCGGCATCCACGCGGTAACCCGCGAACGCCGCGTTCCGGAAGAAGACGGCGACGCTGACATCGGCAATCGAGAAATTGCCGAACGCGAAGCCGCTCGCAGGAAGTTCCGACTCCAGGTAGTCGAGCACATTCGGGATGTCTTCGGTCAGCGCCTGGTTCAAAATGGCCTCGTCGGTCCTCTCGCCGAACACGAACGGGTTGATCACGCGCTGGTTGAAGAGCTTCCAGATGAAGATGTCACCCATTCGCGTGTCGGCGAACTCTTCGAGCCAGCGCGCGCGCGCCCGGTCCGCGATGTCGCGCGGGTACAGCGACGGATCCGGGTAACGATCTTCGAGGTATTGGCAGATCACCGACGAGTCGCAGAGCATGACGCGATCGTCGAGTAGAACCGGGATGCGCCGCACCGGAGAGAGCTTCGAAAAGCGCTCGTCACCGAAGAACGGGACGATCGGGTCGATCTGGTACGGGATCTCCTTGCAATGCAGGAACACCAGCACCTTGCGGACGTACGGCGAGAGGTACGAGCCGATGATCTGCACCGGCCGCGTCATGCGCTGCCTCCGGTGCCACCGCCCATCGCCTTGTTCAGGAACTTCGCGAACGGGTCGCGCGTGGAATCGGCGTGCCACTCGTACTCGGTCAGCTCGGCGATCGAATCCGCCTTCGCCTTGCCGTAAAGCTTTGCAATCACCGCGAGCGCCATGTCGCCGCCGGCCGACACACCCGACGACGTCGCGAACGGACCGTCCTCGACCCAGCGCGCCTCGGTCACCCAGTCGACCTTTGCGCTTTGCATCCGCGCCAGATCGAAGAACTGCTTGTTCGACGTGGCGCGGCGCCCGTCGAGCAGCCCGGCCTTCGCGAGAATCGCCGATCCCGAACACACCGACATCGTGACCTCGGCTGTCTTCGCGCGATCCCGCAGGAACACGTGCAGCGCCTCGTTGCCGAGCTGCTGCACCGTGCCGAAGCCGCCCGGCAGCAAGATCAAGTCAAGCGGCGGGCAACTGGCGAAGTCGAAATCCGCGACGGTCTTCGGGCCCTGGTCGCAAGCGACGGGTCCGATCTGTTCGGCGACCGTAACGATGCGCAGCTCGGGGCCGACGCCTCCGAACATCTCGACGGGTGCGTAGTAGTCGAGCGCTTCGAAGCGTTCGTAGAGGATCGCGCCGAGCGTTCGCGTGCGTTGCGTCTGGGTCATGCCGTCCTCGCCGAGAGATAGATGAAAGTACCGAGCACGGTGTTGAGGGGACCGCCGTGCTCGACCCGAGCAAAGCCCGCCTCACGCATCAGCTCGGGCAGCCGGCCGTCGAGATTGTCTGCCATCCGTTTCCCGCGATGCAGTGTGCGGACGACGCGGAGGGCGAAGGCGTTCTGCGGCGGTCCGAAGTCGACGAGATGGAACGATCCGCCGCGCGCGAGAACGCGACGCGATTCGCGCAGCGCCTGCACCTTCTCGTCACGCGTCAGGTGGTGCAGCATCGCCGAGCAGAGCACGCGGTCGAAACTCGCATCGGCGTAGGGAAGCTGCGTTGCAAGCGCTTCGTCGAAGTGGATCGCGGCGCTCTGCTTCTTCGCCTTCGCGCGCGCGATCGCGAGCACCTTGGCATCGCCATCGACACCCACGAGATCCGCGCTCGGGCAGCGCTGTTTCAGCATCAGTAGCAGTGTCGCGGTGCCGCAGCCGAGATCGAGCACGCGCTGGCCCGCTTCGATCGCCGCGAGATCGAGAAAGCGCGTCCGAAGCGTCCGCTCGCGGAAGAGCACGCGCAGCACAGGGTCATAGAGCGGCAGCAAGAAATCGTGCCCGGCGGCCGGGATGTAGTCAGCGTGGCGGTGCGTCATGGGAAACTCCTCAGGGCGCGCGATGCGGAGAGTACGAGAGATGGGCCGCCCGGGTCGATGCCTCGCCGCAATCGCGCGCGGTCACCCGGCGCGGTCGTCTCCGCCGCCGTCCCACT
>Ga0315287_10003277_pt1 | contig 15593 bp, 20 predicted proteins | sample YL17G11_0_MG_FD_205037 | JGI IMG/M metagenome (GOLD analysis project Ga0315287, IMG submission 205037) | Sediment microbial communities from Yellowstone Lake, YNP, Wyoming, USA - YL17G11_0 | ecosystem: Environmental > Aquatic > Freshwater > Lake > Sediment | place: USA: Wyoming | collected... | reverse complement strand
TCTGCCTTGCTCAGAGGTCCCCGCCCACCACCTGATTCCCACCCGCCTGCTTCGCCCGTGCCAGCGCCGCCTGTGCCGCCGCGAGCAGGTCCTCGTATGGGCGATCGCGCGCTGGCGTGGCGGTCACCACCCCGCCGCTGACAGTGAGAAAGCGCCCAGAGCGTGACCGGGGGTGGTGGATCGCGAGCGACCGGATGCGGTTCAGGATGACCTCGGCGTGGGCACATGCCGCGGCCTGGTCCATCTGCACGCAGAGTGCGACGAACTCGTCGTCCCCGAAACGGGCGATCACGTCGCTCGCACGGCGCATCGCGGAGCCGATGGTGCGCCCGAGCTGGCGCAGCACGTTCTCCGTCGCGCTACGGCCGAAGACTTCGAAATACTCGCGGTAGGCATCCACGTCGAAGCGCATCAGCGTGAGGGCACGACCATCGCGCTGCCCGATCGACCAGTCGCGGCGCAGCACCTCATGCAGGTGCTCGGGTGTGCTGAGCCCACTGGAGCGGTCGACCGCGGCCGCCAGTGCGCCGGTTGCGCTGCGCGAGAGCGGCCGGAAGTACAGGGCCAGGCGACCTTCCGGCAGCATGACTGCCCATCGCTCGCACTCGACCAGCATTCCGTCGAGGCGCCTCAGCCGGACACGCAACCCGACGCCGGCACTGGTCACGTTTGGATCCGCCGGCGCCTCGATCTCGAACTCTTCCAGCGGGCGGCCGAGCACGGCCTCCTCCGGCTGGAGAAGCAGTGCAGCCAGGGTCGCGTTGACGTAGACCACGCGCGGCGCGCCAGCCGCACTATCGACGACGGCGATTCCATCCAGCGCGTGGTGCAGGATTTCGGCGAGCATGTGCGGGTCGGCGTGATTCATGGGGCGAGTCTAGCGGCTCTCTAGGCGTCAAGCTGCAGTCGCGGCGCGTCGCGGCAGTGATCCACTGCGCTGCGGCACTCCTGCCAGCGCCCCGAATTCACCAGCGCGTCGCGCTCGAGGCCCGGCCGGCCGTGCAGGCGCGCGAGCCGCACCTGGCTCAACGGATCGGACTCGCCGGCCAGCTCGTCGAGCGTGGCCAGCACGGCCGCGCGGTCGTTGCACACCGACAGGATGTCGCAGCCGGCGGCAAGTGCACGCCGCGCCCGCTCGGGTACGCTGCCGGCAAAGGCGGCACCGCCCATGCTCAGGTCGTCGGAAAAAACCGCACCCGTGAACCCGAGTCCCCAGCGCAATTCCTGCTGGAGCCAACGCCGCGAGAAGCCCGCCGGCGCCTCGTCCACTTCCGGAAAAAGAACGTGGGCCGCCATGACGGCCGTGAGTCCGTTGTCGACGAGCCGTCGATACGGAAGCAGGTCCTCGCCGAGCTCGGCGAGCGGACGACGGTCCACCGGCAGTGACTTGTGGGAGTCCGCGACGACCGCCCCGTGGCCCGGGAAGTGCTTCGCCGCCGCGGCCATGCCCGCTGCGCGCATGCCCTGCATGCAGGCGATGGCAAGAGTCGCGACGACCTCCGGGTTGCGGTGATAGGCCCGATCGCCGATCACTTCGCTCACGCCGTAATCGAGGTCCACGCAGGGCGTGAAGCTCAGGTCGACGCCGGCGGCGCGCAGCTCGGCCGCGAGCAACCAGCCGCATTGCCATGCGAGGCGTCGGCCGGCATCCGGGTCCAGATCGTAGGCGCGGCCGATTGCGCGTTGCGGAGGCAACTCAGTAAAACCCTTGCGAAAGCGCTGCACTCGCCCGCCTTCGTGGTCCACCGTCACGAGCAGCGGCGGCTTGCGCACGGCACGGATCTCGCGAACCAGTCCCTCGAGCTGGGTCACGGTCGAGAAATTCCGCGTGAACAGGATGATCGCACCGACCAGCGGGTGCGCGAGCACGCGCCGGTCCTCGGGCGTGAGCTCCGTGCCCTCGACGTCGACCATCAGCGGACCGAGCGTCACGTAGCCTCCTCTAACGGCATTGTGTCAACGTTCGAAGACCGCCACGGCCTCGACATGGGTCGTGTGCGGGAACATGTCCATCACACCCGCCGCCGCGAGGCGGAAGCCGTGCTCCCGGACCAGCAGCCCTGAGTCTCGAGCCAGGCTGCCCGGGTGACATGAAATATACACGACACGTGCCGCGCCGCAGCCTCCGACCACCGGCAGGATCTCGCGCGCACCGGCGCGCGGCGGGTCGAGCAGGACACGGTCATAATGACGCTGGGCCCACGGGGCGCCGCTCGAATCGGCGAACAGGTCGGCCACGTGAAACGTCGCGTTGGCGAGAGCGTTGCGCGTGGCGTTGCGCGCCGCCCGCGCGACCAGGCCTGCATCCCCTTCGATGCCGACGACCTCGCGGGCGCGGGTCGCGAGCGGGAGCGAGAAGTTGCCGAGTCCGCAGAAAAGATCGAGCACGGCGTGATCGCGTTCGGGCCCGAGCAGTTCCACGGCGCGACCGACCATCCGCTCGTTGAGCTCGCCGTTCACCTGGATGAAATCGGTGGGCTCGAACTCGAGATGCAGGCCGAACGACGCGAGCGCGTAACCCAGCGGTGGCAGGCCCGGCTGCAGCGGCCGCACCGACTCCACGCCGCCCGGCTGGAGGTAGAAGCGCACCGCGTGCGCGGATTCGAAGCCGCGCAGCAAGTCGAGGTCGGCCTCGTTCAGCGGGTCGAGCACGCGCAGCACGATCGCGCAGACCCCGTCGGCGACTGCGACCTCGGCCTGGGGGATTCGTGCGGCGATCGAGAGGCTGGCAACCAGGGCCGCCAGCGGATCGATCAGCATTCCCGCAGGAGGCGCGAGCACGCGGCACTCGTGCAGGTCCGCGACGTAGGGTGCCGAGCGTTCACGAAATCCAACCAGCACGCGTCCCTTGCGTGTCACAAGCTTGATGCCGAGCCGTGCGCGCCTGCGATAGCCCCAGACCGGCCCCGTGAGCGGTTCGAGCACGCTCGCCGGCTCGACGCCGCCGAGCCGGACCAGGCTCTCCAGCAGCTGGGACTGTTTGAAGGCGAGCTGCGCAGACGGGGCGAGGTGCTGCAGCGCGCAGCCGCCACAGAGGCCGAAATGCGGGCACGCAGCTGGCACACGGTCCGGACTCGCGCGCAGCACCTTCTCGAGCACCGCCTCGTCGAAATTACGCCGTCGCCCCACGCGTCGCAGGACCACGCGCTCGCCAGGCAACGCATCCGGGACGAACACCGCCTTGCCGTCGAGCTTGGCGACGCCTCGACCCTCGTGGGAGAGGTCGACCACATCGGCCTCCTCCGGTGCCGCGCTGATGCGCTTCATGCTCAGCCGGCCGGCCAGGCCTCGGCAAACCCGGCCAGGTGCACCCTGCCGTCGGACTTGAGCCACGCCCGCACGGTCGCGCATTCACGATCGTGCTCGCCGGGGGTCAGCCGTCCGCGCATCAGCTCGAAGCGCAGATAGATCAGGTACGTGTTGATGACGTCCGTCTCGCAGTAGTTGCGGATGTCCTCGCTGCGGCCCTCGAGGTGAGCGTCCCAAACCGCCTCTCCCGACATGCCGAGCTTCCCGGGCAATCCGAGCAACAGCGCCATTCGATCGAGGCCGACCCGGCCGCGCCCCTGGTAACCCGCGAGCACGTCCATCAGGTCGGTGTGCCGCCAGTGGAACCGCCCGAGGTAGTTGTTCCAGCGGAACGACTGCTCCTCGTCGCCCGTCTCCCAGTACCGGTGCGCCTGCACCCGGTGGCGCATCGCCCGGTAGTGGAGCACCGGCAGGTCGAAGCCGCTGCCGTTCCAGCTCACCAGCGTCGGGCTGTAGCGTTCGATGCCGTCGAAGAACAAGCGCACGAGTTCGGACTCGGTCGAATCGGGCTCGCCGAGGCTCCACGCCTTGAACCCTTCGCGCGTCCGCATCGCGACCGAGATCGCCACCACGCGCTGCTGCTCCAGCGACAGGAACTCCGAGCCCGTCTGCTCGCGCTGCCGCGTCTGCATCACGTAGCCGACCTGCTTGTCGGACAGTCCGTCCAGCCCGTGAAGCCGGCGGCCGAGCTCGACGTCCGGCACGGTCTCGATGTCGAAGGCGAATACGTTGCTGATGGTCACTTTGACTCCCGTCGCATCAACACGGCCACGGCTACCACAAGGCCAGCCTCGTCGGTCAGCGTCACGTGTCCTTCCCCGGCGCCGAGCCGATCACGCAGCGCGCGACCGCGCTCCGACCAGATCACTTCCGGCCGACCCCATTCATTGGCGCTGACTCCGACGTCCCGGATCCAGATCCCGTGCGCGAAGCCCGTGCCGAGCGCCTTCACGATGGCCTCCTTCGCCGCGAACCGCATCGCGAGGAACCGCACCGGGCGCTTGTAGCGACGGAACGCGGCTTCCTCCTCCGGCATCAGAAGGCGGCGGACGAAATGCTCGCCATGACGCTCGAACGTAGCCTGCACCCGCTCGAGCTGCACCACGTCCGTGCCGATGCCGAAGATCATCGCTGGCGGCCCTCAACCCTGCAGCTGCAGCCCGCGCCGCGCGTCGTCCATCAGCGACTTCATCTCGCGCACCGCCGGGCCGAATCCGCTCATGATCGCGCGCGCCACGATCGAGTGGCCGATATTCAGCTCGACGATTTCCGGGATGGCGGCGACTGGCTGCACGTTGTGGTAGTTGAGGCCGTGACCGGCGTGGACGGTCAGGCCGATCCGCGAGCCGAAACGCGCGGCTTCGGCAATCCGCATCAGCTCGATCGCCTGCCGCTCGTCGGTCGAATCGGCATAGGCTCCGGTGTGCAGTTCGACCACCGGCGCGCCCGCCGCGAGCGCGGCTTCGAGCTGCCGAGGCTCCGGATCCACGAACAGCGAGACACGGATGCCGGATTCGCGCAGCGCCGCGCAGCAGTCGCGCAGGCGGTCGAGCTGCCCCGCGACGTCGAGCCCGCCCTCGGTCGTGAGCTCGGCGCGCTTTTCCGGCACGAGGCAGCAGTCCTGCGGGCGCACGCCGCGCGCGATGGCCAGCATCGCGTCGGTGGCCGCCATCTCGAGGTTCATGCGAGTCTGCAATGCCGCGCGCATGCGGGTGACGTCATGGTCCTGGATATGCCGGCGATCCTCGCGCAGGTGCAGCGTTATGCTGTCGGCGCCCGACTGCTCTGCGACGAGCGCGGCAAGGAGTGGGTCCGGGAACGTCGCCCGACGTACCTGCCGCAGCGTGGCAACGTGATCGATGTTGACGCCGAGGCGCAATGGGTGGGTCAGCATGTTTCAACCTCCGGCCGCGCCGCCGCCGTGGGCGCGCATCGCGATCAGCACCTCGCGGGTGCGCAAAGGGCGGCCGTCGAGGCACTGGTCGAGGGCCGCCCTGAGCAATCGGCGTGCATCGGCGAGGCTGCGCTCGTCACCGAGCTCCTCACGCGCCAGCGACAGCAGCGAGGCGCCGGAAAACACCAGGGTTCCCTCGGCCACGCCATCGATGACCTCCGGCCCGCCGTCGATGCGGTACCGATAGCTGCGCAGCGGCTCGAGCGGATCGCCGCTGCCGGCATCCGACTCGAGGCTGAGTCCCCAGCCGAGTTCGTCCAGCAGGCGTTTCTCGAACAGCCGCAGCGCCCGCGCCTGCTGCCCGTCGCCGTCATGCAGGCGATTGAGCAGCGTCGCATAAGCATCGAACAGCGCGGGATGCGGGTCGTGCCTCGGGAGCAGCTTGATCAGCAGCTCGTTCGCGTAAAAAGCGCTCATCAGGTGGTCGCCGGCCAGCGCCGCCGGCGCACGCACACGCTCGGCGCCCGTGAGCTGCCCGGCGTCGCCGCGCGACGTCCAGGACACAAGCAGCTCGCCGAAGGGCTGCAAGGTGGCTGGCAGAGTCGAGCCGCCGCGACGCGCGGCCCTGGCGAACACCGACACGCGGCCCTGGGACCGGGTCATGAGTTCCAGGATGCGGCTCGAGTCACGCCACGCGTAGTGATGCAGCAGGTACGCGGGCTCGAGTTGTACGCGCCGCGCCGCTGCGCTCACGCGTCGTACCCGAATTTGCGCAGCGCGCTCTCGTCGTCGGACCAGCCCTCGCGGACCTTGACCCAGAGCTCGAGATGCACTGGCTGGCCGAAATGCTGCCGCAGCTCGAGCCGAGCCGCGCGGCCGACTTCCTTCAACAGCTCGCCGCCCTTGCCGATCACGATGGCTTTCTGCCCGGTGCGCTCGACCCAGATCGCGGCCTGCACGATCAGCTTGCCGGGTTCGTCTTCCGCCTCGCCCATCCCCTCGACCTCGACCACGAGCCCGTACGGCACCTCCTCCTGCAACCTGCGCGTCAGCTTCTCGCGGACGATCTCCGCGGCCGCGAACCGGTCGCTCATGTCAGTGATCTGATCCGACGGATACAGGTGCGGCGACTCCGGCAGGTAGCCGGCGATCAGTGCCGGGAGCCGCTCGAGGTTCGAGCGCTTGAGTGCCGACAGCGGCACCACCTCGGCGAACTCGGCCTTGCGGATGATCTCGTCGATGAAAGGCAGCAGGCGTGACTTGGGCTTCGCCCGGTCGACCTTGTTGATGATGAGCACGATCGGCCGCCCGGCAGCCTTGAGCTTCTCGAGTGCCCGCTCGTCCTCGTCGGTCCAGCGCAACGCCTCGATGAGAAACAGGTTCACGTCCGAGTCGGCGAGCGACGCGAGCGCCGTGCGGTTCATGTAGCGGTTGATGGCTCGTGGCTGCTTCGTGTGGATGCCCGGCAGGTCGACGAACACGATCTGCATGCCCGGACGCGTGAGCACGCCGTGGATCCGGTTGCGCGTCGTCTGGGGCTTGGGGCTGACGATGCTGACCTTCTGGCCGAGCAGCGCATTAAGCAGCGTGGACTTGCCTACGTTGGGGCGCCCCACCAGCGCCGCGAAACCGCAGCGAGCGATTTCACCGGTTGGTTGCCCGTCATCACCTGCGCTGCTCACTTGGACTCCTCCCGATTCGCGAGCGCATCCAGAACACGCTGGGCCGCCGACTGTTCGGCGCGCCGGCGGCTCGAGCCTTCGCCCAGTTCCCGCAGGCCGCAGCCCGCAACTTCGCAGCTCGCGACGAACCAGTGCTCGTGCGGCTCGCCACTCATCTCGTCCACCGCGTAGGCCGGCAACCGCTCGCCGCGACCCTGCAACCACTCCTGCAGCCGCGTCTTCGGGTCCTTGAGCTCCCGAGCCTCGGGCAGCGCCGCCACGCGGGCGGAAAAGACCGACTCTATTACCGCACGGGCCGCCTCGAGACCGCCGTCGAGATAGATTGCGCCGAAAATCGCCTCCAGCGCGTCGGAAAGGATGGAACTGCGGCGGAAGCCACCGGTCTTCAATTCCCCGCTGCCGAGCCGCAACTGGTCGCCGAGGCCCAGCCCCACCGCGGCCTCGGCTAGCGACTGTCCGCTCACCAGCGCGGCACGGTAGCGGCTCAGGTCGCCCTCGTCCGCTTCCGGATAAGCCTGGAAGACGAGACCGGCCACGGCGAAGTTGAGCACTGCGTCGCCGAGGAACTCCAGGCGCTCGTAGTTCTGCTTGCCGGCGCTGCGATGCGTGAGCGCCGCGTCGAGCAGCGCTGGGTCGCCGAACCGATACCCGAGTCGCGCCTCGGACCATTCGCCGGAAGTGAGCAAGTCCCTTTACTGCTGGATCGTGACCAGCTTGTCGAACTTCGTCAGCAGGTACACGTTCGCGACGAAGGGCCGCTCGACGTCGTAGGCCGCCTGCACGTCGTAGCCGTCGGCCGTCTTGGTGATGGCGATCTCCTTCCAGCCGATGCTCTCGATGTCCTCGACGTCCCAGTGCCTCTCGAGCGCACGGCGGATCATCTGCGGATTGGTGTCGTTGGCCGAGTTCTCATCCCGCACCTGCTCGAGGGCGCGCGCGACCTTGGTGTACTCGAGGTAGACGGGCACCAGGCGGATTCCTGCGTACAGGCCCGCGCCGAGGATGAGCAGGATGATCACGATGCCGAGGAAAGTCGCGCCGCGCTGACGGTGTTTCATGATTGGGACTCCGGTGGGGTCAGTGGATCGCGTCGCCGATCCGGTTCCAGATCGGTGCGTGGGGCAAGCGCCAGTTGAGCCAGATGCGAACCGCCTTGCCGACGACGTTGTCGACCGGCACGAAGCCGACTTCCGGGAAGCGGCTGTCACGGCTGTTGTCGCGGTTGTCGCCCATGAAGAACAGGTGCCCTTCCGGCACGACCGAATCGAAGTCGTAGGACGGTCGCTCGCCGATGTAGAGCACACGGTGATCCACGGTGCCGAGTGTCTCGACGCCGATCTGCGCAAGCGGCGTGCTGGCGAATGGCTCGAACATTCCGTCGAGCCTGACCGGCATCTCCTCGCCGTTGACGTAGACGCGTTTCTCACGCACCACGATGTGATCGCCGGGCAGGCCCACGAGCCGCTTGATGTAGTTGGTCGAGGGGTCGGACGGCAGGCGGAACACGACGACGTCGCCGCGCCGCGGCTCGCCGAGCGCGACGATCTGCTTGTTCACGACCGGCAGGCGCAGGCCGTAGGTGAACTTGTTGACGAAGATGAAGTCGCCGTCGAGCAGCGTCGGCATCATCGAATCGGAGGGGATGCGGAAGGGCTCGAACAGGAACGAGCGGATCAGCAGCACGATCAGGATGATCGGGAAGAACGAGCGCGCGTACTCGACGACGATCGGCTCGTCCGGCAGGGCCCCGGCCATGGCCCTGGCGAGGCGGCGCGGCCTGAAGTACCAGGTGTCGGCCGCCCAGACGAGCCCGGATACGACCGTGGCGACGACGAGCCAGAATGAGAAATCGACGACCAAGATTCACCTCGCGAAAACAACCGGAGTATTGTGCAATTCCTTCACCCAATCAATGTCTTGCATCATTCCTTGCGGCCGACCTGCAGTACGGCCAGGAACGCCTCCTGCGGAATCTCGACCTGCCCGAGCTGTTTCATCCGCTTCTTGCCCTCCTTCTGCTTCTCGAGCAGCTTGCGCTTGCGCGAGATGTCGCCGCCATAGCATTTCGCCAGAACGTTCTTGCGGAGCGCCTTCACGGTGGCGCGGGCGATCACGTGTGCCCCGATGGCCGCCTGGATCGCCACCTCAAACATCTGGCGCGGGATCAGCTCCTGCATCTTGTCCACGAGCTCGCGGCCGTGCTGGTAGGCGCTGTCGCGGTGCGTGATGATCGAGAGCGCATCCACCTTGTCCTCGTTGATCAGGATGTCGAGCCGCACCAGCGGCGCGGCCTGGAAGCGGTCGAATTCGTAGTCGAACGATGCGTAACCGCGGCTGCAGCTCTTCAGGCGGTCGAAGAAGTCGAGCACGACCTCCGCGAGCGGCAGTTCCCACTGCATCGACACCTGGTTGCCGAGGTAGAGCAGCTTCTTCTGAACGCCACGCTTGTCCAGGCACAGCTTCATCACCGGGCCGACGTAGTCGGGCGGCAGCAGGATGCTGGCGACGATGATCGGTTCGCGCAGCTCCCTGATCCTGTCGACCGGCGGCAGTTTCGCAGGATTGTCGACGCTCACCGTCGCCCCATCGGTGGTCAACACCTCGTAGATCACGGTGGGCGCGCTGGTTACGAGCGACAGCTGGTATTCGCGCTCGAGCCGCTCCTGCACGATGTCCATGTGCAGCAGGCCGAGGAATCCGCAGCGGAAGCCGAAGCCGAGCGCGGTGGACACCTCGGGCTCGTAGTGCAGCGCCGAATCGTTGAGCTTCAGCTTCTGCAGTGCGTCGCGGAAGGCTTCGTAATCGTCGGAACTGACCGGGAACAGGCCGGCGAAGACGCGCGGCTTGATGGCCTTGAAGCCCGGCAGCGGTGCGCTGCAGGGCCGCGGGTCGAGCGTTATCGTGTCGCCCACGGGCGCGCCGTCGATTTCCTTGATGCCGGCGATGACGAACCCGACTTCGCCCGTCTCCAGTGACTCGGCGACCAGCGACTTCGGCGTGAAACGGCCGAGCTTGTCGACCTGGTGGGCGCGACCGGTGGTCCAGACGCGGATCTTCTGCCCGGTGCGCAGCGAGCCGTTCACCACGCGCACGAGCGAGACGACGCCCACGTAGCTGTCGTACCAGGAGTCAATGATCAACGCCTGCAGCGGGCCCGTGGGATCGCCCTTCGGCGCGGGCACGCGCCTGACCAGTTCCTCGAGCAGTTCGGTCACGTTCTCGCCGGTCTTGGCGCTGACGCGGACCGCATCCTCGGCCTCGATGCCGATGATCTCCTCGATCTCCTTGATGACCTTCGCGGGGTCAGCCGACGGGAGGTCGATCTTGTTGAGCACGGGCACGACTTCAAGCCCCTGCTCCATGGCCGTGTAGCAGTTGGCGACGCTCTGGGCCTCGACGCCCTGCGCCGCGTCGACGACCAGCAGTGCGCCCTCGCAGGCCGCGAGCGAACGGGAGACCTCGTAGGAGAAGTCCACGTGCCCCGGCGTGTCGATCATGTTGAGCTGGTAGACCTGCCCGTCGCGCGCGTTGTAGCGCAGCGACACGCTCTGCGCCTTGATGGTGATGCCGCGCTCGCGCTCCAGGTCCATGGAGTCGAGCACCTGCGCCTGCATCTCTCGATCCTGCAGTCCGCCGCAGATCTGGATGAAACGGTCCGCGAGCGTCGACTTGCCGTGGTCGATGTGCGCAATGATCGAGAAGTTGCGGATCAGGTTCATCGGTGCGGGCACTCCGGCCCGGCGCCGGTGCAAAGGGCGCGATTATACCTGCAGAGCGCGCCTGACCCGCGGGGCATCGTAGCGCCCCTCGCAGGCGACCTCCCCGGCCACCTCGAGCACCGGCACGCGGAGCCCGTAGCGGGCCGCGAGCCCGGGATCGCGGTCCACGTCCACGACCGACAGGTCGCGGTACGCGGGGCCCATTTCCAGCGACAGCTCGACGAGAAATTCGTCGCAGAGGTGGCAGCCTTCCCGGACGTAGAGCGTCACTTTCGGGGCGCCGCCCGTCATGCCGCCTCGCCGTCGATCGGCTTGACCGAGACGCTCGGCGGACGGTTTCGCGACCAGGTCCGCGCAACTCCCCAGCCAGCGAGGCCGCCCACGGTGGCCATGAGCAGCGTGCCCAACTCCCCGGCTACACCCAGCGCGCTGCCAGCCGCTGCACCCAGCAGCAGCCCCGTGAGAGGCGGCAGGTAGACGGTTGCGGCAGCGCGGAGCACCTCGCCGTCGCCGACGGCAATCGTGACGGCCTGGCCGGGCCTGAGCAGGAACTGGTCGCTGGTCCGGGCGGGGACCTCCAGCGTCGCGCCGGCCCCGCCGGAAAACCACTTCAGGGCGCAGCGGCCTCCTCTTCCGCAGGCTCCGCAAGCCGCACGGTCGTCGCAGGCGATGCGGGCCCGGCCATCCCGGACCGTGAGGACCCGGGCCGTGGTCTCCATCAGCGGGGAACGTGCGGCGGTGGTTGCGCGATCTGCACGGGCACCACCGAGGTGGCCACGTCGCGCACCGTCTCGAGCGGCACCTCGCCCACTGCCGTGACCACGTGGCCGTGCACGATGGTCGAGAAAGCGTGGGCAGAACCGACGCTGGTCGCCTGCGACGGAGCCGGACCCGAAGGGTTGCCAGGCTCGATGAATACCGAGATCGAGGCGAATCCGTCGGAGAAAATCAGGTGCTGTACCGGCAGCGCCACGCCCGGAATGACCTGCGTGCGGCTCGCGACCAGGCTGAACCCAGGCGGCAGACGCGTTGGCCTCCAGGCCGCCACCGTTGGCCGAGGCTCCGGTGGCGGGCGGGCCCCGCGCACCCACCTGAAGCCGGCGGCGTCGACCGTGGGCTCGATCTCCTTCGAGTCGATCCGGCGCGGCATGTCGAGCTGCGTGAAGTTGATCAGTTCGATCGGCCGGCCCCGTCCATCCGCCACGACCGTGCGCAGCGGCATCGCGGTCTCTTCGTCGAGCCACAGCCGATAACCATAACGCTGGGCGTCTCGCGGGCGAATGTCCAGGACGCGCACCTTGCGACCGAGCAGCTTGTTGCCGTCGCCTATCCGCAGTTCGTACAGTGCGTCGAACTGCGGACCGGGGACCGGCAGCGCCTTGGACAACGAGCCTTCGTCCGTCCGCGGCTCGACGAGCACGACCCCGCGGTCCGGAAGATAGACGTGCACTTCGCTCGGCGTGCGAACGATCTCCCGACCGCTGCCATCGAGCGAGACCAGCCGCTCCGTGCTGCCATTCCTGCCGACGCGGTGCACGATGCGCATCGTCTCCGACTGGCGACCGGTCGTGTGGGTGAAGAGGCCGGCGTAGTTGCGTGTCGCGAGGGCCTCGCTCATGCGCTCGAGCCAGGCTCGGGCATCGTCGTCCGACGCTCGTGCGGGCTGCGACAGCAGCCCCAGGAGTCCAAGGGCGAGCGCGGCGCGGACCAGGCGCATTCAGGGGGTCTCGGCAAACTCGTAGGAAGCCCGCGCGATGCCGGGATCCGAGGCGAGAACGCTGGACCAGACATTGCGTCGGCCGATAGCGCTCGCGAACTGGCTGTGGGCCATCAGGTAGCCCGCGAGGCGCTGGCTATGCGCCGGCGTCGGACTGGATTCGGCAATGATCGGCAGCGACGCGAGCGCGAACGCACGCTGCACCTGCTGCAACGCAACGCCGGCAACCATCGCGTTCTCCTGCACGGCGGGCTTCACGAGCAGCACGGCCACGACGGCGGCGCTTGCTGCAACAGCGGTCGCTAACGTGGGACGGACCCAACGTGCCCGTGCTGGCTGCGCCACCGGGACTGGCGTCGCATCGACCGTGCCCGCGTCGATCGCGGCGCTCACCCTCGCCGCGAACCGGGCGCCGGCGAGCGGACCGCTGGGCGAGCGCAACGCCTCGCCGGCGAGTACGTAGTTGCCGAAGGCGCGCCGCAGGTGCTCGTCGCGCTCGAGGCGGCGGACCAGGAGGCCCATTTCGTCCCTGGGCAGCTCGCCATCGAGCAGGGCCGACATCTGTTCGCGAATACGGTCTGTCATTGTTGCAACTCAGTCGAGCAGCGGTTTCAGGTTTCGATCGATCGCTTCCCGCGCGCGGAAAATCCGCGATCGCACCGTACCGACCGGGCAATCCATCGCTGCCGCGATCTCCTCGTAACTCAAGCCCTCGATCTCCCGCAGGATTATCGCGGTGCGCAGGTCCTCGGGCAGTTCCGCGACCGCCCGGTTCACCGTCGCATGTATCTCGTCCGACAGCACGGTGGCCTCGGGCGTGTCGGAGTGGCTCATGCGCGACGCCACGGCCGACTGCTCCGTCTCGCTCAGGTCCGCCTCGTAATCGAGCGGCCGGCGCTGCCTGGACGCCATCGCGTTCCGCGCCGTATTGACTGCGATCCGGTACAGCCACGTGTAAAACGCGCTGTCGCCGCGGAACGAAGCCAGTGCCCGGTACGCCTTCACGAAGGCCTCCTGGGCAACGTCCTCGGCCTCCGTCGGGTCACGTAACAGCCGCGCCACGAGCTTCACAACCTTGTGTTGGTACCTGAGAACCAGCAGGTCGAACGCTCCGCGCTCGCCCCGCTGGGCCCTCCTGACGAGTTCGAGATCGCTTTGCTCGACGCCCGATGCCGGTCGCGGTTCGGCGTCCCGAGGCTCTTGCGTCTGCATAGACCCGTCAGATGGTGGAAAGTTCGCCATGGGCTTCATCGATCCGCCGCCATCATCCGCACGGCAAGTCGCCGCAGTTCCACGGTGGGCAGGTCCCGGGCAGTCAGCCAGGCAGAACGCGTCAAATGACCGGCCCCGAGACGCAGCACGACGGTTGGCCCGAGAACCCGGGACCCCGGCAGCAGGGCAGCCGCCACCTGTCGCCCATCGGCCAGGCCCAGCTGCCAGTCGCCCCCCCTGCCCAGCGTGGCGGTCCGGACCATTGCGGACCGGCGACCCAGCCACAGGTGCCACAAGGCCAGCAGGACGCCCACCGCCAGGCCGATCCCGGCAGGCCCGTCCGGGTAACGGGCCGCGACGGCCTCTACGCTCACGGCCGCAGCAACGAGCAGGCCGGCCGCGGCTCGGTCCGACGCGAGCGGCGAAGGGATTTCAATCATCAACACGTCGGATCCGGGCGACGACATCACGCAGCGACGCCTCTGGGGGAGAGTCCCGACCGACAAGATACCCGAAGATCTCCGGGTCCTGCAGTTCGAGTATGCGTGCGAACGCATCGCGTTCGGGGCGTGACGCGCGCGGATAATCCTCGTCGAGGTAGCGCCGCAGCAGCACGTCCAGCTCGCGCATGCCACGCCTGCAATGCCAGCGGAGCCGGGAGAGTTCCTCCGAAGGGCTGGTCTCCATTCGATAGCCAGCGGCCCGCTCAGTGCTGCCGCTCTACGATCAGCTTCTTGATCTCGGCGATCGCCCGGGCCGGGTTCAGGTCCTTCGGGCAGGCCTCGGCACAATTCATGATCGTGTGGCAGCGATACAGCCGGAACGGGTCCTCGAGGTCATCGAGGCGCTCGCCAGTCGCCTCGTCGCGCGTGTCGATGATCCAGCGATAGGCCGCGAGCAGCGCGGCGGGGCCAAGGTACCGGTCGCTGTTCCACCAGTACGACGGGCAACTGGTCGAGCAGCAGGCGCAGAGGATGCAGGCCGACGGCCGGTCGATCTTCTCCTGGTCCTCCTTCGACTGCAGCCGCTCGCTGTCCGGCGGTGCTGGCGTGCGCGTCTGCAACCAGGGCTTCACGGAAGCATACTGCGCGTAAAAATTGGTGAGATCCGGGACGAGGTCCTTGATCACCGGCATGTGCGGCAGCGGGTAGATCTTCACGTCGCCGCGGACTTCCGCAGTGGCCTTCGTGCAGGCGAGCGTGTTTACGCCGTCGATGTTCATCGCGCATGAGCCACAGATTCCCTCGCGGCACGAACGACGGAACGTGAGCGTCGAGTCGACCTCGTTCTTGATCTTGATCAGCGCGTCGAGAACCATCGGACCGCAGCCGTCCATGTCCACCTGGTACGAATCCATGCGCGGGTTCTCGCCGCAATCCGGGTCGAAGCGGTAGATGCGGAACGTGCGGACGTTCTTCGCCCCGGACGGCGCCACATGGCTCTTGCCCGGGCCGATGCGGGAATTCTCGGGAAGCTTGAATTGCGCCATTGGAGAGTGACTAGCGGTTAGCGGTTAGCGGTTAGTGCGAGCAACTGCTCGCTCTCTTCACTGATCATTGATCACTGATCACTGATCACTTGTACGTGGCTCACTTGTACGTGGATCTCTAGTAGGTCCGCGCCTTCGGCGGGATGGCTTCGACGTCGGTAGTGAGCGTGTTCAGGTGCACGGCACGGTAGTCGATACAGACAGAACCGGACGGGTCCACCCAGGACAGCGTGTGCTTAAGCCACTCCTTGTCGTCGCGGTCCTTGAAATCCTCCCGGGCGTGCGCGCCGCGGCTCTCCTTGCGGTTCGCCGCCGAGTGCATCGTCGCGACCGCCTGGCCGAGCAGGTTGTCGAGTTCGAGCGTCTCGACGAGGTCCGTGTTCCAGACGAGCGAACGATCGTCCACGCGGACGTCGCCGAACGATTCGAACACCGCGCCGAGCTTCTGCACGCCTTCGGCCAGCGTCTCGCCAGTCCGGAATACCGCAGCGTGGTTCTGCATCACGCGCTGCATGTCGAGGCGGATGTCCGCGGTGCGGCGCTGGCCCGCCGCGTTGCGGAACCGGTCGAG
>Ga0315287_10003276_pt1 | contig 15595 bp, 14 predicted proteins | sample YL17G11_0_MG_FD_205037 | JGI IMG/M metagenome (GOLD analysis project Ga0315287, IMG submission 205037) | Sediment microbial communities from Yellowstone Lake, YNP, Wyoming, USA - YL17G11_0 | ecosystem: Environmental > Aquatic > Freshwater > Lake > Sediment | place: USA: Wyoming | collected... | reverse complement strand
TTGGGGGGGGTGGGGGGTTTGGTTGTTTTCGCCCTTGCGGTGGGGGGGGGGGCCCGCGGGGGGGGCTGGCGGGGGGGGGTGCCCCCCCCCCCCCCCCCCCCCCCGCCGACGATGAGCGTGGTGGTGTGATGAGAGAGAGTTAGTAGGACTGCGCTTCATTGTTTGTTTCTCTCTTTTTCTCGTTTGCCCGCCGCTTCAAATGCTCGTCCGGCTCGCCACCATGCCCGCCTCGCCCACTAAATCCCTGCTGCCCGTGACCCGCCCGGGCGGCATGCCCCCTACCCGCCGCCCGGCGCCCGCGCCGGCGTCCGCCCGCCCGGCCCACCTGCGCCAGCGCACGGCGTCACACGGTGAGCGAAAAAAAAAAAAAAAAAAAAAAAAAAAAAAAAAAAAAAAAAAAAGGGGGGGGGGGGGGCCCCCCCGGTTGGGAGACCGCCCCCCCCCCGGTTGAGAAAACAAAAACCCCACAACCCCACACCCCCCCCACCCCCCCCCCCCACCCCCTCACACACTCACACAAAAAAAAAAAAAAAAAAAAAAAAAAAAAAAAAAAAAAAAAAAAAAAAAAAAAACAGAAAGCGCTTGTGCGGGCGCGCCAAGCGAGGGGTGGCCCCGCCCAACCCCACCCCCAGGAGACGAAGAAAGTATCAGGCAGCCAGTCGCGAGCGATGCGGGGCACGCCAATGTGGATGTTGGGCCGAAAAGGGGCTGCATTGAGCAGGAGAGAAACGCGCGCGCTTAAAAAAAAACTCGACCCCCAACGTTCCGTTTCTCTCCGACCCATCCTCCTCAGGCAACCTCCTCCACGCCGCCTCCTCCCTGCACGCCGCCTCCCCGCCCTTGTCCCGCAAGGGCTCCTGGCTGGACGTCCGGGTGCACGCCTCCTCCTCCGCCTCGGCGGGCTCGCCCGGCGAGGTCCCGGTCCCCGCGGCGTCCGCCGCCGCAGCTTCCCTGACCCCTGTCCTGGCGGCCGTCGCAGTTGCGTCGCTGGGCGCTTTTGCATTTGGGTACCACCTGGCCATCGTCAATGGGCCCCTGGACGCGGTGGCGGCCTCCCTGGGCTTTGCGGGCGATGCGTCCAAGCAGGGCCTGGTCGTGTCCACCCTGCTCGCGGGCGCGGCCGCGGGCTCGCTGGCGGGGTCGGCCGCCGCGGACGCGCTCGGCCGCCGGGGCGGCCTGGTCGCGACTGCGCTCCCGCTCGCCCTGGGCGCCATCGCCTGCGCGACCGCGGCCGGCCTGCCCACCCTCCTCGCAGGCCGCGCCCTGGCCGGCCTGGGCATCGGCCTGGCGTCCGCCCTGGTCCCCCTCTACATATCCGAGGTCGCCCCCGCCCGCGTGCGCGGCGCACTGGGCTCCGTCAACCAGCTCGTCATCTGCGTCGGCATCCTGGGCGCCCTCCTCGCCAACGTCGCCCTGCCCGCCACGGCCTGGCGCCTCATGTTCGGGGTGGCGGCCGTGCCCGCGGCGCTGCTGGCGGCCGGCATGGCGCTGGCCCCCGAATCCCCGCGCTGGCTGGCGTCCCGGGGCGCGGGCGCGGCGGCCGATGCCGCAGCCAAGCGGCTGTGGGGCCCGTCCGGCCCGGCCGAGCTGGCGGTCGCGGCCGGCCCTAAAGGCGCCGCCCCGCCCGCCCGCATGTCCGCCAAGGAGCTCGCCACCTCGCGGGGCGTGGTCACGGGGTGCGCCCTCTTCGCCCTGCAACAGTTTGCGGGCATCAACGCGATCGTCTACTTTTCGTCGTCCGTCTTTGCCAAGGCCGGCATCACGAACGGCGCCCTGGCGTCCGCGGCCGTCGGGGCCGTCAATGTGGGAGGGTCGGCCTTGGCCGCGGCGCTCATGGACAAGGCGGGCCGGCTGACCCTGCTGACGGCGTCGTTCGGCGGAATGGCGGCCGCGATGCTGGTGAGTGGTGTGGGTTTGGGGGTTGGAAATGATGTTGGAAGTGATGAGAGTGGTGGGGGGGGGGGGGGGGGGGGACGCGCCGTCACGCCCCCCCCCGTGTCTTTAGCGGCATGCGCGTGGCAAGGTGGTCCGTGCGCAGCACACCATGCCCCGCCACCACCTTTACCCGGGTCCCCAATACTACGGCCGCGCTCTCACTCTGAAACCTCTCCTCTCCCCTTTCTCTCTCCAGTTGATGGCCGCCGGCTTGGGCCTCCCCCAGTTCGCGTCCTTCGCCGCGCCCATCGCCCTGGGCGGCACCCTGGCCTACGTCCTTGCCTTTGCCCTGGGCGCGGGCCCCGTCCCCGGCCTGCTCGTCCCGGAGATCGCGCCCGCCCGCCTGCGAGGGGCGGCCGTCTCGCTCGCCATGGCCACGCACTGGGTGTGCAACTTTGCGGTTGGGCAGGCCTTCCTGCCGCTTGTCTCCGTGGTCGGCGTCGCCGGCGCGTACCTGGGCTTTGCTGGCGTGTGCCTGGTGGCCGTGGCCTTTGCCCGGGCGGCCGTGCCGGAGACGAAGGGCAAGAGCCTGGAGGAGATCGAGCGCTTGATGGCGGCTTGAAGGGAAAATGGATGGATGGATCGGGGCTGGTGTGTGTCTTTGGGTGTGCGTGCTTGGTCTTTCATAGGTGTCCCTACTTCTTAAAATTCTCTTTGCCTCTGTGCTGGTTGAGAGTGTGTGCGGGTGCGGGTGGGCGGGTAGTAAGTGCGTGTGGGTGTGCGGAGGATGCGGAGTGTGTGTGGTGGTGGGGGGGGGGACTCCACTTTCAACGAGCAAGAAGAAGAAAGCACGCGGTTAACACACGCATCGCATTTACACACGCACACACGCATCCACATCCATACGGTCATCATACATGCCCGATAAAAACGCGGGGCGCGCGCACACCGCGGGCCGGACAGGGCACACAAACAAAACACTCAAGACCCCCCATCCCATCCACTCTCTCCACACCTGTCACCATGTCACATCTTCACCTCGTGCATGGCGGCCTTCGGGAACAGGAACGTCGGGTTCTCGGCCCCCTCCTTGTAGTACGCGTACACCATCGTCGACTCCGGGTCCATGGACTCGCCCGTGAAGAACTGCAACTCCTTGATCTTGCCCAACAGGAATTTGATGCCGACCTGCGCCTTCTCCTTGAAATCGTCACGCTCGCCTTCCGGCAGCTCCTCCGTGATCTTGGCCAGCCAGGGCTTGATGTAGCCCATGAAGTCGGCCTTCTTGTAGGACGGCTGCTCGACCAGGCGGAAGGCGTCGATGATGTCGACGACCTTGCGGGACGCGCCGTCCACGCCCTCGTCCTCGCCGCCCTCCTCCGCAGACGGGTTGGCGCCGATGTCGACGTCCACGTCGCCGACCTCCGTCCACTTGCCGTCAACCTCGATGAAGAAGCCGTCCTCGGAGTCCTTGACGTTGTACGAGTCGGACAGGAGCTCGTCGCCTGTGTGATGTGAAATGGAAAGAAAAAAGGAGCAGAGGGTCATGGATGGTTCGGTCTGGGCCCCTGAGTGCGTCGGCGGCTGTGTTTTTTGTTTGGTGCGCGCCCCCGGTCTCGATCCGGCTTCCCTCGCCTCCACACACTCACCAGAGATGCGGTCCTTGTAGATGAGCATGGTGGCGTGTGTGTGTTTTGTAGAAGGAGCGAAAGGTCTGTGCGTGGGTGAGAGAGACGCGGCGGGTGGTGAGAAGGGAGCAGCGCGCAGAGAAAAGAAAGTTAAGGGAAAAGAAACGATCGATGGGCGAAAAGGAGAGGGCGGGCGGCAGATCTGAGGGGCGATGAGGAAAGTCTGACACATCCCAGGGCATGGACGGGCCTAGGCACGATCGACCTGGTGGAAAGCAGGGGGCAGGGCCCACGGTAGCGAGTTGGCGGCGACGAGTGCTCCCTCTCTCCCCGCCGCTATGCTCGCTCGCGCGTTTCCGCTTCCCCAACCGCTCTTCTGCGCGGCCGGCGTGCCGCAGATCGCGCACACCCAGGCACGCCGCCAATGCACAGGGTGTAATATTACACAGGGGGAGGGGTTGGAACTCCTTGAGGAGGTCGTGACGCCGCACACGCCCGTGCACAACGGAGAAGAGTCGCACCTGAAAGTCGAATTGCTTATATGACGGCAGTGAAGCAAACTTTGGCAGGCTCTCCTCTCCTTGCACTCTCCATTTTCGCCGACGCCCGGCGCCTCCCTTCCCACCTCGCCCACTCTCCTGCCATCAGGAGCGTGTGAGACTGCCCCTTAGTCTCCACCCCCCTCTCCTTTGCGACCAGCCCAGGCCCCCGCTCCCACGCGCGCGCCCGGCTCTTGCATCAAAAAACTAACAAGCGGCGGCTGAGCAAGACTCTCAACTTTTTTGCAAGCCATGCCCGCCCTCTACCTGCTTTACGAGTCCGCCCACGGGTACGCCCTGCTGGAAGCGTACGGCATGGACGCCATCGGCGGGTCTTCCGTGGACGGCGTGCAGAAGAGCGTGACAGAGCTGGACCGGTTTGGCAAGGTGAGAGACAAAAAAAAGGGAGGGGGAGCATGCGGAGTGAGCCCCGCGTTTTAGTGGGCGTGCGCGCGGGCGGCACGCCGCGCAGGCGCGCCCAAAACTAGCGTCAGGCGACGCGTGAGCTATTGGACTATCGTGCACAGACGGTGGCGAGCCGGAGGTTGACGCGGCGGGGCCGCCGACAGCGCCTTTTTGTCCCTTGCGCTCGCTCGGCTAGCCGCCGCCGTGCCGCCGCTCGTCGACCTCGACCTCTCACCCACTCTCTCTTTTCCTCTCCATCCAGGTCGTCAAGCTCGTCGCCTTCCGCCCCTTTGCCGGCGTCGCCGACGCCCTGGCCCAAATTAACGCCATCTCCGAATCTTCCGCCACGCCCGAGCTGGTGGACTTCCTGACGGGCGCCCTGCCCGGGTCGGGCGGCAAGAAGGAGAAGAAGGACAAGAAAGCGTCCCCGGCCTACCAGCTGGGCGTCCTGGACGCCAAGCTGGGCAACGCCCTGTCCGAGGGGTCCTCCATTCCCTGCGTCGCCAACGACATCGTGGCTGAGCTCATCCGGGGCGTCCGGTCGCACGGCGTGCGCCTGCTGAAAGGCCTGAACGACGCCGACACGGCGCGCGCCCAGCTCGGCCTTGCCCACTCCTACTCGCGCGCGAAAGTCAAGTTCAACGTCAACCGCGTGGACAACATGATCATCCAGGCGATTGCCCTCCTGGACACGCTGGACAAGGACGTCAACACGTTTGTGATGCGTGTCCGGGAATGGTATGGCTGGCACTTCCCGGAGCTGGCCAAGGTGGTGCCCGACAATTACCAGTACGCCAAGATCGCGCTCGTGATCCGGGACAAGGCCACGCTCAACACGGACTCCCTGCCGGCCCTGGAGGCCGTCCTGGGCGACGCCGGCCGGGCTGCCGAAGTCCTGGCCGCCGCCCGGGCGTCCATGGGCCAGGACGTGTCGCCTGTGGACCTGGTCAACATCGAGGCGTTCGCCCGCCGGGTCGTCGCCCTGGCCGAGTACCGGGCGGGCCTGTCCGCCTACCTGGCCGACAAGATGGGCGCGGTCGCGCCCAACCTGGCGGCCCTGGTGGGCGACTCCGTCGGTGCCCGCCTCATCTCGCACGCGGGGTCCCTGGTCAACCTGGCCAAGTACCCGGCGTCGACCGTCCAGATCCTGGGCGCCGAGAAAGCGCTGTTCCGGGCGCTCAAGACGAAGGGCAACACGCCCAAGTACGGCCTCATCTTCCACTCCTCCTTCATCGGGCGGGCCAAAGCCCGCAACAAGGGCCGCATCTCCCGGTACCTGGCCAACAAGTGCTCCATCGCCTCCCGCATCGACTGCTTTGCCGACAACGTGACTGACGCGTACGGGGAGCGCATGCGGGAGCAGGTCGAGGAACGCCTCAAGTTTTACGAGGAGGGCGCCGCGCCTACCAAGAACGCGACCGCCATGGCCGAGGCGGCCGCCCGGGCGGGTGGGGGTGGGAAGGCGGGCGGTGGTGGGGCGGCCGTCGCACCGCCATCCGACAAGAAGAAAAAGAAAAAGGCGGACAAGGAGGCGGGCGGGGAGAAGGAGAAGAAGAAGAAAAAGGCCAAGGCGTGATTTTGATGGGGATGAGAGAGAGGAGAGAGTGTGGGTGGGGGGTGCACCAACCAAACCTTCCCCGCCATTTTGCTTTTTGTTAATGTGCCAACATTTTTTTCTACGAGCCGGGGGTATGCGGGCTGGGCGGCGGTGGGGGAAAAAAAACAGGAAATAATGAAAGGGGAGGGTCGTGGTTGGTGTGCGCGCTCACTCATCACAGTTTTTTTTTTTCTCGCTCTCTCTGCGCGGCGCCCATCATGGCCGACGCTGCCGCTGCCGCTGCCACCGCCGCTGACGCCGCGGCGGCTTTTGTGGACGAGGACTTTGGGCGGGCGGTGGATCTGTACGGGCAGGTGCGAGAGCGGCGTGTGGAGAGAGAGAGGCGGAGAGCGCGCAGCGCTGCGCCGATTCCCCTCCCCCCTCCCCGTTTTTTTTTTTTCCTTTTCTAACCTCCTCCTCCCCCATCAACAACACACCAAGGCCCTCTCCGCCGCCCCTGCCGACCCGGACCTCCTGGCCGCCCGGGCGCAAGCCCACCTAAAGCTGGGCCACTGGCTGGAGGCGGCGGACGATGCCCGGCGGGCGTGCGACTTGGAGCCGGGGCTGGCCAAGGCCTGGGCCCGGCGCGGGTGCGTTTTTTTTTTTTTCTAGAGTGTGGGGCGAGAAAGGGCGGGGGAGGGAGGGTGCGCGCTCATCCAACGCGCCGGGAGGCTGTGTTTGTGTGGGGGGGGACGAGTCTGTCAAGGAGACGCAGGAGAAGCGCCACCCCCCCTGGTGCGGGCCTGGCGGTGGGGGGTGCGTTTTGAATCGCACGCCGCGCGCCCACCACCCTCCCCCCCTGTCTGTCCCCACTCAATCCACAGCACCGCCCTCTTCCACTTGGAGGAGTATGAGGCCGCCGCCGCCGCCTTTGCCCGCGTCCTGGCCGCCGAGCCGGGCAATGCAGACGCGACCGTCTGGGCTCGCAAGTGCGCGGCGGAGCTGGAGGAGGAGCAAGCAAGCGGAGCGGCGGCTCCTGCAGCCACCACGGCCGCCGCAGACGACGCCGACGCCGCGGCCGTCCCTCCACCACCGCCCGCCCCGACCGCCCCGACCGCCCTGCCCGTCCAGTGGTTCCAGACGGCGGACAAGGTTGAGGTGGCCGTCCTGGCCAAGCGCCTGACGGCGGACCGGGTGCGGGTGGAGATCAGCGACGGCCGCCTGGTGGTGGAGGTGAGGCCGGCGGCCGGAGGGGGCGGCAGCCCCGGCCCGCCCGGCGCGCTGCCGGCCCCGCTCGACCTAGCCTTGGCCCACCCTGTCGACGCCTCCAAGTCCGGGTGGGAGCTCCTGCCCACAAAAATCGAGGTCCGCCTGGCCAAGGAGGCGCCCGGGGTGTGGAACGCGCTGGGCGCCGGCGGCGCCTTCCCCGCGCCGGGGCTGCCTGCGGGGGGGGTGGGCGGGGGTGGAGGGGCGCCCGCCGGGCCGCCCTCTCCCCCTCACCCCGCCGCCCAAAAGGAGACTTCACCGCCCCGGGGCACCTACCCGTCGTCCTCCGCCAAGCCAAAGGACTGGGCCGCCCTGGAAAAGGCGGTCGCGGCGGAGGAGGCGGACACCCCGCCAGAGGGTGAGGCCGCCCTGACCCACCTCTTCCGCACGCTCTACGCAGACGCCGACGACGACACCCGGCGGGCCATGGTGAAGTCGTACCAGGAGAGCGGGGGGACGGTGCTGTCCACCAACTGGGCGGAGGTGGGCAAGGAAGAGGTGAAAATGACGGCGCCGGAGGGGATGGAGGTCAAGAAGTTTGAGTACTGACTTGTGTGTGTTCTTTATTTTTCCGGCTGTATGTTTTTTCTGTTTTCGGCGCGCGCGCCGTGCGTGTGCTGGCTGTGCATATTAGACGGTGCATTTGTGTCTTCCTGCGTGCTATTTTGGTTGTCTTTTAACCGCTGAAAATGAAAAAGGCGCGCTCTACCAGACTCTCCCCATCCCATCCATCCACTCCACTCCATCAAGCGACTGCGACCTCGGGCGGCCGAACCCGCTCCGTCCGCCTCTCCTCGACCAGCCCCGGCACGGGCAGCGTCCGCCCGCCCTCCTCCACCACCCGCACCACGGCCCCATCCCCTAGGATCTCCAGGACCTGGGGCGCGCCGTCGCCGCAGCCCTCGCTCAGGCCGACGTCCACCCGCAGGGCGGCCCCACCGCAGGCCGCCGAGACGCCGCCCTCCTGTATGGTGTGGCCCATCACCTGCCGGTCCACCCCCGGCAAGGCCGCCAGCGCTGCGGCCAGGCCCGCGCAGTCGCACCGGGCCGGGTCCTCCGCGGAGAAGTCGCGGGCCCAGACGACCGCGTGGCGGCCGCCCAGGAAGTGGGGCATGGGGCGGGGGGGGGGCGGGGGTTGGGCGGGCGGCCAGCCGGGCGCACCACCCCCGCCGGGCTCCGCTTCGCCGCGCATCCAGGACGCGGTCGCCGCGTTCATGGCTTCCAGGGAGGCGGGCCCGCCAGGCACGTGGCGGGGCAGCAGGCCGCCGTGGACGAATAGGGTGGAACCGACCTGCAGGGCCACAGGGTGGCGGGCGAGGAAGCGGGCGGTGACCGGGCCGCCGGGCGCCAGCGCGGCCGCCCGGGCCGCCGCGCCCGCCGCCTCCACGCCCGCGGGCCCGCCGGACGCCGCCACGGAAGACCCACCCCCACCGCCACCACCCGCTTTCTGGTGGGCGGCGTGGTGGTAAGGCACGGTCGGGCCGCCGGGGGCGCACCCGCACCGAGCTTTCAGGCCCGCCCCCACGCACCGCACTAGGTCCCAACGGTAAAACTCGGCGACGCCGCCCGGGGTGGCGTACCGGAACCGGCCCTCCACGTTAAGGGTCTCATGGTTTCCGGTCAGGACGTGGACCGCGCCCCCGGCCGCGGCGGCCTCGCCCCGGAGGCGCTCCAGCAGGTAGAGCAGGCGCAGCTCGGCGTCTCCCCGGTCAAAAATGTCGCCGACCTGGACCAGCGTCGCCTCCCCGCCCGCCCACCGGTCGTGCGCGTCGACCAGGCCCGCCGTGCGCAGGGCGCGAATGGCCTTGTCGTAGTCGCCGTGGAGGTCGCCCAGGGCGATCAGGCGGCGGGCGGGCGGGTAAAAGGTGCGGGGGGTGGACTAAGTGGGTAGGAGAGGGGATGAGAGGGAGGGTTGTGGGGGGAGTGTGACTCTCTCTCTCTCCCTCCCTCCCACTCTCTCTCTCTCTTACCGTCGTCGCAGGGGGCGCCTTGGCGGCCAGGCCGTGCGCGTGGACGGTGTCGACGAAGGCGTCGATGAAAGCGGTCCAATCCTGGAGAGGAGAAGGTGAGGAAGGTGGTGTGGGTTTTGCCAACAGGGAGGGGTCCCCATCGGCGCGCGCTCCCTCTCTTCTCTCACCTTGCCAAACTGGGCGGTGGCGCAGTAGCCACGCTTGGCGAAAGGGGAGGCGCCGCCGCCGGCCCACCAGTCGCGGAGGGCTTGCATGTGAGAGAGGGGGAGCGAGAGCGCGTCTCAAGCGCGTTGTGAGAAGAAAAAAATGAGGCTGCAGCAGAACTGTCGCGGCCTCGGTCCTCCCCGCCTCACTAAGGCGTCGCAAAGAAAACCATTGGTCTCTTTCGCGGCCCTGCCACTTGCCGCGCCTCCAGAGCGTCTAACGCCCTCAAACTCAGACGCCTGGGTCACGAGTGCTTACTCAGGTCCACACTGGTACACGTCGTTGGTAGGTGGCGTGACACCACACCACACACAAGAAGAGATGCGGCCTGCCTCGGCCGACGACGGCGCACCTGCAACCACCAGCCGTCCATCCAAGAAGGCCTCCGCCTCCAGCCGGTGGCGCCCCGCCGCCCACCCCCACCCGCCCCGCCCGCCCACACCCCTCCACGCCCCGCATATCGCCTGCTGCCCCAGCCTGGACGCGGCCGCCATCTTTGCGACCCCGCACTTCTCGGACGCCGACTGGGACCGCCAGCGCTCCTGGAAGCGCCTGCTCCCGCACTCGACAGCCGTCTTTGTGCGGGTCCTCGCCTTTTACTACCCGCCCCTGCTGGTGGCGGGCCTGGTGGCCGTGTCGGTCGGCATTTACGAGAGCCTGGGCCCGCCCCACCACCCGGGCTGGCCCGCCCTGTCAAACAGCCCGCAACTGAAGGAACCGTTTGCGCTGACCTCCTTCATCCTCGGCCTGCTCCTGGTGTTCAAGACCAACGCCGCCTACGACCGGTGGGCGGAGGGGCGGGCCGCCTGGGGTGGGTTGCTGGCGGAAGTCCGATCTATTGCACGGGAGGTATGCGTGTGGGCCGGCGGGCGGGCGCGCGGGCACGGCGGGGGCGCACACGGAAGCGGAAAGGTGGGAGCGGAGTTTGATGAGGCACCAGGCGGCGGCGCCGACGCCGACGCCACTGCTGCTGCCACCGCCGCCGCCGTCGCCGACGCCCTCGCCTGGGATGCGGCCCTCCTCTACATCCTGCGCCGCCACCTGGGCCGGGACGATGACGCCGCCGGCGGGCTGGACGCCGAGCTGGCGCGCGAGCTCGCCCCGCTCCTGCCGCCGGAGGCGGTCGCCTGGCTCCTGGCCTCGGCCCGCCGCCCGGCGGCCGCGGCCCTCGCCCTCTCGTCCGCCCTCGCCCGGCTGCCGATCTCCGACCTCCTCCTCCAGTCCCTGGAAGGCCGCGTCCACGCCTACTCGGCCGCCGTCGCGGCCTGCGAACGCCTCCGCCGCCAGCCAGTGCCGGTCGCGTACACCCGCCATGCCGGCCGCTTCCTGCTCGTCTGGCTCTTCCCCCTGGCCGCCGTCTTCTGGGGGGACTGGGGCTGGGCGACGCCCTTTTTGGCGGTCCTCATCACGTTCCTCACCTGCGGCGTGGACAACATTGGAGCCCAGCTGGAGCAGCCGTTCGACGTCCTGCCGCTCGCACTGCTCGCCCGGACCGCCCACGCGGACGTCGCGGAGACCGCGGCTGGGTGGGCCGGACTATTGGCGGGGAGTGGGGGGTGGGGGGGCAGTAATGCGGGTGTCCCGCCCTGGCCGGTGCCCGCCGGGCCCTTGCCAGCCGGCCCGGAGAGTGCCGGAGGGGAGAGTGAGGAGGATGAGGCGGGGGTGGGCGTGTGAAAAAGAGAATGACATGGAAATGAGACAATGGGTTTTTTCACTCACACACGCGCTCTAAAATCTCTGCTACTTGCCCTTGGCCGCCGCCGCCTCCTTTGCCGCCGGTGCTGGCAGGGGTGGAGGCATTAAGCTCAACCCACGCACGGGGCCCGCGGCCGGGCCGGGCAGTGCGGCCCGGACGTCCAGGACCGACCAGCCACTGGGCGACCACCGCCCCAGCGGGCCGCCCGCCCCGTTGCGGGCGGCCAGCACGGACACCTCGGTCCGCGCGCCGCCCGGCCCGCCCACGTCGAAGGTCGCCCGGGCTAGGGAGGACCTGTACGGGGCGGCCAGGGTGGTGGCCCACAGGGAGCCCACCACGAGCGGCGGGCCGGGGCCGAGGGCCGCGCACACGGCTGGGTGGGTCGTCGCGAGGAGGGAGGCATCGCGGGTCATCGCCCGGAAGACGAGGGCGTCATCGACCGCGTCTGCGGTGAGGGCTGAGGTGGTGGCGATAAGGGCCAGGCCGATGGCTGGGCGCAGGAAGGAGGACATTGTTGAGTATGGGGCGCGGGCAAAAGAAACCGGCCTCTCTCTCCTCCAATTCGCCGGAGTGGCTAGATATCATATCTCACATTCGCCTTCCTTTTTTTCGACAGGCGCGCGTGCTGGACGCTCACCCACTCGCCAAAAGAGATGGCTACCGCGTCCATTGTGCCTCCTTCTCTGGTAGGTCATGCCGGTGGCGACCCTGCCGATGGAACGGGCGGCGCAGGCGACGACAGGCCCCCAACCTCGCAACACCGCTCCCTCGCCGACCGGGCCGGCGACCTGCTCGCGTCCGTGCGCGCCCGCATCAAGTACGGCCCCGGCGCCTCCGACGTCGGCTTCCTGTCTTCCCGCCTCGTTGCCGCCCGGCGGGCCATGGAGAGCGAGGACGAGCCGGCGCCCCTGTTCAGGGACGGCCTGGCGGGCGCGCTGGTCGGGCGCCGCATCATGCGGGCCGCCCGGGCGGGGGCGGCGGCGGGGCGGCCCGGCATCGACGCGGCAGCGGGTGGGGGGACGGGGGCGGGCGGGGGCGGCCGTCGCCGTGCTGCCGTCTCCCGAATTGCCGCCCGGACGCTCTGGTTTGACGCGGAGGTGGAGGGCGCGGTAGCCGGTGCCGCCACCTCCCGCGTGAAGGTCGGCCTTGAAGTCGGAAGCAGCCAGGCGGGCCGCCCGGTCCGCGTCACCATCGCACCTGCCACCCACGCCCCGGCCACGCAGGGCGTCTGCCTGGGTGCGGGCATGGACACCCGGGCCTGGAGGCCGCTGGAGGGGGCGGGCGGGCTGGCCTGGTTTGAGGTGGACGCGGGGCGGGTGCTGCGCGCCAAGGCGGTGGCCCTCGCCGCCGCCCGGGCAGAGGCGCCGCGCTGGGGTGGGGTGGCGGTGACGCACACAGCCGCCGGCCCTGCGCCCGCCGCCGCGCCGTCGCCCTTCCCGCTGACCGTCCGGTCGTACGCGGCCCTGGAGGCGGACCTGGGCGTGCCCGGCTGGGGCGGCCGCCTGGTGCGGGAGTGTCGGTTTGACGCGTCCGCGCCGGCCGTCTTCCTCGCCGAGGGGCTGGTCATGTACCTGACGGCGCCCGGCGTCGCGTCCCTGCTGTCCGAGGCCGCGTCCATCGCCGCCCCGGGCTCCATCCTGGCCGTCGTCGCCGCGACGGAGGCCGCCGCACAGGCCGCGCGCGCGAGGAGTGGGGGCCGCGGGATCATGGCGGCCTGGACGTGGGGGTGCCCACAGGACCCGGCCGCCCTGTGGGCCGCGCACGGGTGGGCGGTGGAGGCCGTCGTCACGCGGTCGGACATCGCCCGGCGGTGGGGGCTGGCGTGGACGGAGTTCCCCGTCGCGCCGGCCGCGCCTGGCGGGCGAGGGCGGGTGGAGAGGGAGAGCCTGTTCATCGTGGCGGTGCGCGCGCGCCAATGATGATGGGTGAGAGGAAGGGCTGAAAAAATGTGTGTCATTAACCCGACTTGCCTGTGTCTCAACGCTCCCAAGATGGCGCCCACCGCGTTCACTGCCTCCCAGGCGTCTGTCGTCCCCTTTCACACTTTCAGGCGGACCCGGGCGGCACGGAGCGCCCCCCCCACTGCGCGGCCGCCCCAACAAAGTCGTGCCCGTGCATTGGCTTGGCCGCCGGCGCTGCCGCTGCGACTCGCGTCTTCTTCATCTTCGCCTCGCCGCGCCGTCGCCGCGGCCGCCACGGCCGGCACGCCCGGCCACCTGAAACCGGCGGAGCTGCTGGAGGTGGCCCTGAAAGCCGCGGAGGCAGGGGCGGAGGTAAAGGAGGGATGGGGAGAGAGGAAGAGGGGGAGAGAGGGAAAGAGCGCGCTCGCCACACCCCCGCTCACTCCCCCAAACCATCATCCCTCGCCCTCTCGCTCTCTCTCGCTCTCTGACGCGCCTCCACCTCCCCTCTTCCCAGGTCGTCCGCGCCGCCCTGGACAAGCCCCGCAACATCTCGTTCAAGGGCGCGACCGACCTGGTCACGGAGACCGACGGCGCGTCCGAGGCCGCCATCCTGGACGTCATCGCGGGTGCGTACCCTGGCCACGCGGTCTTGGGCGAGGAGGGCGGCGTGTCGGGCGACACGGCCTCCGACTACCTGTGGTGCGTGGACCCCCTGGACGGGACCACCAACTTCGCGCACGGGTACCCCTCCTTTGGCGTGTCGGTGGCGGTGCTGCGGCGGGCGACGCCCGTCGCGGGCGTGGTCATCGAGTTTGCGGGCGGGCCGGGGGCGTGGGTGACCAAAACGTTTGCGGCGTCCCGCAACGGGGGCGCCACCCTGGACGGGTCGCCGCTGTCCGTCTCCCGCACGGCCGACGTGCGGCGCTCCCTGCTCGTCACGGGCTTCGGCTACGAGCACGACGCGGCGTGGGAGGCCAACCTCCGGCTGTTCCGCACATTCACGGGCGCCTCCCAGGGCGTGCGCCGCCTGGGTGCCGCGTCCGTCGACATGTGCCACGTCGCCCTGGGCGTCGTGGACGCGTTCTGGGAGTACCGCCTCAAGCCGTGGGACGTGGCGGCGGGCGTGCTGATCGCGGAGGAGGCGGGCGGGCGGGTGACCACGATGGATGGCTTGCCCTACTCCGTCTTCCAGCGCTCGGTCCTGGTGACGAATGACGCCCTGCACGGCGCCCTCCTGGCGGAGACGGACCCGGCGACGGCGGCGCTGCGGGAGGCCGGGGTCGACCTGTCGCCCTGGTTCGTGCCGGAAGGGTATGGCGTGCACACGGGGGCGCAGCTTTGACGGGGGGAGGTGTGTGTTGAGGACTACACAGGGTTCTCGCCCCCCACACACTTTTGTCTCTCCTCCCATTTGATCCCACGCACACGCGCACACACGCGCTCGCCCTCTGAACCGCCGCGCCGCGCCCGCTTCAGTCAAACAGGGAGAAGCCCATGTCCTCCTCCTCCTCCTCCTCGGGTTCCTCCTCCTTGGCCGCTTTCTTGTTGCCGCCGCCGCCGCCGCCGCCGCCGCCGCCGCCGCCGCCACCGCCGCCGCCGCCGCCCGAGGGCGCGGCGAACGCGGACGGGTCGGCCAGGTAGGCCTTGACCTTGTCCGCCAGGGGGAAGGACCACTCGGTCTCGACGGCCAGGGCGAGCACGTTCTTGTACGCGGTGATGAGGGCGTGCGGGGCGGACGCCAGGTTGGAGACGCCGCACCCGAGGCCCAGGGCCGCAATGTTGCGCACGCCGTGCGACACGGTCGCCAGCAGGTCGGCGTCCGTGATGTCCAGGACTTTGGGGTCGTACATCGCGCCCGCGTCGATGACCTTCTGGATCACCAGGCCGTACGAGAAGGGGCGGATGCCGAGCTTGGCGAGCAGGGTCGCCTCGGACCCGCCGACCTTGTCGCCCTCCTTGACGAGGGCGACGTCCGACACGATCTCGACCGTGCCCCGGTTGATCTTGGTGGGGATGTTGAGGGCCTGGAAGAAGGAGGTCTGGGACGGGTCCAGCCCCGTGTTGCCGGCCGGGACGGTGACGTCATTGGGCGCGACCAGGCCGACCCGGGCGGGCGCGCCGACCTTGAACTTGGCGACCTCCTCCCGCACGTCGCCCAGGTCGCCGGCCGTGAAGATGAGGCCGACGTTGCCGACCAGCTCGTCCAGCAGGACAGTCCACTTGTCGTCGCCCGACTCCTCGATGTACAGGCGCAGGGAGCGCTTCATCATCGTGTTCTTGCCCATCAGGACGGCCGACCCGTTGACGCGCAGGCCCGCCCGGATGTCTTGGAACTGCTTGGACCCCACATTGTCGGCGTGGACGAGGAAGGCCTTGTCGTAGGAGGCCAGCAGATGGCGGAACTTTTGGTCGTACTATGGGTGTGTGTGGGGGGGGGGTGGGGGGGGGGCGGCCGATCGGCGCCCCTCTCTCAAGGCCGGCTCCGCGAAGGGGACGCCCATGCCGGGCACGGTCAGCCCTCCAAACACCGCCTCAGCAGGATCACGAGGCCTGTGCGTGCTGTGGCGGGGG
>Ga0315287_10003274_pt1 | contig 15597 bp, 8 predicted proteins | sample YL17G11_0_MG_FD_205037 | JGI IMG/M metagenome (GOLD analysis project Ga0315287, IMG submission 205037) | Sediment microbial communities from Yellowstone Lake, YNP, Wyoming, USA - YL17G11_0 | ecosystem: Environmental > Aquatic > Freshwater > Lake > Sediment | place: USA: Wyoming | collected... | reverse complement strand
GCTCCAGGTATAGTTTCAAATCGGCGAGCACGCCGTTCTCGCCTGTGAAAAAATACCAGATCTCCTGCCCCGGCCTGTAATTGACCAGGATGGCAAGCATGGGCATTTTTACCCCGGCAAAGGTGATGGTATAGCCAACGGTGTCCCCCGCCTGCTCGAGCATTTTGGGCGAGTTTAATTCGAACTTGACCTTGTTGGTTTTATAATTGAGAAAATTTTTGGGTTGGAGCAGATATTTTCCCACCGCTTCCGGAGTGCCCTTGATCTCAACCGTGGTCTCGTACCCGGTGAAGCGGATGGTGTATGACTGGCGCTCGATCCCCGCTGACTCCTTCTTCGCAAGATGCGCGCAGCCCGCGGACAGCGCTAGGGGCGCGAGCAAAATCATCACAAGTTTATTCCTGAAATTCATCCCCACTCCTTTCAATCGCCCGGAGAATATTTTGAAGAAAAATCATACCTCGCAATTTTACCCCGAGCTTGGAGCAACATGCAACTTAAGCCATTTGCTTGACGGGTCGACTTTCCTTCAGTGCTTTTATGGGTTTTAATATTAACCGGTAGGTGTACGGGCGACCTACCTCCTTCGCGCAAGGCTACGGAGCTCAAGGCGGTCGCCCACTATAAAATAGAAAAAGGAAGAAAACATGTCTTTCAAATCAAGACTCGGAATTTTTTGCTTGGCGGTCCTGGTCTCAAGCCTCGCGTCTTCAGCCGCGCTCTGCGGGCAGTCCGCACGGGCTTCGCAGGAATACGCGTTCCGTGAAAAATTGGGCATTCCCAAAGAGGCGAAAAAGGTCATTGTTTTCGCGCAGTCCAGCCACGTTGACCCGGACTGGCTGCTGACCGCGGATCAATACCAGCGCCTGCTCACGGACAAGGCCTTTGAGCGCGCGCTCATCGAGCTGAAAAAAGACCTGCGCTACATTTATTCCGTGGAGTGCACCTTCTTTTTCAAGCGCTATTGGGACAGCCATCCCCAGGACCGGGACGCGCTCCGGAGCTATGTCAACTCGGGCCGGATCAAGTTCACGGGCACGGGCGTGACCTCGCCGGACACGCTCATCCCCGAGGGCGAGAACCTGGTCCGCGACTATGTCATCGGCCACGAGTGGCTGAAAAAGAACGGCATGGACGTAGACCCCAAGGTCGCCTATTACCCGGACTCCTTCGGCCATTCCCCGAGCGTGCCCGCGATCCTGCGCGAACTCGGCTACAAATATACCGCTTTCACCAGGATCAACGGCGAGTATTTCGCAACCACCGATGTGCTGCCCGCGAGCCATTATCCGCTGCCGGGCTCGGCCGCTGAACTGCTCCAGAAAAAATACCGCACCCTGGACTTTGTCTGGCAGGCCCCGGACCGCTCCGAGGTGATAGCTCACTGGAACGTGTCCACCTATTCCATGGGCGACATGGTGGACACCACGGGCATAACCTACGGCATGGGACTGCGCGTCGGCGTCAAGACCACTACCGCCCGGAGCACAAACGCCAAGATCGATTCCTATATCCGCCAGCTTGACCCGCTCTCGCCCACCGGTTACATGTTCTGCCCGGTGGGGAACGACTTCAACCCTCCGGTCAAAAACCTGCTCCGATTCCTCGATACCTACAACAAGGACCGCTACCCAAAGACCGGGGTTTACGCGGTGCTCGCCGGCCTGGAAGATTACATGAGGCTGGTCGAGTTCCACAAAAGCGAGCTGCCCGTGGTCCAACTGGACCCCAACCCTTTGTTCATGGGATTTTACGCGAGCAGGCCCGGGCTGAAGCAGATTGCGCGCAGGCTCAGCCGGAGCCTGGTGCTGGCGGAGATGCTCGGTGTGATTGCCGAAGACAGGGGCAACGCAAGCTATCCTGACCTTTCCAAGTTTTGGGATGACAGCGCCTTCTCAAACCACCACGACTTCATCACCGGCACCGCCCGGGATGTGGTGGTCAGGACTGAGCAGATGCCCGTGCTGGAAAACGCGCAACAAGGCGTGGGAAAAATTATTGCGTCCTTGAGCAAAACGATGGTTTATGCCCCGGCCCCGGACGTTGCGGCAATCAAATGGCGTCGGTCCGGCGGGGTGTTGGAGGTCGAGAACGATTTCTACCGTGTGAAATTGGACGCGGACAAGGGCGGCTGCATCACCAGTTGGTTTGACAAAAAAAGCGGGCGGGAAATCCTCTCCGGGCTGTCCAACGACCTGGTCTCGTATTATGACGGCGGCGGGATGTGGCGCATGGGCAACGAGTTCGCCCTGGGCAAGTTCAAGGAGAACGGAAAGGCGAGCGCGTCCAAGGCGATCGTCAGCGCGGTGGAGGACAACGGTTCGCTAGGGGTTTCCGTCATTTCAAAACTTGAGGGCAGGGATTACACGCGTACCCTCTATTTCCGTGCCGACTCGCCCGCGGTGCGCATGAAGATCAAAGGCTCAGCCGGCAAACGCCAGACTGTGACCGTCCGCTTCCAGACCAAAATAAAACCCGGCCGGCTGGTTATGGAGATCCCTTACGGCATTATCGAGCGGCCGCTTGAGAAGCAGTTCCGCCCCACTTTCTGGCCGGCCAAGAACTGGGCGGACCTGGAGGACGCCTCGAAAAATTACGGCGTGGCATTGGGCTTGAGCGCTCCCGCCGCGGTCCACGGCTCGGCAGACGGGATCCTGGAGCTGATCGCGCTCCGGAACGCTTACCAGGAACGGGTGCTGGGCATGCCGTTGTTTGCCTTCCCGACCATCGGCTCTGACCCGGGCGAGTATGAGATCGATTACGCATTCTTCCCGCACAGCCCCGGGGACTGGCTGGAAGCTCGGGTATTTTCAAACGCGCAAAATGCGCTCGATGGTTCCCGGACCCGGCCCCAAAAGTCCGGTCTGGAAAACCCGGCCGACTCCCTCGTCCAAATTGACCGGAGCGATGTGGCTGTGACCGCGATAAAAAAAGCCGAGTCCGGCAGCGGCGTGATCGTCCGCCTTTTCCGCTACGCGCCCGACCCGGTCTCGGCGCGCATGACTTTCAAGGGCAGGGCCGTGAAGAAAGCGTTCCTGGTCGACGGCCTGGAGCGCGAGCTTCAGCCGCTCCCCCTCCGGGACGGCAAAGTTGAAATTCAAATGCCCTATTATTTGGCAACGGTTCTATTAACGTTTTGAAACGGACGGCTTACCCCAATAATAAATTGCGAGCCTCCAGGATGGCAGGAAACATTAGCAGGGGCTATTTCTTCTTGATATTTTTTATCAGCTTGTATATTTCGAACCAGAGGATGCTGGCAACCGCGGCCATAAGGCAGATCGCGATTTGCTCCAAGTTGAGCGCCTGAAGGTGGAAGAGGTTTCTGAGAAACGGCACGGCCAGCACCAGGATCAAGAACACGGTAGCACCGCCCACCACCCACCAGAGCGCGTTGTTCTTCACCCGGAACATGGAGATTATGCTCCTGCTCCAGGAGCGGTTGGCGAGGATGACCATCAGGTTCGCCGCCACCAGCACGGTGAAAGTGAGCGCCCTTGCCTTGTCTTCGCTCTGGCCCAGGTATCTGGCGCCCGCAAAAGCCCCCAGCGAGACCGCGAGCACGCCAAGCCCCTGCATGATGCTCAAGCCGATTGTGCTCCAGTTGAACAGCCGCTCGGTGGGGTTTCGGGGAGGACGGTTCATGGTGTTGGGTTCGGCTTCCTCGGCCTCGAAGATCACCGAGCACGCCGGGTCTATGATCAGCTCCAGGAAAACAACATGCACGGGCATCAGGATCAACGGCCAGTCTTTGATGAAAACCGGGACGATGGAAAGGCCCGCGATGGGCACATGGATCGTGAAAATATAGGCCACCGCCTTCTTGATGTTGTCGAAAATCCTGCGTCCGAGCCTGACCGCGCTCACGATCGACGAGAAATCGTCGTCCAGGAGCACAAGCGCGGCTGACTCGCGCGCGACATCGGTCCCCCTGCCGCCCATGGCCACGCCTATGTTGGCGGATTTCAGCGCGGGAGCGTCGTTGACGCCGTCTCCGGTCATGGCCACGACCTCGCGGTTGGCCTTGAGCGCGTTGACCAGCCGGAGCTTCTGCTCTGGGACCACGCGCGCGAAAAGGTTCACCTCCGGGATGCGCCGGGCGAGTTCCTCATCACTCATCTTGTCCAGCTCGGGCCCGGTGATTATCCGGTCGGGCGACTTGAGTCCTATCTGGCGGGCGATGTTCGCGGCCGTGCCCGGATAGTCTCCGGTGATCATCACAACTCTGATACCCGCTGCATAACACTCTTTGATCGAGTCCGGCACCTGTGGGCGCACCGGGTCGGCAAGCCCGATCAGGCCGATGAACTTGAACTGGAAATCGTGCTGCTCGTGGGGCAGGTCCTTCTGTGCGCATTCACCCTTGGCCACGCCCAGCACGCGCAGGCCGGCGTCGGCCATTTGCGAGACGCTGCGGGATAGCTCCGCCATGCGCGCGGGATCGAAGTGGCAGAGGTCCCCGATCGCCTCGGGCGCGCCCTTGGCCGAGATAACGAAATCCGAGCCGTCCGGCGACTTCCAGACATGGGAGAGTGCGAGCAGTTCGGGCGAGAGTGGGTACTCGTGGACCAGGCTCCAGTTCTGGTGGAGGTGTTCGGTCCGGGCCAGGAACTTTTCACCCAGTTGTTTGAGCGCCTTTTCCATGGGATCGAACGGCTCGAGCTTGCTCGCCAGGACCCCGAACTCGAGCAGTTCGTGGAAAGTCTCGGGCAGCTCCTTGGCGACTGCGTCTTCGGAGTCAAAAAATTGTCCATCGGCGAAAAGCTGCCGCACCGACATCTGGTTCAAAGTGAGCGTGCCGGTCTTGTCCACGCAAAGCACGGTGGCCGCGCCCAGCGTTTCTATGGCGGGCATGCGCCTGGTGAGGACATGCTTCTGCGAGATCCTCCACGCGCCCATGGCCAGGAAAATGGTGAGCACCACCGGGAACTCCTCGGGCAGAGTCGCCATGGCGAGTGTGATGCCGGCCAGGAAGCCTTCCTCCCAGACCTTGAGGTTCCCGTCCTTGAAGAGAGCGCCAAGCCCTTCTTCCATGACCTGGCCGGTGTTTCCGCGAGTCAGGCCGTAGACCAGGACCACAACCACGCACAAGGAGAGGCCCACGGCCGCCAGGTTGCGCACCAGCCGGCCGGTTTCCTTTTGCAGGAGAGTGTCTTCAACCACCACTCCCTGCAATGCCTTGCCGATTTTGCCAAGCTCGCTGTTAAGCCCGGTCGCCAATACTTCCGCCACTCCCTGCCCGCGCGTGACCAGCGTGCCGGAAAAAACAAAGGGCAGGTCTTCGCCGCCGGGCCGCTCCATTTTTTTTGCGGTATCAGACGCGGTTTTGCGGACCGGGATTGACTCGCCGGTAAGCAGGGACTCGTCAACCGAAAGGTTTATTGACTGCCTGAGCGCCGCGTCCGCGGGAATGCGATCGCCCTCGGAAACTATGATCATGTCTCCGCGGACAACCTCCCGGCCCGCGATGCGCTTCTTGGCGCCCTCTCTGATCACGAGCGCGCGCGGGCTGGAAAGGTCTTTGAGCGCCTCCAGGGCGCGCTCGGTGCGGCGCTCCTGGTAAATCGTTATCCCCATCACCACAAACACAAAGCCCAAGAGCAAGAGGGCGTCCTTGAAATGCTCCGGGCCCATCAGCAAATAAACCACGCCGCACGCGACCAGCATCAGGAACATGGGCTCGCGCACGACTTCATAGGCGATCGCGAATATGCTCCTGCGTCCGCTCGAAGGTAATTCGTTGTAGCCTTCCTCGCGGAGCCTTTTCGCGGCTTCGCCCTCGGTCAGACCGGTTACTTTTTCTATATCGAAACCACCATCCTTCAATTCTTACTCCTTAGTCTTGCTATTTTCCGAACCAGGCCCCAAGAGTAGATGACTGATGAGAATCCCCGTAATAGTTATAATAATTGACCTTGCGGCTATTTCAATTTTCAAGAGATCCATGCCATTGACTGCGATTATGAAAACTGAACCCCGTTTTGGGTGGTATTTCGTCCTGCGAGATCCAAGACCGCAACATTGTATGAACTGCTATTGTTTAGATGCTTTTCACCGAAAAAAGTTCTATCATTTAATGTCCGGAAAATGAGCGAGAAACAAAAATATTTTACCCGCCTGAACAACAATTATTATCTTCCGGCCCTGGCGCTTCTGGCTGTCGCCCTGGCGCTCCGCCTGCTCCGCATCAACCAGGGACTTTGGTATGACGAGCTCCACAACTACCTCCGGTTCGTGGTCGCTCCCTGGCGCGAGATCGCGACCTCGGTGCCGGTACCCAACAACCACATCCTTTACACCCTGCTCGCCAAGCTGTGCGAGAGCTGGTTCGGGAATGCGGAGTGGAGCCTGCGCCTGCCCGCGCTCATCGCCGGGGCTGTGACTCCCGCGCTCGGTTATATTTTTTTCCGCCGGCGGATGGGAGCTTTCAGCGCTTTTCTGGCCGGGCTGTTCATGGCCCTGAATTACTGGATGGTCTGTTTCAGCCAGGACGCAAGGGGCTATTCCAGCTTCATCCTTTTCTCCATGCTTAGCAATATCTTTTACCTGCAGTGGCTGGAAAATAGAAAAACCAGCTACGGTGTCGGCTATTTTCTGTTTTCAGTGACCGGGTGCTATTTCTATTTTTACAACGGCTTCATCATTTCCAGCCAGATCGTCTATGGATTTTGGCTGTGGAGGAGGAACGGGACCAGGCCATCCGCTTTTGTCTTTCCAATTATCACACTCGTGGTCTCCGCCATGCTCTATGCGCCGGCCGCCTGGCAGATGATTCATTATGTGGACTATGTGCACGGGAGGGTCAAGGAAATCGGGATCAAGGCTTTTACTCCCCTTTTTTTCAAACAACTATTGATAACTTTATCCGGCGCGCGCCATATAGCATTTGCCGGCCTATGCCTGGCCTTATTTATATCAGGCCTGCCAAGGCTGTTCCGGAAATGGCCCGGGCTATGCTCCCTGTATTTCATGGCCGCGGCCTTTATGATCGCTTTTACGGTGATCATGCGGGTGTTCATCCAGGCCAGGTTCCTTTCATTTTTGATCCCATTCTATGCACTGGGGCTTGCTGAAGGCTTGGCCGCGCTTGATGATCTGTGCAGGAGAAAAATCGCGTTTTTAAAACCGGGCATGGTCCGATTTATTTTTTCGCTTGCGGTTTGCGCGGTCCTTGTTTTCGGCCTGGTCAAATACTATCAGCTCGGCAAGCAGGGGTACAAGGACGCGGTGGATTATATGGAAAAAAACCATCCCGGCAAAAGCATTGTCTCTTTCGGCCTTTCCAGCCAGGAGCTCCTTTATTATGCCCCCACCGCAAACCCCTGGCCGAATACCAAAGCATTGGAGCCTGTGGACTTGGAAGGCAACCTGGTGGTCGCCTCTTTCCCCCGGAGCTGGGCCAAACAGAACATAGACCTGATCCGGCAATCCTGCAGCCTGGAGAAAGTCTGGCCGAGCATGAGCGAAGAAGAGAACGAAGTTTACCTCTATAAATGCTTTTAGGCCCGGCCCGGCTCGACGACCGCAAGCCCCGACCATTTGTAATATAAATTACAAATATGCCGGCTCCCGATTTATCGCCGGGCCCGCTGCTGGTTCAATCCTTGAGTTCAACGGTTATGGCCGCGGATTCGCCGCCTTCCGCTTTTAACACTCCTTTATCCGTTACCAGCTCGACCGTCAGTTTCCGGGCCGGCCGGGGCATGGCGCCTTCAGACTTTTCAACAACCACCACGACCTTGCCGTCCTTGCGCAGGGCCGAATAAGTAGTCAGGAGGTACTCGCCCTTCTGATACGCCCAGCCGTCGCCGGCGTCCTCGTACAAAGTCCCGCGCGCCTTGCCATCCTTGTCCAGCGATACCAAGAGCGTCAGCGGCTCGAGCGACTTCTGGGTGGTGTTCTGGACCACGCGCCCGAGCGGGATGATCGCCCCGGCCCTGATCCTGAGCTCGGGCTGATAGGGGTCTTTGGCCGGGTTTTCGCCCGCCAGCGTGAACGGCCTCCACACGCCCTTGGGCAGGGCGTGTTGGTGGTCGGCCTTTTCCGAGAGTTGCGCGACCACCATCATGTCCGAGCCGATCAGGAAAGCCTCATATTCATCCCGCAGTTTGGGGTCCGCGGGGTCGGCGAAAAAGAGCGGCCGCATCACGGGCAGGCCGGTGAGCGACGCCTCGCGGAACAGCGTGTAGTAATAGGGCAGGAGCCGGTACCTTCTCTCGAGCGCGGTGCGGGACGCTTTTTCAATCTCAGGCCCGAACGCCCAGGGCTCCTTGTCGATGTTGCCTTGGGCCGCGTGCCCGCGGCTGAAGGGGAAGAAGGCGCCCACCCCGATCCACCGCCCGAACATCTGGGGAGTGCCCTTTCCGCTGAAGCCTCCGATGTCCGGCCCCGCAAAGGGCTGGCCGGACATGCCCATGTTTAGGACCATGGTCACCGAGTATTTGAGGTGGTCCCAGGAAGCCACATTGTCGCCGGTCCAGGTCGCGGCGTATCTCTGGCCGCCCATGAAGTTGCTGCGGGTGAGCACAAAGGGCCGGTTGTCCGGCTTGTATTTCATAACGCCCTCGCGGGTGGACCTGGCCATGAGCATGCCGTAGACATTATGGTAGAGGGCATGGTCGCCCGGGGGCAGGTCTCCGCCGCCGCGGTGCAGGTTGCTCACAGGCATGGTCCGGGTCAGGGTGTTGAACACCGATGGCTCGTTCATGTCGTTCCAGACCCCGTCGATGCCCGCGGCCAGAAAATCCCGGTAAAGACCGGACCACCACACTCTTGTCTCGGGCCGGGTGAAATCCGGGAAAGCGCACGGGCCGGGCCAGACCCTGCCGTTGAATTCCGCGCCCTGCTTGTCCTGCACCCAATGGCTGCCCGCGCTTCCCTGGTCATAGACAAAATATCCCTTTTCCTTCTTGACGCCCGGGTCGATCATCCAGACCGACTTGAAACCCTTATCATGCAAATATTTATTGACGGCCTTCGGGTCCGGAAAGCGTTTCGGGTCAAAGCTGAAAATCCGGTAGCCGTCCATGTAATGGATGTCCAGCCAGATCACGTCGCAGGGTATGTTGCGGGAGCGGAACTCGTCCGCAACCTCGCGCACCCGCGAGTCGGGATAGTAAGACCAGCGGCACTGGTGGTACCCTAGCGACCAGAGAGGCGGGAGGCTCATATAGCCGGTGAGTTCCGCGAGTTTCATCAAGACCGCCTGGGGGGATCCCGCGTCAATGACATAGACCGGGAAAGGCTTTCCCGCGGTGCGGAAGCTGATCCCGTTTTTCAGGTTGATCTCGCAGCGAAAGGTGGTGTCGGCCAAAACCCCGTACGCGCTGCCGTCCGGCCTCAGCGCCAGCACCCAGGGATGAGACTGGTACAGGTGCTTGTTGCGCTCGCCGTAGCTGGGGGTGTCGCTGTTCCAGGTCTCGGTTGCGCGGCCGTTCCGGAGCAGAGGCCCCGCGGTCTCGCCCGTGCCGTAGAGGCTGGTCCCCGGCTCGGTCTTGATCTGGGCCTCGTATTCTTGGGCGGAAGACTTAAAATCCACCTTTACCTTCCAGGATGAAGGGAGCGGTCCGGCCGGGGCGGGCTTCTTAAGCAGGGCGAAGGAAGGCGGGAGAATGGACTCATCCGCGTCCCCGGCAATGAACCGGGCCATGTCCGGGCTCACCATTTCAGCCCTGACAGCCGGGCCGGATGCCTGCGCCGGCTTATTCGCGGCGTTGAACAGGATAAGCATGCCGGCCATGACCAGCGATACCGCAAGAATTTTTCTTCTCATTTTATCCTTCCTTTTTTTCTCAGGACCAGCCTGATTCCCTTTGTTTTTGGGGACCGGCGGCCTTATTGACGGTTTAGAGCCTTTTCCATTAATTTCCCGCTTCCCGCTTTAGAGGGTGTCGAAAAATGAATCTCTGCCCGATTCTTGCCCGAGGTATTTACATTGCTTGTCCGCAGCCTCTTGATTTTATGGGGTCACTTCTTTAGGCAATATTCAAGCCCCCTGATGGTTTAAAATAAATTCTCCAAATTGCCATCAGTATTCCCTTTCTTATCATCACCCCGCCGTCTCGATACGCCGTTATATTCCTCCGGCGTTCGGCCAGTCACTTCTTCGCGCTCGGATCAATCCGGCAGCAGTATATTTTACGGCATCGGCCCCGACAATCAGGCCTAATTGCGCTCGTCCCGCCCGGAAGCAAAACGGCAGCATGACCCCTCCGTGGTGGCCGACCGGGTGATAAAACTTTTTCCCGCCTTTTGCGCATTTCTTCAAGAGCCAGGGGCGAGCCAATGTCAAGGGTGATGCCCGAAGGGCGAATGAGTCCCGCCCCAAGCGGGACGAACTTGCCCTTGACAGCCGGCGAGGACCTGGCTATCTTTGCTTTCCGCAAAAGGCGGGAAGAAAATATCATAATATATCCTTATAGCTCTCCCGGTGCGTGAGCATCCAATGAATGCATCGCAACATCAAGGCCGCAACCGCAACTTTCGCCTTGTGATCCCCGCGACGCTTCCTGACACTTTCATACTTGCTCCTGAAACGCTGGCTTTTCTTGATCGCATGATGAGCATCCTCGATCAAGATCCAGCGAAGATACTTTGAACCCTGTTTGGTGATCGGGCCCCGGCGGATGTGATTGCTGCTCTGCTTGATCCGGGGCGCCATCCCCGCCCAGCTCACCAACTGGTCCGAGTATTTAAAACGATTTATCTCTCCGATCTCCGCCAGGATCATCAACGCGCTGTACAAGCCGATCCCGGGCATGCTCATCAGAAGCTCCGCATCCGGATTGCTCTGAACGCAGCCGCAAAGAACTTTTTCCAACTCCTGGAGTTGCGAACTAAGCTGGAGGCCGATCCGCATCTGATGATCAAGGCCCAGAAGATAACATTCCCGAACCTGTAAAGAGCGCATCCATTTGATGGCGCCTTTGCCCAGGATGTCAGAGTACGGGCAATCCTGGCCGGTCTTAAGCAGGATCGCCCGCAGGCGAATTTTTACCATGGAACGAAGCCGGATCAGGACCGAGCGAAGCCGTAAAAGCTCCCGGAGATCCCGGACCTCGCGAGGCGGTATGTAGGACAGGGGAAGCAAATCGCAGCGCAGAAGCTCCGCCAGCATCTTGCTGTCAACCTTGTCGTTCTTCAAGCGGGCGCTCGCGATCGCCTTGGTCGCCTGGGGATGGCCCAGATAAAATTCAGCGTCGCTGTCCTCCAACTGCTCATACAGATACATCCAGTGACCGGTCGCTTCAACCGCTACTTTGTCCTCCGCGCTTAAACTCCGAGCGAAATCCCGTATGTTCTCGGCTGTGTTCCTCATTGAAAAATTGCCAACCTCTTTCCCTTTATCGTCGATCCTGGTAACATATGATGTCAGCTTGTGAAAATCTACTCCCAAATAATTCATCTTGGCCTCCTTTTGGTAAGTTTTTGGTTCTCTTCAAACTCTAAGCTTACCATCAGGGGGCTTTTTTTATGCCTTCATATTATCAGGCCTCTTCGCTGATGCGCGGGCCGGGGCGCTGAGGCCAGACCCCTAGCGCTTTTCAACACCCTTATAGGGAGGGGAAAAATTTGCGGATATTATTTGATGGGTACGAACTCGCCCTTTTCAATCCTGAACAGGGTGGGCTGGTGGAGGATTTCGCCGTTGACCACCTTGACGGTCCCGAGCGGGCCTTCCCAGTTGTCCGCGCCGGCGAGCGCGTCCGCCAACTGCTTGCGGGTGGTGATGTTTTTTTTCTGGACCAGGTCTATGATCAAGGACACCGCCTCGAACGACTGGAGGTCGGTCAAAGTGGGGTTTTCATTATAGCCCTGCTGGTAGATATACTGGAAATCTTCAAAAACTTTTTCATTGAGTTCGGGCGCGAACAGGTCGGGAAAGACCGCGCCTTCCAGATAGTTCTGCCGGATTTGCTCGAACAGTTTCGGCGAGTGCCATCCGCTGGTCCCGAGCAGCTGGGTCTTGATCCTGAAGGCCAGCATTTGGGGAACGATCTGGTCGACCTTGTCCCAGGAGTCCGGGATGAACACCGCGTCCGCCCGGCCCCCGCTCAGTTGCCGGACCTCGCTCCGGAAATCGGTCTCGCTCTCGGAATATGAGACTTTCCTGGAGAGCGCGCCGCCCCGGGCCGCGACCTCTTTTTCAAAAAGCTGGGCGAACTCCGTGCCGTATTTGCTTTGAGGGTAGATCACCGCGAAAGTGTCCATCCGCTTCACTTTCATGGCCCAGTCCAGGAGCGCATTCACCTGCGCCTGCTTGGTCAGGCAGTCCCGGAAGACATAATTGCCTTTTCCAGCCAGCCCCGAGACCGGGCTGAGAGCGACCACCGGCACGCCCATCTGCTGGCAGACATCCGCGACCACCAGCGCGTTCTGGTTCGTGATCGGACCCACCAGACCGATAATGTTGTCATCCATGACCATTTTGCGCACCGCCTCGCTCGCGGTCTGGGGGTCGATGTCCGCGTTGACCACGCGCAGTTCAACCCCGGGAGAGCCTTCCGGGCTCTGGAAAATTTTCGCGGCCAGGAGTGCGCCCTTGAGACCGCGCTCGCCGAAACTCTGGTAAGGCCCGCTCAAGGGAAGGATCAGTCCGATCCGGCCCGCGTCAATCCGGCTCGATTTTTCCACCTGCTGGAGCAGCGCGCCCGCCTCGTCCCGACGGGTGGAGTCCCGGTATTTTTTCAAGAGGTTTTCCAGGGCGCTTTTCGCCTGTTCGGGCTTGTTGGCCTGGATGTAGCGCTGGGCGAGCTGGTATGAGAACTCGCTCTTGAGCCAGTCCGGGCTTTCGGCTTTCAGGCCCTGCTCGAGTTCCGCGTCGGTCAGCTTGGGCACCAGGTCCGCGGCCAGGATTTTGGCTTTTTCCAGTTCCTTGCCGTCCGTGGACTCTGTGTATTGCCCCAGCCAGAAGAGCGCGGCCGCCGGCTTGCCGAGCTGGCGATAAGAATAGAAGAGCGTGCTCGTCATTTCCGCCTTGAACCTTAGGTTGTGTGTGCTGTCCGCGACACCGCGCAAGGCGTCAACCGTTTCCTGAAATTTGTTCTGGCCGTAAAAAATACGGCCCGTCAGGAGAGTGGCCTCTTCCTTTTCTGCGGCGTCCTGGCTGACCACTATCACCTGGTTGAAGCACTTGAGCGCGTTGTCATTGTCCTTCTTCTGGAGGAAAAGCTTGCCCAGGCTCAGGTTCGCCTGCCCCAAAAGCTCGCTCTTCGGGTTCTTCTTGATGAAATCCTGATACCCGGCGATCGCCTCGGCGGTCTGTCCCGTGCCCGCAAGCTCCGAAATCTCGTTCAGCTGCTCAGACTCCCGGTCCTTGCGCGCCGAAATCCCGGGCGAACTGAAAAATACCGCCAGCATGACCGCGCACGCCGCTATTATTCCCGCTCTCTTCATGGCAATGACATTCTTAACTAAAATGGACCGAAGGTCAACTTTAACAAAGATGATGTAAAGGCAAAGGTGGCGCTAACCAAAGGACTGATGAGGAATTTTTCTCCAGCCACAGTCTTTCCTGCAGAACGCGCAGGGAGCGGCCGCTCCAAGGTCATCCGCGATCAGGGCTACCGCGGACACGCTCTTTTCCGGGACCATCAGGCAATGACTGGTAAGCTCCACCCCGATCTTCCGGCTGGCCAGGGCCCTGAAGATCACTCTCTGCTCCTTCAGGTCCCAGTCGCAATAGCCCGGGCTGAACCGCATGCTCGCCTTCAGCCCCTGGCCTTTTGCCTCATCCCGCCATTGCTTCTCAACCAGGTCAGCTGCAAGCTCAACGGCTGCCGACGCCGCGGCGTCAAAGATCAGTTGCCTGACGACCGGAGCGCCTTTGCCCAGGCCGCGCTTCCAGCCGTCGCCGATGGTGGCGATCATAAAGACCGCAAATTTTTTCCCTTTGCACGACCTGGCCAGACGCGCGAACATCGGACTGCGGATGGGCCCGGCTTTGGTGATGACCGTCTTTTTATTGATCCGGGTTATCGGGACTGCAAGATAAATTCCTTTGGCATTTGACGATCCCGCGATCCGGTCCAACGCCTCCGAAAGGATTTTGTCAATGTCTTTGCCGGGCGCGCTCTTCTTTTCATAGCCCAGGTTTAAAAGCGCGTTGCTCCGAATTTCCGGGAGGACTTTCGGGCCCAGCAGGGGCTTTGCTATCGCCATTTCTCTTTTGCGGAAACCCGCTCCATTGCCGCTTCCGTCTCTTCCAGCACCGTGACCGCGGATTCCGCGTAGCCGTCGGCGCCAAAGCTCTTCGCCAGCTTCACGTCCAGCGGCGCCCCGCCCACCATGATCACCGTGTCCGGCGATACCTCCCTGACCCGCTTGATGATTTCCGGCATCTGCACCATGGTCGTTGAGATCATGGATGAAATCGCAAGCACTTTTGCCTTTTTTTCTGTAATTGACTTGATGAAAGCCTCCACCGGGACCTGGACACCCAGGTCAATTACCTGATAGCCGCTCGCCGAATAAATTTTGGAGATGATATTCTTGCCCAAATCGTGAGGGTCCCCTTCAACCACACCGATCACCAGAGGGACCGCCCCGGATTTCGCGCTCTCATCGCCTGCTGACAGCCTTTTCAAGCCCTCGTGCACCACATCTATTGAAAGCAGGAATTTCGGGAGCGGCGTTTCGGGTGTCAGCATTTTTCTCCGCTCGTGCTCAAGCCCGACAAAGAGCGCCTGCCTGATTTCATTTTTTGTAATGCCCAGCTCCAAAGCCTGGTCAATCGCCTTGTTCAGCGAGTCCGGGTTGTGTTCCTGCACCGCTTTCTCCAGCAGATTGAGCGCGCTACAATTTTTTTCAGTATCCATTTTTCTTATCCGAAAATCTGGGCGGCCTGCACCATGATGATGGCATTGAGCAGGTTGGCGTTGGGCGGATACTCGCAGCCCGGGCCCAGGATGAACCCGCCGCCGTCCGCAAAATCATCGATCACCCTTTTGCATTCATCCATCACCTGTTGCGGGCTGCCGCTGAAAAGCAGCGGCGTTTCAACATTGCCGATAAAGGTGGTCTCGGCTCCGTATTTCTTCTTCATTTCCTTCCGGTCCTTGCAGTCGTCCGGAAGGCACGCGAACGACACCGCCTCCGGCTGCATGAACTTGATCATGGAATCAAAATAGGGGCCGTCCCCGCAGTTGTGGATCGCGACCGCGCACTTCCGGCCGTGGATCACATCCGCGATCTGCTGGCCGAAGGGGCCTTCCATCTTTTCCCACAGCTCTTTCCCGATCCCGCTGTTGGAGGCAAAGAGCATGTCCGGGGCAACGATGATCAGGCCGGTGTCGCATAAGGCGTTGATGTAATCGATCAGCACGCCGGTCACCGTCTCCATCCCCGCCATCACGTCCGCGGGATACAGGATGCAGTCCTTGAACACCTGCTCCGCGCCCCGCATCATCGCCAGAACCGAGAGCGGGCTGGACACCACCGGCACAAATATCGCGCTCAGGCCTTTCTTTTCCAGCGCCACTTTCGACATCTCCACCACCTTCTGCATGCGCGGCGCGGTCTTGATGTCAATCCTTTTCAATTTCCGGTAATCGGCGTGGTCCTTGATCAGGGGCTTGGTATAGTCCGGATGGGCGGTGG
>Ga0315287_10003273_pt1 | contig 15601 bp, 13 predicted proteins | sample YL17G11_0_MG_FD_205037 | JGI IMG/M metagenome (GOLD analysis project Ga0315287, IMG submission 205037) | Sediment microbial communities from Yellowstone Lake, YNP, Wyoming, USA - YL17G11_0 | ecosystem: Environmental > Aquatic > Freshwater > Lake > Sediment | place: USA: Wyoming | collected... | reverse complement strand
CAGCCTGGCGTTCGACACCATGCTCATGAAGCGGATATAGCCGAATGGCTCACAGACGCGGATGCCGGAAGCGACCAGCCGCGGCCAGAGGCCGCCCGCCTCCAGGCGCGCCCGCGTTCGCGGATGCACCGGGAAGATCAACGGCAGACCAGTCGCCACTGTTTCCAATTCGGCGACGAGCACTGCGAGCGATTCCGTCGCATCGACATTAACCGGACGGTGAAAGGTGACGACGCCATACTGGCCGGCCACGAGCCCATAGTCCCGGTAAACAGCGGCCGCGCTGATCGTGTCTTCCAGCATGACATAGGCGTCTATCATGATGTTGCCGACCATCTTGATGCGGCTTGCCGGAATGCCCTCATTGCGCAGGTTCGCATCGGCATCAGAAGACGGCGTCCACAAAAGATCGGCAATGGCATCGGTGGCCACGCGATTGATCTCCTCCGGCATGGCACGATCGAAGCTGCGCAAACCAGCTTCCAGATGCGCAAGCGGGATACACAGTTTCTTCGCGGTGATCGCGCAAGCCAGCGTTGAATTGACGTCACCGACCACGATCGTCCAGTCCGGCCGGCTTTCGAGGCAAAGCTTCTCGTAAGCCAGCATGATGCGGCCGGTCTGCTCCGCATGGCTGCCGCCGCCAACGCCGAGATGGCAATGCGCCCTCGGCATGCGCAGATCGCGAAACAATCCATCCGACATCGCGTCGTCATAATGCTGGCCGGTATGAACGATACGCGGATCGATCTGTCCGCGCCGGACCAACTCATGATAGAGCGGCGCAATCTTCATGAAATTCGGGCGCGCGCCGGCCACCAAATGAATCAATGGCTGCATGACAGCGCCTTGGCCCTTACCGCGTCTTCGATCGCCCTATCCAGCAAGGCCGTCGTCTGGGCAATATGATAGCGCGAGGCGACAGCGCGGAACCGTTCGCTAGCCGCAAGCCTTCCGGCCCGCCGCTGTTCAAGCAACCCCTCGATGACCTTTGCGATCCCATCCACATCGTCCGGCACGGCGGTCGGACAGCCGAGTTCGCGTAACAAGTCGGCCGACGCCCCGTTCGACGGCGTCAACCCGAGGATCGGGCGATTGAGCGGCAGATAATCGATCAACTTGCTCGGCAAGAACACGCTCTCGGCTGCCGGCGCGTCGACCAACAGCAACGCGTCCGCGGTCTCTAGAATGGCGTCGCATTCGGCATTCGCGATCCGGCCGGCAAATTGCACGACGCCATCGAGATCGTTCGCGCGCACCGCGGCTTGATGCTCGGCCGGTACAGAGCCGACAAAAACGATTTCAAGCCTTCCATTCAGTGTATTGCGCGAATGAATGCGTTGCAACGCCGCGATCAAGGACGCCGGCGTGCGGATGCCATAGAAATCGCCGGCATGCACCAGACGCATCGGTGTCGACGCATCGCCGAGATGCGCCTGGCGGACCTCGCGCGGTTCAAACCCATGCGGCACGATCTTGACCTTATCCGTCCATTTGGACGGATATTTGCGCATGACCAGATTCGCCACGCGGTCGACCGGAAAGACAAGCATGTCGGCTGCTTCGACAATACCTTGCTCGGCACGAAGCGCCTGATCGCGCTGTGCCACGTCTTTCAGAAACGGGCTGTCCGCCCACGGATCGCTGAAATGCGCGATCCACGGCAATTTCGTCTGTGCGGCAATTCGCATGCCGATCAGATGATCCGGCCAGGGTTGTGCGAAACTGATCAGCGCCTCAAACTCCTCGGCCTGGTCCGCGCGCAACCCGGCTTCGGTTGCCGCGGCAATCCATTCGGCATCAGGATCGACAGGGCGCGGCCGCATGAAACGGTCCCATAGACGCCTCCGCTTTGGTGGCACTGCGCCTTGCAGCAAGCGGATGGTACGATAAGACGACTCATAACGCTGCTGCAGCTCCGGATCGATGGTGCCATTCTGCGGCGGCTCGGCGCAGATAACCGTGCTGCGCCAGCCAAGCTCGGCCAGCGCGCTGATACTGCGAGCAACCTGAAGCGAGCGCGGAAACAAAGCCGGCGGCATCGCCCAACTGATCGCCAGCAGCGATCGACTCACCCTTGCCACTCCCGCATCCATAATTCGAGAATCAACAGATTCCACAAGCGGTGGCGGTCGACCAGACTGGAATGCGCGGCGGTTCCGAGCACCAGAAGACGGTCGAGCGCCGCAGGCGCCATCGTCGTGCGCAACCGCGCCCCAGCGCCGCTCAACATATCGGTCGCCCAGCCTTTGAGCGGCCCCTGCAGCCATTCATAGACCGGCACCGGAAAACCTTGCTTCGGGCGCGTGATGATTTCCGGCGGCAAAAGCTTGGCGGCAAAGCGGCGCAAGACGCGCTTGCTCTGGTAGTTGCCCCGTTCGTCGCGCCCGGCCTTGCAGGCGGCCGGACTGCGCGCGGCCCACTCGACCAGGCGGTAGTCGAGGAAAGGCGTGCGTATTTCAAGCGAAGTCGCCATCGACATCTTATCCGCCTTCATCAGCAGATCTTCGGTCAACCAGTGCTGGCTGAAGCCGTAGAGAGTCTGATGCAGCGGGTCTCGTTCGCCGAGCGACTCGATGGCGGAGCGCAATGGCGCGTGCGTGTCGGCCAGCGCCGGGCGCGCCATCAACTCGCTCTTTTGCGCCGGCGTCATGTAATTCGTCATCGTCGGCGGAATTGGGGCTGATCGTTGATCCCAAGGCGCAAGCCCGCGACGGCCGAGCGCCCGCAGCCACGACAGCCAATTCGACTGCCCTGCCCGCTCGCGCATCGCATCCCACTGTTGCACGCGCAATTCGAGATCGTAACCGCCGAGGATTTCGTCGCTACCTTCGCCGCTCAGCGCAACCGTGACCTCGCTGCGCGCCAGCCTGCTGACATAATAGAGTGGGACCGACGCCAGATCGGCGAGCGGCTCGTCGGTGAAGCGGACAAAATCGGGCAGAAAGTCCATGAATTCCGTCTGCCCGATCTCGATCTCGTGATGCTTGGTGCCGAGATGGCGCGCGACAAGGCGGGCGTAGGGGAGTTCATCGATCTCCCGGGAGTTCCTAAATCCAACCGAGAATGTATTCAGGTTTCTGTTGTGACGGCAGGCCACCGCCGCGACCGCGCTCGAATCCAGACCGCCGCTCAGCATGATGCCGACGGGCACGTCGGCAATCATGCGCAGCTGAACCGCATCCTCGAACAGTGCGGCGAACGTGGCGGCGCTTTCGTCAAAGGATTCCTCATTGGCACCGGCGCAATAGGGAATCTCCCAATAGCGTTCGACTTTCGGCTCAACACCGCCAAGCACAAACGACAGTACATGCGCCGGCGGCAGCTTGCGGATGTCTTGCCAGATGGTGCCGGCCCCCGGAACATAGCGATAGGTCAGGTAGTCCCAGATGGCGCTGTCATCGATTCGCCGGTCGGCGACGCCTGACGCCAAGATCGCCTTGATCTCCGATCCGAACAGCAGCTTACGTCCGTCCCACAAATAGTACAGCGGTTTGACGCCCATCCGATCGCGCACCAACGTCAGGCGGCGGTCGCGGGCATCCCATACGGCAAAAGCGAACATGCCGTTGAGCGCCGACAGTCCGGCAATGCCGTGGCGAACGAATTGGCGCAGCAGGACCTCGGTGTCGCAATGCGTTGCAAAGCGCTCGCCGGACTTCTCAAGCGTCTCGCGCAACGCTTGGAAGTTATAGATCTCGCCATTGAATACGATCTGGTAGCGCCCATCGTCGGTTGCCATCGGTTGACGGCCGCCGGCGATATCGATAATGCTGAGCCGACGCATGCCGAGGCCAACCGGCCCATCGCTGAAATAGCCGTCGTCATCCGGCCCGCGGTGGCGGATGCTATCGCACATACGGCGCAGCAATTCCGTCGCATCGCTCGGCGCGCGGTCGAGGCCCACATATCCGACGATGCCACACATCTATTTCACGCCGTTGCCGATCCCGGCCAGCACATCCTCGAACGAGCTGAACCGCGCGCCGCGCGCCAACGCATAGTCGAGTGAATTCAGGAAATAGTCGTCATTGGCGACATGAGACGGATCGACGTAGAAGTTCAACAGGACGGGAAGCCGACGCTTCGTAAAGAAATCAATCGTCGCAGAGAATCGGTCAAAGAACTCCGGCAGCAGGCGATAATTCACCCGGTCCGCGAGATAGTTCCATGAATCGAGAATGACGTTCGGCTCCTCCACCGAGCCCGTGAGCGGAAATTCATAAAGACTGCCGACGTCGAACACCGGGCCGCGAGCATAGCCGCTTGCCGGCAACGTATCGGAACAAAAACGGTAGCCGAGCGAGCGAGCGGTATCGTAAATCAGCCTTCGCTGCTCCGGCTGCTGAAACGAGCCGAAGTGCGGCGCGCGAAAGCCGCGCGGCGCCACGCCGATAACATCACTAACGATGCGATGGCCTTCGCGCATATCGCTGACCACAGCTTCCGACGACATCTCTTCGTAAAACGTCACCGCGTGGTATCGATCCTCACGCTCTTCGGCATGCGCCAGTCCGCCATGATTAAGAAACGACGCGCCGTTCTGCGCAAGCGCGCGATAACATTCCGCGGCCTCGCTTAGCATGCTTCCTGGCACCGCATAGCTGCGAGCAATGCCTCGCTTGACGAGTTGTGCATCGAGATCCTTCGCAGCGATCGCATCGCCCGGCGTGTCGCAATCGAACGACAGCACAATGCTCAGATCGTCGATCGCCAAAGCACCGGCTTTCGCCGAAAGCTCCTCGAAAGGGTGCGGTGTGCGGCCGCGCAGGGCCGAGCGTGCGGCCCGCTTCAGGCCTGCGATCACATCAATCATTCGCAGGCTTTCGTGCCGTGATCCAAAGGCTCCAGCCAAAGCGGCGGTCAAGCGCGTTGCGCAGCACCGCCGGTAACGATGAACCGAAGCCGGGCAACCAATGATCGAGAATCCAGCCGACGTCGGTGCCCAACACATCGACGCCAACATCGGCGTATTGCGCGAACAGGTCGCGCTTGGCCTCGGTGATGGTAACCGGCCAGGTGTGCGGGTTGCCTTCCTTGCGCTCGCCGTCGCCGTACCGGCTGGCGAGCCCAACCGGCGACAGGAAGCGGCTCTCCATATGGAGGAACCCTTCGATGTATTTGACCAGATAGCGGAACAGAAACGAATTGCGATGATAGAGCATGACGCCGACGCGGCCGTTCGGCTTCAACACCCGATACAGTTCGGCGACCGATTGCGCGGTGTTCGGGGAATGATGCAGCACGCCCCACGAACAAGCATAATCGAAACTCGCATCGTCGAACGGCAGGCTTTCGCCGTCGGCCTCCCTGATATCGCCGGACAGGCCGAACAATTCGAACCGCTTACGGGTCTGTTGCACGGCGACCGGATTGAGGTCCACGGCCGTGACATTGGCGCCTTGCTGCGCCCAATTCATCGCCATGCAGCCCATTCCGCAGCCGACCTCGAGAACGCGGCCGCCGCGAAAGCGGTCGTAGTCGAACAGCTTACCGAACCTTGCTTCCGGCGTGTGTCGCGGCAGGTTCCATTGATAGAAGACTTCGTCGGCCTGCGCGAACAACTCCCGGCTGGTCAGCGGAATCCGCCGCCGCACGCCGGCCGCATCGACATATTCGGTAAGGCCATGCTCGAACCCATACGTCATGGGATTGGCCGCCCACCATTCCCGCACGTCCGTCTTTACTTCGGTCCGGTCCACCACGGTTCAACCTCTTTCGATTGCGCCGCGTCGACGACGCAACAGGCTATCGCCACGACCAGGAAGGTCATGGCAAATATGGCTTCCATGAATCGCCAATTACTCAGGACCCGGCGCAACGCCAGAGCGCGCCGGGCCGAGGCGTCGAGACCAAAGGCCCGCCGCCGCCCGTTGACGACAATGACCTGAGCCGCCCCGGCTGACGCCGCATCCTCCGTGTTCGCGCAGCCGAGCCCGATCGCGTCCGCATAAAACAATACGACCGCGGCCGGGTTGATTGCATGACTCTTGCACCATCGCCAGATCGCCTCATCGTCGCGCACCTCGAATGTATCGACCGGCGCGGCGAACGAAGCCTCCGCCGACACTTCAGTCGCCGGTCCGAGTCTCTTGTCGATCATCGCGAAAACCGGGCCCGCCACCTTGTTCGCATCGCGGAATTCGCGCGAGAGTGCGAGCATATAGTCCAAGCCGCGCGGGTTGGCGTGGTAGTCGCGGACGCGGCGCGCATTTTCACAAATCGCAGTCAGTCGCAACCGCCGTGCGATCCGCCACGCAATGGTTTCGCGCGGGGGTGGAGCGCTTTGGTACCCGCAGAATACGAACAATGTCCGCGCGTCCGGACCGAAGACTTCGCGCTGAGGCACGAGAAGGGTCTGCATATCAACTTCCGCCGATCGCGGCTGATTGAACGGAACGGCCAGGCTTTTCGGCAATAACGTAAAGCGATGAGGCTTGATGCGGCAGGAACGTTCGGCCAAGCCATTCAAACAACGTATCGAGAAACTTGTATCGCCGCAGCCGCATATCCCAGCCGAAGTCCGGCGGGCCGAAGCCGGTATGCTCGACTTCCGCAATTGTGAATCCCGCCGTGGCAATATTCTTGCACAACGTATCGGCCGTGAAGAAGTGAACATGATCGGTGCTGGCGCGGATGTGCGGCGCGCGCCGATAAGCCAGCTGCCACCACCACGAGCCCTCGTTGGGGGTGCCAAGGATCAAGAGCCCCCCCGGCGCCATCATGCGGCAAACTTCAGCGAGCGCGCCAACGTCATCGGGAATGTGCTCGATCACGTGATTGAAGAAGACGACGTCGAAAAAGCCGTCGCGCGCCGGATAGTCCAGAATGTCGGCGAGAAACAGCGTCGCCGTCTTGTTCAGGCTGCGGGCGCGCGCCAGCCGCACAATGTTGTAGTCGCTGCCGTACATGTGTTCCGCGAACTCGGCGAGCCACGCGGTGTGATTGCCGTCGCCGCAGCCGAGATCGAGCAGATGCACCGCCTTTGCCAGCCCACGCGCCGCGAGTTCGCGCCGCAGCGTCGCCATGACATAGCGGCGGCGGCGGGCAATGTGATGACGCCACGGGCTGCTGGTTTCGGCCGGCTGCTCTTCGACATACCAGGCCGGATTGACCGCCCGCGCCACGCCCAATCCTTCTTCATTGTGCCGCGCATCGCGAACCAGGAGCGGAACGCCTCCGGCCATCTCATAGCGCCGCGCGCACTGGTGGCAGACGACGGCGCTGTCGGCTTCGACCAGCGGGCCGCCGCCGCACGCCAGGCAACGGGCAAATGTCAAATCATTCGGCACTATGCAACCCGCGCTTCATCGTATCGCGATAAATCTTGGCAAACTTGGCTTCGGTCTTTTCCGGCGCCCAGTTTTCCTGAGCATGGTCATAGGCGCGCCGGCCGACGCTTTCGCGCAACGCAGCGTCGCCACGCAGCCGCGTCAAGACCTCGGCATAGGCCGCCTCGGTGTTGTCCACTTTAAGAATGAAATCGCCAACGAGCTCAGGCACCGCCAGCCCCTTCCGCCGACTAACGACACAGGGCAGGCCCGTCAACAGCGCCTCCAGGAGCGATTTGTTCAACTCCCAGTACTCGCTGTGAATCGCGAAAACGTCGAATTCCGGCATCATTGCGCAGAGTTCATTGTTCGGCACCGCCGGCAGAAAGTGCACACGGCCCGTTAAGCCCAATTCCCCAACCAACGACTGGAGCGGCTCGCGCGCCGGACCGTCTCCCACGATGGTCAATTCTGCGCCCGGAATCGCGCCGACGGCGCGGACAATGTTGTCGGGATGTTTGGCATCGAACAGCCGTCCGACGCAGAGCACTCTAAATGCCGGGCCGAGCGCGTAAGACTCCTTCTTTCGCAGCTGGTCGCCATTGAGCACATTGTAGCAGACCTCGTAGCGGGTCACTCCCATGCGGTCGAGGTAGGGAACGACCGGTGTGTAGACTGGCATGACCAGATCGGCGCGCTCAAGCCCCTTGCGTTCCAGGACCTCGAAGAGTTCGTTTTGCCGTCTCTGTCCGCGATCCAATGGATTTGTCAGAAACCGTCGCGTCGGATTGACGTCGGGGTTGATATGCAGGGACACGACATACGGCACGCCGAGCACGGTGTTGATCCGGCTGGCGAGATACGTATTCCAGTCCGCACCGTGGCAACGGATCAGCGCCGGTCCGATTTCCCGCGCAATCTCGATTCCCGGCTCTGCCCAACGCCGCAACAGATAGTCGTCAAACAGCCGCCAAGGACGGCCGGCCATGCGCGTGTCTTCGGGCAAGGCGTGAAAGAACAATCGTGCGCGGCCGACCGTCGGCTGCAGGGCCGTCAGGTCCGGCCGGTCCGGCATCGTCGTCAGAATGTGGACTTCGTCAAACACCTCGCCGGGATTGTAATAGCGCGGCTGATATTCACCCTTCACCAGGATGTGCGAAATGTAATCCGGGACCAGAACCAGCAGCTTGTTCACGCCTTCACTTTCCTTCGCGCCGCCAGCACGACCGATTCCTTCATCGGGTTGTAGTAACGGAGATAGCCCATCGGATACCGCAGGATGGTCAGGCCATGACGCGGCGTGAGCGCCATCGAAAACGAAGCGCTGAAATCGTAAAGCTCGAATCCGGCGCGATGTAACGCACGCATCACGCCCCAGTTGGTGCGGTAGAAGATCGAAGTGTCAAAATATCCGGGGTCGCGGCCCTGCCGGAGCAGATAGGTGCTGGCGAGGCGGCGCGGGACAAACGGATACCAAGGCACTTGATAATGGGCTTCGGACCGGATCGCCGCATAGTTCGGACAAATGATGAATATGGCCCCGCCGGGCTTGAGCAATCGCGCCGCGAGCGCAAGCAGTGCATCGCCATCGCCGATATGCTCCAGCACGTTCCAGAGCGTGATCGCGTCGAACGTGCCCGCCTCGGCGACCAGCGCCAGCGCGTCGCCCTGGCGATAGACGGTCTCCGCATCGTCCTGCGGGCGCGTGGGCGCAAGCCGTCGACGGGCGAACTCGACCTCAAAGGGCGCTTTTTCCACGCCGCAGGCATCCAGCCCCGATGCCCGCGCGGCCAACACAAAGCTGCCGAAACCGCTGCCGATATCCAGAACCCGGCCGCCGGGCGGCACCGCGCGCGCAACCGTCGGCACCACCTGATCGACGAAGGTCAGACCGACATAGTCGGTGATATGCGCCCGGATCGACTCCTCGGAAAACACGCCAGTATAGAGCGACCGCAGATAGGCGAGCAGCGCCGCGTCCTCGGCCGGCGTACGCGCCGGATCGCGGGGATCGGATTGCATCAGGCAGGCACCCTTTCACACAGCAGCACATGGCGGAATGCGAAGCGCCGCAATACCGGCAACGACGAAATCCATTCGTCCAGCATGCGCCCATTAACCCGCAGCGCCAGCAGGCGCGCCCAGATCGGATGCAGCAGCGGCTTGAGCCACCGCGGCCGGTCGCCCCACATCGGCAAGATCTGGAAGCATCGGTGCTCGACGATGGCAAGCGCGTGCGCGCGGCAGGCGTCGAGCATTTCCTCAACGGTCACATGACACGACACCGCCAGTTCGGGATAACTTCGGCAGACGACCGTGTTCAGCGAGGGCCCGGCGCCGAGGTCGAGCACACAGCGCCCGCCCGGCCGCAGGATACGCGCAATCTCGGCGATGACTTCGCCTAGCGCAGGGACGTAATACAGCGATGAGAGCGAATAGAGCGCATCGACGGTGGCACTGGCCAGCGGAATGGCGCGTGCATTGGCACAAGCGAACGCTATCCGGGCGTCGCCCTGCCCGCGCCGATGATGTTCGGCGTGCCGCAGAAACGGCTCGCTGAAATCGAGGCCGATTGCGGTAGTGCGGCCTAGCGCAGTGGTCTGCAGGCTTGCACCGGCGCCGCAACAGAGATCGACAAGAACCTCGCCCGGACATTGGCGCGCCACCATTTCGAATTTCAATTGCAGCATGCGTGACGAATAGTCTTTGGCGTCATTCTCCGCCCGCGCGCAAATTGTGCGCGCATCGTAGGCCTCGCCGCTATATTTGCGGCGGTTCTCGGCTTCGATCGCCTGCATGTCCTTCATGCGGACGCCGCCGACACGATTTTTCTGAGGGCCCGCTCGATGCGCTGCAACTCAGGTTCGGTAAGGTTGGGGCGGATCGGAATATTGTAGACACGGCCAGTCAATGTTTCAGTGAATCGAAGTGGCCGGCGCGCATAGGCGGCGGCAAAGTCGCGCGTGTGCAACGGCAGATACATCGGCTCGATCTCGATTCCTTGCGCGGTCATGACGCGCATCAATCGGTCGGCTGCCGATTTTGTCAGGCATGTCACGGTCAACTTTGTATAAATGTGATCGCGGTCAGCCTGCAGACGAAAGAGATCGCCGCGCTCCGCCAGCACCTTGCGCATGCGGCGGCCAAATTCCTGGCGCTTGCGGACGATGTCAGGACGCCTATCGAGTTGGACCAACGCCAGCCGCGCATCGACATCGCTGATCAAGCGGCTTTCAAACTGCGTGTATAGTTCGGGCGCCAACGGCTCCGGCAGCGAACCGGACGCCTGGAAGTAGCCTTTTCGGAAATGCCGGTAGCGCGCGGCCGCAGCGGCGGAATCGTCGGCCTGCCAGCGTTCGGCCGCGGCACGCACATCATCCGCGAAACGGCGGCTGACCAACGCGCCGCCGGCAGTCGCCATGGCGGTCTTGCCGAGACCGACCGAGAAGATCTGGAAAGCCGCATTCGATACCAGCCCGCCTCCCAAGGAGTGGCAGCAATCCTCGATCACCGCGATGCCATGCTGGCCGGCGGCGGCGATAAGAGACGCTGTTTCCATCCGGCAGCCGCAAAGATGAACGGCACTGCAAGCCAATACGTCCGGCCCCATATGCGCGATCATGTCCGCCGTATCCGGCAACAGATCCTGATCGACTTCGACAAATTCGGGGATGAGACCGAGATTGACGACCGGATCGTACAGGCCGCGGCATGAATAGGACGGCAGCAACACGCGCCGCCGTTCCGGGTTCTTGGCCGCCAAAATCGATAATGCCAATTGCAGCGCGGTTCGGCCGCTGCTGGTAAGCGCGATCGCGGCATCGTCCGCCAAGCCGCCGGCGGTGCGGAAAGCTTGTTCAAGCCGCAGGCGCGCGTTGCTGTTTGTGGCGTCCACTGCTGCTGCGTCTTCGGCGTCGCCCCACACGGGACGCATGAAAGGAATGCGCCCGATCGCCGCAAGCTTGACCGCCTGTACGCCTGCGGCAGCTGACTGCACCAAAGCCCGCGCTTTTCGGTATCCACCCACGGCCATTGATCTTCCGCGCGCGGAGACGTCTTCGCCTACGACGGCGGCAGAGAGGCGATAGCTGGCGCGCAGCCAGGCGCGCAACACTGTCGCAAGATTGGCAGCCTGGGCTGGCATAACGGCCTCACCGCGGCCATGTTCTTCCAGCAGCAATGAGCCGCGGAAATTTCGGTAAATGTGTCCACCAAACTTCGATTTGAAGACCGACAGGCCGTGCTCCTTGCCCGCCAGCACTCCGGGGAACACTTCGCCGATTTCGTACCAACGGCAGCCGGCCGCCTTGGCGCCCAGAATGGCGTGCCAGAACAACAAGTAGTTCGCGCCGGATTCCAGCGCCGCCAGGGTCGAACACCCCATGTGGTATTGGCAACCATTCGCGGCCCGAAGATCGCTGTGAAACGCGACAATGGCCCCTTCACGATCGCCAGCAGCCCACAGCACCGCGTGCCGCGCGTCGAGTTGGCGCGCAATGCCGGCGAAATACTCTCGCGGGTGTGGCGTTACGCCGGTTCGCACATAGGTCTCGCAGTGGATATCATAATAGCGGTCGAGCGCGTCGGGCCAGGCAATCGCTTCGGCGGAATAACCGCCCGCTTGCGCGCGCTTGATTTTTTGCCGTGCATCTTGCGCCAATTGCGCACGGAGATTCTCCTCGCTCAGCGCAAGATCGAGGATACGGCTGTGGCTTGAGGTATCGCTAGCCCCAAAGGCAAGCAGCGGGTTGATGCCGTTTCGGCTTTCGAGAGCCGTCCGACAGACCGGACTGATTCCGAAATCTATCCGGCCGGCTCCAACCTGCTCTGCCCGCCGTCCAATTTCCCCAAACGCCGTCTGCAAGATGCGCTGACGCTCTCCGTCAGCCAGACCGCCGACGATTGTCGGCATGGTGTAACCCCAACCGCTGCACGACAGCCTTCGTTCGGCGGTCACCTCATGCAGCGGAATCACCGCCATCACACGGGTCGCCTGCTTGATGGCAAAACTGACGTCGCGCAGCCCCCAACGCGGCACTTCCGTGACAAGGTCGAGCCAGCTTGAGAGCGCGAACACCCAGCCTTCGGGCGACGTTTCGACAACCGCGTCCCACTCGGCGCGCGCGACGGCATGCCGCTCGACAATTTCGGTCACCGGCATGGCCAAGCTCTTGCGCGCTCCCTAGCTCTTACGCAGGACAATGCAGAATACATTCGCGACCTGAGGATACCTATACCCGGCCATGCAACGCTTTTCGTAAGGCCAGTGGTCGACAAAATCAAGGCCGTTGAACCCGTATCCAAACAGTCCGATGCGCTGCAAACCGAACGGCCGCGCCATGCGCTCAATATCGCTTGCGGAATATTCTCTGAAATGTTGCGGATCGACCAAAATGCGCGGGTGTAAGGTCGCAAGCCGGACCAGGTTATGCAGACGGTTGAGATTGGGCGTGGCGATCGCAACCGCGCCGCCTGGACGGCACTCGCGGGCGCACATCGCCAGATGATCTTCCGGAGCATCAAGATGCTCGATCACTTGGAAGCTGGCGACGAGGTCGTATTGGGTCTCGGCAGGCAATTCTCGCAAGTCGGCGACCCATCGCTTGACCTTGGGGTGGGGATAGGAGATTTGCGCGCGCTCGATGCTCTTCGGCGAATAATCGATGGCGTCGACGCGCGCGACAAAATCCGGTTGCGCGAACGCCACATCATGAAAGCCGCAGCCGCAGCCAACATCGAGAATGGTGCGGGGCGAAGTCAACTCAAGCAAACGCGCCACCTCGAACCGGCGCATATGGTCCCATTCATCGGATTTGTAGGTTTCCCAATCTTCCGTGATCAGCGCGTCGAAAAACTCCCGCTGGTCAGACAAATAGGTTGGGTAGCGATTTTGGACTGGGTTCATAGGCTGCCTTTACCGTCTTGATATAGGGATCGCCGGCTGGTCGACACGTGTACTAGACAATCGCCCACGCAGACCGCTGGGCGACGACACCTTGATTGGAGACAAGTCCGGCCGCGCCGAGGTAGTCGTCGAGTTCGATTCGCACGTTAGTGGCATTGGGCACACAATCCACTGACTCCAGTTGCCGACTAATCAAGCCACATTCCACCATGATGGAAAACTCTTCGCCATAAATTCTCAGTTCGGGAATCACGCATTCGACGAAGCCCCGGTCGCGGATTGACGCGAGGTGGCTGGAATGCGTGCTGTACAATGTCATAACGCGATTGCCGTTTGTGTCCAAAAAGAAGACGGTGAAATACGGCGCCGGCATGAGAGTCGTGCGATAGCCAATGCGAATCCGCATTCCCTCGCCAGTACGGAATTGACGTGTTGACGTGCCATCCATGCGCAGAGTTTCAATTGACGTGAGAACTGGCTCCGGGCGCGCGCGGTCAAATCCTTCTCGTTCACGAATGTCGACCAAGGCGGGCATCTGAGCAATGTCCGTCGATCCGGTTTCTCCGATCCGATGCACCAATTGCATATAATGAGTGCTCGCCTCACGCGCCGATCCGAGGAACACCTGCCTGCCGGCTGACAACACCATTCCGGTGCTACAAAGGTTTGTCACTGATTGCGGACTATGGCTGACGAACAGGATCGTGCGCCCGCCGCGGGCGATGCGCTCCATGTTGTCGAGGCTCTTCATGCGAAATTCTGCGTCGCCGACAGCCAGCACTTCGTCGAGAATGAGAATGTCGGTGTCGAGATGGGAAGCGACCGCGTAAGCGAGCCGCACATACATGCCGCTGGAATAGCGCTTCACCGGCACATCGATGAACGGCTCGATGCCGGCGAAATCGATGATCTCATCTAGCCGGCTACGGATTTCCTGCTGCGCCATTCCGAGCAGCGAACCGTTCATCAGGATGTTTTCGCGGCCCGTCAGATCGGGATGAAAGCCGGCGCCGACCTCAAGCAGCGAACCGATGCGTCCGCGCAGGACTGCGCGACCGGTAGTCGGCGCCGTGACGCCGGATAGAAGCTTCAAGAACGTGCTCTTGCCGGAACCGTTCTTACCGAGAATGCCGATGATATCGCCGGGAGCTAGCTCCAGATCAATTTCGCGCAGCGCCCAGAACACATCATTCTCATCGACCATGAGGCCGAAGAATTCCTTCAGGTGCGCGCGGAACTGGCCGGCGCCGCGATGCGGCAGCCGGTAGGACTTGCCCAAGCCTGTAACCGAGACGGAAGGTTGGCTCATTGCACGTCTACCGACATCCGTTCAAAGCGATTGAAGATGAATAGCCCGCTGATAGACAGCGCGATCACCAAAGCGAGCGAAATATAGAATTGCGGCGTGATGATCAGTTCGCGGCCAAGCAGCGCCCAGCGGAAAAATGCGATCGACCAGTAGATCGGGTTCAGTTGGTAATAGGGCATCAGCGCGGCGGGCACTTGTGCCGGGCTGTAAATGATCGGCGAGCCGTACATCAGAATTTGGACGCCGATGCCGATGAGGTGACGCAGGTCGCGGAGGCGGACCAGCAAGGACGCCGTCCATAGGCCGATGCCCATGGCGGCGAGAATGGGTATGAGCATGACGAAAGGCAGCAAAAGGACGGCCGGCCCCGGGATGTAACCATAGGTCAGCGACAGCAGGATCAACACCAGCAGGTTCACCGTTACGTCGACGGCATCGCGCACCACCGCGCTGATCGGCAGCAGCAGCCGTGGGAAGTAGACCTTCGAAATCAAGCCCATGTTTTCGCGCAGGCAGTCGGCGGAGCTGTCGAGCGCCTTGCGGAACAACAGGAAGGGAACCAGGCCGGAAAAGACGAACAGCGGATAGGGAAACCCCTCCGACGGCAATCGCAGCACCAGGCCGAAGATCACGAACATGATGCCGATCTGGGCGAGCGGCTCAAGGATCATCCAGAGCACGCCGAGCGCCATCTGCCGGTAGCGCACGGCCAGACCGCGCCACAGCAAAACACGCAGCAGCTCGCGATACTGCCAGACCTGAACGAGACCAAGGCCCCAGCCATGGGTCGACTCGACGATCGTTTCCTGCAAGTGCCTGTCGGCATTTGCATCGGTCGGGAGGACTATTTCTGACATGATTTCGTCGCCAACCTTGCGTGCGATCTGGGCACGCTACGGCAGTCCGGGTGAATCGCGTCGACCCGGAATAAGGACCAACATTGCAGGGCTCCTGACGCTGGGGTGATCATTGTTGCGACGCCGGGGCTTCGAATCGGAGCTTCAGGTCGGTCGCGGGGTAGACGCAGTCGCGCTCGTTGACCACCGCGCAGAGTTCCGCCAGGGCGCGGGTGGCGCGCGGGCTCGCGAGGCCGTGGAAGCGGACGGTGAGGCTCTT
>Ga0315287_10003271_pt1 | contig 15606 bp, 15 predicted proteins | sample YL17G11_0_MG_FD_205037 | JGI IMG/M metagenome (GOLD analysis project Ga0315287, IMG submission 205037) | Sediment microbial communities from Yellowstone Lake, YNP, Wyoming, USA - YL17G11_0 | ecosystem: Environmental > Aquatic > Freshwater > Lake > Sediment | place: USA: Wyoming | collected... | reverse complement strand
ACCACCAACACCTGTATGTCCGGCGTCGCGGCCCGCACGCGGTCGAGGACGTCGACGAGGTTCAGTGCTTCCTGATAGGTCGGCAGGACCAGGAGGGCGCGCACCGGTCGCATCGTAGGGAGCCAGACCTACGCTCCCCCAGATGGCTGCGGACCGACCATCACGGCTCGCCCGCAGCCTGACGGTGGTCGCCGTGCTCGCCGCCGGGGCCTGCGGTGGCCTCATCGGCTGGGCCGTCGTCGACCTCCAGTGCACCGGCGACTGCACGGTCCAGACCGGCCTCGGCGGCCTGATCGGCGCCGTGCTGGCCGCCCTGGGCACCGCCCTGATCTGCGTGCTGGCCATCCAGGCGATGGCCGAGTGGCACCAGCAGGAGGGCCGGCGGCGGGCGAGCGGTTCAAGCGTCCCCCGGTAGCCCGGCCAGCACCCCTGCGGCGCGGTCGATGCCGGCGTCGTCGACGTCCAGGTGGGTCACCAGGCGCACCGCCCCTCGGCCCAACGCATCAGCCAGGACCCCCTCGCCCGCCAGCCGGGCCACGAGACGGTGGGGATCGCGGTGCACGAAGACGACGATGTTCGTGTCGACCGTGGCCGGGTCGACCGCTCCGGGGAAGCGACCGGCCACCGCCTCGGCCAGCCGGCGGGCGCGGGCGTGGTCCTCGGCCAGTCGGTCGACCATCTGATCGAGGGCGACCAGGCCCGCCGCCGCCAGGATTCCGGCCTGACGCATACCGCCGCCGAGGCGGCCTCGCTCCACGCGGGCCTCGGCCATCAGCTCGGCGGACCCGGCCAGCACCGAACCCACGGGGGCACCGAGACCTTTGCTCAGAGAGCACATGACCGTGGTGGCCGCCGCGGCCAGCCGGGCCACGGGGACGCCGAGAGCGACCTCGGCGTTGAAGAGCCGGGCGCCGTCGAGGTGCACGGGCGGGCCCAGCGCGGCCACGGCGTCCATCGCCTCGGCCGGCACGGCCCGGCCCCCGGCGACCATGTGGGTGTTCTCCACTGCGATCACCGCCACCTCCGGTGAGTGGCCGACGTCGCCGGCGACCGCCTCCTCGGCGGCCACGAGGTCGAGACGGCCCTCGTCGTCGTCGACCGTGTAGAGCTGGAAGGCCCCGTTCATCCCCGCCGCCCCGTTCTCGGACATGACGACGTGCTGGCGGCGCCCCGCCACCACCATCCGGCCCGGCCCGGCCAGCGTGCGCAGAGCCACCTGGTTGGCCATTGTCCCGGAGGGCAGGAACAGGCCGGCGGCTTTGCCGAGTCGGTCGGCGAAGACCTCTTCCAGGCGGCGCACCGTCGGGTCCTCGCCCCAGCCGTCGTCACCCACTTCGGCCTCGGCCATCGCCCGGCGCATGACCGGGGTGGGGCGGGTCATGGTGTCCGAGCGGAGGTCGACGGGGGGCAGGGTCGGCACGGGGCGACGGTAACGGCTTGCGCCCCGACCGACCGGTCGGTCAGGGTGGCCCCTTGGTCGAACCGGAAGCTCTCCTGCCCCTCGCGATCGAGGCCGCGGAGGCTGCCGCCCACCTGCTGCGGACCGAGGTGCTGGACGTCGCCGGGATCGCCACCAAGTCCTCGGCCACCGACCTGGTCACCGAACTGGACGACGCCGCCGAGGCCCTGATCGTCGCCCGGCTGCTCGACGCCCGGCCCGACGACGGCGTCCTCGGCGAGGAGGGGCGTGCGCGTGAGGGCCGCTCCGGCGTCCGCTGGGTCATCGACCCCCTCGACGGCACCACCAACTTCGTCTACGGGTACCCGGCCTACGCCGTCTCCATCGGCGCCGAGGTCGACGGTGAGGTGGTCACCGGCGTGGTCGTGGATGTGAGCCGGGGGGTGCGTTACACGGCGGCCCACGGCCGCGGCGCGCACGCCGACGGCCGCCCACTACGGGTGACCGCCACCACGGAGCTGGCCAAAGCGCTGGTCGGGACCGGCTTCGCGTACGACGCCGCGGTCCGCCGCCGGCAGGCCGAGGTCCTGCCCACCGTTCTGCCCGCCGTGCGCGACATCCGGCGGGGAGGGGCGGCCGCGCTCGACCTGTGCGCGGTGGCTGCCGGGCAGCTGGACGGATTCTGGGAGCGGGGCCTCGCCCTGTGGGACCGGGCCGCCGGAGGCCTGATCGCCGCCGAAGCGGGGGCCCGCGTCGGCCGTATCGGTCCCGACGACCCCGTCACGCTGGTGGTCGCCGCCCCGGGCATCTACGACGCGTTGGTCGGCCTGCTGAAGGGCGCAGGGGCCGCGTTCTCGGCCTGAACCGCCGATTTTCGCCGAGAGTCAAGGGTTTTCGTCGGCCGATGAGGCAGGCTGGGGGTGTGGGTACCCGGATCTTGACCGTCGAGGACGACGAGCGCATCCGCACCGCGGTCAAGCTCGCCCTCGAGGACGAGGGTTGGGAGGTCGCCGAGGCCGAGGACGGTGAGGAGGCGCTCAGCGCCTTCCACGCCCAGCCCTGCGACGTCGTGCTCATCGACATCATGCTCCCGGGCATCGACGGCTTCGAGGTCTGCCGGGCCATCCGCCGGGACAGCGATGTCCCCATCGTCATGGTCACGGCCCGGGCCGACACCCACGACGTGGTCGCCGGGCTCGAGGCCGGGGCCGACGACTACCTGACCAAGCCGTTCGCCCCCAAGGAGCTCTCGGCCCGCATCCGCGCCCTCCTGCGCCGGGCCCGCACCAGCGACAGCCGGGTCGACCGCCTCAAGTTCGCGGACCTCGAGATCGCCCCGGACGAGGGCGAGGTCACCCTGGCGGGCGAGACCGTGCACCTGACCAAGACCGAGTTCCGCCTGCTCATCGAGCTGGCCTCCAACCCGGGCAAGGTCTTCTCCCGCGAGGTCCTCCTCGACCGCATCTGGGGCTACGGCTACTTCGGCGACGGCCGGCTGGTCGACGTCCATGTGCGCCGCCTGCGCATGAAGGTCGAGCCCGACCCGGCCAACCCCCGCCACGTGGTGACCGTGCGAGGCCTGGGCTACAAGCTCAGCCCGTAGGGCACTGCGGTGACCCGGTTCCGCTATCAACGCCGCCTCGGCCTGCGCGCCCGGGTCACCGCCGCGTTCGCCCTCGGCGCCCTCTTCACCGCCGCCCTCCTGGCCGCCACCACCTTCGGCATCAGCCGGGAGCAACTCATCCGCCAGCGGGAGTCCTCGGCCCAGGTCCCCTTCTTCAACAACGCCCGCATCGTGCAGGAGCGGCTCCGAGCCGAAGGCGAGGTCGACGCGCTGGGCCTGCTCCAGGACCTCCAGACCACGGGCGGGTCCCACCCCGTCCTCTTCTTCGCCGACGAGTGGATCTCCACCAACCAACGCTTCGGCGAGGCCGCCCTGCCCGCCGCCCTCCGCCGCTCCGTCCTCAACGGGGGGGCCGCCCAGATGCGGTACTCGCTGGAGGGTGACCCCGAACTGGGCTTCGGCATCTCCCTGCAGACGGCCGAGGACGACGCCGCCTATTTCGAGATCGTCTCCCTGGACGAGACGGCCAGCACCCTCACCTCGTTGGGCATCATCCTCTTCGGCGCCTCGCTGCTGGCCACGGGAACCGGGGCGGCCCTCGGCTGGTGGGCCAGCCGTCGGGCCCTCCTCCCCCTCGCCGAGGTCGGCTCGGCCGCCCAAGCCATCGCCGGTGGCCGCCTCGACACCCGGCTGGAGGCGGCCAACGACCCGGACCTGGCTCGCCTGACCGAGTCGTTCAACGAGATGGCCCAGGCCCTCGAGAACCGCATCGCCCGGGACGAGCGCTTCGCCTCCGACGTCAGCCACGAGCTGCGCTCCCCGCTCATGACGCTGTCCGCCTCCATCGAGGTGCTCAAGGCCCGCAAGGACGACCTCGACGAGCGGGCCGGGAGCGCCCTCGACCTGCTGGTGGCCGACGTGGCCCGCTTCGAGCAGCTGGTCAACGACCTGTTGGAGATCTCCCGCCTGGAGGCCGGTGCGGCGGAACTGGACCTGGACCCGGTCGACCCGTCCGAGCTGGTCCTGCACGCCGTCGGCGCCTACTCCAGCGCCCCGGTGCCCGTGCACTACGACGAGGACGTGGCCGGCACCCGGATCCTGGTGGACAAGCGTCGCATGGAGCGGGTCGTGGCCAACCTCCTGGACAACGCGGCCAAGTACGCCGGCGGGGCCACGGGCGTGCGGTTGAGCCTGGTCGAGGACAATGTCCGCATCGTCGTGGAGGACGAAGGCCCCGGCGTGCCCGAGGAGGTCCGCGAGAAGGTCTTCGATCGCTTCGCCCGGGGCACCGAGGCCGGGCGGCGCACCATGGACCGGGGCGTCGGCCTCGGGCTGGCCCTGGTGGCCGAGCACGTCCGACTCCACGGTGGCCGGGTCTGGGTGGAGGACCGACAGGACGGGCGGCCCGGGGCGGCGTTCGTGGTCGAGCTCCCGGCGGTGCTGTTGTGAGGCGCCTCCTCGCCCTCGCCCTCGTGCTGTTCGCCGTGGCCGCGGCATGCGGCGTCCCCGAAGACGACTCGCCCCAGGAGTTGTCGGCCGACGAGGTGCCCTTCGGGCTGCTCACGACGGCCCCTGCCGCCACGACCAGTACACCGGGCAGCCTGCAGGCCACGCTCTACTTCGTCAACGCCGACGGTGAGCTCACCCCCGAGAACCGGGATGTGGAAGACCAGGGCGCCGGGACGGTGATCGAGACCCTCCTGGCCACCGACCCCGCCGGCCTGCCGGCGGGGATCAGCTCGAGCATCCCGCCCGACACCACCCTGCTCCAGAGTTCCATCGAGGACCGGGTCCTCACGGTCGACCTCAGCGGGCAGTTCACCACCATCGAGGGCGACCGGTTCAACGCCGCGGTGGCCCAGATCGTGTTCACCGCGACCGATCTCGACGACGTGGGGGCCGTCAGCTTCCGCGTCGACGGCGAGGCCATCACCGTCGGCGACGAGGACGGTGTGGCTCAAGAGGAGCCGGTGACCCGAAACGACTACGACGGTCTGCTCGCCTGATCCGGGCGCGCGTCAGCCGGCGTAGCGGTCGGCCAGGTCCAGGCGGCGGATCTTGCCGGTGGCCGTGTGCGGCAGGGCGTCCACGGCGAAGACCTCTTTGGGGCACTTGTAGGCGGCCAGTCGTTCCCGGGCATGGGCCTGCACCGCCTCGGGCGACGCCGAGCCGACCACCGCGGCACAGACCCGCTGGCCCCAGCGCTCGTCGGGGACACCGAAGACGGCCACCTCATCGACGCCGTCGAGGTCGTGGAGCGCCTGCTCGACCTCCAGGGGGTACACGTTGACCCCGCCGCTGATGATCAGGTCGTCCCGGCGCCCGTCGAGGTAGAGGTACCCGTCCTCATCGAGGCGGCCGAGGTCGCCCACCGTGAAGGCGTCGCCCCGCCAGGCCCGTTCCGTGGCCTCGAGGTCCCGCCAGTAGGAGAAGCGGGCATGGTCGGGCACGGCACACCAGATGGTGCCGTCGTCATCGACCGACAGCGTCCGCCCCGGTCGGGCCCGGCCCACCGTGCCCGGGCGGTCGACCCACTCTCCCGCCGGGCAGGCCGTGAACTGGCCCTCGGTGGAGCCGTAGAACTCCCACACCGAACCGGCGGGGAACGCCTCGACGGCCCACTGCTTGAGGGGTACGGGGCACGGTGCGCCGGCGTGGGCCAGCAGACGGAACGAATCGAGCGGGGGTGTTCCCGCCTCGCGCAGGCGCTGCAGGTGGGTGGGCACCACGAAGGCGCTGGTGGGAGCGTGGGCGGTCACCGTCTCGGCGAACGCCGCCGGCGTGAACTTCTCCAGCACGATCACCTCACCCCCCGCCAGCAGCGTCCCGGCCGCGAAGCGGATCGGGGCGGAATGGTGGAGAGGCGAGCAGACCAGGTGCCGGTCGTCGGCGGCGAACCCCCACAGGTCGTCCTCCTCCGCCACGAGGGCGGCGGCCTGCTCGTCGGTCAGGAGGCCCGACCACACCCCTTTGGGCTTCCCGGTCGTACCCGACGTGTAGTGCATCGGCCGGGCCCTCGGGTGGGGCGCCAGCCCAACCGGAGCGGCGTCGGCGAGGCGAGCCGACTCCGCCGGGCCGAGCCGCCCGACCACCTCGGCATCGTCGATCAGCGCGGTCAGCTCCCGTTCGGTCAGGGCGGCGTTCAGCACAACGGGCACGATCCCCCGCCGCAACGCGGCCAGCACGGTGAGCAGGAGGGTCGCCGACGACGGGGCCACCATGGCCACCCGGTCACCCTCGCCCCACCCCCGGGCCACCAGCCCCCCGGCGATGCGCCGCTGCCTCTCCTCTGCGGCCGCCGCCGTGAGGCGCACCGCACCTCCGCTCCTGGCGGCTTCGCCGCCGGGCTGCTGGACCACGCTGCGCTGCGCTCGCTCGAGGCCGGGGCCGGGCTCAGCCGAAGAAGACCTCGGCGACGCCGTGGTAGAGGTCGGGGTCGACGGTCTTCAGCTCCCCCACCCCTTCGGCCAGCGGGACCCGGACGATCTGGTCGGCCCGGAGGGCGACCATCGTGCCGAAGGCGCCGTCGTGGACGGCGTCGACGGCGGCGATGCCGAAGCGGGTGGCGAGCACCCGGTCGAACGCGGTGGGTGTCCCGCCTCGCTGGACGTGGCCGAGGATGGTGACCCGGGACTCGTAGCCCGTGCGCTTCTCGATCTCCTCGGCCAGGACCTGGCCGATGCCCCCGAGGCGCACGTGGCCGAACTGGTCGACCTCGCCGCTGACCAGTTCCAGGGTGCCCTCCCTGGGCACCGCCCCTTCGGCCACCACCACGATCGAGGCATAACGCCCGCCTTCATGACGGTGGACGATGGCGGCGCAGACCTCCTCGATGTCGAACGGCTCCTCCGGGATGAGGACCATCGTCGCCCCACCGGCGATGCCGGCCCACGTGGCGATGTGACCGGCGTGGCGGCCCATGACTTCGCAGACCATGACCCGGTCGTGGGACTCCGCCGTCGTGTGCAGTCGGTCGATGGCGTCGGTGGCGATCTGCACGGCGGTGTTGAACCCGAAGGTGACCTCGGTGGCCGACAGGTCGTTGTCGATGGTCTTGGGCACGCCGACGACCGCCACCCCGTGTTCGGCGTGGAGCCGGTTGGCCACCCCCAGGGTGTCCTCACCGCCGATGGCGATCAGGGCGTCGACGCCCTGATCGGCCAGCGTGGCCATGACGGCCTCGGGGCCACCGTCGATCTTGAAGGGGTTGGTGCGGGACGAGCCGATGATGGTCCCGCCCCGGGGCAGCGTCCCCCGCAACTCATGGATGTCGAGCGGCATGGTGTCACCGTCGATGACGCCCCGCCAGCCGTCCCGGAACCCGAGGAGGGTGTCGCCGTAGTGGCGCTCCCCCTTTCGCGCGACGGCCCGCAGGACGGCGTTGAGTCCCGGGCAGTCACCTCCACCCGTCAGCATCGCGATCTTCATGGCAGAGACCCTACGAGAACTAGATTCGCTCCCCTTGGGACTCGTGATCGCCATCGACGCCGGAACGACCGGGGTCCGCTCGCTCGCCATCGATCCCTCGGGCACGATCCGGGGCTGGTCGTACCGCGAGTTCGCCCAGCACTTCCCCGGACCGGGCCTGGTCGAGCACGACGCCGCCGAGATCTGGACGGCCGTCACCACGACGCTGGGCGAGCTCATGGCCTCCGTCGACGAGCCGGTGGCCGCCATCGGCATCACCGATCAGCGGGAGACCGCGGTCGTGTGGGACCGACGCAGCGGTGAGCCGCGCCACCGGGCCATCGTCTGGCAGGACCGGCGCACGGCGGACCGCTGCCAGGCCCTGACCGACGCCGGCCACCTCGAGATGGTCCGCCGCCGCACCGGCCTGGGCCTCGACCCCTACTTCTCCGCCTCCAAGCTGGCGTGGTTGCTCGGCCCGGGCGGGGTCGAGGCCGACGCCGATTTGGCCTTCGGCACCATCGACTCGTGGCTGCTGTGGAACCTCACCGGCGGGGCCGTCCACGCCACCGAGCCCAGCAACGCCAGCCGCACCCTGCTCTACGACATCCGCGAGGGGCAGTGGTCCGACGAGCTGCTCGACCTGTTCGGCGTCCCGGCCTCGTGCCTGCCCGAGGTCCGGCCCACCAGCGGGCGCTTCGGGACCACCACCGCCGGCCTGCCCGTGCCCGCCGGCCTGCCCATCAGCGGCATCGCCGGGGACCAGCAGGCCGCGCTCTTCGGCCAGGCCTGCTTCGAGCCGGGCATGACCAAGAACACCTACGGCACGGGCTCGTTCGTCCTCATGAACGTGGGCCCGACCTGTCCCGAGCCGGTCGAGGGGCTGCTCACCACGATCGCCTGGCAGCTCGGCGACGCCGAGCCGGTGTACGCCCTAGAGGGGGCCATCTTCGTGACCGGGGCGGCCGTGCAATGGTTGCGGGACGGCCTCGGGATCATCGCCGATGCCGCCGAGACCGGCCCACTGGCCGAGTCCTGCCCCGACACCGAGGGCGTCTACCTGGTCCCCGCCTTCACCGGCCTGGGCAGCCCTTGGTGGGACCCCTGGGCCCGGGGCACGATCGTCGGCATCAGCCGAGGCACCGGCCGGGCACACCTGGCCCGGGCCGTGGTCGAGGCGATGACGTACCAGACTCGGGACGTCGTGGCGGTCATGTCGGCCGCCTCGGGCTGCGCCGTGGAACTGCTGCGGGTCGACGGTGGGGCCTCGGCCATGGACCTGCTCCTCCAGCTCCAGGCCGACCAGCTCCAGGTCCCCGTGGCCCGCCCCGTCAACCAGGAGACCACCGCCTTCGGTGCCGCCTACCTGGCCGGCCTGGCCGAAGGCGTCTGGGCCGGCCTCGACGACATCACCCAGGCCTGGCACCTCGACGCCCAGTTCGAGCCCCGGGCCACCCCCGAGGACGCCGACGCGAAGCACGCCCAGTGGCTGCGGGCCGTTGCCCGCTCCCGAGGATGGGCCACGGGCGAGGACGGTACTTGACCGTACGGTCAAGTACCGTCGGGGCGTGGCCCGGCGACTGACCCCTCGGGGCGAGCAGCGACGAGAGCAGCTCATGGCCTATGCCATCGAGCGCTTCGCCGGGTACGGCTACCACACGACCTCGGTGGCCGAGATCGTCGAGGGGATCGGCGTGGGCAAGGGCGTCTTCTACTGGTACTTCGACTCCAAGGAAGCCCTGCTCCGCCAGATCCTCAAGGACGCGCAGACCGACCTCCGCCGTCGCCAGCAGGCGGCCATCGGCGACGAGACCGACCCCTTGGCGCGCATCGAGTCGGGCATCCGGGCGTCTCTGGCCTGGTCGGCGGACAACGGGGACCTGATCAAGCTGGTCCAGTTCGCCGAGACCGAGGAGCGCTTCGCCGAGGCCCTGCGCCGCGGCGAGGAGATCGCCGTGGCCGACACCGTGCGCCACCTGAAGGACGCCATCGTCGAGGGTCAGATCCCCGATCGGGACCCCGAGGTTCTGGCCCACGCCGTGCTCGGGGTGATCGGCAAGCTGGCCCGGACCTTCATCCACGAGCGCTCCGAGCCGACCACCGAGGTGGCCGACGCCGTCGTGGCCTTCTGCCTGGGTGGTCTCGCCGGCCGCTGAGGTCGGCTCTAGGCCAGTTCGGTGAGGGTGGAGCGGAGTTGGCGGACGGCCTGGCCGATGCGGTGCTCGTTCTCGATCAGGGCGAAGCGCACGAAGCCGTCGCCGCCGGGGCCGAAGCCGATGCCGGGCGACACCGCCACGTGGGCCTCCTTGACCAATTTGGCGGCGAACTCGATCGAGCCCATGGGGGCGTAGGGCTCGGGGATGGGCGCCCAGGCGAACATCGTCCCCTTCGGCCGTTCCATCGCCCAACCGATCCGGTCGAGGCCGTCGCAGAGGGCATCGCGTCGGGACTGGTAGATCTCGTTGACCACCTTGGGGTGCTCGGGATCCTCGTTGAGCGTGACCGTGGTGGCGATCTGGATGGGCTGGAAGGCGCCGTAGTCCAGGTAGGACTTGAGCTTGGCCAGGGCCTGCACCACCTCCTGGTTGCCCACCAGGAAGGCCGAGCGCCAGCCCGCCATCGAGAAGGACTTGGTCATGGAGTAGAGCTCGACGGCGACCTCCTTGGCCCCCTCCACCTCGAGGATGGAGGGCGGCTGGTAGCCGTCGAAGCCCAACTCGGCGTACGCGAAGTCGTGGACGAGCAGGACCTCGCGCTCCTTGGCGAAGTCCACCACCTTCTGCATGAAGTCGAGGTCCACACAGGTCGTGGTCGGGTTGTGCGGGAACGAGAGCACGATGACCTTGGGCTTGGGCCAGGAGTACTCGTAGGCCTCGGCCATGTTCTCGAAGAAGTCGACGTCGGTGCTCAGCGGCACCTCACGCACGTCGGCGCCGGCGAACAGGGGGCCCCAGATGTGGATCGGGTACGACGGCGACGGCACGAGGCAGGCGTCACCCCGGTCCAGCAGCACCCACATCAGGTGGGAGAACCCCTCCTTGGCCCCGATGGTGTTGATGACCTCGAGGTCGGGGTCGAGCTGGACGCCGAAGCGCCGTTCGTAGAGGGCGGCCACGGCCTGGCGCAGCTTGGGGATGCCCCGGCTGGAGGAATAGCGGTGGTTCCGCGGGTTCTGGGCCGCCTCGGCCAGCTTGGCCACGGCCACCTCCGGCGACGGCAGGTCGGGGTTCCCGAAACCGAGGTCGACCACGTCGACCCCGTCGCGACGGAGCTCGATCTTGAGCCCGTCGATGATCGTGAACACGTACGGCGGCAGCGCCGTGATCCGGCGGAACTCCATCGGGATCGAGGGTAGCGGCGCGGTCCGTCGGTGCTCCGGGGGTTCAGGCCGGGTCGCGGGCCAGGAGCGCGGCACCGAGGGCGGCGGCCCGGGAACCGTGTACGGCGGCCTCCACCCGCGGGAGCTCCCGGTGGCCGGACGCCACCAACAGCTCCGGCAGCAGCCGCCGGGTCTCGTCCAGCCAGAGGTCCGCGGCCTCGATCAGGCCCCCACCGAGGACCACCACCTCGGGATCGAGGATGGCGACCAGATTGGCCACACCGACGGCGGCCCACCAGGCCAGGTCGGCCATCAGCGCCGCAGCCTCCGGGTCGCCCCCACGGGCCACCGTGACCACGTGCTCGCCCCGGATGGCCGCCGGGTCGCCGTCCACGGCCGCCAGTACGGCGTCGAGGCGGCCCGCGCCGGCCGCGTCCCGGGCCATGCGGGCCAGTCCCGCACCCGAGGCGTAGCGCTCCCAGCAGCCGCGCCGCCCACACGGGCACGGGGGGCCGGTCGGGTCGACCATGGCGTGGCCCGGCTCCCCCGCCATCCCGTTGGCCCCGCGCACCACTCGACCCCCCACCATCAGCCCGGCGCCGATACCGGTGCCGAGGGTGACCAGGACGACGTCATCGTGACCCCGGGCCGCCCCCGAGGCCCACTCGGCCCGCACCGCGCAGTTCCCGTCGTTGTCGACCACCACCCGAGGCCCGAGGCGATCGGTCAGGCCGCCGAGGACGTCCAGCTCCGCCACGCCGGGCTGGTTGGGACCGTGACGCAGCACGCCCCGATGGTCGACCAGGCCGGCCACGCCGACCCCCACCCGCACGTCGGGGCCGAGGGCGAACGCCTCGGTGAGTTCGGCGACCCCCTCGACCACGCCCTCCAGCAAGGCGCCGGCCCCCCGGGGCGTCGGCTGTCGGGCCATGCCGAGGACCGCATCGTCGGCGGCGTCGAGGGCGATGGCCAGCACCTTGGTCCCGCCGACATCGACCCCGATCGTGGCCGGAGTGGGCATCTCGCTCAGAAGCGGAGCAGGGCGGCGACGCGACCGAGCACGTCGAGATCGGCCGAGCCGTCGCAGACGTCGACGCGGCACGACGCGGCGAGCGCGACGTCGATGGCCGCGGCCACGACGTCCTGTTCCTCCCGCATCGCCTTCCCGCACCGTGGGCAGGTCGGCCCGACCTTGGCCAACGTGCCGCAGCCGGCACAGGACCAGCCCTCCTCGTGGTACCCGCCCGACACCAGCAACCGCTCCACCCGTCGGTCGGCCAGTGCCTCCAGGACCGCGGCCAAGCCGGCCGCGGCCCGATCGCCTCGGCCGAGGCGGCCACGGAGCTCGTCGAGCAGGCCGGCCTCACGGCGCCGTTCCAGTTCGGTCTCCGCCGCCATGGCGGCCTCCCCGATGACCTCGACCGGGTCCCCGACGGCCAGGGTCGTCCGCTCCCGGAGCCGCTCCCGCAGGTAAGGGTGGAGGGCGTCCTCGACGGCGCCGACCAGGGCGGCCGGGGCGCCGATGAGGAGGTGCTCGAACGGGTGGCGTCGGTACACGTCGAACGCCGCGGCCGCCGCCCGGCGCACGTGCTGGCGGTCACGGTCCTCCACCCACGCCGAGCCGTCACCCCGGGCTCGTTCGTCTTTGTCGTCCACGGCGCGCAGGAGCTCGGCGACCGCCTCGGCGTGGTCGGTCAGCTCCCCCATCTCGAACACGAGGACCCGGGCCTGCTGGCGGTCGACGAGCAACACCCCGATGGGCTCGTGGTGGTGCAGGGCCGCCTCCAGCTGGCCGACCGCCGGGGCATGGCCGACCACGAGCTGGGTCCGCACCGGCACCGGAAGGGCGAGGGCGGACCAGAAGCCTTCGGCCACACACGAGAACATGGCCAACCCGCGGGTCCGGGAGCGGTCCAGACCACCCTTGACATGGCGCTCGATGGCCACGAGGTCGTCGTTGATCTCCGAGGTGGCGTTCGCCCGGGCCCGGGCGTGGCGGAGCAGGCGGTCCAACTCCTGCTCGTACTCGGCCCGGCGCGGGAAGCGGCGACCGTCGACGTCGAGGTAACAGCTCGTGACCACACCCCGCTCCGGGCGAACGGCGGCCAGCTCGCGGATCCCGGCGTCGCTCAGTTGCGTCATCCGCCCAGGGTAGAGCGGCAGGTGCCCGACATCAGCCGGGACCTCGGCGAGGGTCAGCCGACGGGGGTGGCGACGGTGATGACCGTGGCCTCGGGACCCCGCAGGGCGGCCCACTCGACCACGGCGTCGTCGTCGCCCAGGTAGATGACCTGGACCACGTCGGTCATGGCCTCGACCTTGTCCAGCACCCGATGGGCGGCCTCGCGGTCGAGGTCGGCCAGGGCACCGTCCATGACCAGGGGCACCGAACCGGCGAAGGAGAGGGCCCGTAGGCCGGCCAGCCGGGTCAGGAGGTACCACTCGGCGTCGTCCACGCCCTCGGGCATGCCGACGAGCAGGTCATCGAGGGCCGCGCCCCCCTCGTCGCCGTCATCGGTACTCGGGCCCGCGGCCAACCGCTCCTCGCTGGTGGCCAGGCCTTCGCCGGCGGCCGCCACGAGGTCCTCCTGGGCACCGATGTTGTCGCCCAGGTCCGAGAGGCGGCTCTCGACCTCCTCCAGCAGGCCGCACAGCTCGGCGACCCGATCGCTGGCCTGACGATGCCGGGCCAGGCGGGCCTCGGCCGCCTCGACGTCGGCCTGGGCCCGGGCCAGCGGGTCGACGGCAGTCTCACCCTGGGCGACGACGAGGAGAAGGGCCTGGACCGTGTCCAGCTCCCGCTCCAGCTCGGTGCGGCCCATGGCCAACTCGTCCATGTCGGCCATCCAGACCCGGGCCACCTCCACGACCTCGTCGTCGCGCAGGTCCAGGTCACCGAAGTCGACCCCTCGCTCGGCCAGCCGGGCCCGCAGGTTGACGCTGGCCATGATCCGTTGATCGTCGGCGCCGAGCTCCTCGGCCAACGCCGCGACGGCCACTGCCAGCTGGTCGGGGGCGGCCTCGACCAGGGCAGCCGCATCCCGCCGAAGGGCATCACGCTGGGCCTCCAGCTCGGCCCGCTCGGCGTCCCCGCCGCCGGAGGCCAGGACCTCGTGGTACTTCGCCTCGAGGTCGACCAGCTCGCGCCGGGTGTTCTCCAGCTCGACCCGCGTCTCGGGATCAGGACCGGGTGCCGACTGGGCCAACGCGAACGCACTGTACGTCGGGAACCCCATCCGGTTGAGGATCTCGTGCTCCGCAGCCACGACCTCGTCCAGGTGCTGGCGAGCCGCCTTGCCCCCGATACGGCTGGCACTGACCTTGGCGTCGGCCTCGATGACCGCGTCGTGGGCCGCCTCCAGCTCGACCCGGTCCTCGGGGCTGATCGGGGGCGGCGCCGCGGAGGTCTCCAGCCGTTCCAGCTGGATACGGGCCCCCTCGATGCGGCGGATGAGGTCGGCCGGGTCCCGGCCCTCCTCCCGGCGCTGCGCTTCCAGGTCGGCCAAGGCGGCTTCGACGTCGGCCAGCGTCGAAGCCAGGGCCCGCACGGCCACCGGGTCGAGACCGTCCTCGGCCGCGGCGACGACCCGCTCGGCACGGTGCAGGGCCTCCTGGACCGGTTCGAGGTCGACGGCGTCCATCTCGTCCAGGGCGGCCTGGAGGTCATCGCGCCGGGCTTCCAGGTCCTCCAGCGACTCGGTGATCACCGGCAGGGCACCGGCCCGGTTGTCGCTGTCGGTGTCCTCGGCCCGCCGGAGCTGGGCTGCGGCCTGCTCGAAGGCGGTCGTGGCGAAGGGGTCGAGGTCGGCCCGGGCCTCCTCGATGGCCTCGACGGCCTGGAGGCGCGCCTCCTCGAACTCGATGCGGGACCGCCTGAGGGCGGCCACGCCGTGGGCCAGGATGTCATGGCTCAGGCGCAGGCTCTCGACCTGTTCCGCAGGAGCAGCCACCACCGCCGGACCACCGGAACGGTCCGCGGCCTCGCCCTCGGCCGGGAGGTCGCCGGGGCCCACCACGACGTCCACGTCGTGGTGCAGGCCGAGGAGGCGCAGGTTGTCCCGGTGCAGGTCGAGGACCACCCCGTGGGCCTCGACCAGGCCCTCCCAGCCGGGGTCGGCGCCGACGGGCAGGGCCCGCAGGGCGGCGACCAGGCGGCCACGCAGATCGTCGTCGAGGCCACCGACGACGGTGACCCGGGGATGGAATGACAAGGGCGCCCCATCGGACGGTCCCGCCAGCTGCACGAGCCTCACGGGTTCTTCATCGGCCGCCGCGCGCCGAGATCAACCCCCTGGGTGCCGCGATCTAGTCGACCGGGATGTGCTCCACGCCGTCGTCGTCCTCGCGGGCCGGGGTCCGCGGAACGACCCGCCGGGCGACCTCGCCCAAGGAGTCCAGCAACGCCTCCCCCGCTTTCGGGTCATCGACCACCTTTTCGGCGACGTCGAGGAAGGCCCGGACGGCGGCGATCATCTCCCGCGCCGCGGTCTGGAGGTGGGCCACCGCCTCGCCGGCGCGGTCCTCCCGCGCCTCAGCCATCGGGATCCTCGAACACGACGGTCAGTGTGCCGTCCCGCAGCCTGGCCGCGCGAACCGGACGATCGACCAGGGAGTCGGGCAGGGTCATGGCCCGGCGGTAGGGGCCCAGGGTGATGAGCAGCTCGCTCCCCCGTCGACCCACGTCCAGTTCGCCCTTCTCGGCGAAGGGCAGGTCCAGCACGATGGCCCGGCGACCATCGACCCGCTCGAAGCGCAGCGGCTGCCCGTCGTGCAGCCGGGCCGCCGGCGGGCGGCCGCCGTACAGCTCGGCCGCCAGCAGGGTCAGGGCCTCGAGGCCCACGACCTCGGTCTCCGCCAGGTGGGCCCGCAGGATCGGTAGCGGGGCGAAGCCCTCGTCGATGGCGTCGAGGTGCTCGG
>Ga0315287_10003270_pt1 | contig 15606 bp, 13 predicted proteins | sample YL17G11_0_MG_FD_205037 | JGI IMG/M metagenome (GOLD analysis project Ga0315287, IMG submission 205037) | Sediment microbial communities from Yellowstone Lake, YNP, Wyoming, USA - YL17G11_0 | ecosystem: Environmental > Aquatic > Freshwater > Lake > Sediment | place: USA: Wyoming | collected... | reverse complement strand
CGTCTCCAGGCAAAACCGGGACTTCACGTAAAGTGAGATCCTCTGTAACCCTTCATTTACAAAAAATCCGCAATTGCAAGGGTTTGGAAGTATCCCTGCCCGGGTTTGATATTGCAACATCTGGGTTTAGGGATTCAGGTATTGAGGAACTTAGGGATTCGCAATTCCTCAATTCCTTAATTCCTCAATTCAGATTATTCCAGCATTCCATCCTGGGAAATCCTGATTTCAATCAGTTATGTACTTTACGAAACATTTAGTTGGCTTTTCCTGAACTCCCAAAAAGCCTCATCTTGGATTGGACCGTTTGTTTAATCGCCTCCCGGCCAGGACCTATTATCTTTCGAGGATCAAATTCCTCGGGTTTGGTGGTAAGAACCTCTCGAATCGCACCGACGAAACTTAGCCTCAGGTCGGTGTCGATATTAATTTTACAAATTCCCAACGAAATCGCCCTTTGAATGGCCTCATCAGGAATCCCTTTTGCCCCGGGAAGTTTGGCACCGAATCGTTCTGCCTTCTCAAGGATAGGTTTTGGAACCCCAGAAGCACCATGAAGGACTAAAGGAATATCCACCCTCCGTCCAATTTCTGCCAGACGTTCGAAGTCGAGCTTGCTCTCCCCTTTAAATTTGTAAGCACCATGGGAGGTTCCGATGGCCACGGCCAGGGAATCCACTCCGGTCTTTTTTACAAACTCTTCTGCGGCCTGAGGATCGGTAAGAAATGCTTCTTGGTCGGAAACAGAAACCTTCTCCTCGATGCCTTTCAATCTCCCCAACTCCCCCTCCACAGAGACACCTCTTGGACTTGCCATCTCCACCACCTTTTTTGTGATGTCGATGTTCTCTTGGAATGGAAGATGAGATCCATCGATCATGACGGAGGTAAATCCGTTCTCAACGCAGGATCGAATGACTTCTAAATCCTTTCCATGGTCGAGGTGGAGGGATAGAGGAATGGAGGCCCATTCGGAGGCGATGCGAGCCATGGAAACGATAAAAGGCAATCCAGCATATTGGATCGCTCCTTCCGACACGGCGATAATCGCTGGGGATCTTTCCGCCTCCCCAGCGGAGACGATGGCCTGGAGGATCTCTAAATTATTGATGTTGAAGGCACCCACTGCATAGCCTCCCTTTTTGGCCAAATTGAGCAGTTTTTTATTTGTTGATAATGCCATATTGCTTCTCCTTTCTAAATTTATTATTATCAGGAAAAGAGTCGAATGGCAACACTATAAAATTTTAGTAAATCCCGTTCCACCCATGACGAGACAGGTGAAGTACCCCGCAGCAGAGCTGCGGGGCATCTAATTCTCTAAAAAACTTTCCTCCCCCTTGTCGAAGATCCCGCTGAATTATGGCGGGGATGGGGGAGGATTAAGGTGGGGGTGATGATTAGATCATTTCCCCCTCACCCTACCCCTCTCCCCTGCCTTCGCCGAAGCGGCTTCGCGCAGGCAGGCCCCAGGGGAGAGGGTAGGCCATTCATCCCCCCAGCAGAGCTGGGGGATATTCTGGCATATTTTGATAAAAATTGACTAAAATCCTGGGAGAGAAGAAATGGCAGTGAAGAAGAAAGTTTTAAATCGAAGGGTGTCTAAGTTGAAACGTATCGAGGAGAAGGTTGAAAAACTTGCCCTCCTTTCAAAATTGAGTCAAATTCTCAACTCTACGTTGGACCAGCAAGAAGTTCGGAGGAGGGCGATGGAGGCTGTTACCCAATTGATGAGAGGGGAAGTGGGCTCTCTTCTCCTTGTCGATGAGGAGAAACAACAACTCTATTTTGAGGTGGCCTTAGGCGATCGGGAAGAGGACATTAAGAAGATCGCACTCAACTTAGGAGAGGGGATCGCAGGATGGGTTGCGCAGAATGGAGAACCGCTGATCGTCAATGCCCCCGAAGAGGACCCTCGGTTTTTTAAAGGGGTGGATGAAAGGACAGAGTTTAAGACCCGAAATCTCATCTGTGCCCCTGTAAAGGTCAAAGAGAAGGTGGTCGGGGTCCTGGAGGCGATCAATAAACAGGGCGAAGAAGACTTTAATGGGGAGGATCTTTCCTTACTCATTTCTTTGGCCGATCAGGTGGCCATTGCACTGGACAACGCCCGGCTCTACCAAGAATTGGAAGAGATGTTCTTCCAAACAGCAGAGTCCCTGGCGACTGCTATTGAGAAACGGGACCCCTATACAGGAGGACATACGAAGAGGGTGACTTCATATAGTTTGGCCATTGCAAAATACCTCCCATTGAGTCTTGCAGAAAGGAAGTGCTTGAGGATTGCCTCTGTGCTTCACGATATTGGGAAGATTGGGATTGAGGATCAGATTCTCAGAAAACCGGAACGGTTGAGCCCTGAAGAGTTCAATACGATCAAACACCATTCCGATATGGGAGCAGAAATCATCGAACATATCCGATCACTCAGAGAGATCGTCCCCGGCGTAAAATACCATCATGAGCAACTCAATGGCAGTGGCTACCCTCATGGCTTAAAAGGGAAGGATATACCCATGCTCGCAAGGATTGTGTCCGTTGCCGATACCTACGATGCGATGACCACAGACCGACCTTATCGGAAGGCTCTGGAGAAGGAAGTTGCGGTCGAGGAACTGAGGAAGTATGCTGGGACACAATTTGACAAAGAAGTGGTCGAAGCCTTTATCCAAGCTTACCAGAGAGGAGAAATCTAAGGACAATGGGGATTGCGAATTGCGGATTGCGGAATTGGAAATTTGAAAGACTAAAATGAATGTTTTGACTCCGAACTCCAAGCTCATAGGGTCTCAAAATTGAATTGACATAATCATTATAAAATCTCCCCTCCCCCCTCTTTGCCAAAGAGGGGTAGTTCCGTCCGGCGCCAGAGTCCCAATGCCCGGCTTGAAGTGAGTAATGCGGCTCTGGACGGCGGCGCCTCCCTTTGGTATCTTTTTCCTGCCGAAAGCAGGCAAAGGGAGGTTAGGAGGGATTTTACAAATCAATGTCGTTATTATTATGAGACTGTTAATAACTCCGAACTTTTTATAGGTGTTTGATGTCGATTGAAGAAATCATCCAATCCTGGAAGCGTTCACGCACCATCTCGCCTTGTATCACTGACCTGCGAGTTTTTAAGAAGAGAGAAGGGCAATATCGCCCTTTTCCGAATTTCCTCCATTCCCTTCTAAAAGAGGCGTTGAAGAGAGAGGGGATCGAGCGTCTCTATTCTCACCAGGCCGAAGCAATCGAAGCGGTTCAGGAGGGGAAGGATGTGGTGGTGGTGACTCCGACCGCTTCTGGAAAGACCCTTTGCTATAACCTTCCCGTGTTGAACCTGAAATTGGGCACGCCTTTTTCAAAGGCCTTTTACCTCTTCCCCACAAAGGCCCTTTCCCAGGATCAGATGTTTGAGCTTCAAAACTTAATCCAACGGATCGGAGCATCGGTGGCCACTTTCACCTATGACGGAGATACCCCCCAGGATGCCCGACAGGCGATCCGCACCCAGGGGGATATTGTGATCACAAACCCCGATATGCTTCATACGGGCATCCTTCCTCATCATACGAAATGGGTGACCTTCTTCGAGAATCTGAAATTTGTGGTCATCGATGAACTTCATACTTACCGAGGTGTCTTTGGCTCTCATATGACCAATGTCCTGAGACGCTTGGATCGGATCTGCCGTTTCTACGGATCAAGGCCTCAATTCATCTGCTGCTCTGCGACGATTGCCAATCCAAAGGAATTGGCCGAGAGACTCTTGGAAAGGGAAGTCTTCCTGATCGATCAGAGCGGGGCACCCTCTGCAGAGAAGATTTTCATCTTCTATAACCCCCCCGTGGTTAATAAAGAGTTGGGCATCCGAGGAAGTCCTATCCATTCGGCCAGACGGTTGGCCTCGCCCTTCATTGAGCAAGGGATTCAGACCATTCTTTTTGCCACCAGTCGTCTTAATGTTGAGATTTTGACGAAATATTTAAAAGACCGCTTTGAGAAGAGATTGGAGGATAAAGGGAGCATCCGGGGATATCGCGGAGGCTATCTGCCCGAGGTTCGGAGGGAGATTGAAAAGGGTTTGAGGGAGAAGAAGGTCAGGGCGGTCGTCTCCACCAATGCCCTTGAACTTGGGATCGACATCGGGGATCTGGATGTCTGTCTGATTGCGGGCTATCCCGGCACGATCACCAGCACCTATCAACAAGCGGGACGTGTGGGAAGGCGATCAGAGAGATCGGTGGCAGTCCTCATCGCTCGGAGCCAACCACTGGATCAATTCATCATCGAAAACCCGGACTACTTCTTCGGAAGGTCACCGGAGCATGGACTGATCAACCCGGACAACCTCCTCATCCTGCTCAGCCATATTCAGTGTGCGGCCTTTGAACTTCCCTTTAGAGATGGAGAAAAATTTGGAAGGGAAGATTTGGGCGAGATGTTAAGATACCTCGAAGAGAAAGGGACCCTTCATCATGTGGGGCAGCATTGGCATTGGACCCGAGATGCCTATCCTGCAGAGAATGTTAGCCTCCGGTCAACCTCGGAGGGAAACTTCGTCGTGATCGATACCACGAAGAAAAAAGAGGAGGTGATTGCAGAGGTCGACTTCACCAGCGCCCACACCACTCTTTATGAAGGGGCTGTCTACCTCTGTGAGTCAGAACTCTATGCCGTGGAGAGACTTGACTACCCCAATCGCAGGGCTTATGTGACGAAGACCCATGGGGACTACTACACCGATGCGATCGACTACACGGATGTTGCCATACTGGAGGGATTTGAAAGAAAGCAGGGAGAAGGCACGGTCTATGAACATGGCGAGGTGAGAGTGGCCACTCGTATTGTTGGATATAAAAAGATTAAGTTCTATACCCTTGAAAACTTGGGCTACGGAAAAATTGAACTTCCGGACCTTCAGTTTCATACGACCTCCTATTGGATTACTTTTAGAAGAGATTTGGTGGAGCGACTCCCTTATCATCGCTTGGAGGTCATCGATGGCGTGTTAGGGCTTGGCTACGCCCTCCATTCCATGGCAGCGCTCCACTTAATGTGCGATCCCCATGATCTCAATCGCTGTGTGGGAGACCGAGGGGCGAAGTGGTTCCTCCGGCTTTCCAAAGAGTCCAAAGGAATCTACACTTCCTTTAACGCTCCGGAGGAAATTCCGAAGGAAAGGATGGATCTCTTTGAGCCCACCCTTTTTCTCTATGATAACTATCCAGGTGGGATGGGCTTTAGCCACCAACTCTTCGATGACACCCGAAAACTTCTTGAAAAGACCATGAGGCTCATCTCCGGGTGTGAGTGTCGTTCCGGGTGTCCCTCCTGTGTGGGTCCCACCAGGGAAATGGGTGAGAAGTCAAAGGAGGTCGCATTGGCACTACTTAAGGAAATTTTAAGATAGAAAATTCGGAATGCGGAATGCGGTCGGTACGACCGCCCGTACCGTGGCGGATTTCGGAATCTTTGACAAAGATTTTTTATTTAAGAATTCCGCAATCTGCAATCTAAAATCCGCAATCTGAAGAGCGATGGATCTCAAAGACCGCCTCAATCGGCTCACCTCCATTTCTAAACTCACCCCCACCCATCCCTCCCCCCTCGAGGGGGAGGGTGAAGGAGGGGGGGATTTGAGGCAGAGGTTGGATCGACTTCTTGAACCGAAGAAGATCTATCGGAAGAAGGAGATTCTTCCTATTGAACAGTTGGTTAAGGGGGAAGTCATTTCGACTCCTGATGGAGAGACCTTCCAGGCAAAGGAATATTTCCCTCCCGATTTTCGATATGGAGAGATGGCCCTGGCTGAAATCCTGAACATTCCTACCTATCCTGCCCACCTCCTTACGAAGGACGGACGGCTTAAGGAATTGGACTTCCGAAAGGCCCTGTTCCTTGATACGGAAACGACCGGTTTGTCCGGAGGAACAGGAACCTTTGCCTTCATGATCGGATTGGGTTTCTTCCAAGGAGATGGGTTCCTCGTCCACCAATTCTTTATGAGGGATTATTCCGAGGAAAGGGCATCACTCTCCGTAGTGAATGAGCTGCTGAGATCCTTTCAGTTCCTCGTCACCTTCAATGGAAAGCATTATGACATACCGCTACTCGAGACCCGGTTCATCCTTTCCCGCATGAGATCGAAGATCAAGGAGATACCCAATTTTGATCTCCTTTTTCCTTCTCGGAGGATTTGGAAGGGAGCTTACGAGAATTGTCGCCTGATCACCCTTGAATCTCAGCTTTTGGGTATGGAAAGGGTGGATGATATCCCATCGGAATGGATCCCCTATCTCTATTTCGATTATCTAAGAACGGGTGATGCGCAAAAGATTTATCGGGTTTTTTACCATAACCAGATGGATATTCTCTCCATGGTTGCCCTGGCTGGAAGGATCCATCTCATCTATCACGACCCCCAGGTCGCCCGGCCCAGAAAGGGGGTGGAACACTTCGCATTGGGAAGACTTTTTTGGGAGCATGGCTATCCGGAAAGGGCCATCCCGTCCTTTGAAATTGCGTTAAAGCGGTGCGATGAAGATCTGGCTTGGGAGGTGATGAGGTGGCTCTCCATGGCCCTTAGGAAAACCGGACAGGGTGAAAGGGCCCGGTCTCTCTGGGGGGAGATGGCGACCTGGCCTTATAAAAAGGACACCTATCCTTACATTGAATTGGCAAAATACCATGAACATCGGCTCAAAGACTTTGAAGGAGCGATCGCCTATGTCGATAAGGCATTAGAGGAGACATCGCCTGATCAACAAAAGGAGATTGAACTTCTCCTCCACCGAAGACGGAGACTGGAGCAAAAGAGAACCGGGAATGCGGGCCGGTGATCGGCTGAGAGGGCTGATCTGGCGGATAAAAGAAGAGATGATGAGAGAGCGTGTAGTAGTTTTTCAGAGCTCTCGATGAAGTGACTTGACAGAGTCCTGTCAAACTCTTATATTCTTTGTTGTGTTCCCCGCCCTCGCCCCCTTGAAGGGGAGGGTGGTGTGAGGGGATGTCTTCTGAATATTTGAAGGAACGAAAATTTTTGAAGGCCTGGGCCTTCGAAATGATAAAGAAAGGAGGGAGATGGAATGCCGAGCTACGATTATCATTGTCCGAAATGCAACAAGAAATTTACAGCTATCCTCAGCATGAAAGAACACGATGACAAAAAGGCAAAGTGTCCAAAATGTGGAGGGAAAAAACTGGAACAACTCATTACCCCCTTCCAGGCCAAGACTTCCAGAAAGAGTTAGTAAGGTTAAGAAGCAAAATCCAAATGTCAAAGTTCATGGTTCGACAAGCGTTCGGGTGAGCCCTCGGCCTGAGCGTTCGAATGAGCTCACGCCGAAGTCTTGGGCCGAGGGCTCACCATGATGTCATCCTTCAACATATTCAGGACACCATCCTGAGCCTATCGAAGGATGATATTTAAGTATTATTTGACATTTGGAATTTCCTTTATTTTATCTCTCCTCCGTCTCGATACCTAAATGCTCGAGTGTCCTTCGAACTAATAATTTCCAAAGGCGATAGTTATCTTCTGGGGCGAAGAGTTCGAGAAAACCTCTACTGAATCGTTTCGTCACATCATTTGCAATCTGTTCCACCGACCCTCCACTGTGAATTCTTTCCAACACAAAGGCCTTGAAGTCCTCGATACATTGCGAAGACATTTGTAAATGTTTCCTGACCATATCCCTTCCCACAATGGTTCCATAGTGGCCTCTGCAGAGTATCTCAGGATCGATGGTCTTCATCTTATCGATTGATTTTTTAGCCTCATCCAATCTGAACCAATAATTGGGTCGAAAAAAATCCGGAGGAGTATAGAAGCCTGCCCCATCGGAACAGAAAAGAATTCCCTCCTCCTGATACGCGGAGAGGCCATCGGGAGCGTGACCTGGCGTTTCGATAAACTTGATCTTGACCCCCTTGCCGAGATCGAGGATCGATCCTTCTTCAACAGAGATATCGAGTGGAAAAAAGGGATAAGGATGGAGGTCGGGGGCTTCTGAAATAAGACCTCTCTCCATTAAGGTCAAAGTCATCTTCCGGTCAGAATCAAAAATCTTAGCGACGATTCGTTCGCTTGAAAAGGTTGCCCGGTTCAGTTCAGAAGATACGATTTTCATCCAGGGATACCTTTCTTTGAGAATGGGAAAGACCATCATGTGGTCGAAGTGGGAATGGAGAATAACCAGATAAGTGATGGATTCGGGAGGAACATCCAATTGTTTCAATTGACTCAGGAAAGAGTAGGTGATGCCACTGACGCCCCCTTCAATGATCGCATAGGTTTCACCTTTGATCAGATAGAGGTTGAAAATTTCGGATCCGAGAAGGGTAATGTTCTTACTCAGTTTGAACGGAGGAAGCACAAATTTTGATTAACCTATGAATTAAAAGGATTCAAGCCTGCCTGCCGGTAGGCAGGGGTTTCAGGATCCAAGGGGTATTCCAATTGTGGATTCTCGAATTCGCATTTATGAATTCCGCAATCTACATTCATTATTCCACAATTCCGTCTCTCCCCATCTCCTCGTCTCTATCTCTTTGTCACCGCGTCTCCCCATCACCCCATCATTTATTTACCAAAATATGCCAGAATACCCTCCATCTCTGCTGGGGGGATGAATGGTCTACCCTCTCCCCTGGGGCCTGCCTGTGCGAAGCCGCTTCGGCGAAGGCAGGGGAGAGGGTTAGGGTGAGGGGGAAATGATCTAATCATCACCCCCACCTTAATCCTCCCCCATCAGAGACTGTGTCGCAATTAAATTGGTAGCCGCAGGCTTTAGCCTGCGTTGCAGAATTCCCTAAGAATATCGCAGCCTGAAAGGCTGCGGCTACCTAAAATTTTCCTCATTTCCCCATTACGACACAGTCTCTCAAGGGGGAGGAAAGTTTTTTAGAGAATTAGATGCCCCGCAGCTCTGCTGCAGGGTACTTCACTAATGTGGGCGGGCAACTGCGTGAGGCCGTTGAAACTTCCCGACTTGCTCTTCGACTTCAGGTTTGATCTCTCCACGAATACCAATCTTTACCTTTTTGAGTGAGATATTCTTACCTGAAGCTGCAATCGCATCCTCTGTTGCCTTGACCAGACCGACGCAGCAAGGGACCTCCATATAGGGAACGGTCACACTCTTAATAGCATTCGTTCTGAAAATCTCTGTCAATTTTTCCTTATAATATTGAACATCATCCAGTTTCGGACAACCCACTACCACTACTTTCCCCCTAATGAAATCTCGATGGAAATCAGGGTAGGCAAAAGGGACGCAATCCGCTGCCACCAGGAGATCCGCATCCTGGAAATAAGGGGCATTGATAGGAACCAACTTCAACTGGACAGGCCATTGAGAAAGCATGGAGACCGATGGTGCGGTGGTTGCTGCGTCAGTTGCGGACTCGGGAACTTTAAAGTGCATTGCCGTTGAAGAGGGACACCCGGTAAATAAAGGGGCAGGCTGAGGTTTAGGTTCAGGGTTAGCCTCCTCTTTCGTATGAAGATGGAACTCCACTGCTTTTTCATCGAAGTCCTCAGCTTCCCTTTCCATTACGGTGATGGCATCCTCGGGACAATGGCCGAGGCAGGCGCCCAGGCCGTCGCAGAATTTCTCACTGACCAATTTCGCTTTTCCATCGATCATTTGAAGGGCTCCCTCAGCACAGTTGGGAATACAAAGCCCACAACCGTTACACTTCTCCTCATCAATCTGAACGATCTTTCTCGCTACCATGATTTTTCCTCCTTCCACCCCCGCACATCCCTCCCCCTCGATGGGCATAAGCGCTAACTTATGAACAAGGGGCAGATTTATGTGAAGATCCCAATAGGGATATTCGAAAATAGACCGGCGATTTATCGCCGGTATCACGAATCATAAGTGAAGTCCCATAGGGACGAATGAAATAGGGATCAGGAATGACGAATTCTTACATCAGCCTATATATCCACATCGTTTTCAATCGCCCCGATGGGACTTCTGTTTTATCTTATTTGCACCCGGCGATGAATCGCCGGGCTATTGTCATCGATGCCCTCTCACGGGGCATCAGAATCGGTTTAAGTTAGCGCTTATGCCCTCGATGGGGGAGATCTCTTTTTACCCTCCCCCTCGATGGGGGAGGGTTAGGGTGGGGGTGTTATTTTTAATCTATCAATAACCCTTCCTTGAATCTTTTCCCTTGATCTAAGTCAAAACGATGAAATAAATTTAAATTTCTCCGTTTCCTAACAAAATCTCCCCTTTTATGATGAAGCCGCTTGACATCATGATGTCATGATGTTAAATTTGAACTAATACTACTCCGACAAATAGCGTTTATGGCGCGATGCAAGACGGATATGTTGAGCGGTTTGATCAGAAAATCTCCCCTTGCCCCTCTTTGCCTGTCCATGACAGGGAAAGGATTACCAAAGAGGGGGATAACAATTTCCCCCTTTGGTAAAGGGAAGGTGTGAAAAAATCCCAAGATTAACAGAGCGGACAGTGGGATGTCGGAAAAACTGTAGAGCGGCTTCCTTCTTCAGGCTTAATGATAAGGATTGAAAACCATGTAAGATTGATGACTTAAACCGACTCATGACCCATACATTTTCAAAGTCCGCATTCTACAGTTTTGGAGATATCCCTCTGGCCGGTCCGTTGCCCCTAATTTTTTCACAGCTTCAGGGGGAATAAGGGGGATTTTGTGAATTGTCGGAGTAGTACTAAAAGGAGGTGGGAAAATCTATTATGAAGCGAGCTCAAATTCAATTAGATGAAGAAGTTTATGACCTGCTGCGTCGTCGGGCTTTTCAAGAGAAAAGGTCGATTGCTGGAGTGATCCGGGAGATTATCAGGAAGGAGATTACCTTATCCGATCGCTCCCGATCTTCATCGATTAAAGATTTTAGATTTATTGCCGCGGGTCAGTCAAAACAAGGCACCCTAAAACCTGTTTCCGAACGGCATGACGAAGCCCTTAAGGAGGTCTTTCAAAAGTGATCTTTTTAGATACTTCAGCCATTTATGCCCTGGCCGATAAGGCAGATTCTAACCACATTGCTGCGTACAGTAGATTCGAGGACGTCCTGAAGTCTGGAGAGATATTTATACTTACCAACTATATCCTGTTAGAGAGTGCTGCCCTCTTGCAGGCAAGGTTGGGACTTCATTCGGCTATTCTCTTTCTGAAGGAGGCCAAATCATTTGAGGTGGAATGGGTTGATCTGGATTTACATGAAGAGGCAGAAAAGGAACTCGAAAGGATTGGAAAGCGGGGTATCAGTTTAGTGGATTGCACAAGTTTTATTGTAATGAGACGAAGAAGTGTACAGAGGGCTTTTGCCTTTGATCCAGATTTCAAAGATCAAGGTTTTTTAATCGATTAAAAACTTTTTCCTTGATCTAAGGCAAAAACAGTGAAATATTTCTAAAAACCCCACCACCCCATCCCCCAATCCCCCTATCTCCCTATCTGCTCTTCTTACCTGCTCATAAAAATAGGCAACTGTCAAAATAGTAGTCAATTTTGCCTTTGTTCTTCCGTCTCGTAAAATTATTGGAAACTTGAATAGGCTTTTTATTCAGCGGGATCTTCGACAAGGGGGAGGAAAGTTTTTTAGAGAATTAGATGCCCCGCAGCTCTGCTGCGGGGTACTTCACTTTCTTTAGGTTATGAACTTCATCAAATCTAAAGCCTTTGGCAAAGAATTTGCTTTTATATTTGACTGGACTATTTAGTCCAAGTTTAGTAGAGTATCACCATAGCTGTGGTTCTTCGTAAACATCTTCCAACCCTTTAACCATGTATTGGGTGGATATATGGTCTGGAGATTGAGATCAAACCCCATTTCTTAAAACGGAATGGGGTTTAATTTTTTGGCCAATCAATGGGATTAGAAGCATGGAAACCTCGCTCAGCCATTTTCAATTTGCCCAATTTCAATTCTTTATAGAGCCTACCGGCTCCATAAACCTTGCTGCTTATCGTTACGTCGTTTGCCAAACACAGGAGCGAACGTTAGGCGTCCGGGTCATTTCCTCTCCCCCTGGGAGAGGATGAAGGTGAGGGGGAAAACCTAAGGTTTATGGCGTATTAGGTCTGGAATTTGATCAAAATGGGGGTCAAGAGAAACCACTTCAAGACTATTTGCTTTAGCCAATTGGCCAATCAGAAGATCGGTCAGCGGCAGGGTTACCCCTTTTGCTCGGAGGTCTCTGGAGAGAGAAGCTGCCCCTTCCCAAATTTTGAAGGTAATTTCTAAATAAGGGAGAGAAAGGAGGCCGTCTTTGAGAAGATTCCTTTCCTCTGCAGATTTTATTCCTTGTAAGAGTTCAAAAAAGATGGGTCCGCAGATGAAGACCCTATTTTTCAGGATCAGGTCATTTAGGAAAGCTCTAACCGGAGTGACCCCTCTGAAAAAATCAATCCAAACACTCGTATCAACGAGACTTCCTGTGGTTTTCACGCTTTTTCATTCCTTTCAGTTCAATCTTTTCCATCTCCTGCCATCCAAGCTCAAACCGAATCTTACCGCTGAGAGAAAGAAGTTTCTCCCTCCGCTTGCGACGGATATAATCCTCGATCGCCAAACAAATGGCCTTGGTCTTTTTCTTTTCCCCGGTAATCTGAAGGAGATGGTTGATCAAAGCATCAGGGAGATTCAGAGTGGCACGCATAATAAACACCTCCTTAATATGCTTTTATTATATGCCTTTTTAATATGCTTGTCAAAAACATTTTCAAAATATCTCCCCTCCTTTGGTGGGAGGGCCCACAACTTATCTCCCCTCCCCATTTGGAGACTGTGTCGTAATTATGATGGAGGGTGGATTCCGACGGAATCCCGCCGTGGCGGGATCAGGTTTCTCAGCTTTAGAATGCGGTCGTTTAAAGTTATGGGTAATCGGCCTTCTTGGAAACGGGTTTCTTTTCATGGGTTTGGATCTCCGAAGCTGAGCAATGAAAGGTTTCCGCCCTGCCTTCGCCGAAGCGGCTACGCGCAGGCAGGTCTAAAGCTTCATCACCCGACCGCCTGTTCCGTGTTGAAGCGGAAGTAGTTTCTCGTTGATTGCGACACAGTCTCTTGATGGGGGAGGGTGAGCCCTGAACCATGTGAGGTTCAGGACAGCCCTGCACCCTACTGGGTGCAGGGGGTGAGGGTGATTGAGAGGAGCCTTTTCAATGAAAAAACTGAAGGTTGATGTCGAAGATATTGCCATGATTATGGACAATCAGGATCGGTTCGGAAATCAGTACTATCTGGATACGGAAACCGGCGAGACCGTTGTGATCCCGGATGAACTCATGAGCGCCCTTCGAGAAGGAGAATCCTGTGAAGGTCTTCCAGATTGGGAGCTTCAACTTCTTCCCCAGGCAAGAGAAATCTTCGAAGGGAGCGATCGCCATGAAGAGATCCCCACCCGACCCAGTTACGAAGGCTATAACCTGATGGTCGAATTTACAGAGGGGGTGTGGGACCAAAAGATTCAAAGAAAACTTTCTATTGCTCTTGATGGGAAAGAGGCTTTCAGAAGATTCAAAAACGTATTGAAAGACTATCCCGAGGTGGAAAAAGAGTGGTTCCGATTCAAGAGCAAAAGAGATAAGGAAGAGGTTAAAGATTGGCTGGGAAGCATTGGGATTGAGATGGATGAGTGAAGATGGTTTTCAAGCTAAGGATATCATTGGTTTAACCGAAGGTTTAAGTCTGCGTTTAATAGCTTAGGTGGGGTGGGTCTAACGTAGAGTATCCACCTTTCGTTCTTGGTCCTTAGATGGGGGAAGTATGAATATCAAGCAGAGAGATGACGAGATTTGGAAAATGAGAACAGAAGGAGCAACTTTTTCTCAAATTGCCGTGCGCTTTCATCTGAGCCCCAGTCGGGTTCAACAGATTTATTGCCGGAGAAAGGAGAAAATGGAGAATTTTGACAAATGGCCGCCCTTGAAAAGAGCGCTTTCTGTGAGGGTTCGGGATATCCTGATCAAAGCCTTCGGAAGTGAGGAGATATTCAAAAATCCAGAAAGGCTTGCTTCAATGGGACCGAATGTCTTTCTCAAATGGCGAAACATGGGAAGAAAAAGCGCCAATCAATTGATAGAAGCATTGGAATCGCTTGGGTACTCAGTCAATGGAAATATGAAAATGGCAGATTCAAGATACGAGGTCTATCTCAGGATCGGTAGATCTATTCTCCGGAACTACTTTGATTATTGCACAAAGAATTCTATGGACGATGCGGAATACATTCCCACCGTTAGGGTGATCATTGAAGGGATCACCGAAGAGATGAGATCTTCAGGAATGGGGAAGCCAAATTGTAAGGAAATAACCGAAAAACTTAAGGACTACAATCGTGAGATCTATCAAAATATCTGGATTGAACACGCGAAGGAAGATGAAGAACCCGAAGATGAAGAGCCTTTCGATTTGGAAAGAGAATATCAATTAGCCAAATATACCTTTGACTATATCTACGAGCATGGAGAACATCCGAAGTAATGTGATCTGAAGTTAAGCAATTTTCCCTCTCCCCTTCGTGGGAGAGGGTGGGGGTGAGGGGGCGCAAGCAAAGTAAATCATGTAACCGCAGGCTTCAGACTACGATTGGTCAGAAGGATATTGAAATTGTCATCTGAAGATGTGATCCTCCCGCCTCATTCCAAATCCACAATCCGCAATCAACAATCCAAAATCTAAAAATCACCCCATCTCCTGATCACTCCACCTACCTTTTAAGTATCTGGCCGTCTTCTCTTTTGCCCTATGCCTCACACGTTCTGAGCTATGTTTTGGAATTGCTATAATGTTGAGATTTTGGTATAAAGAGGTCAACTTCTGGGGGTGATTTATACAAAAACTCTTTGGATCAATTGGAGACATCTTCAAGAAGAGAGTGCTCCCTCAAAAGGAAGTCGGATAGAGAAATCTATGGCGAAGTTAGAAGACATCACACGCGGTGCAGCGATAAAAGGCGTTCTGCCTGATGGGCTGGTGACCGTAGTGGACGTGAAGTGGATCGGTTCGGTAGCCGTTGAACTAACCTACAAGGACTCAGCTGGCCGCCTGGGAAACGAACTGATCTACCGCGACCGTGAGCCAACGATTGAGGTTGTAATTGTCGGCAAACCGTGGAGTTTTGATGGGGATGGTTCTCTCTTCCGTCTTGTCAGCGAAGCTCACCGCATCCGCTTGGCTTACCTTTTTGATCCGCTGCTGGCAGTCCATACGTCGCTGGTCGAGCCCCTTCCCCACCAGATTACCGCCGTGTACGGAGAGATGATACCCCGGCAACCTCTTCGTTTTCTTCTTGCCGATGACCCTGGTTCCGGTAAGACTATCATGACCGGCCTCTTCATCAAGGAGCTGATTGCTCGGGGAGATCTTCAACGCTGTTTGATCGTCTGCCCGGGTAACCTCGTCGAGCAGTGGCAGGATGAACTCGACCGGCGGTTTCATCTTCCATTCCAAATCATGACGAATGACAACTTTGAGGCGGCACGAACCGGAAACTGGTTTGCTGAGACTCCCCTGGCGATTTGCCGTCTCGATAAGCTCAGCCGAAACGAGGACATCCAAGGGAAGCTCAACGCCACCGACTGGGACCTGGTTGTCTGCGACGAGGCCCATAAGAT
>Ga0315287_10003269_pt1 | contig 15608 bp, 13 predicted proteins | sample YL17G11_0_MG_FD_205037 | JGI IMG/M metagenome (GOLD analysis project Ga0315287, IMG submission 205037) | Sediment microbial communities from Yellowstone Lake, YNP, Wyoming, USA - YL17G11_0 | ecosystem: Environmental > Aquatic > Freshwater > Lake > Sediment | place: USA: Wyoming | collected... | reverse complement strand
CTCTCTCTCTCTCTCTCCTTCTCTCTTTCTCTCCTTCTCTCCCACCCTCCTCTATTCTCAGCTCCCTCGTCGTTGCCCTCTTCAGGCTCGTCGAGCCCTGCGGAGGCACCATCACGCTCGACGGCGTCGACCTCCTCTCGCTGGGCCTCGCCGACGTCCGAGGCCGCATCGCCGCCATCCCGCAGGACCCCGTCCTCTTCTCGGCGTCCGTGCGGTTCAACCTCGACCCGTACTCGCGGGCGTCGGACGCCGAGATCTGGGCCGCGCTCGAGGTCGTGCGCTTGAAGTCGCTGGTCGCCGAGGACCCGCTGGGTTTGTCGGCGCGCGTGGCCGAGGACGGCGGCAACTGGAGCGTGGGGCAGAGGCAGCTGCTGTGCGTGGCCCGGGCCCTGCTGCGCCGCCCGCGCGTGCTGGTGATGGACGAGGCGACGAGCTCGTGCGACGCGAGCGCGGACGCGCTGATCCAGGCCGCGGTGCGGTCGGAGTTCGCGCAGGCGACGGTGCTGACGATCGCGCACAGGCTGGCCACCGTGCTGGACTCTTCGCGGATCCTGGTGATGGAGAAGGGGCAGCTGGCAGAGCAGGGGGAGGTGAAGGAGCTGCTGCAGAAGGAAGGGGGGCTGTTCAGGGCGCTGGTCGAGGGGTCGGGGAGTGGAGGTGCAGCGTGAGAAGAAAATCTGTTTCTTCTTTTTTTATCGTCCGAAATGAATGCAGAAATCATGTGGTGTCTTTTTCTTTCTTCTCTTTTCTTCTTCACTTTTCTTCTTCTCTCGGTTGACGCGAGTGCGAAAACAAAAACACTCTTCTTCTCTATCTCCCCTTTTTTTCCTTGTTCGGCCCCACCAGCGCGTTGCCCACCATGTCGGACGACGATATGGAAGGTGTGTTTGGCGAGAAAGCGTCGGCGGAAGAAGATGCGCCCGAGCTCTAAAAAAGGCATCATCATCGATGATTCCCTTTGGTGCCGTTGATCGATGGCTCCGCTCATCTTCTTCCTTCCTCGCACCTCCTTCTCTCTTTTCTCTTTCTCAAACCACCACAACCGCAGATTACGGCTTCGAGTACTCGGACGAGGAGGTCGACGCTGAGGACGCAGACCTTGAGAACGACTACTATAACTCGAAAGGTAAAGAGGCGGAGACTGAAGAAGATGTTGGGGAGCGAGTGATCGGTATTCCGACAAAAAAGAAAACTCGCCTGCTCAACACCTCTCGCTTCTCTCCATTCCCACGCCCCAAAACTGAAACACAGGCCACCTCGAGCAGAACCAGCTCGCGGAAGCCCTCGAGGGCTTCCAGCGCATCCTAGAGATGGACGCCGAGACCAACCCCTCGAGGGACGAGTGGGCCTTCAAGGCGCTCAAGCAGGTCGTCAAGATCAAAACCAGGACCGCTGCCGACGCCGCGCTCTCCGCCTCCGCCACTTCTTCCGCCGAAGGAGACGCGGGAGGCGACAAGAACCTGGCCCTCTCCTCCGCCGCCGATGCTCTGCTGTCTTCGTACGGGGCCATGCTGTCTCTCGCGCAGCGCGGGGGCGTGACGGCCCCCGTCGCCGAGAAGAAGCTGGGATCCCTGCTCGATTTCCTGGCGACAACGCTTGGCGGAGCCGGGGAAGGAGCCGCCGCTTCCTCTTCCGCCTTGTCCGCAGCCGTCGCCGCGGCATCGAAGACCGGAGAGGGCAGCAGAGGCAGGAGGGGCACCGCGCCCCCCCTGGGGGAGAGGGTGCTGGAGCGCGTCTACCTGACGACACTCGACTCTCTGTCCAGGTCCTCCGCCGCCGCCGCAGCCGCCGGCACCGGGACGGCCGCGAGCCGCGCCACGGACCGCCTCGCGTTCCGCACCCGCCTGCGCCTCGCGGCGCTGTGGCTAGACCAGCGCGCCCACGAAAGGGCCGCGAGGCTCCTCGACGAACTGCTCGAGGAGCAGCAGCAGGCGCAGCAGGTGCAAGCACAGCAGCAGCAGCAGCAACAGCAGCCCCTCGATTCCTCCAAGGCCGGAGAGACCCCTGCTGCTTCTGCCGGTGCGGCCTCTGCGGCTGCTGCTGGCGCTACTCCCACGGCTCTTGGCGGCGGCGGCGGCGACGCCCGAGCCGGAACCGCGACGCTCGACGTCCTCGCGCTGCAGATCCGCCTCCGCACCGAACGCGGCGACGCCGCCCGCTCGCTCAAGCCGCTGCACCGCGCGGCCTCCGCCGCCGTCGCGCTCGCGATCCCGCACCCGCGCGTCGTGGGCGTCATCCGCGAGTGCGGCGCGCTCGTCGCGATGGCCGACCGCGACTGGTGCGCCGCGGCCACCGATTTTTTCGAGGCCTTCAAGAGCTACGACGAGGCCGGCTCGCGCGCGCGCGGCCGCTGCCTGCGCCGCTGCGCGCTGGCGGCGATGCTCCTCCGCTCGGGCGTCGACCCGTTCGAGGCGCAGGAGGCGAGGCCGTTCAGGGCCGACCCGGCCGTGCGCGGCACGACCGAGCTGGTCAGGGCCTACCAGGCAGCCGACGCGCTCGAGTTCGAGCGCGTGCTCTCCGACGCCAAGGAAAAGGCGCGCGTCCGGCGGCTGAGGGAGCTCGAAGGGGGGCTGGAGGAAGCAGCGGCTCTCGCCCCTCCTTCTTCTTCTTCCTCTTCTCAGTCATTCGAGGACGACTCTTTGGGAGGCGACAGGCTCTTCGAAGCGCACCTGGGCGACCTGCGGCAGCTGCTGCGCCGCGCCGTCGCGCTCGGCGCCTGCGCGCCCTACGTCCGCGTCCGGCTGCGCCACCTGGCGGAGAAGCTGGGCGTCTCGGCCGACGAGGCCGAGGCCACGGTCTCCGGGCTGATCCTCGACGGGGAGCTCGAGGGCGCATCGATCGACCAGGTCGCCGGCACGGTGGAGCTCGGGAGGAGAGGAGCGATGGCGAAGCAGAAGGCCGACGGCGGCGGCGGCGGCGGCGCGGCCAGGACGGCGGCTGCGGCGGCGGCGACCGACGCTGCTTCAACTGCTGCCGCTGCCGCTTCGACCGGTGCAGACGTCACCACCGAGGTCAAGCGCTCTGCAGCTGTGAGGGCGTGGGCCTGGAGGGCCAGGGAGCTGCAGGGGATGGTGGTGGCGAGGATGCAGGCGGCGTGAGGAGAGGAACGTTTTTGCCTCTTGTTTGGTCTGGGTCGAGGGGGGGGGGGGCAGAGCGAGCCTGTGCGTAAAAAAAAAAAAATTTGAGAGGCTCAGTAAGAAGCTCCACTTTTCGGGAAAAAAAAAACGACCTCGACCCTCAACCTTCAGACGCGCATCTCAGCCAGCATGCAGACTCTCCGCGCCACCCGCTCCTCCCTGTCGGTACGATGCCTTCGAGTGGGAGCCACTGTGCGCGAAAGATCGAACGGAGACCAGCGCCGCTGCTCGCCCGCGGGGGGAGGCATGACGCCTCTCGCTTTTTTTGCTGCTCCTTTCTCTCAAACTCGCAAGTCTATCGACCTCGAGAGGAAAGAAAAAGCGTCCCCTTGCCCCCGCCGCCAGCACCCCCCTGCGCACTCTCTCTCGCCTTCGCATGCCCGGGGCAGTCGCACCTCGACAGAGCCCTTCCGAAGGGGGAGCGTCCGAAGCGGAGCACGCAGCAGCGGCGCCCAGAACCGGACGGCTTTGCTTCGTCATCATCGTCGCAATGGCCAACTTGCAATCGTTGCTCGTCCTCTCGCTGCGCCATGGGTGTTTTCTCACCCTCTTTCGGGCGCCCTCTCTCTCTCTCCCTCTCCCTCTTCGCACCAAACTCGATATCCACTCCAGGTCCGCGCCTCGGCCGTGCAGCCCAAGGCCGTCGCCGCAGCCGTCCCCAGGGTCAAGCAGGCCCTCGCCGCCGCCGCGCTCGCCCTCGCCGTCGGCGTCACGGCGATGCCGGCCTTTGCCGACGTCTCGGGCCTCACCCCGTGCTCGCAGTCGAAGCCGTACGCGGCGCGCCAGAAGAAGGAGGTCAAGGCCCTCCAGAAGAGGCTTAAGCAGGTAAGAAAGGAGACGGGAACTGAGGGACGCGCCAAGAGAAACGCGAGCGCCGAATGACTGAGCTTTATCTTTTTTTTTCCTCCAAGCAAAGAAGAAGAAGAAAAAGAGGGGAAAAACGCGAGGCCGATCAGAGCCGAACGGTCTCCGCCGCCGCCGCCGTCGCCGCCGTTTCCCCTCTCCTCCTCCTCCTCCTCCTCTTCTCTCTCTTCCCGTCTCCCTCGCTCCTCACTCTCGCCGCCTGTCCCACTCCGCCCCGCTCTTCACCCACGCCACCGCCACCGCCACCCCTAAAACAGTACGAGGAGGGCTCTGCCCCCGCCCTCGCCCTCCAGGCCACCATCGACCGCACCGACAAGCGCTTTGCCAACTACGCCAAGGCCGGCCTCCTCTGCGGCACCGACGGCCTGCCGCACCTCATCTCCGACCCGGGCCTCGCGCTGCGCTACGGCCACGCCGGCGAGACGCTGATCCCGACCATCGGCTTCATCTACGTCGCCGGGTGGATCGGCTCCGTCGGGCGCGAGTACATCCAGACCGTCGCCAAGGGGGCCAAGCCGACCGAGAAGGAGATCATCATCGACGTGCCGCTCGCGCTGTCGCTGGCCGCCAAGGGCGCCGGGTGGCCCGCCAAGGCGCTGACGGAGCTGCGTAACGGGACGCTGCTGGAGAAGGACGAGAACATCACGATCTCGCCCCGCTGAAAAGTGCGCCCAGTTGCGGATGTCTTTTTCTCTTTTGAGACTCTCGTGCTCCTGGAGTATAGAAGAGGGGAAGAAAACGAGATGTTTTTTTTTTAGAACAGAGAGAACGCTTTTCATGAGGGGCGGAGAGGAGGGCACTCGATTTCAGGGAGAACGTTTTACGGAGGAGGGGCCAGTGAGGGACGACGGGTTTTTTCTTTTTTTCTTCTTCTCGTTCCTGCTCGAGAAAAGAACAACAAAAAACAAAAAAAGCAGGAGTGGAAAAGAGAGAGAGTTCCCGTTGTTTTTTTCTGTGCTTGCCCATGCGTTTTGTGATCTGAACATTCATCCTTTCCTCCATGTCGCACCCAGTACTCTTGGTTCTCTTCTTTTTGCTTCGTGGTTTGCGTGTGTGATATGGGGGAGACGCGTGAGAAGAAAGAAAGGAAGAAAAAAACAGAAACACGTTTTCGGTTTGCAGTCTCCCTCTCGGTTCAAGGTGTCTCTCCTCTTTTCCTTTCTTTTTCCTCCTTCCCCTCTCAAAGCATCTCCCGGACCCTGACGGGCCTCCGTACCGCGTTCGTGTACCCCTCGTTGAACCTGTACACCGCCTTGGGCGCCGCGGCCTTCCTCGCAGCCGCCCCCGGCGACAGCTGCTCCTCGATTACGGACTCTTTTCCTCTTCCGGCGGCGGAGGTGGCCATCTGCCGCTCCTGCGTCTCGGCGACCGAGGCCGCCGCGCGCACCGCGGCCGCGGCGAGGACGCCGGCCCTGCGCTTGGACGCGCGGCCGCGGATCTGGTCGAGCCAGGTCCCCTTGCGCTCACGCTCCTGCTGGGCGGCCAGAGCGGCGCGGGCCGCGGCGCCGGACTGGGCCGCGCGCTCGGCGAGCGTGAGCGGCACCGGAGCGGTGGCGGTCCCGGCCGAGGAGGCCCGGCGGTCTCCCCCTTTCGCTGCTGCCGCTGTTGCGTTTGGCTGCTGCTGCGCGGCGGCGTGCGGTCCCGCCGCCGGCCCCACCCTGCCGGCGAACGCGGCCTCCCTCCTCCTGATCACCTCCTGGGCCACCTCCGAGGCCAGGAGGGCCCGAGCGGGCTGCGGCAGGGCCGCCCCGGGGCGCGCCCTGCCGAGGCCGAACGAGACGACGTCGGAGATGACCGTGGGGAAGAGGTCGAGGTCGCCCTCCCTCAGGGGCGCGGAGGGGCCTCCTCCGACGCCACAGGGCAGGGACGTCGAGGACGACGAGGCCAAGGAGCCGGCGGATGCGAGAGAAGAAGCAGAAGCCAGAGCCAGAGAGGGCTGGCGCTGATTCGCGGCCATCATCGCCATCGAGCCTCCGTACGCGCCGCTCTCGGCCGCGGCGGCAAAGGCCGCGGCGAAGGCCGCCGCGGGCCCGCCGACGGCCAGGGGAGCGCCGTTCGCGGCGCCGCTGCTGCTCCCTCCGAAGCCGCCGCTCCTGCCAGAGGGAGCCGCGGCGAAGGAGCCGCCGAGGGAGTCCCTGGCCGTGCGGGGGGAGTAGGTGAGGTTGTACGACGCGAGCGTCGCGACGGTCCGGTCGAGCGCGGCCCGCTCGGCCCGAGACAGCAGGTGGTGCGCGACCGGCCGCGTCCCGGGCGCGCTCGCGACCCGCAGCAGCGCCGGCGCGACGTCCGAGACCAGGGCGCGGCCCGAGCAGGCCGCCGTGCCCGAGGCGCGGAGCCCGGCGGGCAGCGAGCGGGACCACAGCGACAGCGCGGCGGCGTTGGCCGCGCGGCCGCGCTCGGCGCCGGCGAGCAGTGACGGCCATGCGACGCGCGGCCGGTCCGGGCCGGCGACGGCGGCCCGGAACCGCAGCAGCCCCAGGGGGGCGAACGCGGCCAGGGCCCAGTCCCCTCCGGCGGCGCCGGAGCCGGCGACCCCGCGCGTGGCCGCGGCGTCGGCGGCGGCGAGCGCCTCGGTCGCCGCCGCGAGCCGGCTGGCCCTGCCGTCGGCCAGTCGGAGTCTGGGCAGGGACTCGTGGAGCCCGCGGAGGAGCAGGTCCGCGTCGCCAAAGTCGGAGACGGCGTCCCAGAGCAAGGCCGAGGCGGTGCAGTGGTGTCCGGCGGCAGCTTTGCCTCTTGCAGAAGAAGAAGCAGAGGCGGCGGCGGCGTCTGCGGCGGCGCTCCTTGCGGCGACGCTCCCTCCACCTACCCTCGGAGCGCCGGCATGCAGCAGCGCCCCCCACACGTCGAACGCGGACTGCTTCGCGTCCTTGGCGCCCGAGCGCAGGGCGGAAGCTGCGGCGAAGGTGATGACCCGAGGCGGGGCGGCGGCGGAGACGCTGGGCGGGCGGAGGAGGGCGCCCGCTCCTCCTCCCCCCTCGGCCTCCGCGGCGGCGGCCGCCCTCGCCCTCGCCGCCGCCGCCAGGCTCCTTCCGGCCAGCAGCTGCAGCCCGTGCAGGCACGACCGCACGTCCCTCCCGGAGCTCTCTGCCACGGCGACCAGCGCCCTCCTGTCTGCCGCGACGTTCTCGGAGGAGCACACGGCTTTCAGGCGGGAGATCAGCCTGGCGGTGGCCGGGGGGCGGATGTGCACGACGAGCGCGACCGAGCGCAGCGGGCGCAGCGCCGGCGCGAAGGCGTCGTTGCAGATCGCGATGATTGGTCGGAGCAGCCTCCCGGGACCCGAGTGGCCCCTTTTGGAGGTTCCCCGGGCCTTTGAAGAGGAAGCGGCGGCAGCCGCTCCGCCTTCGTCTCCTTCGCGGTCGCTGTCGTCAGAATCGTCGTCGTCACGTTTCGATGGAGCAGCCGCAGCAGCGACGTTTCCTTTCTTCTTCCCCTTCTTCCCGCCGGTCGCTTGGACGATCCTGAGCAGCGCTGAGACGGCAGACCTCCCCTCGGGGCCCCCGGCGGCGCCGTCGATCTCGTCCACGATCACGCACGCCGGCCTCCTGCCCCCGTCTTTCCCGGGGACGAGCCCGCCGCCGGCGGCCATCTCGGTCGCGTCGCGCACGCGCGCCTGCAGCGCGGTCGCGGAGCGCTCGTCCGAGGCGTTGATCTCGATCGGGAGGTAGCCGCAGTGGCGAGCGACGACGTGGGCGAGCGTGGTCTTCCCCAGTCCCGGAGGGCCGGCGAGCAGGAGGATCTTGTGCTCGGGCCTGCCGTCGCCTCCAGCGCCGCCGCCGCCGCCGTTGAACGAGGAAGGATTTTGGTGCTGGTTCCCGACGCTGCCGCCGAAGACGACCCCGTGCCAGCTCTTGACCCACCTCAGCACCTCCTTGTTGACCTGCTCGTCCGAGAGGAGCTCCATGAAGGTGCGCGGGGCGTACTTGTCGACCCACAGGAGGGACCGGGGAGGAGGCGGGGGGGGAGCGCCGGCGGCGGCGGCGGCGGCGGCCAAGGCGGCAGATCTCGCCTCCACGGCGCTGGCCGCCTCCTGCATGTCCCTGTCCTCCACGGCGGCCAGCGCGCGCTCGAGCGCGTCGCGCTCTGCCTGGTCCTGCAGCACCGAGAGCGGGGCGGACAGCAGGCTCTTCGGAGAGCGAGAAAAAGAGGAAGAGCGGGAGGAAGGAGCTGTCACTTTGGATTTTTCAGTCCTTGCTGCGGTTTCGGCGAGCGCGCCGCGGATGTGCGGCGGCCCGAAAGAGAGGTAGACCCTCTCGCCGCTGGCAGCGGAGGTGACCGGGAAGGCCTCGCCCACCTTGACGTCTCCGGCTGCCTTAAAAGGGTGGATAGGGCGCTGGAAGCCAGGGAGTCCCGGCGCGTCTTCATCTTCCTCGGCGTCCTCAGCTGCCGCTGCCACCGTCGTCTCCTTCTCTCCGCGGGCTTCCTTCTCCGTCTCCGTTGCCCGAGGCGGCGGCGGGGCGCTCGGCGCGACGTCGACTTGCGTCGCCAGCATGGCCATGAGCTCGTCTTCCTCTTCGTCTTCTTCCTCTTCGTCTTTGTCGGGCTGCTCCTCGGCGCGGGGCCTCTTGGCGGCCGGGTCTGCTTTTTTTTGTCGATATTTTTTGGTTCAAGGTGAGGAAGGGGGTGAGAGAGAGAGGCAGGTCGCCGCGCGTCGTCGTCGTCGTCAAATCGAAAAATCAAAACATTTGAGAGAGAGAGAGAGAGAGAGAGAAGAAGAACGAGAGATAACTATCTTTCTCTTTGTTCGTGTCATCTTACCGTTCACGACTCGTTGCGCTGTTGATACATTGACTCTGGTCTCTTCCAGGGGGCGCTTTTTAGCAGGAGAGGCTGTGAGAATTACGTGAATTGAGAGAAGAGGATGAGTTTTTATCGTTTGGTCGTCGGCGTCGAGCGTCGCCGATTGCTTTCACCGTTTCTCTCCTCCCGTCCTCCTCACCGGCCTTGGTGCTCGGGCCGCCGCCTCCGACGTCGTCGTCCTCGAAGACGCCCTCGTCGTCGTCGTCGCCAAACGCGGCCCCCTCGAGGTCGAGCAGGGCGTCGAGGTCGTCCATTGCCGCTTTTGAAAAGTCGGAAGGAAAAAACAAACGGAGCTGTTGCGAACCGAAATTTGGTTTCGCCCTCGAAACGAAAATGAGAGCTTGCCTCACTCTCTTTTCCTCTTGTCTTCTCAACTATTTTTCCAACTCCGATCCCGCAACTGAAAAAGACGAAATGTCCTCCCCTCCCGCCGACGACGCGCCGGTCCGCTCCGAGAGACCCAAGCTCAACCTCAAGCCCCGTGATGAGGGAGCAGCGGCGAAGCTCGCGACCGAGAGGGCCGTCGCCGCCAAGAGCGTGAGTGAAGTTTTTGCCGGCGATGGCCATTCGAGAGTCTCTGAGCCGCCGGAGAAGATGCAAAGCATCGACACTCGCTTTCTGGCGTTTGCTTCCTCGTTTCGAACGTTAACGTGTGCCCGATGTTGCCAATGTGAACGCAACGCCCAGCTTAAAGTGACAGAATAGAAAGCAAGCCGCCGAAAGAGCTCGAATCCAAGAAAGGGGGGGGGTGGCGGGTTGCCGAATGACTTCGCGCGATCGAACTCTCCTTGCTGATTGCTTGGACCTCAAAAAAAAAAACTCCCTCATCTCTTCTCTCTCTCCCCTCGCCTTCTTTCCTCTTCTCCCTCGCTCACCTCCCTCCATCCCTATCTCGCTCTTTATCTCTTTCTCTCTCTCGCTCTTTCTCTCTTTCCCTCCTCCTCTCTCCCTCTCTCTTCTTTCCACTCCACAGAACCCCTTCGGCGCCGCCAAGCCCCGTGAGGCTGTCCTCGCCCAGCGCACCGGCGTCAAGGAGGAGGACATCCTCAAGGCCGACGTCCAGAAGGAGAAGCTGCACCTGCGCCTCGACAAGGAGCAGCGCCTGGCCAAAGAGGAGGCGCAGGCCGCGGTCGACGAGGCCAAGGCCGAGCTAAAGGAGGCCGAGAAGAAGAAGGAGGTCGGCGGCGACGCCGAAGCCGCCGCGGCGAAGCCGAAGGAAGGCGCCACCGAGGACGACACCACCGAGGCCGAGGCGCCCAAGCCGGCGCTCTCGGTCGAGGACGCCGCGGCCGCCGTCGCCGCCGCGGAGAAGAAGCTCGAGGAGCTTGTCGAGCAGTTCCAGGCGGCCGCTATCGAGAAGGCCAAGGCCGGGGACTCGGTGCGGCCCTCGGAGAGGAGGCGCCTCGCCGACGAGCAGGAGGGCGGCGGCGGCGGCGGCGGGAACTACGAGGGCGGCGGCGGCGGCGGCAACAGGAACAACAACCACGGGAACAACCGGGAAAGGAATTACGACAACACCAACAGGCAGGGTGGGGGCCGCGGCGGCGGCGGCGGCGGAAGGGGCGGGCGCCGAGACGGAGGCGAGGGAGGAGGCGAGGGAGGAGGGACGGAATACGCCAACTTTGGCGGAGGCGGCAGCAACAACCGCGACTCTGGCTTCGACTACCGCGGTGGACAGGACCGCTTTTAGAAGAAGAAGAAGAAAAAGAATAGAGGTTTGCACGAGAGAGAGCGCGCGGCGCTTGTTGCTCTGCTTGCTAGAAAGAGAAAGATAATTCGTTTTTTCCCTTGCGAAAGGAAAACAAAAAAACATGTTTCCCTCCTTCCCACCGGTCCCCCCTCTCTTATGATTTATGTTTCCTTTTTGAGCGCCGTTTTTTGCCTCCGATTTTCCGATTGGCTTTTGTTGTTGCGTGTGAAAAAAAAAGAGATGACAAGCACTTGCCCCCCCCACCCACCGACCCGATACGTTTTCGTTTTCTTTCTTCTTGAGGTCGAAGAAGAAGAAAAAGAAAAAGAAGGAGAACGCGTTCAACAAAACTTCGATCGGTTTCATCTTTCCATTTCTTCTTCATCTGTTTTCGTCGCCTTTTCTCCCCTCTTTGCCCCCTTTCCCCAGAGCGTGGAAGCCACCGCCAGCGTCTCCATTGTGATGGTGCAGACGCGATCAAAGGGGGCACCCAAGGGCGCCATCAAGGCTTCTTCCCCCTCGAAAGACGCTTTGCTGCCGTCCTCCTCCTCCTCATCGCTCGCCAACGCTCTGGCAATCGCCACGGGCGCCGCCGGCGTCTACTCGTCCTACCTGACGCAGGGCGTGCTCCAGGAGCGGCTCGCGACCACAACGTACTCCGGAGGCAGGCGCTTCGACGGGCTCGATGCCCTGCACGGCGCGCAGGCCGCGGCGTGCGCCGTCTTCGCCCTGCTGCTGCTCGGCGTTGCGCCGGGACTGAGGCCATCGGCGAACACGAAGAAGGGAGGAGGAAGCAAGTCTCTCTCCTCCTCCGTGGCGCCTCCGTCTTCCTACTGGCGCGCCGGGCTGTCGAACAGCGTAGGACCCACTCTGGGATACCTGGCGCTGAAGAATATCAGCTACCCCGCGCAGGTATGAAAAACAGAAGAGAGAAAGTTGAATGAATTTGTACGGGTTTCGAGGGAACAACCTCGACCTCGACCTCCTCTCTCTCAACCTTTTGCCTAAACCTCTCTCTCTCTCTCTCTCTCTCTCTCTCTCTCTCTCTCTCTCTCTCTCTCTCTCTCTCTCGCGCGCGCGCGCGCGCGCTCCCTCCCTCCCTCTGCCCTCAAAAAACAGCCACGCGGGCTACTCCTACTGCGGCCACGTGATGGGGGCCGCTTACCGCAAGATAGACCCCTCGCAGGTAGACCGCGTCCTGCTGCTGGGGCCCTCGCACCACCTTTACACCCGGAAATGCGCCTTGAGCGCCTCGGAGAGCTGGGGCACTCCGCTGGGGGACCTGAGGGTCGACGCGGAGGAGATGGAGAGCCTGCTCGAGCGCGGGAGGAGCGGAGGCGGCGAGTCGCCATCGCCATTGTCGCCGAATCCTCTCTTCGACGTCCTCGAGCGTTCCGACGACGAGGCCGAGCACTCCCTCGAGCTCCACACCTCCTTCATCAGGCGCGTTCACGAGCGGAGGAAGGGCGGTAAAGGGAAAAGCGAAACCATTCCTCCCCTGATCCCTGTGATGGTCGGCGCGCTCTCGCCGGAGGCCGAGGCCGCGACCGCCGCGGCGCTGCTGCCGCTCGCGCGCGACCCGAGGACGCTCGTGGTGGTCTCGTCAGACTTCTGCCACTGGGGCTCGCGCTTCCAGTTCCAGAGCCTGGGGGAGGGGGCGAGCGACGACGAGCAGGAAGGAGCGAGCGGAGGAGGAGGAGGAGCGAGCGGAGGAGGAGGAGGAGGAGGAGGAGGAGCCGGCGGCGGCGTGCCGAAGAGGAGGGACAAAGGGACGGAAACGATCGCGGACGCGATAGAACGTCTCGACCGCCGCGGGATGCGCCTGATCGAGCAGCAGGACGGCCCGCGGTTCCGCGCGTACCTATCCGCGACGAAAAACACCATCTGCGGGCGGTTCCCGATCTCGCTCTTCCTGGAGGTGCTGCGGCAGCTCAGGGAAGAAGGAGGAGGAGGCGACCCTTCCTCCTCGCTGCCGCCGCTCCGCCACTCGGTCAAGTTCGTCGCCTACGATCAGTCGCAGCGCGTGGCCCGGAGGTCAGAGTCGAGCGTGAGCTACGCCGCGGCGCTGGTGCGGGTGGTCGAGGGGTAGGAATTTTTTATTTTATTTTCCTTTTGTTTTTTCACTTGCAAACTGCTGAGCAAATTTTCAAATCCTCTTTTCTTCAAAAGAAAACGTGTTTCGAACTAGTGTTGTTGTTTTTCCACTCGCGTTCTTCTCTCTCGCGCGCGCGTGCTCTCGCTGAAGCCACCGGAAGACAATCACGGCGCTGCTGCTCCGAGCCATGATGAAGACGTGCCTCCGCGGAGGGAATGCGGCGTCGCTGATGCCACGCGCTGCTGTTTCGGTGTCGTCGAGATGCGTCACAGCTCCTGCTGCTGCGTCGCCCGCTCTCGGGAGCCGCTCGATGCTCTCTCCTTTGTCGCTGACGCTGAGAACTTCTTCTAGGTGAGCTACGAGAATGCACGAATTCATGAACCGAAATGCGAGAGAAGCGTGGAGAGAGAAGTTTTTGTTTTACTAGGCGGCGGCGACGACGACGACGACGCTCAGCAATCGACGTCCGACCGACAAACTCTCTTTTGCCAAACTCTTCCTCAACGCACAGGTTTCTCCGCACCGCCGCCACCGCTGTCGAGACCTCGCAGGCAAAGGCCGCAGCCCAGGGCGTCGAGGTAAGAAAATCGGGGATCGGAGTGTGCTTTCTTCGGTAGTGAAAGAAGAGTTTCTCCATCGAAAGAGGCGACCTCGCTCGCTCCGTTTTTTTCAAGCCGCTGTTGTCGTCATCAAAAGATAGCGTTATCTTTCCCCACCTCTCTCTCTCTCTCTCACGCGCATACGCTCTCTCTCTCTCAACCCCGACCTCCCTCTCTCCCTTCCAAACTCCAACAAAAAACAACAGCCCCGCGTCCGCTTCGCCCCCTCCCCGACGGGAAACCTCCACGTCGGAGGCGCCCGCACCGCTCTCTTCAACTACCTCTTTGCCAAAAACGTCGGGGGCAAGCTCATCCTCCGCGTCGAGGACACCGACGCCGCGCGCTCGACGAAGGAATCGGAAGAAGCAGTGCTGCGCGACCTCGCGTGGATGGGCATCGAGTGGGACGAGGGACCCGACAAGGGGGGTCCCCACGGGCCCTACAGGCAGTCGGAGCGCACTACCCTGTACAAAGAGTACGTCGACAAGCTGGTCGAGGCGGGGCAGGCCTACCCGTGCTTCTGCACCGACGAGGAGATCACGCAGATGAAGGCCGACGCCGGTGCGTTCGTTTTTTTTTCTCTCCTGGTTTTCCAAGAGGGCACGAGGGTCGAGGAGGTGTACCGTGGGTCGAGGGGGCGGCTGCTTTGAAACCAAACCTCACTCCGACCTCGTCTATCGCGAACAAAAAACAAAACACGCCAAACAACAGAGGCCAAGTCCCTGCCCCCGATCTACCGCGGCAAGTGGGCCAAGGCCTCGAAGGAGGAGGTCGACGCCGAGCTCGCCAAGGGCACCCCGCACTGCTTCCGCTTCCGCGTCCCGCCCAACCGCGAGATCGTCATCGATGACGTCGTCCGCGGCAAGGTCAAGTTCAACACCGACGCCGTCGGCGACTTTGTGATCCTGCGCTCGAGCGGCCTGCCCGTGTACAACTTCTGCGTCGCGGTCGACGACGCGCTGATGCGCGTCACGCACGTGCTGCGCGCCGAGGAGCACCTGCCCAACACGCTCAGACAGGTCCTTATCTACAGGGCGCTGGGCTTCGCGCCGCCGACGTTTGGCCACATGAGCCTGATCCTGGCGCCGGACAAGTCGAAGCTCTCCAAGCGCCACGGCGCGACGAGCGTGGGCGAGTTCCGCGAGCAGGGGTTTTTGGCCCCGGCCATGGTCAACTACCTTTCCCTGCTGGGCTGGAACGACGGCACCGAGCAGGAGATCTTTACGGCAGAGGAGCTCATCAGCAAGTTCACGCTCAAGAGGATCACCAAGTCGGCTGCTGTCTTCGACAAGACCAAGCTCCGGTGGATGAACGGGCAGCACCTGCGCGCTCTCCCCGAGGCCGAGCTCGCCGCGGCATGCGTGTCGTCGTGGGTCGAGAGCGGGCTGATGACCGCCGGGGCAGACGTCGCCTCTTCTCCCTTGGTCTCCGCGTCCGTTGCGCTGTTCAAGACGTCGCTGGAGGTGGTGACGGACGCGGACTCGGAGCTGAGGAGGGTGCTCTCTTTCCCGCTGGAGGAGACGCTCGCCGCCGCGGCCGCGCCCGAGGGCGACGAGGGCCGCAACGCCGCCGCCGCCGCGGTCCTCGCAGACAACTTTGCCGAGCTTGTGAGCGCCATCGTCGGCGCCTACGACTCCGGGGACCTCGCCGGGGCCATCTCCTCCCCCGAGGGATACAAGACGTGGGTCAAGGCCGTGGGAAAGGCCCAGGAGCGCAAGGGCAAGAGGCTGTTCATGCCGCTCAGGCTCGCGCTTACGGGCACGACGGCTGGGGCAGAGGTCGGGGACCAGCTCGAGCTGCTCTCTCTGGCCGAGAAGGACGGGGCCATCGCCGACGCTTCCGCGGTCGCGCCTCTGACGCTGCGCGTGGAGAAGCTCCGGTCGTGGCTCAAGGAGCAGTAGAGCTGAGAGGAGGGGGGGGACGGGGAGGCAAGAGGAAGAGGGAAAGAGAGAGAGAGAGAGAGAGAGAGAGAGAGAGAGAGAGAGAGAGAAACGTACTCTATTTTCTTATTTTTGATTATTTTTTTTCCGGGAGAGAGAGGAGAGAGGGAGAGAAGGTGGGAGAGTTTTGGAGCATAAACACAAAAGTAAACGAGATTGCAAGCATTTCGGGTGACTGGAAATGTTGAGGGAGGGCGAGCGGGGAGAGAGAGGAAGAGATGACGCTGGCAGGCTCGTCTGCTTTCGACGAGCCTTCGGTTTCGATACTTTACATAAATTTAAAAATAAACAAATAAAAGTCCCCCTCACCGCTTCGCGAACACGCTGTAGATGTAGAGCACGAGCGAAACGAGGATAAGGAACAGTGTGGCGTCGAGGCAGAAGTTGCGCGAGGTCCGGAGCTGTTATATTAAAGGACGAGGAGGTGGAGGCGAGAGAGAAGAAGGTGAAGTGAAAAAGAGGGAAGAAGCCGAGAGGAGGGAA
>Ga0315287_10003268_pt1 | contig 15611 bp, 9 predicted proteins | sample YL17G11_0_MG_FD_205037 | JGI IMG/M metagenome (GOLD analysis project Ga0315287, IMG submission 205037) | Sediment microbial communities from Yellowstone Lake, YNP, Wyoming, USA - YL17G11_0 | ecosystem: Environmental > Aquatic > Freshwater > Lake > Sediment | place: USA: Wyoming | collected... | reverse complement strand
ATTTAAAAACCGGCGGGCAGTATGATCCGGGTTATGGAAACCTTTTAGAAGGCGCTCATACATTTGCGGTGCGCGCTTATGACCTGGCAATGAATGTTGACCTCACACCGGCAACTTACCCCTGGACCATTGACCTGACCACGCCTGATACCAGCATTACAGTCTATCCTCCAAATCCCAGCAATTCCCCGGACGCCGTCTTTGAGTTCACCTGCAACGAGGCAAATTGCTCTTTTGAGTGCAAGCTGGACAGCGGAGAGTGGAGCTCCTGCAGTTCGCCAAAAGATTATGCCGGGCTGTCGGACGGTATCCAAACCTTCCAAGTGAGGGCAATAGATGCCGCGGGAAATATTGACCAAACACCCGCGATTTATTGCTGGAGGGTTGACATCCTTGCTCCAAATACCGCAATCGACTTCGCCCCTCCTGATCCTTCAAGTTCCAGCAGCGCCCAGTTCTATTTCAGTTGCAATGAAAGCAACTGCACTTTTGAATGCAACCTTGATTCCGCGGGATGGGAGCCGTGTGCCTCGCCGGTGAATTATGACAATCTCTTGCCCGTGGTGCTCCATACCTTTGAGGTGCGCGCCACGGATATCTTTGAGCAAACCGATCCCACTCCAGCGGGCTTTTCATGGACCATTGATATCACTCCTCCGGAAACCAGCATCACCTTTACTCCGCCTGATCCTGCAAACTATAATTTCGCGGATTTTTTCTTTACCTGCAATGAAATGCCCTGCACTTTTGTTTGCCTGCTGGATTCCACCGGATGGGATAGTTGCTCATCTCCTAAGCATTACTCCTCGCTTGAAAACGGCTCTCACACATTCCGGGTCTATGCATATGACTCGGCGGGCAATATTGATTCAACACCGGCTACTTATACCTGGACAGTAAACGCAAATCCTCCGGATACATTTATTACCTCACAACCACCCAACCCATCTAATACTAAAAATCCATCATTCGAATTCAATTGCAGCCCCGGCCCATGCACTTATGAATGCAAGCTGGACAGCCAGGGATGGGAAGCCTGCGTTTCACCCAGGAATTATACCGGGCTTTCAGATGCCGCGCACACTTTCCAGGTCAGGGCGGTTGATCTTGATAATAACTATGACCTCACTCCGGCATCTTATGCCTGGACTATTGACACCATTCCGCCGTGGACATCCATTACGGATAAGCCAAATAATCCGTCTAGCTCCAGTTCCGCCAGTTTTTCATACACTTGTAGCGGCGGTCCCTGTACTTTTGAATGCAGGCTGGATAGCCCAGAGTGGACAGCATGTATATCACCATCGAGCTATTCGGGGCTGGTGGACGGATCCCATACTTTTGATGTCCGGGCCAAAGACGCTGCCGGAAATTACGACGCCACCCCGGAAAGTTACACTTGGACTATAGATACCTTGGCTCCGGACACGTTTATAAATTCGCATCCCTCAAATCCAAACAACTTGGCAAACGCTGTTTTTGAATTCAGTTGCAACGAACCCAATTGCACTTTTCGATGCAAATTGGATTCTGAACTTTGGCAGATGTGTTCGTCGCCCATGGAATATCCCCAGGATGAAGCCTGGTTTATCACCTCTACCAGTGGTGCGCCTTCCGCAAGGAATTTACATGTCGCGGTCTGGACCGGGACCGAGATGATTGTATGGGGAGGATGTGCCAGCTTTTGGCTGAACACAGGTGGAAAATATAATCCATCAACTGACACATGGACGGCAACATCTACAACAGGCGCGCCTCCGCCAACTCTTGATCCGAGCGCGGTTTGGACCGGAGCCGAGATGATTTTGTGGGGGGGCTATGCGAGTGGATATACCAATTCAGGAGCAAGATATAACCCCGCTACTGATTCCTGGAGCGCGACCACAACTACCAATGCTCCTGCGGGCAGGAGATACTGTCCCGCGGTCTGGACCGGTGCCGAAATGATTATATGGGGCGGTTACAACCACACTTATTTGGACCCTTTGAACACAGGCGGAAGATATAACCCGGCCACGGATTCCTGGACCGCGACCTCCATGGATTGCCCTTCTTCAAGATATGCGCATGCCGCGGTCTGGACCGGAACCGAAATGATAGTGTGGGGCGGATATCCTTACACAAATACCGGCGGAAGGTATAACCCAATAACTGATTCTTGGACCTCAACCACTATCACCAATGCGCCAACCGGCAGACAGTATTTTTCCGCGGTTTGGACCGGAACTGAAATGATCGTATGGGGAGGAGCCAACGGTTCGTATTTGAACACTGGCGGCAGATATAATCCTGTAAATGATTCCTGGGCCGCGACTTCCACCGCTAATGCGCCGTCCATTAGAGAATATCACACCGCGGTCTGGACCGGGACCGAGATGATTGTGTGGGGGGGGCATGGCTCGTTGCCAACCTATAAGAATGACGGCGGCCGATATAGTCCTTCAACCGACAACTGGGCCGCAACCGCCACCAGTGATGCTCCTTCCAGCAGAGCATATAACACCGCAGTCTGGACCGGGACTGAGATGATTGTGTGGGGGGGATATTATTATGATAGTTCAAATCAATATTTAAACACCGGCGGCGTATACAATCCCTTCTCGGGTGTCTTAACCGAAGGCGACCACACCTTCCAGGTCTTTGCTTATGACCTGGCAATGAATGTTGACCCCACTCCTGCAACCTATAACTGGACCATTGACCTGACCCCGCCGGAAACATACATTGACTCAGCCCCTCCTGATCCAACCAATTCGCCGGACGCGACCTTTGAGTTCTCATGCAATGAAACCGGATGCTCATTTGAGTGCAAGATTGACAGCGAAGATTGGTCATCCTGCGAATCTCCCCAGGAATATCTCGGCCTTTCTGACGGCGACCATGAGTTCTCAGTCCGCGCCATTGACCCGGCAACCAACATCGATCCCACTCCTGCCATCTACACCTGGACCATCGCCAGTCCCTAAAAATCAAATCATAACAATCAATAATTGACCGCCCTGAAATCGGAGATGGTGTCGAGGATTATGGAGGGGAAGGTTTTTCCGAGGATTCCTTCCTGGATGAACTCTCCGAGGTCGAAGAAGGGGACGGCCCAGATCTGGTCGAAAACGGGATTCATCTTGTAATCGCTGTCCGTGACATCCAGGCGCTTGTCTATGATCAGGAGCGGGTAGTAATACAGGTAAGGCGCGGTTTCCTCGCGACTCCTGATCGCGGAGCCGATCCGCTTCCGTTCCTGTTCGGAAACGTCCGGGTCATCTTCAAGCACCACCCCGACCTCGGTGTAGAGCAATCCCAATTCTCCATAATAGCTTTCCCGGATCATGCGGTAAGCCGGCACAAAGACCCTGGTCATCCTTTGCAGGAGCTCCATCACCCTGGGGCTGGATGCGGACTCGGAGTCCGCGTAAACCGAAAGCCGGTAGAGGTAAAACGGAAGGTAAAAGCTGCGCTCGAACTTTTCCGGGACCTTCTGGGCCCGGGCATAGCTGACTTTGAGCGGAACTTTTTTTTGTTGGGCCGCGGGTTCCCAGCCGGTCCTGCAGAGCGGGCAGAAAAAAATCTCGTCCTTCTCAAACCCGGCCAGAGGCGAGGAGCAGTCCGGACATTTCAGGGATATTACTTTCACGGCCATGTCAGTATCCTCCGCCCCATCTGCCCGCGCTCCGGCGCGCCTTGGCCGCGGTTATCACCATGTCCCCCATCTTTTTGGCCCATTTTTCAAAAAGAGTTTCCGGAGGCCTGCCGATCCACTCCACATACCGGTAGCTTCCCTGGATGACCAGCTCGGTGCTGTAACGGAACATGTTCCATCCAAAGGCCACGAAAAAGAGGAGCACGGTTGAGAGCGCTGTTAAAATCCACAGCCCCATGACCCCGGTCAGGATCAGGATTTTAAGGAAGCTGAGCAGCTTTCCGACGCTCATGCCCGCGGCCGCGGAGATCGCAAGCAGCCATACCACGCGCGAGGCCTGCCTGGCGGGCGCGCGCGCGAACAGGATTTTTCCGTTGATGGCGTCAATGGTGTTCTGGTACTGCTTTCCCTGGTATTTCCAGCGCACCCGCCAGACCGGGTAATAGATCAGGTCCACCCTCTTGTCCACGATCTGGGTCTGGTCCTGCTTGATCAGTTCCGTCATTTTATAGATCTGGTCCACGCGCTCTTCAACTGAGACCGTGGGCTCCAGCACCGTCCCGGTCTTGTCCATCTGCTCGCGGTTATAGGCCTGATATTCGTTCTTGCCCTCGATCAAGACCTGCACCGGGTCGATCTCGTCCAGGCCCCATTCCGAAAGCTTGACCGCGGGCAGTCCCCGGATCACATCGTTGATGATCACGCGCGTGTCCGGAGCCGCCTCCCTCATCCTTTGCTGATAATTGATCGTTTGTATCAGACGAAATCGGGACGGACGGCCGTCCTGGTCGTACTGGGCGGATGGGTTCTTTTCCGGCAGGGGCTTCATCACAAAGGTCCCCACCCGCCGCGCCCGCAGCTGGTAGATGGGGACGAAGAACAGCTCCCCGCTTTCAAAGTGCGCGGTATTGAGCAGGCCGCTTTCCACGTCCGGGGTCTTGAACAGGCCGACCATGGCCCGGCGCGCGCCCGCAATGTCCAGCTTGGGCTTGAAATAATAGCTGGGCATCCAGTCCGGGATGATCACCAGGCTGCGCTCCCCGCAGTACTTGCACTTGAGCACCCGCTCCCCGCGGGTGGACAAAAGACCGCCGCAGTTTGAGCACTTCAAATGATAGGTCTTGGCCATCTAATATCCTTTTTTCTCCAGCAGCGCCCGGATGTAATACCAGGCGATGGCGCCCGTGACCGCGAAAGTCAGGAGCGTAAGCCAGAAACCCTTGACCAGAAACGCCTCGATCAAATAAACTATGCTGAGCGCGAAGAACAGGATGAGGAAGAAGCGGTCTTTTTCCTTGGACAGTCCGCGCGGCAGTTTTTCGGTGTAGAGTTTCCCTTCCCCGGCATCGACCATGGCGTTGAAAACTTCCTCGCCGTATTTGTAGGTCACCCGGTGGAACGGGACATGGATCAGGTCCGTGCCCACTATTTTATTGGCGACCTGCTCCATCACCGGTTTTTTCTTGAGGTCGTCCAGGCTGAGCTGGGGCATTTCTATATGAAAGCTGCTGCCGACTTCGGGGTCGTAAGGCACCAGCTTGCCCACCGGGATCTTGAAGTCCTGGAGCTCGGAGTTGGCAAGCTCCGCGGCCGGGAAACGGAGCGCGCCTTCTTCCAGCCTGATCAGCCAGAAGGGGATGAACCCGACTTTGTTTTCAACCACGCTCACCGGCCCTCTGAGCTCGCGCTCAAACAGCGCCTTGGAAATGATGGGCGCCAGCTCATTGGACTTGATCTCGGGCTTGAGATAGAAATGACGCACGGTCTGGTCGGATTCCACATAAAGACGCGAGTCGCAATACGGGCAGGTTAGAAAACCGCCTTCCTCGTTGATCTCAACCGCAGCCCCGCACTGAGTGCACTTGATATCCATCCCTTTTATTATTATATACAAGCCCTGTTTCCTTCCAAACCGATGTTTACCTTCTGCGCAGTTCCGCTATAATTATGAAAAATTTGAGGGGAAAAATGAAAAAATCTTTCTTGGCGGCTTTCCTGGTCTCCATGATATTTATAGAGGTCTCTTGCGCGCTCGTCACTCCCAGGGCGCTCCGCAAAGGCTGGAATTGGGACGGAGTGTTCAGGGTCATGCCCAACTCCATATTCGAGCCGGTGGCCCGGGCCAAAGACGCGGGCGGAGAATTTGTCACCGCCGCTCCCGCGCCGGGCGCCAGCCTGCGCGAGGAGATGTCTCTGGACGGCGCCTGGCGCTATTTTGCGGACGCCGGAGAAAAAGGCGAGACCGAAAAATGGTTCGCGCCCGGGTTCAACGACTCTTCCTGGAAGACCATGAAGGTGCCGAACAACTATTCCATCGACGACTTTTCCCTGAAAAATTTTTACGGCCCGGTCTGGTTTAGGCGCGGTTTCACGCTCCCGGAATCTTTTGAGGGCAAAAACCTGAGGCTCAATTTTGAAGGCGTTGACTATTTCGCCAAGGTCTGGCTCAACGGCGAACTGCTCGGGGAGCACGAAGGCTATTTCAACCCGTTTAACTTTGAGATCACGGCCAAGGTGAAGCCGGGGATCAATGTCCTGACGGTCAAGGTCACAAACCCCTGGGACTACAGCATGGAGCAGTCCGAGCACCTGTGGGTGCACATGGCGGAAAAAATCTGGGTGAAGGGCATCTTCACTTATCACGACTCGCGCATGGGCGGGGTGGCCAACTCCGCCAAAGACGCGCAGAGCTTCGGCACCGGGGGCATTTACCGGCCCGTTAAAATCGTAGCGACCGGCGATGTCGCCATCGACTGGATATTAATCACGCCCAGGCTGTCGGATAATTACACCAAGGCCGAAGTATCTTTTGATGTTTTCCTCACCAATTTTTCTGGGAACAATCAAGAGGCGCTGGTTCAGATTGAAACAGTCGGCGAAAATTTTTCAGGATATAAAGATATTGTCGCGGCCAAAACTTTGCTCGCACCCGGCCCGAACAAGGTCAGGCTTTTACTCAAGGTGGCTGACCCCAAATTGTGGTGGCCATACAGCCATCCGGAACTGGGCAGGCCCAATCTATACCGGATGAACGCGACAGTGCTTTCAGGCAAGAAAGCCGCTGACAACAGATCAGAAGTTTTCGGGATCAAGGAGGTCAAGCTGACCGAGACCGGTTCCGAGGCCTATTTCTGGAAGGTCAACGGCAAGCGCATGTTCTTCCGGGGCACCAACGGAATCCCCACCCAGTATTATTCCAGGCTGACCCCGGAATATCTTGACGACTATTTCCGGAAGCTCAAAGAAAACAACCTGGACATCCTGATTGTCCACGACCACCAGGCCCCGCCCGAGGTTTATGAAAAGGCGGACCGCGAGGGAATGGTGCTGCTCCAGAACTTCACGCTGATCTGGGAGATCAGCGCCTGCGACTTCATCCGTCCCAACGGAGACCCCAAACTGACCGGCAACGAAGAGGTGGTTGTGAGGATGGCGACCGAGGGCCTGTGGTATTTATACAACCACCCGTCGATTTTCTGGTGGAGCCTGCATGACGAGTCCAACCATTTCGCGTTCAACGGCAAGGGGCTTCTTCCCGGCAACTTCTGCAAGAAGACCCCATACCAACAGGGTGACTTCATGCCCGTGTTTATCGATATGACCATGAACCTCAACCTGGACAACCAGCTTTTAAAGGCCGCGCACGCAATCAACCCGACCATACCGTTCCACCGGACCGGGGGCATGGGCACCGAGTCAACCCTCTGGTGGGGATGGTATCATGGGACCTATTTTGACCTGATCAAGAAATCACAACCCTTCCCGCTGGAATACGGGAGCGAGGCTGTTCCCTACTCCATGGCAAAGGCCATGAGTTATTTCAAAAATATTTTCCCGCCCACCAAAAACAAGGCCGCGGTCGCGGAATGGGAATATCATTCCATGGAGTTCCCGGTGCATGAGACCTATATGGGCCGGTCCAACTATTACGATAATTTCAACGACTGGGCATTCGCCTCCCAGCTTTACCAGGCAACCGTCGTAAAATACCACACCGAGACCAACCGCGAGAACAAATACCACCCGACCGGGTCCATACTTCAATACATGTATAACGAATGGTGGCCGTCGGTCAATTTCGGGTTCACGGACTGGAACCTGGAGGACAAAATTTCGCTCTCCTGGATGAAGTCGGTGTTCACGCCCCAGTTGGCGGCAACTCGCGTGGACCATAACATCCATTCCCAGCGCGAAAAAATCGAGCTGCCCATACATCTGATGAACGACCAGTATATCGATTTCAAGGCCGCAAAAGTGAGCTGGCGCATCGTTGAGGAGACCGACAGCTTTTTCATCAAAGGTCATGCCAAGCCCACCATCGAAAACCGCAACCCGCCCAATGCGCTCACCGCGGCCGTGGGCCACCGGATTCCGAAAGCGGAGGTTAGCAAGGGAGAATTTGTGGTTGACCTTCCCGCGGACAGCCACCTTGTCGCGGGCATCGTCAAATTCGACGCGCCCAGGACCAAGGAGCCGAGACATTACACAATCTATTTGACGCTCGCCTCGGCTGACGGAAAAATTCTTTGCGAGAACTGGGACCATTTTGTGGTGGTGGAAAACGCAAGCACATTCAAAACGCCTGAGGGAATTTCTCCCAACCCCAGGTTCAGCCTGTCAATGAAACTCGCCAAATCCGGCAAACCATTTGCCGGGTCCGAGGTTGCGATCGTTGACAAATATAGCCCAAATTTAAAATACCAAGCCAAATTGGACAGCAGCGGAGCGGCAGTCATCAAAGACATGCTCCCGGGAGCTTACCGCTTGAGCGTGGGCGATGAAAACTATGAGTTCCTGCTCAACCGGGACGAAAACCTGGAGGTTAATTTCACACCCGGCTTGAAAACAACCCTCGGCGTAAAGCCGCTAATTGAGTGGAAGGAATTGCAAAGGGTAGGAGATTAGTTATTAAACTAATAGGTTTGTTATCTCAATAAAGTATTTTCATATTACGTTGATGGAACCATTTAGGCCCCTCGATTGGAGTCCTAACTATTTTCAACTATCACTTCCTTTTTATTGATCCAATGAAAACCTTCTTGCGGAGTTATTATAGCAACGTTAATATGTCCTCCAACGCCAGTTATTCCGCCCGGATTCATTACTGTGCCATCAGAAAATCTTTGAATACTTTCAGTTAATTTTGTCATTAATACATTAAAATCAACCGCATCTTGAAGAGTCATTGTTCCCCAATTGATTATATACTCAAGCTTATTGAGCTGCTCCTCAACTTCTTTATTATTTTTATTTTGTGCATCTTTTACAAAATCTAGTGAGTATATTTCCAAACCGAAACCTTTTAATATACGTACAATTATTTCAGTCTGACCAATCCAAAGCACTCCTCCATTTTCCGTATTGCGCTCGATACTAGGACCATCAGGAACAGATGTTAAATAGGCCCGACCAATTCCGTCCTCGTCATACCCCGCAACGATAAAATGAACTGTTTCAATAAAAAAATCTTTTTTCTCTATAACGCCATCTTTATTTTTAAACTCATAAGTCAAGGTTAATTTGTCCCGGGGGTTAAAGAGTAATTCCGTTCCACCGTGACTTTCTATTTGTTGCTTTAATAATTCTTTTATCCTTATTTCTTCGGGATCTAAAAGTTTATTCATAAAATATGTATTAAGCTCTTCGGCGATTTGTTTTACCGACCAAGGATAATTTTTTAAAACCGCTTTAGAAAATTCTTCTATAAACCAACCTGTGTTTTTAAAAACTCCTTTTTCATCCGGGAAAAAAGCCCTTCCAGCTGTAACAACGCCTACTTTATTATTAAGCTGGAATAACTTGAAAGCACTGTCAGTTCCGATTCGTGTCATCCCGGCATTATTTGTATATGTCTGCCGACTGTCGGCAGTCAATACTATACCAGATGATGTTAGCAATGAGATTGATACTGTCATAATTTTATATATCTCCTCGAACTTTCTTGATTAACATAATCTTTTTTAAAAAAATTAAATTCATTTCTATAATAAACCCCTACCTCCTTTATCAGCTTTTATTTCGTCCCGGATATTTTAGACACCATTTAAGCATTAAGTGTTAACCTTGTCAAATACTTTTTTCTAGCCTCTGGTCATTTGGTCATTAGTGGTCATTGGGGTCCGGTCTTGACATATGACTTATCATTTTTTCATCCAGGGACTTTTTGAAGAATGGAATTTTGTCCAATCGGATCAGGTCATCCCTGCGCATACTGGACCTCGGCTGATTTGAGGACCTCGTCGCGGAAATATATGGAGAGGTCTTCCGGCGTTCTCAAGTCAACTTTTTTGCCCAAGATCCTAGCCAGTTCGTTCTCCATTCCTGCCAGCTTGATCAGGCCCACCACCGCTCCCGGCTCGAATTCCACGAGCACATCCACATCGCTTTCCGGCCTGAAATCATCCCGCAAGACCGACCCAAAAAGAGAAAGCTTGCGGATGTGATTTTTCTTGCAGAATTGGGCGATCTTTTCATGGTCTATGTTGATCTTGGAACGCATCAACTAAATTATAGCCTGGTTTTTTTATTACAACAATTCTTATGGGCCTGTTGCCGAAATCCTGAACTATCTTTCCTCCCCCTTTGATGGGGGAGGGCCAGGGTGGGGGTGATTGATTTCACGAATAATTTTCACCCTCCCCTTTGTCCCCTCCCATCAAGGGCGGGGATTTAAGGATTTCGGCAGGCCCCTAATCTTTGCCTTGGAATTTATCTCCGACCCGGATTTTTCGGCCTGCTAAGAAAGCTTCGGGGCTCATGATTTTTTTGCTTGCGGGCTGGAGTTCGAGGATGCGGAGCGATCCCTGGCCGCAAGCGACCTCGATCCATTTCTTGTGCGCTTCCAGGATTTCTCCAGGGGGGCCTTTGCCTGATGATGGCTTTGCCTTCCAGATTTTGATCAGGCCCTCGCCCTCTCCCACAAAGGCGCCGGGCCAGGGGTTGAAGGCGCGGATTTTTCTATGGATGATTTCCGCAGACTCTTTCCAATCGATCCTGCCTTGCTCTTTTTTGAGCATGGGCGCGTAAACCGCCTGAGAATCGTCCTGCCCAACCGGCTTTAGCTTGCCGGCCTTGATCAGATCGATGGCCTCCTTCAAGAGCTCCGCGCCCAGTTTGGCAAGTTTATCGTGGAGGGTCCCGGCTGTGTCATCCGGCTCAATGGGTATCGCGCGCTGGAGCAGGATCGGCCCGGAGTCGAGCTTTTCGACGATCTGCATCACTGTAACCCCGGTCTCCTTGTCTCCATTTAAAATCGCGGCCGCGATCGGGCTTGCGCCCCGGTATTTCGGGAGCAGCGAGCTGTGGACATTGATGGCGCCGAACTTCGGGACCTCAAGCAGGTCCTTGGGCAGGATCTGGCCGAATGACGCCACCACGATCAGGTCCGGCGCCATTTTTTTTACCTGCTCTACGAAGCCGCAGTCCTTGCAGCGCTCGGGCTGGAGCACAATGATCTTGTTCTCCTCCGCCCATTTTTTCGAGGGACAGGGCATGAGCTTTTGACCTCTTCCCTTGGGCTTGTCCGGCTGGCAGACCAGGGCGCACACGTTCTCCTCGCTCTCGCACAGCTTCTTGAGCGAGACCAGGGCGAATTCAGGCGTGCCCATGAATAGGATTTTTAAAGGCTGCGTCATTGGCTCTTCTTCAAATAAAATATTTTATCGCGTGCTTCAAAAAAGCTTACGAAAATTTGATAAGATGATAAGTTGATAAGTTTATACCGTCCTCCTTATCATCTCTATCAACCTATCAACTTTCCAACCTAAAGTTGATAAGTTGATAAGAAGTTGTCTTTCCTTATCAACTTATGAACTTATCAACCTATCAACTTACCCCTATTTTGGAGCAATCCTCAGTTTCACAGTAAGTATCGCAAAATGCCCGACCGGGAAGTTCACGGACTGCTTGTCGAATTTCAGGGCCTTGGGCTCAAGTTCGAGCAGGTTGGTCTCCCACGCGTTTGCGATCTTGAAATTGGGATTTACCTTCAGAGTTGCGCTGGTGTCCTTGCCCTCGGACTCAACCACCCGCACGATCACGCTCCCGTCATCCTCGGCCTTCTTGACCTCGGCGATGATGGCACTATCGCTCTCTATCGAGATCAGCCCCGCCTCTTTGGGCAGATCGCCTTTGTGGCTGTCCGCGCCGACAATGACCACTGGCGTATTATATTCATAAGCCGTCTTGTAAACTTTTCCCTCGGCCCAGCCGCCCTTGTGCGGGAAGAGCGCGGTATGCGCCCAGTGCGGCCCGAACTCGGTGTCGGGGTTGGGGAGGACCACGGAAACCATATTAACTTTCTTGGCCTCGAACGCGGGCGTGGGATACCTGGCGGACTTGACAATGCTGATCCTAAACCCGGCCCCGTCCGGGGTCAGACTGAACCCGTATTTGCCGAAGTTGAGCAGCGCGATCCCGGAATCCTGGTCCGAGAGGTCCGCCCATTTTTCCACGGGCATTTCCGTGCGCGCCTTGTCCCAGGGGATGGTGGGATGGGTTGAGCGCTCGATCACCGCGTAAGGGATTTCCGCGGCGACCTTGTCGGTTTGGACCGCGGTGTTGTACTCAAGCTTGATCAAGGTCATCTTCCAGCCCATGTTGGTAAAGGTGACGAAATTGACCAGGGGCGAGCCCTTGGAAACCGTTATCCATTGCTTGAATCCGGTGGGGGCGTCCTTGCGCTCGACCAGGACTCTCACGAACATCGGGCCCTGGGAATCAACCTTGACCCTGGTGACCTCCGGGACCTCGCGCGGCTCGTTTTGCCAATCCCTGGAAAAGTTCCAGGCCGGGTACTCCATGGGCACATCGGTGTAAGCCGCTATGCGGTTGCTGGGTTTTTTCAGGAATTCCCGGTTGAGTCTCTTGTCAAAGAGCGAAGTGACCAGCCCGCTTTTCTTGTTGATGGTAACGGCAATGAGTTCGTTGTCCACCTTTATTTCCTTTTTGGTCTCGGTCAGCTTGGGGCCGGCCATGGCGCAGGTCTGCCCGGACTTGATGTAGAAAGTGCTCCAGCCCAATCCCGGGATGGCATCGGGCTTGAAATATAAAAACTCGCCCCCCTCTTCCCCTTTGGCGGCCTGGCCGGGAATTTCCTTGCCGTTCTTGTCAAAGACCTGATAAGAACCGCTCGCTTTGAGCTCGTATTTGACCATATCGCTCCTTGGCCAGCCCAGCGGGTTGTAAACCAATATGGGAGTCATGTCCGGTCCGGGAGCGCTGGTGTCCACTTTGGAAGCCATAGACGAGAGCGCGCTGTTGATCACCTGGCCGCCCTGCTCGTAAACCTGCTGGTATTGTTCGGCCGAGTCCTTGTAAACCTCGGGAATACTGGACCCGGGAAGAATGTCGTGGAACTGGTTCAGGAGCACCACCTTCCACATCTCGGTTATCTTTTTGAGCGGATATTCCGCGCCGAAAAGATAGGCCGCGGTGGCCGCGGCTTCCGCGCTCCGGAGCAGCGCCTCGGACTTGCGGTTGGCGCGCTTGATCCATTCCTGGTGGGTCATCACGCCCTGGTGGTATTCCAGGTACATCTCGTCGTTCCAGGTCGGGACCCGGTCCTTGTATTTGTCAAGCGCTTTGAACAACTCATTTGCGGTGCCCATTTTTTCGTAGCCCGATTCCTGTAGAGCAAGCTGGGTGTCTATTTCCTGGGGAAGCGGTCCGTGGCCGCCGTCCCCCAGGCCGTAGAAAACGCCGATCACGGGCATGAAATCATTGCTCAGCGCGGCTTCGACCGTCGCGGGAGGAGTCAGATAATTCGCGGTCAGTTTCTCGCCGGGCTTGAGCAAAAGCCGGGTCTGCTTGAACCCTCCTGCGAGTTGCATTCCGCCGATGCCCCCGCCCGGGTTGATCACATAGTCCTTGCCCACATAGGGCTGCAGTTCCGCGAACGGGAACCACGCGGGCAGGGGCACGATCGGGCAGATGTGGGTCAGCACCTGGGAGCCGTCCGGCGCCTGCCAGTTGAATAAATGGAACGGGAAGATGTTGTATTCGTTCCAGGTCAGCTTGCTGGTCCACATGTATTTCTGTCCGGAGCGCGCCGCGAACTGCGGGAGGTTCCAGTTGTAGCCGAAAGAATCGAGCAGCCATGCGATGTCCGTGGTGTGCCCGAACTTCTCCAGAAAATATCTTTGCCCGTAAAGGAAATGGCGGACAAAGGACTCTCCCTCGGGCATGTTGCAGTCCGGCTCCACCCACATGCCGCCCACCGCGATCCAGCGGCCGTTCTTTTCCTGCTCCACAATCTTTTTGAACATCTCCGGGTCAACCTGTTCGAGCCACTCGTAATACTGGGGCGCGCTCTGGTGGAACTTGAAACTGGGGTAGGTATCTATATTTTGCAGGGCCATGCCGAAGGTGATCTTGGTCTTGGAGTCCCGGGTCTGGCCGTAGCGCCATCTCCAGGCCGCGTCGATGTGGGACTGGCCGATGGAGATCACCTCCAGGTCCGAGGGCTTGAAGCCCGATGACTTGAGGCTGGACAAATAACTCCTCTTGGTGCTCTTCAGCTTTGAAGGGCTTACCTTGTCCTTTTGCTCCGCGGCGCCCAGGCCCAGGGCAAAGACAAAAACCAGCAGACCCGCGAACATTTTTTTCAAATTCATCACTTTTCCTCCCCGGCTATTTTTTGGGCGCGGCGATACGCGGTGTAGCAGGCGATGACATGGCAGACCCAGCCCAGCGTGCCTCCGGAGCCGATCCAGAACCCGGGCGTGATGATCAGCCAGAACAGCCCGCGCAGGATGTCCCGGTTGTAGAACTGTCCGATGCCCGGCACGATCAGGCTCAGGAGCATGGCAACGGTCGGATTGTGCTTGTTTGGTTCCATGGCATTCCTCCAATTTCCGCGCCTTATGTCCGGCGCCGGTATATGATTACCAAAGCCGCGGCCAATTGTCAAACAATGCCGAGCGATTGCGGATTGACGGCGCCCTTGTCAGGACCGGTCCCCGCTTGATATGTCGGCAATTATCTGTTATTTTTATTTAAACTTTTTACCGAGGGTGTTAATAATGAAAAAAATCAAGTGGGTGATGTTGATAACTCTGGTCGCGCTGCTGGCCGGCCCCGGCTGCAAAAAAGGGGTTGAGTCCGCATCCGAGCCGATCAGGAAGCAGGCCGAGGACCATTATACCAAGGCGAGAAGGCTGTTCCTCACCTGCGACCCCGACAAATACCCGGAAGCCATCAAGGAGTACCAGCTCGCGCTCAACCTCTGGGACGAATATCCGGAAGCGCTCGCGGGCCTGGCCGAGGCGATCTCGATGTGGCGCGGGTTTAACATCACCGAGAAGGAATTCGGGGATACCTACCAGTACGCGCAGAGGGCGCTCCGCTTGAACCCCGAGCTTGCCGCGGGCTACCGGGCCATGGCCGACCTCTCGCGGCACCGCAAGGATTACGAACGCGCGCTCCGCCAGATCGATATGGCGGTCCGGATCGAGCCTCAAAACGCGGAAAACCTTTATGTCAAAGGCAGCAGCCTGCTCGCCGCCAATCCTCAGGAAGCCTATCAGGTTTTGCTTTCCGCCCAGAAAGCCAACCCGGACCTTCCCAAAACTTATTACAACCTTGCCAGCGCCGCCCAGAAACTGGGCCGGTTTGACGAGGCGATCTCCTATCTTTCCAAATACATGGAAATGGTCCCCTCTGACATCTCCGCCAATTGCTCGCTGGGCATGATCAAGCTGGCCAAGCGCGACAAGGAAAAATCCGACGCGGTCAAGCAGCAACTGGCTGCCGAGTCCATTGAACTTTTCAAACTGACCATTGCCAAGAGCGATCCCCAGAAAAAGCCCTGGCAGATCCCCTGGGTGCTCTTGTCTTATGTGACAATCGGCAAACTGGCTTTGGAGCATAAGGACAACCAGACGGCGATCGACAACTTCAAAAAGGCGGAACAAGTTTTCGCGGCAGACGCCGAGCTGCAGTATATCATGGGCATCACTTACAAGAACATGGGCGA
>Ga0315287_10003267_pt1 | contig 15615 bp, 13 predicted proteins | sample YL17G11_0_MG_FD_205037 | JGI IMG/M metagenome (GOLD analysis project Ga0315287, IMG submission 205037) | Sediment microbial communities from Yellowstone Lake, YNP, Wyoming, USA - YL17G11_0 | ecosystem: Environmental > Aquatic > Freshwater > Lake > Sediment | place: USA: Wyoming | collected... | reverse complement strand
CTCTACGGCGGCCGCGTCGTGCCGTTCGTCATCGGCCGTCTCGAGACCGCGCAGTCGAGCCTCGTCCAGGACGTGCGGTCGGGCGCGGTCACCTACGGCCACCGGTTCCTGGCGACCTCGGGGCGCGCGGGCCGCGCCATCAAGGTGCGGTCGTTCGACGAGTACACGGCGAAGCTGGCCGAGAGCTTCGTGATGCTCAATCGCGAAGATCGCCACGCCAAGATCGCGCGCGAGCTGGATGCGCATGCCCGCCGGCTGGGCGGCCGCGTGAGCGGCGGCGCGGCGAGCCAGTCGCGCCTGCTGCAGGAGGTGCCGGATCTGGTGGAGTACCCGTCGGTCGTGGCGGGCACCTTCGCCGCCGAGTTCCTCCAGCTGCCCGAAGAAGTGCTGACGACGACGATGATCCACCACCAGCATTTCTTCCCGGTCGTGAACGACAGCGGCAGGCTGCTGCCGGCGTTTCTCGCCGTGGTGAACACCGAGCCGGCCGACGGCAAGGTCATCGCGCGCAATCTCGAGCGCGTGCTCGTGGCGCGCCTGCGGGATGCGCGGTTCTTCTGGGACGCCGACCGGCGCACCACGCTCGAGGATCGCCTGCCACGCCTCGACACCGTGCTCTTCCACAAGCGGCTCGGCAGCTACCGCGCCAAGGCGGCGCGGGTCGAGCATCTCGCGGGCTGGATGGCCGAGGACGTGCTGAAGCTGCCCGCCATCGCCGCCGACGCCCGGCAGGCGGGGCGGCTGGCGAAGGTCGATCTCGCCACCGACATGGTGCGCGAGTTGACCGAGCTCCAGGGCACGATGGGCGGCATCTACGCTCGTGAGGAAGGGTTGCCCGGAGACGTCTGGAAGGCGATCTACTTCCACTACCTCCCGCACGGGATCGAGCCGAATGCGCCGCCATCGCGCGCCGATCTCACGCCGGCGGATGCCACGTGGGCGGCCGTGTCCATGGCCGACAAGCTCGACACGGTGGTGGGCCTGTTCGCGGCCGGGGAGCGGCCGACGGGCACGCGCGATCCGTACGGGCTGCGGCGCCAGGCCCAGGGCCTGCTGCGCACGATCGTCGATTTGCCGGAGCTGACCGGCCTCGAGGTGACGTTCCCGTTCGACCAGATGATCGCCGAGGCGCGGCAGGGCGTGGGCGCCGTGACGCCGGGGAAGGACGAGGACCAGAACGCCTGGCAGAAGGCCGTCACGACGTTCCTGCTGGACCGGCTGCGTTATCTCTTCGAACAGCGCGGGTTCGCCTACGACGAACTGAACGCGGTGCTGGCCGGCCTCACCTCGGTGCCGGATCCGCTCGACGTGCGGCGCCGCCTCGAGGCGCTGCAGCGCGCGCGCGGATCGGCCGACTTCGAGGGGCTCGCCGTGGCGTTCAAGCGCGTGAAGAACCTGTCGCGCGAACTGGCGGGCCCGCCCCGCGAGACGCTGGATCGCCTCACCGAGCCGGCCGAGGCGGCGCTCGTCGCCGACTACACCCAGCGCGCCTCGTCGGTGCGGCAGGCGGTCGCGGCGCGGCAGTACGACCAGGCGTTGCGCATCGCCTCCGGGTTCCGGCCGGCGGTGGATCGCTTCTTTACCGACATCTTCGTGATGGTCGAGGACCAGGACCTGCGCGCCCAGCGGCTGTCGCTGCTGCGCCATCTGCACGAACTGCTCCTCGAGCTCGCGGATATTTCCGAGATTGTCCCTACGGCGTAGTCATAACTACAGACGGAGTGAATGCACAGATGGCCAAGAAGACTGCACAACTCAAGAAGGCTGCCAAGCCGGCCCGGAAGCCCGTGACGAAGACCGCGAAGAAGCTCGCGAAGAAGCTCGCGAAGACCACTGCCACGAAGAAGGCGCCCGCGGCCGTGAAGAAGTACGTCTACGCGTTCGCCGGCGGCAAAGCTGAGGGCGACCGGACGATGAAGGACATCCTCGGGGGCAAGGGGTCGGGCCTGGCGGAGATGACCAATGCCGGCCTGCCGGTGCCCCCGGGGTTCACGATGTCCACGGCGGCCTGCAACCGCTGGTACGACGAGGGGCGCAAGCTGCCGCAGGTCATCGAGGACGAGATGATGCTGCACGTGTGCGCGCTCGAAAAGGTGGCCGGCGCGCAGTTCGGGTCGACGACCAATCCGCTGCTCGTGTCGGTGCGATCGGGCGCGAAGTTCTCGATGCCCGGGATGATGGACACCATCCTCAACCTCGGCCTGACCGACCTGGCGGTCGAGGGGCTGAAGGCGCGGACGAAGAACGGCCGGTTCGCCTACGACAGCTACCGCCGCTTCATCCAGATGTTCGGCAGCGTCGTGCTCGAGATTTCCAAAGAGAAGTTCGAGCACCAGTTCGAGGCCGTGAAGAAGGCGCACGGCGCGCAGGTGGACACCGACTTGAGCGAGGAAGGCCTCCAGGAGACGGTGGCGCGCTACAAGACGCTGGTCAAGGCGGAGACGGGCAAGCCGTTCCCGCAGGATCCGCTGGCGCAGCTCAAAGGCGCCCGCGACGCCGTGTTCCGCTCGTGGAACAACGACCGCGCGATCAAGTACCGCCGCATGTACGAGATCCCGGATCACATCGGCACGGCCGTGAACGTGCAGAAGATGGTGTTCGGGAATACGGGCGACCGGTCGGCGACCGGCGTCGGCTTCACGCGCAACCCGGCGACGGGCGCGAAGGAGTTCTTCGGCGAGTTCCTCGTCAACGCCCAGGGCGAGGACGTGGTGGCGGGCATCCGCACGCCGCGGCCCATCGTCGAGCTGGCCGACGTGATGCCGAAGGCCTACAAGGAGCTGCGCGCGTTCACCTCGCGGCTCGAGAAGCACTACCGGGACATCCAGGACTTCGAGTTCACCATCGAGAACGACAAGCTCTACATGCTCCAGACGCGCAGCGGCAAGCGCACGGGGTATGCGGCCGTCGTGATCGCGACCGACTTCGTGGCCGAGAAGCTCGCGAAGCCGGCCGAGGCGCTGCTGATGGTGGAGCCGTCGGCGCTCTCGCAGCTGCTGGCGCCGATGTTCGACCCGGCGGAGTGGAAGAAGGTGCCGGTGGCGACCAAGGGCCTGCCGGCGTCGCCGGGCGCGGCCTCTGGCCAGGTGGTCTTTACGTCCGAGCAGGCGGTCGCGTGGACCGGGCAGGGCAAGCAGGTGCTGCTGGTCCGGAAGGAGACCGCGCCGGACGACATCCACGGCATGGAAGTGGCGCAGGGCATCCTGACCGCGACCGGCGGCATGACGTCGCACGCCGCCGTGGTGGGCCGCCAGATGGGCCGGCCGTCCATCGTGGGCGCGGGCGCGCTGCAGATCGACGAGAAGGGCAAGACGTGCTCGGTGGCCGGGCAGACCGTGAAGGAGGGGGACTGGGTCTCCTTCGACGGGCTCACCGGTGAAGTGAAGCTCGGGAAGGTCGGGACCGCGGAAAGCGAGATCCTGCAGGTGGTCAACGGCCACATGAAGGCCGCCGACTCGGACATCTACCGCCGCTTCTCGACGCTGCTTGGCTGGGCCGACAAGGTGCGCACCCTGGGCATCCGCGCCAACGCCGATCAGCCCGATCAGTCCGAGCTGGCGTACGCCTTCGGCGCGCGCGGCATCGGGCTGTGCCGCACCGAGCACATGTTCTTCGGCGAGGGCCGCATCGAAAAGGTGCAGCGCATGATCCTCGCCGACAACGAGCAGGACCGCCGGGCGGCGCTGGCCGAACTGCTGCCGCTGCAGCGCGCGGACTTCTACGGCGTGCTCAAGGCCATGCACGGCGAGCCGGTCACGATCCGCACGATCGACCCGCCGCTGCACGAGTTCCTGCCGAAGCGCGAAGACCTGATGGTCGAAATCGCGAAGCTCGAGGCGGCCGGGTCGCACTCGGCCGAGCTGGCCGGGAAGAAGACGCTGCTCACGCGCGTGGAGCAGCTCCACGAGTTCAACCCGATGCTCGGCCACCGCGGCGTGCGCCTCGGCATCACGTACCCCGAGATCACCGAGATGCAGGCGCGGGCCATCTTCGAGGCCGCCTGCCAGCTCGCGAAGGAAGGGTTCAAGGTGGCGCCCGAGGTCATGATCCCGCTGGTCGGCCACGTGAAGGAGCTGCGCGACCAGAAGGTCATCGTCGACCGCGTGGCGGCTGAGGTCATGAAGGAGCAGAAGGTCAGGATCAAGTACCTCGTCGGCACGATGATCGAGGTGCCGCGCGGCGCCGTGACGGCCGATGAGATTGCCGCCGAAGCGCAGTTCTTCTCGTTCGGCACCAACGACCTGACGCAGATGACCTTCGGGTTCTCGCGCGACGACATCTCGAAGTTCCTGGGCGTCTACCAGGAGCGGAAGATTCTCGATCGCGATCCGTTCCAGTCGATCGACACGGTCGGCGTGGGACAACTGGTGGCGATGGCGGTGGAGAAGGGGCGCAAGACGCGGCCGGACATCAAGCTCGGCATCTGCGGCGAGCATGGCGGCGACCCCTCGTCGATTCACTTCTTCCACAAGGTGGGCCTGGCGTACGTCAGCTGCTCGCCGTACCGCGTGCCGGTGGCCCGGCTCGCGGCCGCGCACGCCGCGCTGTCGGTGAAGGTGGGTGATTGACCACCATCCTCGTCTATCGCGACGGCAAGGTCTCAGCGGCCGATACCTTCGATCCCGCGTGGCTCGGGGACGGGGCCGGCGTCTTTGCCTGGCTGGACATCGGGGCGCCGACGCCGGCAGACGGGCAGGTGCTGAGGGACATCTTCGGGTTCCACGAGCTCGCCATCGAGGACGCGATGGCGGATGCCCACCACCCGAAGCTCGAGGTCTACGACGGCTATCTCTACGCCATCCTCCACGGCATCGACTTCACGGCGTCGGCGCACGAGTTCGCGACGCACGACGCCGACTTCTTCGTCGGGCCGACCTACCTGGTGACGGTCACCGACGGCACGTCCCGGACGATTCCCGAGACGCAGGCGGCCTGTCAGCGCAACCCCCGGTTGATGGCCGAGGGGCCGATGGGGTTGATGCACCGGATCGTGGACACCATGGTGGATCACTACCGGCCCGAGATCGACAAGCTCGAGGAACGGATCGACGAGGTCGAGTCGTCCGTGTTCGACGCATCGGAGACGCGCGCGACGAACCAGGAGATCCTGGCGCTGAAACGGGACGTCGCCTCGCTGCGGCGCATGATCCTGCCGCAGCGGGACGTGCTGAGCCGGCTCGGGCGCCGGGAGTTCCCGCAGGTCAGCGAGGAGATGTCCTACCGCTTCCGCGACGTCTACGACCACGTCGTCCGGATCACCGACGATGCGCTGCTGTTCCACGACAGGCTCTCCGCCATCCTGGAAGCCCACCTCTCGAACGTGTCGAACCGCCTGAACGAGGTGATGAAGTTCCTCACCATCTTCTCGGTGATCTTCATGCCGATGACCGTGCTCACGGGCATGTACGGCATGAACGTGCCGCTGGTGCACTTCCCGGGCGGCGAGGGCGCCCAGTTCTGGTGGATCCTGGGCATCATGGCCACGCTGTCGACCTCGCTCATCTGGTTCTTCCGCAGCAGGCGCTGGCTGTAGGCGATGGGGAAGATCCGCCAGCTCCCGCCCGAACTCGCGAACCAGATCGCCGCCGGCGAGGTGGTCGAACGCCCCGCGTCGGTCGTCAAGGAACTGGTCGAGAACGCCGTCGACGCCCGCGCGACGCGCATCGCCATCGCGATCGAGATGGGCGGGAAGCGGCTCATTCGTGTCGAAGACGACGGGGAAGGGATGGATCCCGGCGACGCGCGTCTTGCGCTCGATCGGCACGCCACCAGCAAAATCTCCCGCGCCGAGGACCTCGACGCGATTCACACCATGGGGTTCCGCGGCGAGGCCCTGCCCAGCATCGCGTCCGTCTCGCACCTGGTGCTGCGGACGCGCACCCGCGACAGCGACGCCGGCACCGAACTCCGCGTGAACGGCGGCGTCGTCTCGTCGATGACCGAGGTCGGCATGGCTCCGGGCACGATCCTCGAGATCAGCGACCTGTTCTACAACCTGCCTGCGCGGCGGAAGTTTCTGAAGGCGGACGTCGCCGAGGCCACGCAGGTGTCGCGGATGGTCGCGCAGCTGGCGCTCGTGAATGTCGGCGTCGGTGTCACGCTGACCAGCGGGCCCCGCGTGCTGCTGAAGTGCCCGCCGGCGGCCACGCTCGAGAACCGGTTCTACCAGCTCCACGGCGAGCGCCCCGACCTCATCCCGGTGAGCAAGGAGGCCGGCGGCCTGCGCGTCCGCGGCTACATCGCCAGGCTGGCCGAGCAGGGGCCGACGCGCGGCGCCCAGCAGTTCTTCGTCAACGGGCGCATCGTCAAGGACAAGACGATCGCGCACGCGGTCATCGACGCCTATGCGGCGGCCACGGCGCGGGAGCGGAGCCCCGAAGTGCATCTCTTCATCGAGATGCCGGCCGACACCGTGGACGTCAACGTGCACCCCACCAAGGCCGAGGTGCGCTTCCGGCAGCAGTCCCTGGTGCACGAGGTCGTCCGGCGATCCGTGATGGAGGCGCTCGGAGGCGGAGGCGCCGTGCCGGAGTTGACGCTCGCCAATCCCGCGGAAGGGGAGGGCCGCCCGGTGACGATCGGCCTTCCGAGCCTGCTGGCGAACTGGCAGCCGCAGAGCGCGTGGGCGCCGGGCCCCGCCGTGCCGCCTGGCTCCGGCGATCCGTTCGCGAACCTGCAGGCCGTCAGCGGCACGCTGCCGGCCGTAAGCGTCCCGCCCGGGGCGGGTCCTGGATTACCCGGGCCAGCGCCGGCCGGTTCGCTGGCGCATCTCGCGCTCAAGCCGCTCCTCCCGCTGGGCCAGTTCCGCAGCACGTTCATCATCGCCGTGGACGATGACGGCGTGGCGATCATCGACCAGCACGTGGCGCACGAGCGGGTCTTGTACGAGCGCATCATGGCGCGGCTCACCACCGGGAATCTCGAAAGCCAGGGCCTGCTGACGCCGATGATCATCGAGATGCCGCCCGACGCGCGCGATGCGTTGCTGGCGCACGCGGCGGAACTGCACCAGTGCGGCTTCGAGATCCAGGAGTTCGGCGCGACCGCCATCCGCGTGGACGCCATGCCCGCCATCCTCAGCCGCGAGCAGGGCACCACGGCGATTCGCGTGCTCGCGCAGGATCTCGAAGGGCTGGGAGGATCGGCGCCCGTGAAGGAACACCTGCGCAACATGGCCGCGACGATGGCGTGCCATGCGGCGGTGAAGGCGAACGACCCGCTGACGCCCGAGAAGATGGCGCACATCCTCGACGAACTGCGCCAGACGGCCTATTCCACCGTCTGTCCCCACGGCCGGCCCGTCATGCTGCGCCTCACTCGCCGCGAGATCGAGAAGAACTTCCAGCGGATCTGATGCTCCGGCGCGGGAGCCTTGGGGTCAGACGCACGACCACTTGCGGGCAGTTGCCCGTGCAGGTAGAGTGCACCCGAGCGGCGGCGCCAAGGTACCCGCCTGAGCGTTGGCGGGTACGTTCAGTCGTGCTCTCCAAGCCTTCGGTTGTTGGATGTCAGGTGCCCGAACTTGACCGCCGCCCATCGAAGCGCAGAATGCCTGCGTAAGGGGGGATACATCATGTCCGCATCAAGGTATTCGGCGCGCAACCCGGACGAGTACCTCGAAACCCGCGTCGATTTCAAGACAGAGGCCTACCGACGCAAGGGTGAGCGCTATCGCTGGGGCTACCTGGCAACTGCGTCGGTGGCCGCCGCAGCCGCTGCGTCCGTGCCTGTTCTCATCAATTTGAAGGATGTCCCTTCCATCGTCCCAACGCTGCTCAGCCTGTTGGTCACGGTGTTGGTCACGTTGGAGGGGATCTTCCATCTTCGCGAGCATTGGAAGAACTACGACCTCATGAAATCATCCCTGCGGCAGGAAGCCTGTCTGTTCGAGGCTGGTGCCGGCGCGTACAGGGACAAGACACCGCACGATGCGTTTGTCCTCTTGGTGGAGCGCGTCGAGGACGGCATAGCAAAGGAACGAGCTCAAACCATCGAAATGCGTACGTCTCGGGCACCCGACGAGCACAGCAAGCCCACTGGAGGGCAAACGAAGCCTGCGCCAAACACTCCGGCCGCACTGCCCAGCACCGACACCTGACCATTCGGTCCAGCCGGCCTGCTACAGCTGGCTTCGCCAACCTCCGCAGGCGGCTGATCTCAATCGTTATGCGCCTCATTCGGAAATACGAAGGCAATCAGCGATTGACGCACACAGCATTGGTGTGTAGCATTTCTGTGTATGCCAACCAATCTCGCCATTGACGATCGACTCCTCGACCAGGCCCGCACCGTCGGCGGGTACCGGACCAAGCGCGAAACGGTGAACGAGGCGCTGCGTGAGTTCATCCAACGACGCCAGCGGCTGGAACTGGCCAAACTCGCGGGCAAGGTCGAGTACGATCCAAAGTACGACTACAAGCGGGAACGGCGGGCTCGGTGATCCTCTTTGACACGTCCGTCCTGTCGCGCGTCTTCCGGCGGAAGCACCCCGGCGTGGAGGAGCGTCGGCTGCAGGTCGTGTTCGAAGAACTGATGACGAGCGAGGTTCCCCTCGGCCTGCCCGGCATCGTGCTGCAAGAGGTGCTGAGCGGCATTCGGTCGCACCGACAGTTCAGCGATCTCTCGACGAAATTGCTCGCGGCATTCGCCGTCCTCCCCGAGGGGATCCCGGAACACGTCGAGGCGGCCCGAGTGAAGAACGCCTGCTTGGCCAAAGGGCTCAACGTATCCGGGGTCGACTGCTTGATCGCCGCATGTGCGATCACCGGTGACCACGAACTCTTCGCCGTCGACGGAGACTTCGAGGCGATTGCGAAGCACGCGCCCCTGAAGTTGCGTCGAGGGCATCCCGTCGCCTAACCTCGACCTGGACACGGCGGCGGCCGTCAGACGTTGCACGCCGCGGGTCAGGCCGGAACGGTGGCGGCCTCGCGACGTTGGTCCGGCGATGAGGCGGCACAAAGAAATGGCCGCGATACTCACACAGCAGCGGCGGGGTAAGCTGTAGCCGCGGGAGACATGTCCCGCAGGAGTTGAGATGAAGAGCTCCCTGGTCGTCACGGATCACCCTATCGAGCGGGTGCTGCGGGTTGTGCTGGGTCTCGTGGGCATCGGCCTTGTCTTCGAGGCGTGCGTCTGAGCGGGTGAGACGGGTCGGGGCTGGGCCAGCAAAGGAACCACGACCGTGCCCGCGAAGAGACCAGGCAGCGTTCATCCGCTGACCGGCCCGGCCTTGATCAAGGAGGCCTGCCGGCGGATCCGCCTGGCGCGCGGCTATTGGGATGCGCACAACAACCGCGCCTGCCGGGGCGAGCGCGAAAAGGCCCTGATGCTCTACGATGGGCTGAGCGCGGCCCAGCGCGAGCAAGTGCCGCAGGAGCTACGCGTGTGGCTGCGCTACCGGAGCGAGAAGTACTTTGGCGCTGACCGGACGCCGCCGCGAAGGCGCGAGCCGTGATCCGTCGTGCGGTCAAAGCGCAGCTGCACCCGCGAAACCGGTTTCGGGCCGGATACGATTTCCCGCAACTGATCGCGTGCAGCCCGGGACTAGCCGCGTTTGTCGCGCCACACGCCTACGGGGAGCCGTCTGTCGACTACGCGAACCCGGCGGCCGTGAAGGCGCTCAACCAGGCGCTGCTCAAAAGCGCCTATGGGCTGCACACCTGGGACGTGCCGCCCGGCTATCTGTGTCCGCCGATCCCCGGGCGCAGCGACTATCTCCATCACATGGCGGACCTGCTCGCCGCCGTCGACGACGGGGCGGGGTCTGCGCGCGGGTCCGTCGCAGTGCTCGACATCGGGACGGGAGCCAGCTGCATCTACCCGCTGATCGGCGCGAGCGAGTACGGGTGGCGCTTTGTCGGATCCGAGATCGACGCCGTCGCGCTGCGGTGGGCCAGGAGGCTGGTGGCGGACAATCCTGCGGTGGCCGACCTGATCGAGTGCCGGCCTCAGACGTCGCCGCTCGAGTGTTTCAGAGGCGTGATCGGCGCGGGAGAGACGTTCGATCTGTCGATGTGCAATCCGCCGTTCCATGCGTCCGCCGAGGCGGCCGCAGAGGGAAACCGCCGCAAGCGACGCCACCTCAGCGGGAAGAAACGCGCTGCGACCGGCTTGAATTTCGGCGGCACGGACGGCGAGTTGTGGTGCGACGGCGGCGAACTGGCGTTCGTGCGGCGCATGATCGCGCAAAGCGCCGAGCGGCCCGATCTGTGTCGATGGTTCACCACGCTCGTCTCGAAAAGCGCGCACCTGCCGCGTCTCCATCAAGCGCTCAGGGAGGTGGGGGCCGTTGAGGTGAGGACGATCGAGATGGCGCACGGTCAGAAAAAGAGCCGCATCCTGGCCTGGACGTTCACGCGCCTGTGACGTGCCGCGCTACTCCGGCCCCGGCGTCTTTGCCTTGCGCTTGATCGCGTCCCACCCGTCGAGGCGCCGCTTGATCTCGCGCTCGAAACCGCGCTCGGTCGGGCGGTAGTACTTCCGTCCCTGGAGGTTGGCCGGCAGGCAGTCCATCCCGGTGACCGCGTCCGGGTCGTCGTGGGCGTACTGGTAGTCCTTGCCGTAGTCGAGCTGCTTCATCAGCCGCGTCGGCGCGTTGCGCAGGTGCAGCGGCACGCTCTCGGCCCGGTCCGCGTGCGCGTCGGCGGCCGCCTGCAGGTACGCCTTGTAGACGGCGTTGCTCTTCGGCGCGGTCGCCAGGTAGGTCACCGTCTGCGTCAGCGCGGTGTTGCTTTCGGGCATGCCCAGAAAATGGCAGGCCTCCTTCGCGGCGACGGCCACCATCAAGGCCTGCGGATCGGCGTTCCCGACATCTTCCGAGGCGAAGCGAATCAACCGCCGCGCGATATAGAGCGGGTCCTCGCCGGCCTCGATCATCCGCGCGAGCCAGTACACCGCGGCGTCGGGATCGCTGTTGCGCATCGACTTGTGCAGCGCCGAGATGATGTTGTAGTGCTCCTCGCCGCCCTTGTCGTAAAGGAGCGCCCGGCGCTCGATCGACTGGCGCAGGAACGCCTCGTCCACCAGCCGCCGCCCGGACACCTCCGGCGCCGAGGCGGCCGAGAACTCCAGCAGGTTCAGCGCCACGCGCGCGTCGCCGTTGGCGTACCGCGCCATCGCCGCGAGCGCCTCGCCGCTCACGTCCACCGGCTCCGCGCCGAGCCCGCGTTCGGTGTCAGCCAGCGCCCGCTGCAGGATGACCAGGATGTCGGCCTCCTCGAGCGACTGCAGCACGAACACCTGCGACCGCGACAGCAGCGGCGCGTTCACCTCGAACGACGGGTTCTCCGTCGTCGCGCCGATGAGCACGATGTCGCCGGCTTCGACGCGCGGGAGGAACGCATCCTGCTGCGACTTGTTGAAGCGGTGAATCTCGTCGATGAACAGAATCGTGCGGCGGCCTCTGGCCCGCCGCGCGCGCTCGGCCTCGGCCATCACCTCGCGGATTTCCTTGATGCCGGCGAGCACGGCCGAGAAGGCGATGAAGTGCGCGTGCGTGGTGTCGGCGACCAGGCGCGCCAGGCTGGTCTTGCCGGTACCGGGCGGTCCCCAGAGGATGACCGACTGCAGCAGGTCGCGCTCGATAGCCTCGCGCAGCGGCTTGCCAGGCGCGAGCAGGTTCTGCTGGCCGACGTATTCGTCGAACGTGCGGGGCCGCATGCGCTCGGCCAGCGGCGTGCGGCCGCCCGCCTCACCGGGCCGGGGCTCGTCGTCTTCGAACAGGTTCTGGTCGGTCATGTCCGTGCGACACCCCGCCGCTGGCGCCGGGCCTCGAACAACACGATGGCAGCGGCCACCGCCGCGTTGAGCGACTCGACGGGTCCGCGCATGGGGATCCGGATGCGGAGGTCCGCGCCCGCGATGGCCTCGTCCGGCAATCCCGCCCCCTCACCGCCGACCAGCAGCAGCAGCGGGCCGCGCAGGTCGGTCTCGTAGAGGTCCGAACCCTCACCGGGGGTCGTTGCGGCGATGGGGACGCCGCGGCGGCGGGCTTCCTCGGCGGCCGTCGTGACATCCAGGCCCAGGAGCAGCGGCAGTCGAAGGGCGCTGCCCATGGATCCGCGCAGGGCCTTCCAGCCGAGCGGGTCAGCCGAGCCGTCGGTCACGATCGCACCGGTCGCTCCAGCGGCCTCGGCGGCGCGCAGGATGGCGCCGACGTTGCCGGGATCCTGCACGCCGGCGACGCACGCCACCAGGGCCGGCGGTGGCGTCCAGGCGGCCTCCGATGCGCGGGGGACGACCCGGCCCACGGCCACGGCGCCCGAGGGCGTCCGGACGGGGCTGGCGGCATCCATGGCGGCGTCGGACGCCCGGTAGACGGCCGCCCCGGCGCGTTCGAGCCGCCGGCACAGGGAGGCGCCCTCGTCTGTTTCGAGCACCCTGGCGGCCAGCAGGACCGTGGTCACGCCGATGCCGGCCGCGAGCGCCTCGCCGATCAGGTGCACACCATCCAGCAGGACCTGGTCGCCTCCGGCGGGCCGGTGGCGCGCGAGGTCCCGGCACGCCTGCACGATCGGGTTCTGGCGGCTGGTGATGGCGTTCATGTGGCTTGGGCGCTGTCCATGAAACAAGTTAGCAGGGTGTGGCTGCAGGGCCGCCATAAGGGCCCGTAAGAAAACAAAACTTGCTGCCATTGTTTTCTAACGGGCCCTAATCCCCGGGGCGGCGGGCCCGCCGCCTGTCCGATCGAGCATAGCAGATATGCTAAACTGCGAGATTAGCCCTTCTGCCAAGACGCCGTACAGTGTGAGCGCCGAACTGGCGCAGACAGAGACAAGCTATGAAGGCGCGTATCCTGAAGCGATTGGAAGCCGAGGTGGCCGACCTCGACCGCGAGCTGCGGACGGAACTGCCCAAAGAGATTCAGCGCGCCCGGGAACTGGGCGACCTGAGCGAGAACGCCGAGTATCAGGCCGCCAAAGAGCGCCAGTCGTTCGTCCAGGCGCGCATGGGCATGCTGCGCAAGCGGATGGCCGAGATCTCCCTGATGAACCTCGACAAACTGCCGACCGACCGCGCGGCGTTCGGCTCGACCGTGGTGCTGGTCGAAGACAATGGCAGCGGCAAGATGACCTACCAGCTCGTGATGCCGGAAGACGCCGATGCGACCAAGGGGCTGATCTCGACCAGTTCCCCGATCGGCAAGGCGATTGTCGGGAAGCAGCCCGGCGATGACATCACCGTACCCACGCCGACGGGTGTCCGCCGGTTCGAGCTGATCAAGCTCACCACGCTTCACGACGAGTCCTGATGGCCGGGCGTGAGCCCTACTCGCCGCGGCACCGCACGGCCCTGGTCTTGACGGGCACCGGGACGGCCGGGGCCTATCACGCGGGGGTGCTCCGCGCCATGGCCGAGGCCGGCGTCCGGATCGACATCGTGGCCGGCCACGGCATGGGCGCGATCGGCGCGTTTTTCACGGCCATCGAAGGCGGGGCGCGGCTCTGGAACCCGGACGGGCTGTGGCGTCAGCGCGCCATCTCCAGGTTCTATCCGTGGCGGCCCGTGCTGCGCACGCTGGGATGGACGTTCGGGGCCGCGCTGGCGCTCGTGCTGGTGCCGATGGCCCTGCTGGCCTCAGGCCTGGTCATCTACCCGGCCGGGTTGCTGCTGCGCATGGCCCAGTCTCCGGAAGGCAGCACCCTGGCCGAGGGGTATGCGGCGCTGGTCCGCGACGCGTTCCAGCCGGACCGGCTGCCGTCGTGGCTCGCCGAAGGGGCGTTCCTCCTCGCGCTGGGTGCGCTCTTCCTGGTGGCCGTCGCGGCCGCGCGTGCCCGTTTGCCGCGCCGGCATCGGGAGCGCGGCCGTTTCTGGTGGCGCGTGTTCGGCGCGCCGATCAGCCACCGTTCGGCCGTCCGCTACTGGCAGACAGGCCTGTGGCGGCTGATGACGGGCGGCACCAGGGTCCCCCAGCCGGATCCGATCGAACTCTCGCGGCGCTACGCGGAAGTGCTGGGCGACAACCTGGGGCAGCCGGGGTTCCGCGAACTGATCGTCGTCTCGCATGATCTCGACACGCGCCGCGATCTCGTGCTGGCGGCGCTGATGGAGCCGTGGCGCAAGCCGTTCTTCGGCCGCCGGACGGGGGCCGTCCCGTCGCCCGAACGCGCCTGCGAGACGCTGGATCTCGTCGGGGCCGACCGGGATCACGTCGTCGACATCCTGTCGGCGTCCCAGTGCCTGCCGGTCGTGACGGACCCGTGGCCGGTGACCTTCGCGACCGAGAGCTACTGGCGTGGCGAGACCCACCGGCTGTGCGACCGCCCCGAGTGCGTCGGCCGCCTGCTCGAAGAGGTGATCGCCGCGGGGGCCGAGCAGGTGATTATCGTGTCCGCTACGGCCGACACCGATCTGCCGCATACCCTCACCGAACCGCGCATCGACGGCCGCGGTCGGATCGGCGCCTGGCTCGTCTCGCAGGAGACGACGTCGGTGCGCGACGCGGTCAGGGCGCGCAGAGACAGCCTGCGCTTCGTCCACGTCGTGAGCCCGGAGCACAATCCGATCGGCCCGTTCGACCTCGTCGGCGCGTACGACGAGCGATCCGATCGCGTGCAGATGCTGGGCGAACTGCTCGACCGTGGCTACGCCGACGCGTATCACCAGTTCATCGAGCCGGTGGTGGGCGCCGCCGATCCTACGTCTTAGGGGTGTCTTTTCTTCTGTCAGCCGGCGGATGGTCCCGCAGGAACTGCATGGCCATGTTCCGGATCGTCAGATTGATCGCATCGTCCGAGAACAACCCGAACTTGCTGCGGAAGGCCTGAAGCGGCACCACGGCCTTGGCCATCGCCCGGTGGCCGCCCGCGCTGCCGATATCCGAGAACAGTTTGCGCACCAGTTCGCCGGCGTTGCGCGTGTAGCCCAGGTTGCGCACCGACACCACGAGCGTCTCGCCGACGATGCCGGAGATGAGCGTCCACTTCACGTCCTCGACCTGCAGGTAGAAGTCGGCGACGTAGGGGATGAAGTCCTCGCGGGGCAGGTGGCCGATGAACGCGCAGAAGACCTGCCCGTCCACGGCGCCGGTCCGCTGCGCCCGCGTGACGTACTCGAGGCGATCGAAGCTCAGCTCCGCGCCTTCCATCTTGCGGATCATCGCGGCGTCGGCCAGCGGGTAGAGATAGGAGAACGCCTCGATGTCGACGCGGTTCGCGTGCCGGTTGAAGAACAGCGTGTCCGACTTGATCGCGTAGAGCATCGCCGTCGCGGTGCGCTCGGAGATGTTCACGTCGACGGCCCGCAGGTGCTCGGTCAGGATCGTGCAGGTGGAGCCGTACTCCGGGCGGATGTCGCGGAACACGGCGCTGTAACCGGGCTGTGGCGGATGGTGGTCGATGACCATGTCGACCGTGTCGATGAGCCCGCCGAAGTAGCTCGGCTGGACGTCCACCATCGCGATCCGGTCGAAGCCCGCCAGATCCGCCGGCGTGACCGGCTCGACGTGGATGTCGAGCAGATTCAGCATTCGGAGGTTCTCGGGTCGGGTCACGCCCTGCAGCGCGCCGATAATGGCCGTGGCCTTGGTGCGGCGCAGGATGTTGCGCAGTGCCAGTCCGGAGGCCATGGCGTCGGGGTCGGGGTCGTTGTGGAGGAGGATCAGCACGCGGTCGG
>Ga0315287_10003266_pt1 | contig 15623 bp, 6 predicted proteins | sample YL17G11_0_MG_FD_205037 | JGI IMG/M metagenome (GOLD analysis project Ga0315287, IMG submission 205037) | Sediment microbial communities from Yellowstone Lake, YNP, Wyoming, USA - YL17G11_0 | ecosystem: Environmental > Aquatic > Freshwater > Lake > Sediment | place: USA: Wyoming | collected... | reverse complement strand
GAGAGAGAGAGAGAGAGAGAGAGAGAGAGGGAGAGGGAGAGAGGGAGAGGGAGGGAGAGAGAGAGGGAGAGGGAGAGAGGGAGAGAGAGAGAGAGGGAGAGAAAGCGGAGTGAGTTTTTTTTTCCCTTCGCGTTTTCGACGGCGTTTTTTCCCCTCGCTCTCTCTCCGTCACTAGAACTTAAAAAAAAACAAAAAAATGAAACCGGCTCTCTCACCCCGAGAAGCGTCCTGTCATAGCGCGCAGGGTACCACATGAGCTCGAACTGCGGCTGGAATCCCGCGCGGGCCTCGACCTGAGAGAGGGAAGAGAGAGAGAGGGTGAGCTTGAGGGAGAGAAAGAGAGTTTTTCTCTCTCTGTGTCGAAAAAACAATGAAAAAACGAAAGAAAAAACTCACCCAGTCCCGCAGGGCCTTCTCCTGCTCCCTCGGCGAATCAAAGAGGAGCCCCTCGGGGAACAGCGAGGCCTGGTCCGTCTTGTTGAGCCAGGGGACCACGAGCGTGACGCGAGGGGGGCGCGAGGGGGAGAAAGGAGGAGAGGAAGAGCAAGGAGGAGGACGAGAGGGTCCCTGCCCCTCTGCTCCTCCTCGCTCCCCTGCTTCGCCTCCTTCGCCTTCGCGCTTGCAGCCGAGCGCCTCGGCCAGGAACGCGGCCCGCAGCGTCGGGTTCACGGCTGTCCCGGTCATCCAGGGCGGAGCGGCCGTGGAGACGACGGCGAGTCTGCGCCCGGGGGCGAGGAGGTCGTCGCGTGGGGGCGCCGTGAGAGGAGCCTGGGGGGGTTGAAAAGATTTCGATGACGGAGGTCGAGGGTGAGTTGCAGCAGCGCCTATGGCCGGTTTTCGACGCCGACGACAAGGAATCTTCCCTCTGTCGTAATGCTTCCCCTTTGCGCCTCTGCGTCCTCTTACCTGGCAGGACACGTCGCGGGGTGATGCTGAGTCGCCCTCGGGAGCAGCAAAGGTGGCAGGGGAGGCCTCGACGGCGGCAGGGGCGGACATCTCCCGATCGTTTTCGCTCTCGCTTCGAAAAGAAATTCTCCTTCTCGTGAGAGGGCGGAGCTCCAGCCTCTGCTCTCTCGCTCTCTATCGTGCGTAGAGAGAAAGGAGATGTGTCAATACGGCTCTGTCGACTTCAGCTCGCGAGGAAGGAGAAGGGGGAAGAAAGGGCGCGAGAGAACAACAACAACGAAGAAGAAGCACGAGCGGTCTCTCGATTTGGCTTGGACAGGCAGCGGATTGGAAAAAACGAAATCAAAGAAGTGGACTCCAGGAGAGAAACCCGCGCCCTCTCCTCTCACTGCTCAATCTTCTTAGCGTTCTCTCTCTCTCTTTCTTTACTAAGAGCGCCGATGGGGCTCTCCTGACCTCGGTGCGCTAGCGGATCCATATTTCATTAGCACGGCTCGATAGTTTTCTGATCTTCTCTCTTGACTTTCGAGAATGGAAGAGACAAACCTCGAGGCAGCGACGGCGAAGAAGAAGGGAGGCAATGTTGTCGCCCCTCGCCCATCGTCTGCGTCGCTGCCCTTTGGCGGCGCAGCCGTCGTCGTCGGTGGGGGCGTCGCCGGGACCGCCGCCGCGGCGGAGCTCTGCTCGCGCAGGCCCGACGCCCGCGTCACCCTCGTGGCCAGGGACAATAAAATCAAGGTACCGATTGTTTTCATTGAGAGAAAGTGGGAAACGAGAGAGCGGGAGGCAAGAGGAAGAGAGAAAGTGGGAGAGCTCAACACCTCGACGAAACCAAGCGGGAAAAAACGAAAAAACGAAAAAAAACAGGTCGCCACAAACGTCGTGCGCCACACGAAATACATCGAGACCTTCGACAGTGAGTGCCTTTGATTTTCTTTGCCTCGGGATGAAAGAGAGAAAGAGAGAAAGGGAGAGAAGGAGAGAGAGGCGCCTCGGAGCGAAACCAAAATTAACCTCTCCCTCTGAAAAAAACTAAAAAACGGGATTTTTATCTCAGTCTCCCCCGTGGAGGCCGCGGCCTTCGCCCCTCCCAACCTCTCCATCGTCCGCGGCGAGGCCGTGCGCGTCGACCTCGAGGCCAAGGAGCTCGAGGTGAGGCTGCTGAGCCCGACGACAGAAGAAGGAGGAGGAAAAAAAGAAAGGGCGAGGCTGCGGTTCGACGTCCTCGTCGCGGCGACCGGCGCTGTCCCGAAGCGCCTGCTCCCTCCTCGGCCTCGCGGCGCAGAAGAGGAGCCTCCGGAGGACTCCCGCATCGTCTACCTTCGGGACGCCGACAGCGTCGCCGCCGCGGCGGCCTCGCTGCGGAACGCGCGCAGGGTCGTCGTGGCCGGGAACGGGGGGATCGCGCTCGGGCTCGCGCACGCTCTGTCTCTCGCCGACAGCGCAGGTCCGGAGGAGCCCGAGAGCGCGGGCCCCTCCCTGGGGGCCGCCGCCGAGGCGACGCCATCCCACTCGAAAGCTGCCCCTCGCCGTCGACGGCGACGAAAGGTAGTATGGGCTGCGAAGCACGGGCACGTCGGCGACGCGTTCTTTGACGTCGACGCCGCCGCGTTCCTGGCGAAAGTCATCGGGAAAAAAGGAGGAGAAGGAGAAGGGAGGAAAGGGAAAGGAACGCTGCCGCCGGCGCCGGGGCCGCCGGCCTCGAAAGCAGATGCGCCCGCTCCCCCCTCCCCTTCCTCTCCTTCTTCCACCACTGCCGCCTTTGGCGCTGCCGTGGGTCCAGGGTGGGTCGAGACCCTCACGGGAGCCATAGGGAGAAGCTTTGGAAGGGAAGAGGGGAGGGATGCCGGCGAAGGAGGAGAAGCAGCGCATGAAGGAGGAGGAGGAGGAGGAGGAGGAGGAGGAGGAGAGGACGAGCAAGGCGGGCTCGACCTCCACCTCAACGCCACCGTCACTTCTGTCGAGGACAACAGCGGCAGCACCGGCAACGGGCCTCGTCCTCCCTTCCCCCTGCTCGTCGCCCTCTCTGACGGCTCCGGGCCCTTCGAGTGCGACGCCGTCGTCGCCGCCGTCGGCGTCAGGCCCGACACGTCGTGGCTGCCCCCCTCGCTCGAGCGGTCCCCCTCGGACGGCGGCGTGCTCGTCGACGCCCGCATGCGCTCGAGCGCCGGACCCTCTCTACTGGCCTGCGGCGACGCGTGCACCGTGCGGGAGGGGGCTCGGGGCACGCGCTGGTTTCAGATGCGGCTGTGGTCGCAGGCGAGGGCGACGGGAGCCGCCGCGGGGAGGTCCGCGGCCGGGTTCGACGAGGACGGGACGTTTGAGAAGGCAGACGACGACGACGGAGGAGGAGAGCCTCCGCACTCGCTCGAGCTGTTCGCGCACGCCACGGCCGTCGCAGGACTCAGGGTTATCCTCCTGGGGCTCTACAACGGGCAAGGGCTCGAGGACGAGCCCGAGGAGGACATTGTCACCTTCTGCCGCGAGGAGGAGGGGGGAAGCGGAGGCGGCGGCGGCGGCGCGAGCGGGGGCGCGCCGGCCCCCTCCTTCGCCCGCGCGCTGCTCCTCCGCGGGCGGCTCGCCGGCGCGGTCCTCATCGGCGAGACGGGGCTCGAGGGCGTCTTCGAGGACCTGATCCTCGACGGGATCGACGTCTCTTTTCTGGGGCCCAGGCTGCTCGACCCCGACCTCGACCTCGAGGCGATCTTCGACTGATTTGTTTCTTTTGCGTTTTTGAGTTTTTGTCAAATATTTTTCCTAGGTTTTTACATTGTCAAGTTGAAAGGAAATGAATGAGCTTCCATCTTTTCCTTTCAGACCGCGTTCTCGACCTCAACGCCTCCTCCTCCTCCGCCTCCTTCTCTCAGTCCTCCTCGGCCAGAGCTGGTGTTTCCGAAGTCCTCCAGAGAGGAGGCGCTCACTCTGGCCGCGCTCAGCCCTCCTCCCTCGCCCCTCGAGGACGAGGCGGGGCCGAAGGACGCGACGCCCTCTCCCTCCCTCCCGCCGCCCTCGTCGCCGTCGTCAAAGAGCCGCGCGGCCGACCTCCTCCACCCGACCCCGGCGGCCGTCGCCGCCACGGCCGCGGCCCAGGCCGCCGGGGAGAAGAAGGCGGCGTCCGCCCCTTCCTCCTCCTCGTAGGAGAAGCGCAGGTCCGAAGGGAGGGGAGACGGGGACGACGACAAAGCGCCGCCGCCGGGGGCGCCGCCCAGGAGCGCCGAGGGGTGCCACGTAGCGAGAGCCCCGCGCACCGCCGCGGCGGCCTCGGCCTCGCCGATGGCTTCCAGCGAGTCTTCGAAGTAGTTGCGAGAAGGGCTGCTCGCGGAAGACAGCGGGAGGGACTTTCCTCCGCTCCCGGCGCCCCTCACGGCGTCGACGGCGCCGCCGAAGAAGGCGCAGCAGGCGACGACGCCGGCGACGGGGTCGCCGAGGCGCGGGTGCGCCGCTCGCCGCGCGAAGGCATCGGCGCGGTGCAGCAAGGCATAGGCGAGGTCGGTGCCGTCTCGGGGCTCGGTCGGGGGGTAGACTGGAGGGAGGAGCCTGGCGAGCGGGTCCGAGTCGAAGCGAGAAATTGGATCGCCGCCGCAGCCGCCGTCTGCTCTTCCGCCGCCGCCGCCGCCTCCCCCTCTCCTGCAGGGCAGGCCGTGGAGCAGGGCCGAGCTGATGATCTCGAGGGAGATCCTCATCAGGTCCTCGTAGAGTCCCGCCTCGGCAGCCGCGGCGTCCGCGGCGGCGCGCAGCCGGGACGCAGCAGCGGAGCCGTTGGTGTTGCCGCTCCCGTTGCTCCTGTTGCTCCCGCTGCTGACGGCGGCGGAAGTGGCGGCAGAAGCGGCGGCGGCCGAAGCCGAGGCAGAGAGCGACGTCGCCGCGGCCGACAGCCTGCCGTACCGCGCGTCGAGCCTCTCGAACAGCCTGACGAGCCTGCCCGCGGCGTGCGCCGGGAGCGGTGAGGCAGCCGGCGTCAGGTTGGCCAGGGCCGCGAGCGCCGTCGTCAGGAGGTAGACATCGGGACCCGAAGGAGAGCCCGAAGTCGACGTAGAGGCGTTGCCTTCGAGCGGAGGAGCGCTGGAGTTCCCTCCGCCGCCGCTTCCGCCGTTCCCGCCGCTCCCGCCGCCGGCGCTCAGCGCCGCATGCGCGGCCCGCAGCAGCACGCAGGCCGCCAAGCCCGCCACGCTCGTGCCGTTTTTGGGAAGGAGCGCGTCGGAGTAGAGGGCGACGCCGGCCCTCGGAGCGCGCCCGCGCGCGGCGGTGCTCCAGCGCGGTTCCTGCGACAGGAGCAGCAGATCGACCAGGAGCATGTAAAGCTGTTGCTGTCGTTGCAGTGCATCCTTCTCCGCAGAGTCTGGCGCAGCGGCGGAGGTCGTCGCCTTCTTTTTGTCGTCCTTGGCGGGCGTCGTCGCAGAGTACAAAGCGCGGAGCAGCGGCAGCGCGAGCGCTGCGGCCCGCGCCGCCGACGCCTCCGTGGGGCCACCATCGCGCCCCGCCCCAGCCGAAGAAGAAGAAGACGAGGAGGAGGAAGGGACGTCGCTGTCCCCCTCCTCCGGGAGCGCTGCCTCTCGAAAGGCCGGGCTGCAGCGCAGGAGGCTGTAGAGGAGCAAGGGGCCGCAGACGGCAGAGGCGGCGCTCGCGGTCGTCACCGCCAACAGGTTCGAGGAGACTTTCTGTCTCACGCGTGACCGGAGAGAGGAGGCAGGGGGAGAGATCCCGCCCGTGCCGCCCTCGGAAAGCGCGGCGACGAGCGAGCGCATGGGCACGCACGCCGGAAGAGCGGAGGTGGAAGCGGAAGAGGTCCCCGCCTCTGCTGCCACCGCCGCTGCTGCTGTGTTCTCGCGGCCGCTGCTGCTGCCGCTCCTCCCGCCTCCTCTCTCACCCCCTTCTTCCTCCTCAAAGGCGGGGATCAGCGACTCCAGAGCGCTCTGAAACGGAGAGACCTCCTGAGAAGAGGAAGAAGAGGAAGAAGAAGGGTCCGTCGCTCCTTCGGCTCCTCCAAGGTCGCTCTGCCTCCGGGCAGCAGCAGCAGCAGCAGCAGAATGGGCAGAATGATGCCTCAGCAGCCCTGGGGGTGGCCTTGAGTGCACGAGCACCAGCAGCGTCGTCGCCGCCGCCGCCGCGAGCGGGGCGCGGCGCGCCGCCTGCCTCGCCGCCGGGGAGGAGAGGTCGCTCCAGGAGCTCGCCGGCGACGGCGACGACGAAGGCGAGCCATCTCGCACCGCCGCTCCCCCTCCGGTCATCCCGCGGGAGGCCGCGGAGAGGATCTCGGCCGCCCTGCGGGGGAGCCACGAGGCCGCGGCGGCCGCGGCGCGCCTGAGCAGGCGAATGGAGGCCGCGGCGACGGCGGATGCCGCGGGGGCGGGGGCGGCGGCGTCCTCGCCGTCGAGGAGGGCAGAGGCGGCGACGGCGGCGACGGGGCTCCCCGCGGGCGGCGGCGCGTCGTCGGCGGCGTGCGACAGCAGCGCCGCCGTCGCTGAGACGATCAGGGGCCGCGGTGCCCTCAGCAGGCAGTCGAGGAGCGGCGACGAAGAGGAGGAAGAGGAAAAGGAAGAGCCCGCGCCTTCTTCTCGCTGCTGGTAGAGCGTTGACGACGCGAGCGCGAGCAGCAGCTGGCACACCTCAAGCTGCAGCGCGTACTGCTGCGGAGAGGATTGCGGTTCTCCTCCGCGCTTTCTCGTCGGGGATCGACGCAGCGCGGAGAGCGCGGCCCTGGCGAGCTCATCGGGGGCCGGGAGGGAAGTCAGGGGCGTCGAGGGCTGAGAGAGGTGCTGCTGCTGCTGGTGCTCGCTGCCGACACCGACGCCGCCAACGCCGCTCCGAGAAGCATGGAGAGAACTCCGAGAGAGAAGGAGGACGTCTCCGCCGTCGCTCAAGTGGGCGTCCAGCGCCGCCGCGCCTCCCCCGGCCCCCGCGGCGGGGTCCCCGCACCCGCAGAGCTCGCCCGCCGCCGCCGGGCTGAGCCTCTCGGCGGCGAGCTTGATCAAAACGCGGGCGACGACGGCAGCATCGGCGGCGGCGCGCGCAGCGGCCTCGGCGGCCGGGAGCGGCGCCGCCGAGGACGAGGCCGCCGCCGCCCTGAGGGCCGCGGCGCAGGCCCTCAGGAGCGAGGGCAGGTTTCCCGTCGCCGGGGAGTTGGCCGCGATCCCCTCGAGGAAGGGCGCCGCGGCGGCCTCCAGCGACGCGCCCGCGACCGACGAGAGCGCGAGCGCGGGGCGCAGGAGGCACCGCCAGGGCGCGTCCGTCGCGCGTCCTCCTGCGCCGCCGCCTCCTTTCCCGCCGCCTCGCCTCCTCCAGACGGACTCGTCGCCCGCGAGGTCCGATAGGAGCTCTGCGTGGGAGGAAAGGCACGAGGCCGACGCGCCCATCGTTCGGTTTTGGGTTTTGGGTTCGTTCCCTGCTTCTCTCTCGAGGTCGAGAGAGGCGTAGAGGATGCGATCGCTTGAGCTTGTGATGCTTCGGGAAAAAACAAATGCCTCTCGTCCGCCTTCTCTCCTTCTCTTTCTCTCTTTGATCTTCCTTTTCCCACGATTCCAAGAGCACAAGACGAAAGTCCTGTATCCCAGCCAACGCCAGAGCCCAAGAAAACGGGGGGAGAGAAAGAGGGCGCGGAAGAGAGAGCAGCAAATGAAAAACGGAAAAAGTGAAAAAAGTGAAAGAATTCACAAATCTCGAAAACGTCCCCTTCTTGACGAAAACGTCCGATTGAGAGCCGTCGCGCCTTGGCCCTCTCTCGCTCTCTCGCCTCTCAAATATGGCGTCCGCCCACCGGCCGACGAAGCTCAGTCCAGAAGTGAATCGGTGAGCAGCATGGGGAGACACAGTGGAGAAAGGGCGAGAGAGCGAAATCGTTTTTTTTTTCACCTGCCGCCGTCGATCTCACTGCTCTCCCCCTTGACCTCCGCCTCCTCTTCTTCGACCCCCCTTCCCCAAACAAAATTACAAACCAGAATCCTCTTCGTCCGCAACCTCCCCTTCACGATCACCCCGGAGGAGCTCTACGACATCTTCGGCAAGTACGGCGCCGTTCGCCAGGTCCGACTGGGGGAGGAGAAGACGACCAAGGGCACAGCCTTCGTCGTCTTCGAGGACATCTTCGACGCCAAAAACGCCGCAGACAACCTCTCGGGCTTCAACGTCGGCGGCCGGTACCTGATCGTCCCCTACTTCAACCCGTCGAAGCACGCGAGGCGGGCGTCGCTCAAGGCGCAGGAGGAGGAGCTGCGGGCGCTGCAGCGGGAGCACGGGGTGGACGGGGAGCAGCGCGGCGTCGGGAAGGGCGGCGGCGGCGGCGGGGGCGGGGGCGGCGGCGGGGGCGGGGGCGGGGGCGGGGGCGGGGGCGGGGGCGAAGGGGGCGCGGGAGGAGCGAAGAAGGGGGGCGAGGACGGAAGAGGAGGAGAATAGGAGAGCCGAGGGAAAGCCGCCAGCGTCGCCCCCCCCTCGCTCCGAGTGCTCGCTCTCCAAAGCGGCGAACCATGGCATGTAAATCACGGGGTGCGCTTTCTCCTTCGGCGAGGTCGAGGTTTTGAGAAATACGGAGAAAACCAAAAACGACGAAACTTTTCGTCTTCAAATTGAGCTGAGGGCAGCATTCTAAACAGGACGGCGCGAGGCCTCTCTTCATCTCTCTTTTGCGGAGGAGGAGGAGGTGCAGGAGGAGGAGATAAGGGGTCGGCGCGGCGAGCGAGAGGGAAAGGGAGGGAGCGTGGTCGTCGCCGCCGCCGCTTCTGCGCCTGCTCTCTCACTCTTCCCTCTTTTTTTCCAGGGGAAAAAGGTTCTTTTTCCATACCTCTTGTTTTTATCTTTTTTTACTCCGATAGAAGATGGCTTCGTGCGAAGGTGAGAGAACGTCTTCTAGAGGGATCGCTGACGGTGGTTTGCACCCAAGAAACGGAGAGGGAGCGCGAGGCACGAGCGATCGATCAGTGCCGAAGTGCTCGACCGGGACGCCCACGTCAGCTGACGTGGGCGGTGGAAGAAGGAAAACTCCTATCTGCCTTTTCCTTCCCCGCACGGCGTCCGCCGATTCCGGCGCTTCAACGCTCTCGTTAACGCCCCGGTGCGCTCTCGCGTACCGTTCCCTCCATTTCGCACCAAATTGGAGCACTGGAACCGCGCGGAAGGCCGCGGGAAGGAACGGGCTCGGGACTGGGGCGCCGAAAGCGTCTTGCGTGATCAGCATCACGCAAGCCAACAGTCGCGCCCACGCCCCGCCCCGCCTCCTTCCGGCAGCGACTTGTCCCTTCTGATTTCGATCTCTGCCCAATGGATACGGTCGATACTCTCGACCCCGCGCAAGTGGGAAGAGAAGGCGACACGGGAGCGAGGGGAGAGAGGCAACGCCCTCCCTCTCGTCCTGGCATCGAATGCCGCGCCCTTTTTTCTCGCCCGCTTTCGCTCTCCTTGATTCAGCAGCGAAGAAAAATCTCTCACCCTCGACCCCGTCCCCTCGCTTTCGCAACAACAAATCAAAACAAATAAAGAACAAGACGCCTCGCGCCTCCACGCGCGCCTGCCGCGCCCGCCGCTCGCCGCCGTCGAGGCCGCCGTGCTCGCCGCTGCCGCCGCGGCGAACGCCGCCTCGAGGACCGCCTCGCCGTGGATAGAGCCGACGCCCGCGGGCGCCAGCGGCCTCGTGCCCGTGGGGTCGCCGGCGCCGGCGGCGCTCACGGCGAGGGCGCTGAGCCTGCAGGGCGGAGGAGAGGAAGGAATCGGAGGGCCTCCCCGGCCGCTCAGGGGGAAGGGCGCAGCCGGCAGCGCCGCTTCGAACGACGACAGCAGCGGGGCGGCGGCTTCGGCGGCGGCGGCGGCTCCGGCGGCTTCGGCGGCAGGCGCACTCCCTCCGCGCGCCGCGCCCTCCTCCGCGGTCCTCCCCGCGCACTCCCCGCTGCCCGTGCTCCCGCGGGGCATGCTGCTGCCGCAGGATCTGTTCAGGAGGGAAGGGGAGGCGGCGCTCGGCTCAGCTGCCGCTGTCGCTGCTGCTGCTTCTGCGCCGAGGGCGGGGGCGCATGAGGAGGAAGCCGGCGGCGGCGGCAAAGGAGGGAACGATGCCTCCGCTCCCTCCTCGGACGACGACGAGGAGCAGCAGCTCGAGGACGAGCTCGCCGGCCGCGGAGGCAGTCGCAAAGTGAGGAAGACGACGAGAGCCTTCTGCAGCTCTGTGGCTGCCGCCGCGACCTTTGACGCCGCCGTCGCCGCCGGGAAGGCGAAGAAGCCAAGCCGCAGCGGCCGGCGGAAGCCGAAGCAGAAGCAGAGCGAAACCGGCGCCGACAACGACGCCGGCGACGACGCCGGCGCCGCCGACGCCGACGCCAGCCGCCACGCCGTCCCCGCCATCCGGACGGGAGGCCCCGCGCCCACCTCCTCTTTTGGCGTCGATGAATGGCCTCTGACTCCCGTTGGAGGGAACAGAGGCAGCGGAAGCGGAGGCGGCGCCTCGCAGCAGCAACCTCGACAGCAGCAGCAGCAGCGGCCGCCGCCGCCACCGCCGCTGCCGCCGCAGCCCCCGACGCGCCTGCGGCCCTTCTCGCTCGTGCCCGCCGTTCCCTCGTCCCCTGCCGCCGCTGCCACCGCCGACGAAGAGGCCGGCGAAGCAGCAGCAGGGGCAGCAGCTGCAGCTGCAGCAATAGCAGCAGCGCAGCGGAGTCCTGCCCAGAGGCGCAAGACGAAAAAGCTTTTTGCGCACCCGGCCGACCGCGCCGCCGCCGCCGCCGCGGCGCAGCCTCCCCCTCCTTCGACGGGGGGCTCCCTCAGGGACCTCAACGCGCGCCTGCTCCGGGCAGCCGCGGGCGCCGCCGCCCCCTCTCCCTTTGGCAGCGACTTCGCGGAGAAGGCGATGCCGGGGACGCCTGCGCGAGCAGCGGCGGGAACGGCGGCGGCGGCGGCGGCGGCGGCGGCGGCGAACGACATGCCCCTGACCCCGGCCCGCCCCGTCGCGCTCCTCGCCCCCTCCTCGGCGACCACGACGGCGACGCTGCTGCTGAGCCCGACGGCGAGCATCCGGATCTCGAAGATGGCGCCCTCGGCGAGGGGGGCCGCTGGCGGCGCTGCTGCGGCGCCGGCTCGCGTCGGAGGAAAGAAGCCGGCGCCTTGACCTTCTCTTGCTTTCCCTCCGCTTTTTTTCTTCTCCTGCCTCTCTCTTTTTCTCTCGCCCCTCCCAGTTTTGCCTTGAATAAAAAATGTCCCGACCCTCTTCGCGCTGGCCCACGCCTCGTCCCCCACCCCATCGATTTCGACGATACAGATGGAGAGAAAAACAAAGCAACGCTTTGTAAGTACATGACAAGAAAAGAAATGCAAAAAACACGCAACATCGAAAACACCGTGCGACAGAAGAGAACAGGTTGCTTCAAAGCCGCTGCCTCAGCCCGAAGCACCCGGTCCCGACGCCCACGGGCCTCCCCAGCGCGATCCTCGCCGCCGGGCTCCTCAGCGCGTCCGCCTCCCCGGAGAGCGTGGCCGCCGCCAGGAAGCTCGCCGCCGTCTCGAAGGACACCCGCAGCAGCGGCGACGCGGACGAGTCGATCCCGAGCCGGTTGCACGGCGAGTACCCCCCCCGCCGAGTCATGAAGTCCGCGATGAGGCCCAGGTGCCGCGCGTCGACGCCGATGCCGTAGGCGCCGAAGAGCGCCGAGGCCTGCGCGACCAGCGTGGCGCGGGCGGCCTCGACCCCGAGCGCGCGCAGCGAAGCTCCGACGTCGTTGGTCGTCGTCGCCGCGGCGACGGCGTCGGCGGCCGCGGCGATCTCGACCGCCGCCGCCGAGGAGGCGTTCCTCTCCGCTCCCCCGCCGCTCGCGCTCCCCAGCGCAGCGATCGCGGCCTCGAACGCGCCGAACAGGTTGACGCCCTCGCACCGGACGAGGCGGGAGCCGTTCCTGGCGACGACGAGCGCCGCGCGCTCTACCCCGGGAACCGCGGAGACGTCCGAGGCCGGCGAGGCCGCGGCGCGCTCGGCGAGCTGCAGCAACAGCAGGCGCGGCGCCGACGGCGGGACGCGGAGCTCGAGCGACAGGGCTCGCGCGGCCTCGTCCGCGGAGGGCTCCCCGGCGTCGACCCCGGCGGCGGCAGCGGCTGCCTTCGAGGCGGCTCGGGAGGCTGCTGCGGCGGCGGCGGCAATGGAGGGAGTGGAGGAGGACGGGCGGCGGCGAGCAGCAGCAGCGGCGGCAGCGGCATCCTCGCCGCCGTCGCCGTCGTCGTCGCTCCCGGCGGGCGAGGGCGAGATCGAGGGGCGCCTCCCCGCCGCGAGCTCCTCGGCCTCCTCCTCGTCCGGCACCCCGTACCCGGCGTCGCGCTCCCTGTTGACTTTCGAGGACGAGCCTCCTCCTCCGGAGGGAAGTCCGCCGCCGCCGCGGGCCGCGGTCTTGGCGTCGACAAAGTCGGCGTCGGCCTCGGCGTCCTCGTCCTCGCCGTCCTTGGACTGCTTCGGCTGCTTCTTCTTCTTCGAATTGGGCACCGAGGAGCGCTCGGCGACGTCATCCCCGTCTCCCCCAGCGGAAGCAGCGGCAGCAGAAGCAGGAACGGCAGCAGCAGCGGGAGCGCCGCCCTCCTCCTCGCCCGCCGCCGAAGCCGCCACGACCGCCGCCGCCGCCGCGCCGGTCGCGGCCCGGCGCAGCTCCGCGGCGACCGCGCCGACCAGGGCCGGGACGAACTTCTCCCTGAACGTCGCCTCGAGCGTCTCGAACGAGGGGACTCCCGCCGAGGCCGGGAGGAGCGTCAGCGTCACGCGGTAGCACCTCGAGCGCCTGCGCGCCCCGGAGCCAAAGCCCGAGGCGGCGCTCTCGACGGCCGGGGCCTCGGTGACCTCGATGCCCGACAGCGCCTCGGCGAGCCGCACGCGCCGCAGGCGCCTCACCAGCCTCTCCGCGGCCTCGTCGCCGACGGGGGAGCCGGCTGCTCCGGAGGCGGCGGGGCCCGGGAGCGGCAGGTCCATCGACGGCGTCGCGGCGTGCGGGCTCGCCGTCATGAACAGCTCTCGCAGCCGCGGCACGCCCATCGTCACGTTGGCGTCGCCGCGCCCCGCCATGTGGAACGTGTTGAGCGTCATCTGCGTCGAGGGCTCGCCGATCGACTGCGCCGCGAGGACGCCCACGGCCTCGCCCGGGGACAGGGCGGCCTGGAAGAAGCGGACGCGGGCGAGGTCGGCAAAGGTCAGCGGGGGAGAAGAGGTCTTCCTCTTCGGCTCGCCCTTCGGCTCGCTCGCCCCCCAGCCGTCGCCGGCGGCGGCGGCGGCCAGCGCCCTCGTCGCGGCCTCGGCGGCAACGGCGCCGGCGCCGCCGACGACGCTGTCCCTGACCCCGCTGGGAGCGACGGCCTCGGTCATAAAGGCCTCCAGCGCCGCCTCGAAGGCCGGAGACGTCGCCTCGGGCCCCTCGCCGCTGGCCCTCGCCCTCGCCGCCGGCGAGGCCTCGGCCGAGGCCTCGAACGCCTCGCGCGCCCGCAGCCCGAGCGCCAGCGCGGGCGCGTTGGCGGCGGCGAGCCTAAAGTCGCGCAGCAGGCTCGCGCCGGCCACGTCCCTCCCGTCGCCGTCGCCGTAGGCGAACTGCACCACGCTCGAGTCGGCGCCGTCGCGGACGGTGCCGTCGTACGCCCCGGAGAGCGGCTCGAGGCACTTGACGAGGCAGCGCTGCAGGTAGCCCGACCGCGCGGTCTTGACGGTCGTGTCGACGAGGCCCTCGCGCCCGGCCATGCAGTGGAAGTAGTACTCCTGCGGCCGCAGCCCCGACAGGAACCTGTCCGCGACGAAGCCCCCCGCGCGCGCCGAGGGGTCGAACGGCGCGAAGCACGGCAGCGTCCTCCCGGCGGCGGACCGCGGCACGCGCCTGCCCTCGAGCTCCTGCTGGCCGAGCAGGCAGCTGATCTGCGAGAAGTTGACGCCCGAGCCCTTGGCGCCCGTCGTCGTCATCATCGAGAGGCAGTTGCGCGGGAACGGGAGGGCGAGGCCCCGAGGCAGGCACGCGCGGATGACGTCGGAGGCGAGGCCGTTGAGGGGCGCGGTGACGCAGGCGTCGAGGGCGGCGTCGGCGTCGCCGCCCGAGGCGCGGGCGAGCGCCGCCAGCGCGGCGCGGAGCGAGGCGTCGCGGTCGGGCGGGCCCGCCCCCCCGCCGCCCCCGCCCCCCTCCTCCTCCTCCCCCTCCGCCTCCGCGTGCCCCCTCGACGCCGCAAAGTCCACCGCGGCCCTCCTCGCCCGCCCGTCCGCGGCCCCCAGCAGCCCCTCGCGCTCGCGCTCGGCCGCGGCCGTCAGCAGCAGGTCCCCGACGCCGCAGGAGAAGCCGCGCCGCTCGAGGAAGCAGCCGCCGGCGCGCGAGAGCGCCGCGAGCAGGTCGTCGGCCGCGAGCGCGCCGTAGACCTCGTGGACGGCGTGGACTAGCCCCCCGCGGCCGTAGCAGGCCTTGTCGAGCGTGCCCGTGAGCAGCCTGCCGCGCAGGACGAGCACGGAGCCCTCCCCCAGGTCGACGGCGGCGCTGGGGTTGAGCCTGAACGGCGGGCGGGCGCGCCCCCGGCCGCCGCCGCCGCCGCCGCCGGCAGCGGGCGGCGGCGGCGGCGCGGCGCCAAAGGCCAGCCCTCCCGGCCAGGCGTCGGCCGGGACCTTGGCCGCGTAGCAGACCGTCAGGGGGGGCCTCCCGGCGGCGACAAAGGCCAGGATGGCGTCGATGATCTGCTTCCCGGTCCAGAGAGGGGCCGCCAGGTCCCCGTCGGAGCGCGGGGCCGGAGCTCCCGGCGCCGCCGGCGGCAGGCTTCCCGGCGGCAGCGCCTTGAGGATCGCCGGCGGCGGCAGCCGCACGAACGGCATCCTCGCCCCGTCGTCCCCGGGCAGCCTCGGCGCCACGGCGTTCCACAGCAGCTGTGCCGCCTCGTCCCGCCCCAGCAGCTCCCCGCGGCAGCAGAGCCTCGTCCCCGCGACGACGGCGTCCTGGATCAGCCCGCGCACTGGCTTGCCGTCGGTCGGGACCACGAACTGCCGCTCGGCGCCCACGAGCTCGCGCGCCTCGGCCCTGCCCAGCAGGTCCTGCGGCGCGTGCAGGTTGATCTCGTCGCCGTCGAAGTCGGCGTTGAAGGCGGCGCAGTTTGCGTAGTGGAGCCTGATCGTCCGCTCGCCGCTGAGCACGCGGCAGCGGTGCGCGACGAGCCCCGGCCTGTGGAGCGTCGGCTGGCGGTTGGTCAGGACGACGTCGCCGTCGCGCAGGTGGCGGTAGACGATCTTGGAGCGCGCCGCCGGGTCGAAGGAAGAGGAGGTGGCGGCAGCAGCGGGGGAGGGAGAGGTGGCGCCGGCGGCGGCGGAAACCTTGCCGCCGCCGCCGGGCGCCATCTTCGCCGCAGCACTCGCTCCTTTCCCGACGACGACGGCGCTCGACTTCCTCGCCAGCAGCGACCTCGCCAGCGCGTCCCTCTTCGCGGCCGTCAGCCCTATCAGCGACACGACGCGCCCCTGCTCGTCCTCGACCGCCAGGGCGCCGGGGTGCTCCCTCGCGCCGCTGCGCACGGCCTTGCGCAGCTCCTTCGCGTTGGCCTCGGTCACGCGCTCGGGCACGGAGAGCCGGACGGCGAAGTAGGGCGGGATGCCGACCTCGCGGGGGAGCAGGCGCGGGTCCGGGGAGATGACGGAGCGTGCGGCGTAGTTGACGCGCTTGCCCATCATGTGCTTGCGGAACAGGCCCTGTTTTGATGGGGGGGTTATTTTTTTGGGGGGGGGGAATTCGAAGCCAAAAAAAAGCGGGTGAGTTTCTTTTCTCGTT
>Ga0315287_10003265_pt1 | contig 15626 bp, 11 predicted proteins | sample YL17G11_0_MG_FD_205037 | JGI IMG/M metagenome (GOLD analysis project Ga0315287, IMG submission 205037) | Sediment microbial communities from Yellowstone Lake, YNP, Wyoming, USA - YL17G11_0 | ecosystem: Environmental > Aquatic > Freshwater > Lake > Sediment | place: USA: Wyoming | collected... | reverse complement strand
CCTGGTGCGCAACCTCGGTAACCACCGGGCGACCGAAGTTATCGCCATCTACTGCGAATCCTTGCGCGGCGGTCGCGCCCTGTTCCAGGAAATCGAGCGCATCGTTCGTGCCGGCAAACCCGTGGCTGTGTTGTCCCCGGACTCAACTCGCGCGGCGGCGCGAGCGGCGCTTTCACACACGGCCTCGCTGGTCTCAGACCGCCGCGTGGTGCGCGCCGCGACCGAAGCGGCTGGCGCGATCTACGCTAATTCGCTGGCGGAACTTGCGGAGGCCATTCAAGCGCTCGCGTCCGGGCAACGCTCGCGTGGACGACGCGTCGCGGTGGTGACCGATACGGGCGGGCCGGGTGTGCTGCTGGCGGGAAGCATCGAGCGTGCAGGCCTGAGCGTGCCGATCCTTTCAGCATCGCTGCAAGCCGCGCTCGCGCAGTTGCTGACACCTCGCGCGGTCACCGCCAACCCCATCGACCTTGTGGACAACCTTGACGTCGATCCGGCCGTGCCGGTGTTAGAGGCGCTCTGCGCCTCCGCTGAAGTCGATGCGGTACTCATGAACCTCCACGCTTTCGTGCATGACACACCCGAACAGGAAGCGGACGCCGGCCGTCGACTGGCGGCAGCGGTGCGAAGCCATGGCAAACCGGTAGTCATAAGCGCGCGAAATCTGCGCGCGCCTGGGGTCGCCGCGCTCGCGGACGCGCGAATACCAGTATTTCGTGATGGCGACGTGGCCGCCCGCGCGCTCGCCCTCCTCTGCCGCGACCATGCGCCGTATGGCGTACCCGAGAGCACCGCATCCGTCGCGGTCGCCGCGAGCACGGGAGCACGCGAACGGGTTTTCAGCGGTTATGCCGAGGCCCGCTCACTGGCCGCGCGAGCGGGAATCGACATTGCGCCGGGTCGCATCGTCCATGATCGCGCGGAAGTTCTCGAAGCCGCTCGCGAGCTTGGTTATCCCGTCGTTCTCAAGCGGCTCGATGGGACGCATAAGAGCGCGCGCGACGGCGTCGCCCTCAACGTCCGTGACGAAGAATCGCTCGCGGCGACCTGGGAACGTATGTCGGCGCACGGCCATGCGCGCGATTGGTCCGTCGAAAAAATGCTCGATCGTGGCGCCGGTCTCGAACTCATACTCGGCGTGCGTCGCGATCCTCGCTTTGGACTGGTACTGGTGATCGGCTTTGGCGGCGTGCAGGTCGAGACCATCGACGACGTTATAGTCGCGCTCGCGCCTCTGGCGCGCGACGCGCTGCCCCGCGTGCTCGGGGGTCTGCGCGGCCACGAGCGACTCGCGCACGCACGCGCAGATCTCGACGCTGTTTACCGGATGCTGCTGTATCTCACTCGGATCGGCGCAACGCTGCCCGACGATTCGGAGTTCGAACTCAATCCCGTGCTCGTCACAGCGTCCGGCGCCGTTGCGCTCGATGCGCGCCTCGCAACCGTATGACCACGAAACCCACGATGACTGAAGTCCTCGTCGAACAGTCTGGCTCCGTGATGACGGTGACGCTGAACCGGCCTGACTCGTTGAATGCACTTACGCCCGCCTGCTATACCGCGCTCGACTGCGCTTGGCAACGTGCGGCGCATCCGTCGATTCGCGCCGTCATCCTGACCGGTGCCGGCCGCGGATTCTGCAGCGGCCAGGATATGTCGTCGACGGACAGCGATGACCCGGCCTCGGACCTGCGCTACGTTGATTCGACCATTCGCGGCTTGCGCTCGCTGGACAAGCCGACGATCGCGGCAGTGAACGGCGCTGCGGCCGGCGGTGGGCTGGCGTATGCGCTCGCGTGCGACTATCGCATCGCGGCCCGCAACGCGCGTCTGGTCCCGGCGTTTCTCAATGTCGCGCTCGTGCCGGACCTCGGTTGCTCCTGGTTCCTGGCACGCCTGCTCGGATACCCCCGCGCGCTCGAGTGGCTGCTGTCGGGCCGGCGGCTCGACGCCGAGGAAGCGCTCCGATGGGGCCTGGTGTCGGAAGTGGTGGATCCGCAGCAGCTGATGCCGCGGGCACGCGAGCTGGCAGCGGACTTCGGCGCACTTCCCACGGTCGCCATCGCGCAGACCAAGCGACTGCTGCAGCGGGCACTCACCGTTGGCCTCGACGAGCAGCTCGAGGCAGAGGCGCAGGCCCAGGCCGTCTGCGGCGCCACAGCCGACTATGCAGAAGCGCTCGCCGCCTTTCGTGACAAGCGGGCACCGAAGTTCTCGGGCAAGTGATTTCATTCAGCGAGGCCACGCACATGACCCAGCGCCGACAGTCCGTCAATCCACCCGGTGTAGCCGCGCCCATTCGCGGCTATTACTCGAACAGCGTGCGCGTCAACGCTGGGCCGCTGCTGTTCGTCGCCGGCCAGATCCCGATCGACCTGGAAGGTAAGCTTGTCGGTCGCAGCGACGTGGCGGCGCAGGCCGAGCAGGTGCTGCGGAACATCCAGACGATCGTCGAGGCGAACGGCGCGACCATGGCCGACGTCATCAAGGTCACCGTTTTCGTCACGGATATCGGTGCGCTCGACAAGATCGCACCGGTTCGCATGCGATTCTTTCCGCATGACGGACCGGCGAGCGTGCTCGTGCAGGTCGCCGCACTGGTCGAGCCTGAAATCATGATTGAGATGGACGCGATCGTCGCCGTTCCCTGATCCCACGCTCCACCTGCAACGAGATTCCAACATGCCGACCAAGTCTCCTCAGGATTCCACCAAAGTTCCGCGCTTCTGCGGCGTCCCGACCTACATGCGCCTGCCGTATACGCGCGATCTCGAGGGCGTCGACATTGCCGTCGTAGGGCTGCCATTCGACACCGCTTCGCCTTACCGCGTCGGTTGTCGGTTCGGGCCGAATGCCATCCGCCAGATCTCGGTGCTGCTGCGGCCGATCAATCCCTACCACGACGTGAACGTGTTCGAGGAGTGCTCGGTCATTGACTTCGGCGATGCGACCGTGATGCCCGGACAGACGGAACTCTCCTTCGAACACATGGAGACGTGCCTGCGCGAGGTGATCGGCGCCGGCGTGATCCCGCTGTGCTTTGGTGGTGACAACTCCGTGACGTATTCACAAATGAAGGAGTTGCATCGTCAGCACGGACCGATTTCCGTCGTTCACCTCGACGCGCACACCGATACCTGGGGAGACTACTTCGGCCAGCGGCACAATGCCGGCACGGCGTATCGACGTGGCGTCGAGGACGGCTTCGTCGACGTGAAATCCTCGATCCAGATCGGTATGCGCGGGTCTTTGTTCTCACGCCAGGATATTCAGCAATCGATCGACCTCGGTTACGAAGTCGTCACGACCGACCGGATGTTCGAGATCGGACTCGACGCACTGGCCACGCATGTGCGCACCAAGGTGGGCGGCCGCAAGGCTTTCCTGTCGATCGACATGGACTTCGTCGATCCGGCCTACGCGCCCGGCGTGCAGATTCCAGAGTGCGGAGGGCCGTCTGCGCGCGAGACGATTTCGTTCTTGCGCCACCTGCGCGGCCTCAACCTCGTCGCGGCCGAAGTCATGGAGATGAACCCGCAATACGATGGTCCGGGTCAGACCTCGGCGCTGCTGGCCGCCACGCTCGGCGCCGAGATTCTCGGATTGATGGCCGCGTACCGCCAGGACTCGCGCCGGTGAGTAGCCGTGCATGCGAATCCGCCGTGCTGATAGGTGGTGAGTGGGTCGCGACCGCCGCTCGACTGGAAGTGCACGACAAGTTCGACGGCACAGTCGTGGCTACGGTAGGACAGGCAACACCCGAGCACGTCGAGCGTGCGGTCTCTGTCGGACAGCAGGCTTTTCGCGGAACACCATTTCCGCCGTACAGGCGCTACGAAGTGCTCATGAAGGCCGCCCAGGTGCTCGAGCGGCGACGTGTCGAAGTGATTGCAACGATGGTCGGTGAAAGCGGGTTCACCGCCAGCGACTGCACGACGGAATTCGGTCGCTGTCTGCAGACGCTCGCCTTGTCGGCCGAGGAAGCGAAGCGGATCACCGGCGAGATCGTCCCGGTACAGGGCGCGCCGGGACAGGATGACCGCAAGCTCGCTTTCACGGTCCGAATGCCGCTCGGCGTCGTGTGCGCAATCACGCCCTTCAATTCGCCGCTGAATACGGTGGCTCACAAAGTGGCACCCGCCCTCGCCGCAGGCAATGCCGTCGTCTTGAAACCCGCCAGCTACGTGCCGATGACTTCGGCACTGCTGTGCGAAGCCCTCGTCGAAGCCGGCGTGCCGGCCGGCTACCTGAGCCTGGTTTTTGGTGGATCGGACGTTGGAACCTGTCTTCTCGAGGATCAGCGATTCCGGTTCTACACGTTCACCGGCAGCACCGAGGTGGGCCGCATCATCCAGCGTTACGCTGGACTGCGCCGCACGCAACTCGAACTAGGCAACATTTCCTCGACGATCGTCTGCGCGGACGCGAATCTTTCCCTGGCCGCCGAGCGGTGCGTCGGAGCCTCGTTCCGCAAGGCCGGCCAGGTGTGCACCTCAGTGCAGCGCATCCTCGTTGAACGCTCGGTGCTGGAAGAGTTCTCGGCTGAAGTACTCGAGCGAACGCAGCGTTTGAAGGTCGGCGATCCGAAGATTCCGGATACGTTCGTCGGGCCGATGATTGCGCAACGCGAAGCCGAGCGAGCTCAATCGTGGGTGCGCGAGGCCGTGAGCGAAGGCGCTAGAGTGCTCATCGGCGGAGGCCGTGAGCGTAGCGTGCTGACGCCGACGATACTGACCGATGTCTCGCCCGCGATGAAAGTAGTCCGCGAGGAGATCTTCGCGCCGGTGATTTCACTGGTGCCGTTCGATACGTTTGACGAAGCGGTGGCAATCGCCAACGACACGCCCTTTGGACTGTCCGTCGGCCTGTTCACCAGCGACCTGACTCGCGCCCTCGGCGCCGTCCGCCATCTGGAAATGGGGTCCATCCACGTCAACGACACCTCGTCGAGCCGCGTCGACTTGATGCCTTACGGCGGCGTCAAAGACAGTGGCTTCGGTCAAGAGGGCCCGCGCTACGCGATCCGCGACATGTCCGAAGAACGACTCGTTACCTTCAACCCAGTCTGACTTTTGACGGAGTACACGATGGCCACGCTGCCCGCATCATCGTCCATGGCGCCGAGCGCCGCCCGCGAACCCGGCTGGAACGATGCGCCGGCCGAACTGATGCATTACATGGTTCACAACGACTGGGTCGGGCCCGTAATAGTCAGTGGATCGGGCGCGTTGGTCGCAGACGAGCAAGGCAACGAGTACGTGGATCTCGAGGGCGGGCCTGGCGTCACGTCCGTCGGTCATTGCCACCCGGACGTCGTGGCCGCGGTGCGCGAACAGGCTGGACGACTGCTGATCGTGCCCGGACGCTACCAGGGGCGCCCCGCCATGAACCTTGCGAGGCGACTGGCGGGTTACGTCGGCAATGGCCTCGAAATGACTTTCTTCTGCAACAGCGGCGCCGAGGCGGCCGAGGGCGCCGTCAAGCTCGCGCTCAAGTACCAGCACGGTCAACGACGCGAGGGGCACACGATCATTTCATTCCAGCACGGTTATCACGGCCGGCTGGGATTCAGCCTGGCGCTCACCGGGCTGCCGAAGATGAAGAAAGGGATGGGTATGTTCGGGCTGTACCCGGGCGTCCAGTTCGCTCCCGCGCCCTACTGCTATCGCTGCCCGCTCGGGTTGAAGTACGGCTCCTGCGGTATCAAGTGCGCAGACTTCATTGACGACATGATGCACACAGCCGTGCAAGGGGAAGCGGCGGTCATGATCGCCGAGCCGATCCTGGGCGTAGGCGGTGTGATCGTGCCGCCGGACGAATACTGGCCGAAACTTTCTGCAATCCTGAAAAAGCACGGCGTCATGCTCGTCATGGACGAAGTGTTCACGGGTTTCGGCCGCACAGGCAAGCCGTTTGCTCACCAGGGGTACGGGGTCGTGCCGGACGTCATGGCCTTCGCCAAGGCAATCGGCGGCGGTGTCCCGCTCGGCGGCTTCATTGCGACGCGTGAGGTTGGCGGCAGCTTCAAGTCTGCTGATCACTCGACGACTTATGGGGGCAAGAACCAGCTTGGTATTGCCGCTGGCCATGCAGTGCTCGACATCCTGCTGCGCGAACGGCTCGAGGATCGTGCCGCCGAGCGCGGTGAGCAGTTCATGTCCGGCCTCCGCGAGCTCGCAAGGCAGTTCCCGATGATCGGTGACGTGCGAGGTAAGGGGCTTTTCATTGGCGTGGAAATCGTCGCGGATGCTGCGGGTCGACCCGATGCTGCAATGGCACGCCGAATCGCCGATGAAGGCCTGAGGGAAGGGGTGTTGCTGTCACCGACGGGTGCGAGTTCGAACATTATTCGAATCACACCACCCCTGGTGATCACCGACAGCCAAGTCGACCGCTCGCTGCGTGCGTTCCACACGGTGTTGCAGCGACTCGCCGCTGCCGCATGACGCAGACCTAGCCGCGCCAGAGACCTTCGCGCCGAAGGTCGTCCATCGTCATCAAGATTCCGCGGCGCAAAGTATCAACGACGAAGTCAACCTGCGCCGTGGTAATGACAAACGCCGGCGACATGATGTTCAGGTGCACGATGGAGCGCACGATGAGGTCCATCTGCTCGCAGCGATTAGAGACGCGCTTGCCGATGTTCAGGTCATCGCTGAAAAGTTCCTTTTTCGCCTGGTCCGCGACGAACTCGACACACATCATCAGCTTGGTGCCGCGCACGTCGCCTACGATCGGCAGGTCGCGCAACTCCCCGAGCCGACGCTCGAAATAGCCGCCGACGTCGCGAACATTGTCCATGAGCTTGTCGCGTTCGACGATCTCGAGCGCCTTCAAGGCCGCCGCACAGCACACAGGGTGGCCGGAATACGTGAATCCGTGCCCGAAGAACCGGCCCGCATCGCCTTCGGAAATCGTTTTATGGATGCGATCCGAGTAAAGGGTGGCGCCGAGCGGCAGGTACCCTGACGTCAGGCCTTTGGCACACGTGATGATGTCGGGCTCGATTCCGAACATGCCCTTGGAAGCGAACCAGTGACCCGTGCGCCCGAATGCCGTCACCACCTCGTCGGCGACGTACAGCACGTCGTACTTGCGGCAAAGCTCGAAGGTGCGTTCATTGTATCCGCGCGGCGGTACGATCACGCCGCCCGCGCCGAGCACGGGCTCCGCAAAAAATGCGGCGACATTCTCAGGTCCCAGTTCGAGAAATTTCTGCTCAATTTCGGTCACCAGGAAATCGCAGAACTCCGCCTCGGACATGTTGTCGGGCGCGCGATAAAAATTCGGACACGAGACCAGGTGGATCCATTCCTCCTCGTACCGGAATTCAGGGATACGATCCTTGCCGGTCAGCGAGGCGGCGATGTAGGTACTGCCGTGATACCCCTGGCGACGCGCAATCAGGTGCCGCTTCTGCGATTTGCCGCGGCAGTAGTTGTAGAAATGTATGAGGCGGACGGCGCTGTCGATCGCCGTCGATCCGCCACCGGTGTAGATCACGTGATTGAGGTCCGCCGGCGCGAGTTGAGCGAGTCGAGCGCCGAGTTCTGCCGCACGCGCGTTGCCCATGTCCACGAAGCCATTGCAATATGCCAGGCGCCGAGTCTGGTCAGCGATCGCCTGGACCATTTCCTCCCGGCCCAATCCGATGTTCGTGCACCACAAGCCGCCGACGGCGTCGAAGTACCGACGGCCTGCCCGGTCGAATATGTAGCAACCGTCACCGCGCTCGATCAGCAGGGCGCCTTCGTCCTTGAACGAGTCGAAATGCTGCCATGGATGCAGGACGTGCCGACGGTCCATGTTCCAAGCCGAATCGCCTGTCGTCGCCAAGATGCTTGCGTCGCTCGCCATACTCGCGCCCCCGTATCGAACTCATTTGCCGACGATTGTATACTGTCGTATACGTTTCGCCCACAACCTTGCTTGTAAGCCCCAGCGGCCCCGCCCATTGCGCCACACCGCATATCCGCGGGGCGGAGCCTCAGCGACTCCGACCGCGGCGAATGGGGTTATTCCCCCTCGTGGTGCGCATGGACACTCGTGTGGACGTGATCGAGCCCGGCCGTGTGCATGCGGTTATGCAGGGCGCGGTGGGTGGACGTCAGCCGCATTCGCATCTGGCGTTGTCGATCAGCGTCTGCCCGCGTGGCCACTGAGTCCAGAAACCCCATGGCGCCTTCGATCTGGCGCAGGATCGACAGTGCATCCGCGGCGTCGAACTGGTTCGAGCCATTTACCGTGAGCGTGATGGCCGAAGTATGGGCAGCAATCAATTCGGCGCCGCGCGGGCCCTGCACCCTGACCAGCAATGCCATCCAGCAGGTTGTGTCGACCTTGACGCTCCAGCGCCCGACGGCGTGGCGACCGTCCACGTTCGCGCTTTCGATGATCGAACCGTTGCAGACCAGTTCGACGCGGGTCAATCCGGCGCCGAGTGTTTCTACCTGCCATGACACGTCCACCGTCCCGCCGTGAACCGGCAACGGAATCCTGGCTCCGGGCGGGCGACCTTCGACCGAGAACTCGACCAGCGGCCCATAAGTCACGAATGTTTCGCCGCGCCGGATGGCATCCTTCCAGGTATCGAGGGTTAGCGGTTCGGCGTCGCGAAGCCTGGCGTACGTCCTGACCAGTCCGATCGGCATCGACGGCATCATCTTGTCGGTTCCGCCGACTGCTGGCACCCGGTACCCGCAGTTCAGAAAGCGGTACCAGTCCGACAACGAATACGGATCGATTCCCGGACTGCCGATCGCACACATTTCCACGGCGTCCGCGAGGCCTTCGACGATGACCGCAGCGTTCTCACAGCGTGGACCTGGAAAATGCGGCATTACCACGATGCCGCCCTGCGCGCGGCAGCGTTCCGCCCATTCGGTGAGCAGTATCTCGACCGGATCACCGAGCGCGCTCTCATCGGGTCCGCCCGAACACAGCGGCAGGATCATGCGGTCCGAGTATGCCAGCAGCGAAATGTGGCCCAGGTTCTGCTGACGATTCTCGGTGCCAACACGCACGAGGTATTCGTTCCTCGATCCGAGCTCGTCGCGCGCCAGGGTCGACCGGCCATCGAAGTCACCCGTGTTGGTCATGTACTCGCCCCACTGGCTGGCGAGCAGGTTCGTGAGGTTCACACCCTCGGCGGCCCCCTGCAGCAGGGCCGCCACCGGCGACAGCGAGTGGACGTGCGTGTCGGCCGTGACCCACCCGCGTGATCTCCAGTCGAGTTCGCGAGTGAGCGTGATGACCACCTCATCCGTATCCGGGTGAATGTCGACGGCCATCCGGCAACGCCGATATTCGAAGCCCTTGGTGGCTTCGATGTACACACGGCCCAGCGGCAGCCGGATGCGCGTCGCGCCGTCGACGTACGAATGCAGGTGGAAGCCATCTTGCGTAAAGTCGATGCCGTCATCGACGAGCCATGTCAGCACCGGCCGTCGGTGGCGATCCTCAGGAACGAGCGGTTCACCTTCGCTGCCGTGCAGATGCACGCGTGCCGCCACCGGCTCGCCGCTGAGCGAGTCGACGACACGAAGGTTGACCCGCTGGTGGGCGTTCGGCACCGTGAGGTAGCCTGTTGCCTGGCCATGCTCGATCTCTGCCAGCGGTACACTGCAACCGTCGGGCCAATACAGCCGCGCGTCGGGATGGGCCGAGTACTCGAGCAGGACACGGTCGGTCCGATAGTGCGCGTCGTCGCCGGCTGATGTGTCAGGCCAACGCGGATTGTCGTACGCGATCGATGGCGACACGCTCGCCAGCTCGCCGAGGTCGATCTGCAGCTTCTCGTATTCGCGCAACTGGTCCCAGGAGCGGCCCGTTGCGAAGAATACGTCGCCCCCGTCCCTGATGGCATTGATCTGGTCGAGAGACGCCGGTGGAACCTCGACCAGGACCTTGCGACGTTCACGCCAGCGCAAGGGATGTTCGACGCACGTTGATGTGGTTGCCGCCTGCACGACGAGCGGGTCATGCGCTTCGATCGTGATGCCCGTCAATTCGACATCGTGGCGCGAATTCTGCAAGGCCCAGAGCCACGTGACCCAGGGAGGATTCCATTCACGCGGATCCCATTGCGCTCCCCCCGCCCGTGCGAAGCTGTAAGCATAAATATCCGTCTTGTCCGTGGGCAGGCCGGACTCTCGGCGGAACGAAACGTGTGACAGCGCATCCGTTGGCCGCGAGAGGAAAGCATTGCGGATAACCCAGTGGCCGATTTCGCGACCACGACGCAGATCGGCGCTTGCTTCGGTCCCGTCGGCATAATGCAAAACGTAGCGTGCCGCAGCACGGCCAAGCACGACGAGCCCATCGAACGCTGGCGTAAATCCTGACGAGTTTTTTGGTTGCTCGGACGTGTCGAGCACATGTGCAAAGATGACCCACCTTGCCGCGCGAGGGGTGAATGCGACGTGGCGCGACTCTCCGGCGTTGAGTGCAAGCGAGCCGAAATTGAATGGGATGCCACGCGAGACACCCGTGCCCAACGGCGCATGCGCCCAAGCTTCGCGCATCATCGGTGTGAGGAACGGCGGCAGTGTTTCTGCAACTGCCGCGAGGTCCTCGACGGGCGTGAAATGCGGCGAAGCCGGGCCGTCAAGAAACGTCGGCATGACGGACCTCAATCCTCGGTAACGGAGTCATAGTGACATTGCATACCAATGTATGCAATGCTCGAACCCGGGTTGCAGCGAGGCGTCATGAGCGACGGATTCGGCGGGCGTTACGCGCTGCGGGTGCAGGCATTCCTGTTTCTCGTGCAGTTGCCGACCATCGCGCTGCCAGTATGGTGGGCCATCCTCGCAAACGCCCGCGACTACTCGCTCGCCGATTACGGCGTACTGCAGACCGCCCAGGCTGCCGCGGCGACAGTGACTTCGATTGGCCTGACGCTGATCCTCGCGCGGGTCAACCGGCGCTGGCTCCTCGGCATGGCAATGTGCCTGTCTGCCGTCGCCTCGCTGTCGTTCCTCGTCGTCCGGCACCCTTGGGCCGTCGCGGCGGTATGGGCGATCAACATGTGTTGCGCGTCGACGATCAGTTATTTCGTCGCGCAGGCCTACCTGAGTTACACGCACGAACCGGAGCGTCAGCTCGGCATACACACAACGCTTTCCCTGTTGCTGCAGGCCGGGATGCTTGCGGCCGTGCCGGCCATCGCACCGACGATCCACCTGGCGGGCCTGCAAATCATTTTCGCGCTCGCCGCACTGCTGGCGGCAGCGATCGCCGCAACGCTGCCGGCGCGACTGCCTGTCAGTCGTGATGCCCAGCCTGACGACGCGACAGACCATCCGCCAATTCACTGGCGGCCGGCAATTCCAGCCGTCGTCATGTTCGTGGCATATACGTTCTTCACCGCGCAGTTCCTGATGTACTCCGAACGATTCGGCGAGGCCACGGGCATGGCGCCTGAGACGGTTGGCCGTGCGCTTGGGGCCTCGCTCCTGGTCGGCCTGGTCGGATCACTGATGGCGGCGTGGTTCGGCGCGCGATTCGGCCGCGTGCTGCCGATCCTGTTTGCCAGCGTGATCGGTGCTGCATCGATCCTGCTCACGACGCAGCATGGCCTGGGCGCGCCTGGCTTCTGGATCGCGATATCCTTTTTTAGCATCGCCTGGAGCATTCTCCTGCCGTACGTCACGGCGATCATCCTCATGCTCGACCCGCCGGGCCGCATCATCGTTGCGGCCGGGCCAATCACCGGCCTCGTGAACGTGTTCATGGTCGGCGCGCTTGCCGGCCTGGTCGCAAGACTCGGACTCGATGCGGTGGCCTGGACCTGCGCAGCGGTTGCGCTGATCTGTCCGATCGGTGGGTGGCTTGCCATGCGCTGGTGGAAACAGGATATGGAACACGAAGCAGGCCGTGTCGTCGTCGCGGTAACGGAAGCTTCGCCGCGAGTGCCCGCTGCAAATTGATCCGTCCCCTGTTTCGCATTTGTCATCACATGTACATGCGGAGTCCTCGTATGACACAACTGCTTCGCCTGGCCGGCCTGTGCCTTCTCCTCTCGACCGCATTGCCCCTGGCTGCAGCCAGCGTTGATCCGCGCTGCGAGCGACTCGCGGGACTGAAGCTCGAGCAGGGAGCCGTCGAGGCGGCCGAGACCGTCACCGGACCGGTCGTAATCCCCGGGGGTGGCGGCTGGCCGGAACAGCGATTCGACGCGCCTGACCGATGCCGCGTGCGCGGTGTGCTGCGGCCTGGCAAAGACTCCGACATCCGGTTCGAAGTCTGGCTGCCATTGAAGGGCTGGAATGGGCGCCTGGAGATGAACGGAAATGGCGGCTTCGGCGGCATGATTCCGGAATGGGATATGGCCGGCACTCTGCAGCGAGGCGCGGTCACGACCGCGAGCGACACTGGGCACGTCGGCTCGTACGAGTCCCCCACCACGGAGCAATGGTCCGGCAACCCTGATAAATTGGTCGATTTCGGGCATCGCGCGGTGCACGTGAATGCCGTGGCCGCCAAGCAGATCATCGCGGCGTTCTATGGCTCACCGGCAAAGCATTCGTACTTCATGAGCTGCTCCAACGGCGGCCGGCAGGCGCTGATGTCGGCGCAGCGGTACCCAGCCGATTTTGACGGCATCCTCGCTGGCGCACCAGCGAACAACTGGACGCGCCTCATGACATTCGCCGCCATGGTGCAGCATCGCTTCGTCACCGTTCCGGACTCGCGGCTCGCGGTAACGCAAATTCCGCAAATACAGCAGGCGACCCTGGCGGCCTGCGATGGGATCGACCACGTTGAGGACGGCCTCGTCGACGATCCCCGCGAATGCAAGTTCGATCCCCGCACGCTCGCCTGCAGCAGCGACAACAAGACCAGTTGCCTCACGCCGGCGCACGTCGGTTCACTGAATCTCCTGTACGGCCGTTCCGCCGAAAGCAGGATCGTGCCGACGCATTTCGAGCCGGGCACCGAATCTCCAGGGTGGGAAGCGTGGATAGTCGGGTCGCCAACGGAGGCCTCAGGTCACGCGGATTTCGGTCTGCGATTCTTCCGCGACTTCGTGCACAAGGACCGCTCCTGGACGCTGGCCAAGTTCAATCTCGCCACTGACTCGCGGCGGGCGACTGAACAGATGGCGCAAGCATGGGACGCCGTTGACACCAATCTGGAGCCGTTCTTCGCGCGCGGCGGCAAGTTGATCATGTACCACGGCTGGCTCGACCCGGCGATTCCGACGGGCGATTCCATCGGGTACTTTGACGGCGTGGGCAATCGCATTGGCATTGCGAGGCGCGATGCATCCAGCCGCCTCTACTTGATATCGGGACTGGGTCACTGTGCCGGAGGGCCGGGGTTCCAGGAATTCGCAAGTTGGAACACGAACGGACAACCTGCCGCGGCGGACCGCCAACTGGACGAGGCGCTGCGCGTCTGGGTCGAGAATGGAGTGGCGCCGCGCGCCGTGATCGCCGCCCGCACGTTGCCCGATGGGAAGCGCGAGACGCGGCCGCTCTGTCCATACCCGCAGCGCGCGCTGTGGAACGGGCACGACGATGTGCATCGCGCGGAAAGTTTTTCGTGCGGCGTACCCAAAAGCGAATGATGGGGACGCAGGCGATGGGCGCTGCAACGAACTGGTCCAATCCCGTGGAACGCGGTGCAGTGGACGCTCGCGCAGCAATCACGGACGGTCACGGCCGGTTCGAGATCGGTCGGGTCACCGTCGCGGCGCCCGCACCTGGCGAAGTCAGGGTTCGCATGCTCGCGGCAGGTCTTTGCCGGACTGACCATGACTCCATGCAGTGGGGAGCGACACTGATACTCGGTCACGAGGGGTCGGGAACCGTCGTCGATGTAGGCGCAGGGGTAGCGAATGTCGCGCCGGGCGATTTCGTCATTCTGAACTGGGCCATTCCCTGCGGCCGCTGCAAGCGATGCATGGAAGGCCATGACGTACTCTGCGAAGACGTGCGGCCGGCGGACCCATTGGCTGCGCCGGGTGGTACGGTCCATGCAGGTGCGACTCGCTGGAATGGCGTGCCTATCGATCGATCATTTAATCTTGGCACGTTGTCTGAATGCACACTCGTGCGTGCGGCAGCCGTCACGCGTATTACATCGCCGATACCGCCGTCGAGCGCAGCACTCATAGGCTGCGGTGTGATGACCGGGGTTGGCTCGGTGCTCAATGTGGCGCGAGTCGCCGCCGGTGAATCGGTAGCGGTGATCGGCTGCGGCGGCGTCGGGTTAAATGTGGTTCAGGGTGCGCGGTTGGCGCAGGCATCGATGATCGTTGCGATCGACGCGCGACCGGAGGCGCTCGACCGAGCCACTGCGCTGGGAGCGACCCATTCGCTGCTTGCCGATGGCGACGTCGGCATCGCTGATCGCACCACCGCCGCGGTGCTGCAGCTAACAAGGGATCGCGGGGTCGACCACGTCTTCGAAGCGACCGGCCGCAGCGACTTGGCGCTTGCGTGCCTCGCACTCGTGCGCAACGGCGGCAATTGTGTGCTCGTCTCAGGCAGCAGCGGTGAGGCTACGCTGGACCTCGCTCGCCTCTGGTGGAACAAGCGAGTCATCGCGCCGTTGTATGGAGACTGCAAGCCATCACGTGATTTCCCGCGTCTCGTGGAGCATTACCGCCGCGGTGAACTCGAGCTCGATGCGCTGGTCACCCGGACCTATGACATTGACTCGCTTGCAGACGCATTTGCGGACATGCTCGACGGGCGCAACTCAAAGGGCGTGATCGTGTTTCCCGACGTCGCCGGATGAATCCGTTCCGCACACTCGAGCAGGCCGATGCGCTGGTCGACGGCGTGCGGCTACGTTTCGTTACCGTTCGCAGCGCAGCGATTGGACGGCGTGTCGATGTGACACTGTGTGTGCCTGACTGCGTCCGTCAGTGCCGTGATGTACCCGTGATAACGCTGTTGCACGGCGTCTACGGATCACATTGGGCCTGGGCGCTCAAAGGCGGCGCGCACCTGGCTCTCGTTCGCGCGATCAAAGAAAGCCAGCTGCCGCCCTCCGTGCTAGCGATGCCCAGTGATGGCCTGTGGGGTGATGGTAGCGGTTATGTCCGCCACGCCGCTGCAGACTACGAGCGCTGGATCGTGGACGAAGTGCCGCAGATGGTGCAGGCGACCGTGCCCGAGGCGTCCGATCGGTCACGGCAAGCCATCGCAGGGATCAGCATGGGTGGCTTTGCTGCGCTCAGGCTTGCGGGCAAGTATCCAGGTCGCTATGCAGCCGCATCCGCTCATTCTCCAATCACCGAGATCGGCCAATTCAAGTGGTTCGTCGCGGACCCGCTCGACGAGTGGAGCGAAGCGAGCGTCGACAGGTCGGTCATGGCGTCGCTGTGCGCGGCGACTACGCCATTGCCTGCCCTGCGTTTCGATTGTGGCCTGCAGGATGAACTACTGCCCGATTGCCGCGAGCTGCATCAATCCTTGCTTGCGAACGGCATTGAGCATGAATACGAGGAACGTCCCGGTGGTCACGACTGGGACTATTGGACTTTCGCACTGCACGCCTCCCTGCGATTCTTCGGGCCGCAGCTAGTCCGCACCGATCGATGTTGAACGAGGCCGTCGATGAGCCGGGGACGCCGCCCGCCTAATCGTCAGAAATCGATTTCAAGCGAGCCA
>Ga0315287_10003264_pt1 | contig 15627 bp, 8 predicted proteins | sample YL17G11_0_MG_FD_205037 | JGI IMG/M metagenome (GOLD analysis project Ga0315287, IMG submission 205037) | Sediment microbial communities from Yellowstone Lake, YNP, Wyoming, USA - YL17G11_0 | ecosystem: Environmental > Aquatic > Freshwater > Lake > Sediment | place: USA: Wyoming | collected... | reverse complement strand
TCAATACGGCCTGCCGCTAGAAGGAAATATCGGCAGGGATATGCTTATCAATTTTGATGTCGCCACAGTGGCCGTCGATCCCGCCGCACCCGCGCTCACGTTGCGTGCTTGCTGGAATCCTTTTGATGTAACGAATGGCCGTGACCGGGAACCCACAACCGAGATCATCCGCCGCGTTCCCGAAGCCTATCGCCAGCGCCAGCTTCGCGCCGTGACGCTTGCCGATTATGTCGCCCGCGCCGAACACATCGAGGGCGTTTCGCACGCAGCCGCTCAATATGCCTGGACGGGAAGCTGGCGCACGGTCCGCGTTACCATCGACCCAGTCGGCACAACCGAGCTTTCGTACCAGCTCCGAAAAACCGTGATGGAGTATCTGAACGCCGTCCGCTTGATAGGCGAGGACCTCGAGATACGCGCGCCTGCTTTTGTGCCGCTTGAGATAAAGGTGGTGCTCTGTGCCGAGCCCGATGTCTGGCCGGAGGATATACAGTTCGTGCTCGAACAAGAATTTTCCGACGGATGGACGCCGGACGGGCGCAAGGGATTTTTCCATCCCGATGAATGGACATTCGGGCAGAAGCTCTATGCGAGTCAGATCATCGGCCGCGCTTTGCAAGTCAAGGGCGTCGAACATGCCGTCGGGCAAAAGGTTACATCCGGTGGGTTTGAAAAAACGATCAGTGTTTCAATCAAGCGTTGGAATTCGCCGTTTGCGCCGACAGAATCACTGACGCAGTTGGCGCCAAATGAGATCATCCTCGTCCAGAGCGATCCCGATCATTTGGAGCTGGGCTCGATCACATTTGAGGTAAAAGGAGGAAGGCAGTGAGCGCCCAGGACTGCAGAAACGATTGCACCATTCCCCTGCGCTTTCCGCGCCGTCCAGGCGCTGAGTCGCCGACCGAACACGGCGAGGGATGCCCTTGCTGTAGCACCACTATGGGCGGTATCAGTCAGGACAATCGTCCGTCGCTGTCCCGGTTTAATTATCGCATCGGGAGCTACGGTTCGATCCGCGAATTCCTGTTTCACCAGATAGACAAAACGCCAAATCTCCAAAGCTGGACACACCGCGCGCCGGACGATCCGGCCGTAGCACTGCTCGAAGGGGCATCGATACTCGGCGATATCCTGACTTTTTACCAGGAAACATACGCGAATGAGGCATTCTTACGAACCGCGCAGTGGCGCGAAAGTATCGCCGATCTCGTTCGGCTTTTGGGTTATCATCTCTCGCCTGCGGTCGGCGGAAACGCCGTCTTTGCCTTCGAGCTAAAAAAGGATGAGCCCGTTATTATTCCCGTGGGATTCCCGCTCAAGGCAACGCTCGAAGAGATAATAAAACCCGCTGAATTCGAGACAACGGAAGAAATTGCCGCCTATCCATGGCTCAGCCGGTTTAATCTTTACCGCCCCCTCGAAGACGGCGATATCACACCGCCGACGACTGAGTTTTACATCACATATCCCGAGCAGCTTTTACAACCGATCGACCTGAAAGTTGGTGACAGATTGATGGTCGCTGATCCCGATTTGGCCGCGGTTTCCGGCGTCGGCAGTCTTCCCAACGCCGAAATATTAATTGTCGATTCCATCAGCGAGCTCCATGGACGCAAGACATATAAGATTAAAGGAAACCTAAAGCGGACATCCAATATTGGCGGGCTTTTCGCTTTCCGTCTTGGCCGGACGTTTCATCATTTCGGCCATAACAGCCCAGCACAGATTGTGAACACCGCCGCCGCCGTAACATCAACGTCGACCGTCAATGGAACGACCACGACCACGTCATCCACGATCCCGAAGGTTTTTGTGCCACTCCTCAAGCCGCTCTTTCAGGATTTGTCCGACGCGACGGTAAGCCTCCGTTTAAGCAACCTCGAATTTCCGCTCGACTTAGAGGTTAAGGATCTGGCCGCAAATACCGGCATGATCTTTGAATTCGGTTATTTGAACTCCTATCGCGAGACCTCCCTACCGCATGCCTACATGATCCGGAAGATCAGTGACGTTCGCTCGTCCGCACTTACTTGGGGGATGATAGGCGGAACAACGAGCATTGTGACAGTTTCAGAGTCGCTAAATTCTGCCATAATCGATCCCTTTATCGGAGGCGAAAATCCGGCGTGGATGTATATCATAGACGCACTCATTCATGAAGTAACGAGTCCGCTTTTCACTCTCTTGCGTGCGAAAACTGAAACCACGGCAACCTCCGGAAATAAGCTCCATTTCTATAGCACCGTGGCCCAGGTAGAGGCTTTAAAAAACCGCCGCATCATGCTCGACAAAAGCGGTGAGGAGCCGGAGATATTGCTGGTGGCGGATGTCAATTCGTCCTCTGCGTCAGGCACCGAGATGATCCCGCAGCTGCATGAGATAACGCTTTCGGGGGATGTCGCGTACGCCGATTTTCCAAATAAAAACCCGGTTGTCACAGTTTTCGGAAACCTTGTAGATGCTGACGAAGGGAAAACGCTTCCCGAAACGCCCATCGGCAGCGGCGATGCGACCCTTATATTCCAGAACTTCAAACTGCCCAAAGCGCCTTTGACCTATCACATCGTACCCGAAAATACGCCATCCGAAACGCCGAAGGCCCAGATCTATGTTGACGGACGCGAGTGGACACGGGTGGAGAGCTTGTTCGGGCGTGGAAAGGATGAGCAAATATATATTGTCCGAGAAGATGCCGATGGCAATAGCTGGGTGCAGTTTGGCGATGGAAAAACAGGCGCAAGGTTGACCAGCGGCGTCAACAATGTGACTGCAACTTATCGCATCGGAGATGGCGCATATGGCCCGCTCATGGCGGCGACAAAGGTGCAGGCATCGGCAAAACTCAAGAATCTGGACAAGATCTGGATGCCTTCGGATGCCACCGGCGGAGCATCACCCGAAGACGGCGAAAGTGCCCGCAATGCCGCACCCGGAAAGGTGCAGAGCCTCGGGCGCATTGTCAGCCTCAAAGATTTCGAATCCGAGGCCGGCGCAATTCCCGGTGTTTCGTCCGCCTCGGCTACTTGGCAGTTGGTCGATAACATCCCGGCCGTGGTGGTGACCGTCTTAATGGAAACGGGCCGCAGCACCGAAATTGCCGCCGTCCGCGATACGCTTAATGCTTACAACGGTCAGCGCGGCGCCGCTCGGCACACGGTAGATGTCGTGTTGGGCAAGCGGATGTATATCACCGCCACGGTTCAATATGCGCTCAAGCCGACATACCGGGCCGATCTGGTTGAACCCGTGATCCGCCGTGCGCTCGGTGTAAATTTCGCCAAGGCTACCCGTGACGAAGACCAGACCGGCCTTTTCAGCCTCAGGCGGCGGCGATTTGGCGAGCGCGAATATGCCTCCTCTATCGAAGGCGCCGTTCAGAATGTGGACGGCGTTTTGTGGGCAAGGACGGTCGCATTTACAGGGCTTGCGGATGCCGACGATCCCGCAAACATCGTCCTTCCAACATCATCCGTGCTTGATCCGATCGTTGGTTGCGACACCGGCCACATCTTGAGCCTCCACGATAAGCATTTGGCCGTGACAGCGGTTGCGGAGGGAGGAAGCTGAAATGACCACGAAGAATCGCGTCGCGCTTTATCGGCGGCTCCCGGAAATTTACCGCATCAAGGATGAAGATCTTTCGAAGCTCTACCTGGTCGAAGGCCAGCCGATGCTTACGTATCAGCTGCGCAGTTATCTCCAACCCGTCGAAGAGATGTTTTCCGCCATCCACGAAAACATTGAATCGCTCTACCACGATCTTTTTATTGAAACCTGCGACGAATGGGTGATCCCCTATATCGGCGATCTTCTTGGCACGAGCCATCTCTCGGGCGATGAATGGACGCTCCGCGCGGATGTTGCCGATACGATTGCGCTCCGCCGTCGTAAAGGCACGCTCGGCGCCATCGAACTGCTTGCCTTTATCCTGACAAAATGGGGAGTACATTCGGTCGAGTTGCTCGAAAACATGGTCTGGAACCAGCATCTCAATCACCAGCGCCCGGATGAAGGCGGCACTCCGCCCTATTCACTTCCAACCATTCGTCACACGACGCCCATTCGCGGAGGAACCATATCTTTGCGCGATCCTTCTTTACTCGCACAGCTCAATACGCCGTTCGATCCTTTTGCGCATGTAGCCGATGTCAAGCCGCCCGAACTTGGGCAGATTAGCTATAATCTGCCCAATCTAGCTATCTATCTCTGGCGGATCAAGGATTACCGTTTAAGCGTAACAAAGCCTCATACGCAAAAGGTGACCCAGGCTCTGGGTGCACCGCGTGTGGTTCGTGTCAACGTTGATGATATTCCGGTTAACGCGCTCTCTACGCCATATGTCCAGCCAGTGAATGCCCCTGCCGGGCGGCCCGTCACTCTGTTTAATACAAACCGCCTCGCTCTGTTCAACCAAAACCGCGAAGGGGCGGATGCGCTGAATCATTCAGCGATCGCGCCCCGCATTTCGAGCGCCGACCATGTCCCCGGGCCCATACCAAGGGAGCGCGTTTCCGATTACGACATCGCGAACCTGTATGACGATTCACTCGCGTCGGCCGTTCCGCAGCCGCTAAGGTTCTTTACCGAGGCATCGTTTACTGCGCCGCAGGAATACGTATCCGTCGAATCTTATGATCCGGCCTTTCCTGCGGCTACACCTGAAGATGATTTGAAATCACACAATCTTTCCGATGTCGGACTGCAGCTGCATCTGCCCGACCCCATATTTCCGGGTGAATTATGGCCGCATACGGCGACGCCCCGCTTTTGGAAAATACGAGGAGAAAATCTCTGCGCCTGGGAGCGCGGACTCAATCCGCCGCTTGCCGATCGCGAGATCGCCATCGATCCCGTCAATGGGCGAATCTGTATCGGTGTTTCAAACGATGTACGCGCAGATGCGCTCGAACAGGATTTGCTGCTGACATATACCTACGGCGCCGTCGGTCCGGTTGGGGCACACCCCGTCTCGTATCCCTCGCTGCCGAAAGAATTTGATCCGGCAATTCCGTCCGTCTATTACAAAGACGTTGTGTTCCGCGATCCGGCAAAGCAGCTGCAGGCCGTGCTCAAGAAAGCACTCGAAGATGCGCGCGCAGCGGCAGTCGCTGGCAATCCCATGACGGCGATCGTGATCGAGATACAAGATAGCCGCACGCACCCGCTTGATATCGGGGCACTCAATGCGGCGGATGTGAATAACGAACTGGGGAAGAGCATTCTGCTCACGTGCCCGCTCATTATCCGCGCAGCCGATGGCGAACGCCCCATGATCGAACTGGCCAATCCGCTCGCTTTCCGCCCGGTAAAAGTTCTAGGCGCAGATCCGGCAGAGCAGACAAAGCTTGATGCGCAGATCGAGGCGCTATTCGTGCGGCTCGAAGGGCTGTATCTCGCGCGCGGTCATAATTTTGGGGCGGGACTTCCACTTATTTCGCGAGCCGCCTTGAACAAACTGGAGGTACTCAGTTGCACGCTCGATCCCGGAGGTTTTCGTTATTTCAATCGAAACCGGGCTCCGCTGCTTCCCGGCATGAATCTGAAAGAGCCGTATGGGTTTACCGCCGCTGCAGATGAGATCGCGTTTAAACAGACACCCGATATCATTATTCAGCGCTCTATCTGCGGGGCCGTTTTCACCGACGAGGGCTACAAGCTTTGCCTTTCCGATTCGATCATAGAATCCATCCCGGTCACTGTCGGCCCCACAACGTTTCCCTTTGCTATCGCCAACGCCACAAACCCGGCCACGGGATATGCCGGTGCGACGACTATCCGGAATGTTACCGTTCTTGGCCGCGTCCGTGTGGTAAGTATCGAAGGCGCCGGGGGTATTTTTACCGGCGTGGTCGAAGCCTTCGACCAACAGCTCGGATGCTTGAAGTACTGCTATTTCGCCGACGATTCGATGAGTCCGCCGCCGCCCAATGAAATCAAAAACCGCTTGCCGCAACATTTTGCCTGCGTCTTCGGCAATGACGCGCGGCTTCTATTTACCAGCGAATATTTCGGCGACCCTGCCTATTGCCAGCTCTCGCTTGAGTGCGGTCCGCGCATTCTCGAACAAGGCGTCGGCAACGATCAAATGGGAGCGTTCAACTTTCTGTTAGAGACGCACAAATGGCGCAACTTGAAGATACGATTTCGTGAATTTATGCCGGTGGGGATCAGGCCGCTTTTAATCCCCGTCAGCTAAGGAGGAATTGATGAGAGGCGATTTTTCCGCATGGAACAAAGACAGATCTCACAACTTTAGAGGAACGCTTCACCAGCAGGGTCGTGTGTTGCTCGACCGCGACTGGAACGCGCAAACCGAAATATTCGGCGAATGGCAGGAGACTGCGGCACGCGATGCGTTCGGCGCGGGCGTGGCGGCCGTTCCGGCGGAAGAACCGCACAGTTTTAAGGTCACAAAAGCTGAGATAACGGGCGGCAAGGTCAAGGTCTCGCTGAAAAAGGGGCGCGTCTGGGCAGACGGGCTGCTTGCAGAACTTCATAAGGACAAGGAGCCTCCCCCGCTCCCGGCCGGCGTCGATGCTGTCCGGGCCGCAGTCTATCTCGGCCCGCCGATTCAAGCCGCTCCGTTGCCGGGTGCAGTGCCTGCGGTTGGCGATCGCGATGCGGTGATACTTGAAACCTGGCTCGAGGAACTGAGCCCCTTTCAAAATCCGAATCTGCTGATCGAACCGGCGCTTGGCGGGGTCGATACCACCGAGCGCGTCCAGACCGCATTTCGTTTTCGCCTCTACCGGATGGCCGCGGGCGAAAGCTGCGCTTCGATAACCGACACACTCAAAGACGACTTTTCGGCCAAAGGGAAACTCAAGGTCGAGTTAATACCGACAACGGCGATCGACGGCGATTGCCCGGTGGTTGAGGGCGGAGGGTTTACGGGCTTCGAACACCGCCTCTACCGTGTTGAGATCGCCGATACCGATAAACCCGCGCCTCAGGCATATTTCAAATGGTCGCATTTTAACGGCGGCCTGGTTGGAACGGGGGATTTTGACTCAGTCAACAAAACGGTCAACATTTTCGGCAACAAAAATGCGATCCTCTATTCCGGCCTCAAGAATTTTTACCTCGAAGCGCTTGATTATGATATAGCGCTCGGCTGCTGGAGGGTTGTGTATGGCGCAAAGGCGTCGCTTGCCAGTGACAACACACTAGCCCTGCCCGACCCTGCGATTACGCCCGGGGATATCTTTAAAGGCGCGATCCCTCCCACGCCGACAACAGGCAAGCGCTTTTTCCGCCTTTGGAACGGGATCGAGCGGGTCGATGATTTCAAAACGAAAAAGGATCTGCCGGATAATCTTGGTATCCAGATCACCTTCGGGCCAGAGGGCGTTGGCCAGTTCACGCCTTCGGATTTCTGGACGTTCGAGGTGCGCGCCGGCGAGGTCGGCAACCCGCTGGTTTTAATTCCGAATCTGCCGCCGCAGGGCATCTTTTACCATCGCGTTCCGCTGGCTGAGGTGCACTGGACAGGCAATTCTGTAACCGGCGACGATATCGAAGATTGCCGCCACCCCTTCCAGCCCTTAACCAAGCTCAAAACATGTTGCACCTATCGCGTCGGCGATGGCATCCATTCGCACGGCGATTTTACCAGCGTCCAGGCGGCGGTCAATGCACTATCCGCAAAAGGCGGCACCGTCTGTGTACTCAACGGTATATATGACGAAAGCATTGTCATCGACAAGCGTGTGGAAATTCGTATTCATGGGTGTGGTCCGAGTACACGCATTCGTGCAATCTCTGATGATGAAATTCCACAGCCCGCATTCTTGATTCGAAACTCGGACACCATTGTGCTGGAAGACATGGCGATTGAAGCCGGGCCTCGAAGCGCTGTTCAAATTAACAACGCACGTCATGTCACTGTTCGCCAATGCCTGGTGCAAATGCGTGACTTGCCGACGATTTGGCAAGCCATCTATTCACGTGGCGACGATGTTTTGATCGAAAAAAACACGGTCGAAGTGCTGCCGCGTGAAGGCGGACCGCCGATGCCTTCCATTCCTCCAGAAATAGGCAGTAGCGGTGCACCGTCGGGCGTGAATACGCCACCGGATTTCGTCAATGTCGGCTTCGCCACGCGCGGTGGCATCCAACTCGCGGGTGGTTCCGATCGAGTTCGCATCATAGACAATTTGATTCAAGGTGGTATCTGGAACGGCATTACCCTGGGAAGCTTGATGAAAGTGGATTCCGACGGTGATGAAGACTTGCCTGATAATCCGGATCGCACCGATCCATGCGCCCCCTGCAAGCCCGCGGATTCGACGGATGATGAAGACCCACAAGGTGGCCCGCCGAAATTTGTCTCGGCCGGCGATTTGTACGACATCGAAATTTCACGCAACCGGATCACTGATATGGGCATGAACGGCATCGGTGTCGTTCGCTTTTTTGACCTGTTAAATCGTGGCGATTTAATTGGTGTGCACAACTTGCACATCTATGACAATGTCATCACTCGCTGCATGCGTCGTGATATTGCCAAGGTGCGTAAATCGATGGAATGGCTCGTTGCCTATGGCGGAATTGCTCTGGCCAAAGTCAGTGATCTGCGCATTCTTCGCAACGAAATAATCCATAACGGCCCTAGTCATCGAGTTCCCATTTGCGGCGTGTACGCAATCATCGTGCAAGGCTTGCAACTGGATGACAATCGCATTATCGATAACGGACATCGCAATAGCGAACCGGTCGAGAATATTCAGGTTGGCATCCGTGGCGGTGTACATGTGTGGATCGTATTGCCGACCATCACCATTTCAACGCCCGCCAACCCTACCTTAGCCGCATCTAGAGCAGCTGCGTCCAGCAGCTCTACACTCGCCCTGGATAATGGTGGATCAACCGTATTATTGCGAGACAACATCATCGTCGCACCTGTTGGTCGTGCGGTTACATTGTTTGCACTCGGTCCAGTCGTGGTGGCACGCAATCGTGTAGTCACGCAAGGCACCACCAGCAAAGGTCTGGACTTGTTGGCGACAACAACCTTGATCGGAAACCTGGGCTTCAGCAATGAATGGACATTGGGCCTGTTACTCGCCTTGGTTCTCAAATTAGTCGGTAGATTAGTGGCTAATCTTGCTGGCGAGAACGGATGTCTGTTCGCCAAAGCATTGGGACTTATCAATTTCTTTAGCAAACCAGCCTCATTCTGGCCGCCAATGACACGTAAATGGGCAACCGGAAAAATATTGTTTACAGAGAATCAAGTCACTTTCGATGTTACCGATGAGCCCATTGCGTTCGCCATCAGTGCGATTGCCATCCTTTCTTTGGATGATCTTGGCTTTAGCGATAATCAATGTGAAATCAGCTCGACCAATTTCTTTGTACTGACGAACGCAATGTTGGGCGCGGGCAGTGTCCGGGTCGCCGACAATCGTTTTTCCGAAACCTGGCTGCGTGCATTGTTCTCCGGATTTTCAATCGGCGGCATGAACACGACCACTGACAACCAATCGACCCATTGCCTGATCGCAATGCCGCTGCTGCCGAACATGCTGGTATTCAAAGATAATCTTTCACTCGTTGAAGCGTTCTGCCCCGACGCCTGCAAACAGGGTTAGTACTTCCCGTTCAACGACATTAAAATGGAGAAACACTCATGGCAACTCAATCAGGCAAACCCGGCCAAACACCATTTATCACCGACGGATTGTCAGCGGACGCCGTTATTAAGGAATATATCGAAGCCCCCTTTGCAGCAGCACGGCAACCGGCCATTACTATCGGCCTTGATTTACTTGCATTCATGAGCGCATTACCGACTGCCTTTGTCACATCGGAACAACGCGAATTGAAACGACTATCGCGAACTGCAGAGAGCAAAAGCGATTCGCGCATCGAACGGCTGACGCGTTCTATTGAACGTGCCAGCGAGCTTCACGCGACGGCCATGCAAGGGAAAGCGCGTATCGACCGTGCAGTGGTTTCGTTATCTGAAGAGGGCCATGTGTTTCACGGATTTGTCTCGGATGGCAATTTACACCCACAAAAAGGATTGACGGTGCGAATGACTATAGCTCGCGATGACGGCAAGGAGTCGAACTCTTTGTCAGCCACCACAGACGCTGATGGCTATTTCAGCATTCCCCTCGGTCGCGAGGCTGACCGAGGGCAAAAAACAACAACACCTGAAAGTGATGGCAAACTATCTGAGCGGATCGCTGCATTGGTATCGCGTGTCAATGCCAAAACAAATACAAGCACGACGGCAGCTGCCGCAGCAACGAGCGATAGCAGAGAAGTCCTCGCACGTGTTGAAATCCTGGACGCCAATAACAATGTCATTCACGAAGATTCATCACCACTTGTCGTCAACGCTGGGACCGCCTATCGCGAGTATGTGATCGAGAACAAAGACGGCGGTCATGACACGCAACGCTACGTCGGCAACCCAGCGACGCGCGAGTTACACGATACGGAAAAGCTGACCAAGCGTTGTAATTTCGATGCGATCAAACCCAATGTACGAGTCTATTTCGACAGCACTGCGGCTGCGGACAAGGCCGGCTACGACTATTGCGCGTACTGCTTCGGCAAGGCGAAGTCCAAGCATTGAGCCATTCAGATGCCCATTAACCTGAGCTGAAACTGAATGAGAGTTTTTGCTTCAACGAAAACGGCAGACAACAGCGCAGCCCATCTTTTTTCCCGCAGCCGTGGCTCGAAAGAAAATGCGCCTATTTTTAACCCTAGCGTAGCTTCCGCGTTTCACCTCCAGCGTAAAGCCATCTGCGCCTGCGGCGGCGGGTGCCCCGCGTGCCAGAGCAAACCGGCTATCCAGACAAAACTTTCCATCAGCGAACCCGGCGACATCTACGAGCAAGAAGCCGACCGCGTGGCCGATCAGGTCATGCGGATGCCCGATCCCACCCTAAACAGGTCGAGCATCGATTCCACCCCGACCCATGCCTTGTCCATCCAGCGCAAGTGCCAAGGCTGCGAAGACGAAGAGGAGTTGCAACGCAAGCCCAACAGCACGCTAACTGAAACCCCAAGCTCCGGCCTCGACCGCGTCGCCGCTACACTGCGCCAGGGTGGTCACCCTCTTGATGCCAACACCCGCAGCTTCTTTGAACCGCGCTTTGGCATTGACTTCAGTGCCGTACGTATCCACACCGACACCCAGGCCGCTGAATCAGTCCGATCCGTTAATGCCTTGGCCTATACCGTGGGGCGGGACGTGGTATTCAACAGCGGCCAATACTCCCCACAAAGCGACAATGGCAAACGTCTGCTGGCTCACGAGCTTACTCATATTGTTCAGCAAAAAACAGGGCAAGTTCAGAGGATACAACGGACACCGGCAGACAAAGTGAGCTGTGCAAATCACACTCCGCTTGTCATCCCCGGTACGGGTGTTTCCATTGCCGACCCGGTGGGCGTAATTACTGCTGCGGAAGATCGCGCCAACGAAATGTTTGACGATGTGATATCTGAACTTGATTTTACCAGACAGCGGATACTTGGAGGCGCCCCTGTCGCGTGGCCAACGATTTCTGATGCTCTTGCTGAAGGCCTTGTGTTAATGGGGCTTGACCCTGATGACCCTGCGGTCTGGACTGCGCCGAATGGAACAGGCCTTCGATCCGTGCCATTGCTTTTGAGGCGATTGCGTTTGATCCGCGGCACCATAGGCGCCGGAAGCTTTTTCTTTTTCTGTCTTGGCACCGGTATGACTCGGCTTGGCACTTGCTTGCCACCTGCGGGTAACCCCGATATCTGCACAGGTGCCGTGCTTACAACTTGTCCCGGCCAATTCTTTACGGCAATGTGCCCGGACTTTTGGTCGCTTTCGGCGGAGAATCAGGCTGCCCGGATCGTTCATGAATCCGCGCATAATTTTGCACTCTTCATCGGACACGCTGGACGTTTTACCAATGCGGAGTGTTTTGCCAGACTGATCCAAGTATATGCTGGAGTGCCTATAGCTGAACAGAGGGTTGATCTTTGCCCGGATCCGTAGATTTTTTGAAACTTGCAGTCACGAATGACTAATAATTTCGCAAAATCAGTCACAGTCAATGATGCTGCCAAGGCAAAGCATCAAGCGCTTGAGCTTGCCCGCAATCCTCAAACCTATTTTCCCGATAATCTCTCCAGCGACATTTTCCTCCAGCGCAAATCCGCCTGCACCTGCGGCGGCGGATGCCCTGGCTGTGTGAAGGAGTCGGATGACCTGAAGGTTCAGGCCAAGCTGGCTATCAGTACACCCGGTGATGAGTTCGAGCAGGAAGCCGACCGGGTGGCCGACCAGGTGATGCGCATGCCGGACACCGCGAGAGAACCGGTCGGCGTGTCCAGGTTATTCGCGCCATCACAACTCAGTCGGGCCTGCTTAGCGTGCGAGGAAGGGAAGTACGCCCACCAACAGACCGGGGACGAGCGTGAAGAGCGACACCTGCAGTCCAAAGGCTTTCAGGGTGGCGCGAAGATCACGTGCGCAGCAGAAGCCCCCGTGACGAATCTGAAGGGAGGACGACCGCTCTCAGCAGAGACGCGCGCCTATTTCGAGCCGCGCTTCGGGCACGATTTCAGCCGCGTCCTGGTACATGCCGATGGGGAAGCGGCAACTGTAGCGAGCACGGTCAGCGCACGCGCATACACCCTCGGTCACGATATCGTGTTTGGGTCTGGCGAATATGCGCCAACGACCGCGAAAGGCATGCGCCTGCTCGCTCATGAGTTGGCGCACGTCGTCCAGCAGTCGGAGGCTGGCGCTGGCTCCGCCATTCAGGGAAAGATCCAACGCGCGCCCGCCGGGCCATGCACGCCGCCGACCGGTCTGCCGTGTGACGGCACCGTGAGAGGCCCCGGGCACAGCGCCGGCACCAACCTCAACTACGACAGCGAAGCAGGAAAAGGGGACAGGCTACTTTTCCAGAGTCAAGAGTTTAGGACCGGAAGGGGGAGAGTCCCTTTGGAGAAGAGGTACTGTCCCCGATGAGTCGATCCATTTCTTCTCGCTGGGAGGGTGAATGATTACGATTGGGACTGGGGTCAGAGTCATTGATACATTGTTGTGGTGAAAGAGAATGAAAACTGTTGTTTCGACAAAAACCACAGACAACAGCACGGCACAGCGTTTCGCCCGCAGCCGTGGCGCGAAAGAAACCAATCCTATTTTTTGTCCCACCACCTCTTCTGCGTTTCCCCTCCAACGCAAAGCGGCCTGCGCCTGTGGCGGCGGGTGTCCGGGCTGCCAGGCTAAGAGCAGCGATCTCAAAGTCTCCCAACCAAACGACCCGGCCGAGATCGAAGCCGATCAGATTGCCGATAAAGTAATGCGGATGCCGATTGGAGAGGGGAAGCCGGTGGCGAATAAAGACAAAGATTCGAGCACACTTCACCGAAAAGCAAACCCGATTTCTGTTCCGATGCAGCCTTCTCCGAATATTTTCGGCTCATCCGGCCAGGCGCTTGATGCGCAAACCCGCGCCTTTTTCGAACCCAGATTTGGCGCTGATTTTAGCCATGTGCGTGTGCATGCGAACTCGCAAGCTGCTGAATCTGCCCGCGCAGTCAACGCCTTGGCATTCACAGTTGGACGAGATGTGGTGTTTGGAGAAGGACAGTATGCCACGGGGACGCCGACGGGACAACGATTGATGGCGCATGAACTGACACATGTGGTGCAGCAGGCAGGGATAGATGGGATTCGTGTTGATCAAAGCAGTGAAATTCGTAACCTCTCAATTAGAAACGAGTCGCTTCTGCAACGGGTTGTCGGCAGGCTCAACTGTAATCCCGGAGCTGCATCGGCGCCAGCGGACCCGAATGCGACCCTTACCACTATCGATGCGCGAGCGCACGACATGGCGCAACAGATTGGGACCGATCTCGCGGCGGATGCGATTACTGTACGTGGCGGAATTCCGGCCGCGCCTTCTGCGTCACTGCAATCCTTCATTGATCACTTCGGGCTGCCGCCCGCAGAAAGGACCCGGTTCCTCAATCGGTTGACGGGAGCCCTTCGGCCCTCGCAAGAAATTGCGTTGAGCGAGGAGTTGAGGATCGTCTCGCGCCGCTTCGCACTTGTCGCTAGGATCTTGGGAGATCGTATCCATTACTCCTGTGGGGCCGGGAGGATCAATCTCGGCGGCGGCTGCGCCGATGACTGTTCTAGTAATGATTTCGACGCTTTTACGTGCGCGGGCGTCTCAGGTATCGGGCTGTGCCCGAGCTTCTGGACCGCTTACGCTGATGATGACGCGCGGGCGGCGATCATCGTACACGAGATGTTGCACATGACCTTCGAAGGGATCGGCGATGAAACCTTACGCGGAGCGGGGCGCAACTTTAGAGTTGCGGGATGTTACGAGTTCATCGTCGATGACGTGTTCGGTACCGATTCGGCTGCCCCCTGCCCTGCCGTTCCGTAAGATGGTAGAAGAAATCAAAGGGGTCGGGGTGCGTCGGCGCGAAGCCGGAGGAGAGTCGCGAATGAAAGAGTCGTACAAGGTAAGACTTAGCCAGTCGCCTTGGCCTCGCGTGATGCGTGGTGTCGGGCAACCGGCAGGATGAAGCGTTCACAGAGGTACAACCGGGCTGTGTATGGAGCTCCGAACACATCCTTCTGCGGTGGCCGACCTTGTTCTGACAAGGGGAAGGCAATAGTCATGTCGCACATCAACGGCAAGTCCGATGTGACCCCCACGGAGTCTGAGACCACAGGCACGGTTGGACACGTTCCTCACGGAAGTCGAGAGACCCCGGCGACATCCGCTTCTCCCAATGGGAGCGGATCGGTCGGAGAAGGCGCGAGGCCACAAGTCCGACCGGCACGTCGCCGGGGAGTCAGACAGCTCCATCGTACCGCAGAAGCCGGCGAACACAGACAGCGGTCCGCTGTCGGCGGAGTCGGTGGAGGGAAGGGGGCTGACCAAGGAGCACGTCGAGCAGTGGCTACTGGACCGGACACAGCGCCGGGTCTCCAGGTCGCGCGGACTGTTGGGCGTACGTGAAGCGGCACGTTTCCGACGTGCGGGGTGGTCGTCACCATCCAAGGTAAGAGCCGTATGCGGTAGTGCCGCACGTACGGATCTGTGCGGGGGGCGGTCAGCAATGACCGTCCCTACCGCAATAATCTTTGTTTGATCGTCAAGAAGAAATCGAAGAGGTCGATGGGAGCGAAGGGGAGGCTGCCCTCTGGGGGGTTCATCAGCCGTAGGAAAAGGGGACAGGCTACTTTTCCAGAGTCAAGAGTTTAGGACCGGAAGGGGGAGAGTCCCTTTGGAGAAGAGGTGCTGTCCCCGATGAGTCGATCCATTTCTTCTCGCTGGAAGGGTGAATGATTACAATTGAGACTGGGTCAGAGTCATTGATACATTGTTGTGGTGAAAGCGAATGAAAACTGTTGCTCCGACAAAAACCACAGTCAACAGCGCGGTACAGCGTTTCGCACGCAGCCGCAGTCCGGTAGAAACTGCCCCCGTTTTTAACCCTGCCGCAGCTTCCACGCTCCCTCTTCAACGCAAAGCCGCCTGTCCCTGCGGCGGTGGGTGTCCGGGCTGCCAGGCTAAGTCCCGTGATTTCAAGGTTTCTGAGCCCCACGATCCTGCTGAAATCGAAGCTGACCAGATTGCCGATGAAGTC
>Ga0315287_10003263_pt1 | contig 15628 bp, 13 predicted proteins | sample YL17G11_0_MG_FD_205037 | JGI IMG/M metagenome (GOLD analysis project Ga0315287, IMG submission 205037) | Sediment microbial communities from Yellowstone Lake, YNP, Wyoming, USA - YL17G11_0 | ecosystem: Environmental > Aquatic > Freshwater > Lake > Sediment | place: USA: Wyoming | collected... | reverse complement strand
GCGGGAGAGCGCAGACCTCCGGCAGGACGTCGTTGCCACGCGGGTCAAGCCATGCGGCGTGGTCTGCCGTCCACGAGACAATCGGGTCGGAGGAGTTGACGAGGTACACGATCCGGTTGTCGGTCTCCCACTCCATCGTTGGGTCGAGGAGACTCCTCGTCGTTGGCCACGCGGGCCAACGCGCCGTCGTTGTAGCGGGGCTGCCAGAGCGGGCTGCAGGGGTCGGGCCCGTCCTGGAGCCGCTGCCAGGTCGTGTCGAAACTGGGAGGCCCGACAAGGAGCGCCCCGTCCATCGTAGATGTCCTCGACGCTGGTGAATGCGCTGTCGGTCGAGAACGTGCCAAGGCTCTCGCCGTACGCATACAGCTCCGGCCGCTCGTCGGTGAGACAACGACTAGGGGTCAGAAGGTTGGGAGTTCGAATCTCTCCGGGCGCGCCACGTTTGCAGGTCAGACGCACCACGCCCAGCCGACACCATCTCGACACCGGCCAAAGGGCATGGAGATACCTCGGTGAAGGAACTGTTTGACCGCCTCCGGGCATACGGGGGTTCGTCCTCCCGGTGCTGCTGGCTTCTTCGTTCTCGTCAAAGTCACTGGCGATGGCGAACCCAACGACCGCGAGCGCTGCTCACTGGGATGAATCTGCCTCACCACGGATCGCTGACCGGGGGATCGCATCTTCCGACTGCTTCTGACCCATGGACGGCTTTGGCCTCTACCGCGCCTCGCATTGGGTAGCCATGATGAAGTTGATAGGGGAGGTGGATGTCATGACAACCCCAAGCACCCAGCGTCCAGTGACTCCCAAGTCGACGCAGTCCGCGTGGCTTGTCCTCGCTGTTGGCACCCTTGTTACGTTCTTTCTCGGCGTGGCCTCGCAGTTGGCCGTCTACATTTCTCTCGGCCTCTGCATGGACGAGGACCCGGACTTGTGCGATCCGGGCACGTATCCCACGGCGGCCGAGCATCTGCTCGCCACGATCCCGACCTACGCCCTGTGGGTGGCGCCGGCACTCGTCGCGGTGTTCATGGGATACCGGATCGTGAAGTCCGGGAACGCTGCCGGGCGCACCGTGATGATTACCTCGGGTGTCGTTGCTGCCCTCGTGACGGTGGTCGCGACGCTCATGTGGTGGATTTGATTTCACGGGGCGATCTCGAAGTGGAAGACGGACCCCGCTGCCCGGGCGCAACTGAACTTCTCGCGTCACGTCTGTGGGAATCTGCAACCGGCTAGGAATTGGGGACTTCGAGTCTCTCCGGGCGCGCCACGTAGGGCTCGCCGTAAGTCATCTTGGGCTGGCTAGCTCCCCCGGGGAGTACACGAGGCGCAGAACTCCCGTCGGGAAAGCTTGTGAGCTCACAAGGTCCATTGGGTAGATTGGCTCGCCGTCGTCGAACAGTCTCATGCCGGTTCGGGCTGCAACGGGGTGCACCAGCAACCGTAGTTCGTCGAGCAGCTCCGCTGCGAGTAGCTGTCGCACTACCGAGATTGACCCCGCTACCAGGATCTTGTCCATCGTCGCTTCGCGCTTCAGCACCGTCACGGCTTCGATCAAGTCGCCGCGCACCGCGTGCACATTTCGCCAGCCAAGATCCTGGCTCCCACGTGTGGCAACGAGCTTGGGGGTATCTCCAAGTTGAGCGGCGAACGTCGAGTCCTCGCCTCCGGCGGCCTCCCGTTCTGGCCAAGCGCCAGCGAAGCTGTCGTAGGTGACTCGTCCGAGAAGGAGGAGGTCCACGTCTTCGTAGTCCTCGCCCACCGCTGCACCCATGTTTGCGTCGAAGTAGGGGAAGTGCCAGACGGGGTCTACTTCCACCACGCCGTCAAGCGCCATGAACAACGTGGAAACGATCTTGGTCATCTGTTCCCCTGAACGTACCGAGGTGTGGACCACCGGCCCCTCAACAATGCCGATGGTCACAGGGTCCAGGGTGTGCGGTCAATGTCCTAGCCCAGCCACCTATGCCGGCACTTGCGTTCGGCGCCCTTCTCCCGACGGCATGGCGGTGCCTGGGGTATCGCGACGGGCCACGACTGTCGACAATGGGCTCATGCACACCTCAGAGCTGGACGACAGCGCGGTCTCGTTCAACGACGTCGACGTGGAGGACTCGTGTCAGCCAAGCCTCCGATGAACAGGGCAGCTGCCCTCCTTGCCCTGCACGCCGGTCCCGGCTTCGTGCTCCCCAACGCGTGGGACGCCGGGTCCGCTCGCGTCCTCGAGCAGGTCGGTTTCCCGGCCATCGCCACCACCAGCGCGGGCATCGCTTGGTCGTGCGGAGTTCCGGACGGAGGAGCGCTAGACCGCGACACGATGCTTGAGCATCTCGGCCGCATAGTGGCTGCCGTAGGCGTACCCGTGACCGCCGACCTCGAAGCCGGGTACGGCGACACCGCGGACGATGTCGGCATCACCGTCGCCCGGGCCGTCGAACTCGGTGCCGTTGGCGGCAACATTGAGGATTCCGGGGCTGGTGGGCTGATCAGCATCCATGAGGCCGTCGACCGTCTTGTGGCCGCCCGGTCAGCCGGGCCCAGCGGCACCTTCGTGCTGAACGCCCGAACTGACACCTACTTCGTCGGTACGAGTGGTGACGCATTCGACGAGACCGTCGAGCGCGCGGTTAGGTACGTCGAAGCGGGGGCCGACTGCGTCTTCGTGCCCGGCGTCGTTGAGGAGGAGACGATCCGTCGGCTCGCCGAGGCCATCCCCGGCCCGCTCAACGTGGTAGCCGGGCTGGCGAACCTTATCGACGCTCCTACACTCTTCTCCCTTGGCGTCAAACGGGTCAGCCTGGGCGGCAGCTTGGCACGCGCCGCACTCAGCACGTTGGAGCGCGCCGGCCGCGAGCTGCTCGACTCCGGAACGCTCGACTTCCTCGATGGCGCGATCGGGTACGCCGATCTGCAGCGACGCTTCGGCTCGTGACTGAGGGATGAAATCCTTCGACGTTTCACAGGCCCTGATCGAGGACTTCGCTGATGTAGGCGTTGTGTGCATCAGAAAAGTGCTGGACGCCGACGAGGTGGTTGCCGCCCGGGAGTCGATCGAGCAAGTCTTGGCCACTCCGAGTTCCCTCGCACAAGTCGCGAGCGGACCGGATGATCCTGGCTCATTCTTCGAGGATTTCTGCCGATGGGGCGACGTCACCGAGATCGAGGAGCTGGCGCGTCACTCAGCTGTGCCACAGATCGCCGGTGAGTTGATGGCCACCGCGCAGGTGAGGTTCTACCACGACCATGTTCTGGTCAAGGAGGGCAGGACGCGTCAGCGGACGCCATGGCACCAAGACCAGCCCTACTACAACGTCGATGGGCGGGGTGTTAGTGCCTGGATTCCGGTAGATCCGGTTCCGGAGACGGGGTGCTTGGAGGTCGTGGCGGGTACACACCATGGGCCCTGGCTCATGCCTCGTACGTTCTTGACGGGTGAGGCCAAGTGGTTCCCCGAAGGCGCACTGCTCGAGATACCCGATGTGGAGGCCAACCGCGTTGCGTTCGACATTCGTCGGTTCGAGATGCAGCCGGGGGACGGCCTCTTCTTCGACTTCTTGTCCATGCATGGCGCCCCCGGCTTTCCCTTTGACGGACGACGCCGGGTGCTGTCCCTGCGCTACCTGTCCGACGAGGCTCGCCATGCCCCTCGCCGCTGGCGCACGTCGCCTCCCTTCGAGGGGCTCCAGGACGAACTGCCGGCTGGCGCCCTCCTGGATCACCCGCTGTTCCCCATTGTCTGGTCCCGGCCTACTCCCTGACATTTTTCGGCTCCGGCCGTGAGCGGTAAGGTCTGCACGCTGCCAGCGCCTGGCGGTTGGGCTTGAGACGGGGAAGGTGTCATGGTGTCAGCGAACGTGTGGAGGTCTTCGTGGCCTCCCATCGTGGTTACCAGCATCGCTGTGGCAGCGATCCTGGTGTTCAACGACACCTCCGTGACTGACCTGCTCCTCTTCGTCGCATACTGCGGCCTGATCGTTGCACCGCCTGGGATCTTCGTCTGGCGATCCCTGCTGCAGCAGATCCGGGCAACTGGCAGGGGCGCGCCGACGTGGCTCGAAGACCTGTCCATGGGGACCATCGTCGGGTTTGGCCTCCAGCTGCCGGTGTACCTGGTCGGCCTCGTGATCGGTTTCCCGTATCTCGTGCTCGTGTTGCCTGTTGCCACACTCGGCGCCCTGTTCACGCCGTTCGGGCGACGCATCTGGTCGCTGCAAACAGAGCGGTTCGACTATCGCGGATCATGGGTGATCAGCGGCACGATCATCTACGCCGTCTATTGGCTCGCGAACCGGGTTTTCGTATCCAGCCCCATAAACCTCCCGGCGTCGCGGACGCCGCGCCTCGACGAGACTTTCCACCTCGCCCTGATGGGGGAGCTCAGCCACCAGTTTCCCCCACAGTTCCCCTACGTCGAGGGCATCACTCTCGACTACCACTGGTTCGTGCATGCCCAGCTGGCAACGATGCGCTGGATCACCGGTATCGACGGCACGCTGCTTATCCGGCAACTGCTCCCCGTGATGTTGGTGGTGCTGATCGTTACTGGGCTGGCATCAGTAGCCAAGAGGCTCACCCGCCGAACGTCAGCCGCGGTAGTTGCGCCGGTGTTGCTCTTTGCTGCTGGCGGGTTCCAGCTTTACAGCACCGACTTCGCCGTCCGGGTCATTACCGAGCCGGTAATGTCAGCGCGGTTCGTCTCCAGCCCGTCGCAGTCATACGGCGTCATGATGTCGTTGCCGGCCCTCCTGTTGATCATGGAGATCCTCCGGCCAAAGAAGCGAAACCATCCCCTCACCTGGGTCGCCCTTGCTCTCAGCCTTCTCGCGCTGTCAGGGTCGAAGGCCACGTTCATTCCGATCTTCTTGTGTGGCGCAATCGGCGTTGTGCTCTTTCGCCTATTGGTCGAGCGTCGAATCGACCGCACTGCGTTGGCTCTTGGCGCGATGCTCATCGCCACTGCGCTCTTTGCGCAGTTTGTGCTCTTCGGCGGCAACAGTGGCGCAATGGCCTTCGACCCCGGGAGGTCCGTCACCGAGGCTCTGCGACGGCAGAGTGTCGAAGCGACGCCGCTCAGCCATGTGCTCATGGCTTTGGCGATGCTCATGGGCTGGTTGCTCTACGGGGCTGGTGCCATCGGGCTGGTCAAGCGGGCCAAGTGGCGTGATCCCAGAGCCCTGTGGATGTTGGCTGCGATCACTGCCGCTCTCGCCGTACCGTTCCTGCTCTTCCGGACAGGTGCGATCCAGTACTGGTTCCAGCGCAGTGCGGCAGAGCTGATCGTGTTGCTGTCAGTCTGGGGCTTGGCCCTGCTGCTGCCTAAGCCCCTGACCCGGCAGGTGGCGTTGCGCCTTTCCGGGGTCGCAGTTGTCTCTGGTTTCGTCGCGTATCTGATCACACTCTTCGTCGGCAGCAGCTACGGAAAGGACGGGACGGCCTCTCTTGCTGGCCTCGTACTGGTTGTGTTCGTGCCGGCGGTCCTGACACTCGGATTCTTGATCATCCGGTTCGTCCAGCGCCGCCGGGGGAAGGCTCCCTGGCCGGTGCTCATGTTGGTGACTGTGCTGCTGGGGCTTGGATTGAACAACGTGTACATCCTTGTCGGTAACATGTTGCAGGGACAGAAGCCCGCGGGTAACAGTCAGATCTTCCCCCCGGGCGGTGAGAGTGCGGCTGCCTACATCCGGGCCAACTCCGATCCCGACGACGTCGTAGCCACGAACATGCACTGCCTCTCGCCGGGAAATGTCCCAGGTGACCGTGCCTGCGACAACCGGCACTTCTGGGCCAGCGCCTTCAGCGAACGGCGATTTGTCATCGAGGGCTGGGGTTACAACCCCGAGGCGTACGAGAACGCAACCGAGGGTGAAGGCCTCGGGGACATCAAGCCACCTAACCCTGAGCTCATCGCTCTCAACGATGCAGCTTTCATCGACCCAAGTGAGGAGACGATCGGTCGTCTCGTGGAGGACCACAGCGTGGACTGGTTATTCGTCGGCAAGGACTGGCCAGTCGACCTGGCAGGTCTGGACGCGCTCCCCGATCTCGTGGCGAGACGGTACGAAAACGGCAACTATGTGGTGTACGAGGTGATCGACCCGTGAGTTCAGCCAGCAGCTCAGCATCGGCCAAGGAGATGCGCGGAATCATCCTGGCTGGTGGCACCGGTTCGCGGCTCTACCCGATCACGCACGCCGTCAGCAAGCAGCTGATGCCCGTCTATGACAAGCCGATGATCTACTATCCCCTATCTACGCTCCTGCTTGCTGGCATCAGGGACATCCTCGTTATCACCACACCCCATGAGGCAGACGGCTTCGAGCGGTTGCTCGGCGATGGCAGCCAGTTTGGAATCTGCCTCACCTACGCCCAGCAGCCCGCGCCTGATGGCCTGGCGCAGGCATTCACGATCGGGGCTGACTTTGTCGGATCAGCCACCTCGGCGCTGGTCCTCGGAGACAACCTCTTCTACGGCCAGGGCTTGGGGCAACAGCTCGGCAGGTTCCACGACCTAAAGGGCGCGGCGATCTTCGCCTACTGGGTGGCCGATCCGCACGCCTACGGCGTTGTGGAGTTTGACGACACTGGCAAGGCGCTCTCGCTCGAGGAGAAGCCTGCTAACCCACGAAGCAATTACGCCGTACCGGGGCTGTACTTCTACGACAACGACGTCATCGAGATCGCGCGCGGCCTCCAACCATCGGAGCGCGGCGAGTACGAGATCACCGACGTCAACCGCGTCTATCTCGAGCGAGGTGACCTACAGGTCGTTGTGCTTCCTCGGGGCACTGCATGGCTTGACACCGGGACCTTCGAGTCACTCAATGATGCCAGCAACTTCATGCGGACCGTTGAAAGCCGGCAAGGGCTCCGCGTCGGCTCGCCGGAGGAGATCGCCTGGCGTCAGGGGTTCCTGTCCGACGACGAGCTTCGAACGCGTGCTGAGGGTATGCGTAAGAGCGGCTACGGCGAGTACTTGCTTCGGCTGCTCGATCACCCCGACCTGCCCACGATGCGGGCAAGGGCCGTACACGACGGTGGCTAACGGGCCAGGCGCGCCCGCTGCTTGAGCGGCATCCACCAGGCTGCGTTGTCGCGGTACCAGGTGACGGTGTCCGCAAGCCCCTTCGCGAAGTCGACCCGCGGCACGTAGCCGAGCTCGTTGGTGATCTTGTCGATCGCCACCGAGTAGCGAAGGTCGTGGCCCTTACGGTCCTCGACGTATCGGACGCTGCTCCAGTCGGCCCCACACGCTTCGAGTAATCGCGTGGTGAGCTCCTTGTTGCTCATCTCGGTTCCCCCGCCGATGTTGTAGACCTCACCACTGCGGCCACCCTGGAGGACGAGGTGGATGCCTCGGCAGTGGTCGTCGACATGGAGCCAGTCGCGGATGTTGGCACCCTCGCCGTACAACGGAACAGTGCCGCCGGTGATGAGGTTGGTGACGAAAAGTGGAATGACCTTCTCAGGGAACTGGTACGCCCCATAGTTGTTAGAGCAGCGGGTGATGCTGACGGGCAGTCCGTGCGTGCGGAAGTATGAGCGGGCGAGCAGATCACTCGAGGCCTTGGACGCGGAGTAGGGAGAGTTGGGTTCAAGTGGGCGCTCCTCGTCCCAGCTGCCCGATTCGATCGATCCGTAGACCTCATCGGTGGAGACGTGCACGAACTTGTCGATCCCGTGGTGCAGCGCCGAGTCGAGGAGTGTCTGCGTACCGACCACGTTCGTCATGACGAAGTCGGCAGCACCGAGGATAGATCGATCGACATGGCTCTCGGCGGCAAAGTGCACGACGGCGTCAACTGCTGGCATCAGGTCGTCGACGAGTGGACGATCAAGGATGTCGCCCTCGACAAACGTGAGGCGAGAGTCGTCAATCACCGGGCCGAGATTGGCCAGGTTTCCCGCGTAGGTGAGTTTGTCGAGCACGGTCACGTGATCCGGGGTCGTCAGGCCCCAGGCATCACCTAACAGAGTGCGGATGTAGTGGCTGCCGATGAAGCCGGCGCCACCGGTCACAAGAAGCCTCATAGAGATCCTTCTTAGCTGTGAGTCGAGAGGGCTGCGGTGAAGGAACCAACCACGCGATCCTGGTCGTCGTTGGTGAGGTTGTTGTAGAACGGGAGTCGGAGCAGGCGACCGCTTATGTCTTCGCTTACGGGGCACTCGGTCGGGCGAGCGGCGAACCGGCGTCCGGCATCAGAGCTGTGTAGCGGGACGTAGTGGAACGTCGGTGCGATTCCATGGGCCCGCATCGCAGCCAGCACGGAGTCGCGCGTTGACCGGTCGGGGAGCAGCACATAGAACATGTGGTACGCGGGATCGCAATGGTCGGGAACCACTGGCACGCGTAGCCCGTAGGGATCAACGAGGGGGTTCAGTGCCTCGATGTAGTGGTCGAAGACGGCTTGGCGCTTGCCCTGGATCACGGAGTGCTGCTCGAGCTGCGCAACGAGGTAGGCGGCGAGGACGTCAGACATGCCGAAGGAGGACCCGGTGTCCTTCCAGCTGTACTTGTCGACCTGGCCTAGGAAGAAGGCGCGACGGTTCGTTCCCTTGTCGTAGAGGACCCGTGCCCTGTCGACGTCGGCGGCGTCGTTGAGCAGCAGTGCGCCCCCCTCGCCACACACGAAGTTCTTTGTTTCGTGGAAGCTGAGAGAGGCCATGCGACCAAGATGGCCGAGCGGTTCGCCGCGCCACCGACCGAAGAGGCCGTGGGCGTTGTCTTCGATCACGGCGACATCAGGCCGATCTGCGAGCGCCTCGTTGAGGCCGTCCATGTCGCACGCCACGCCGGCATAGTGAACGGGGATGACCGCGCGCACCGAGTCGTCGAGCAGGTCGGCCACATGTTTGGTGTCCAGCCCGAGCGTGGTTGGTTCGATGTCGCAGAACAGGACGCGCGCCCCCTGGCGCACGAACGCGAGCGCGGTCGAGGTGAAGGTGTATGAGGGAACGATCACCGTGTCTCCGGGCTGCAGGTCGAGGAGCATGCCCGACAGTTCGAGAGCGGCAGTGCACGAGGTGGTGAGGAGCACCTCTTCCGCACCGGTTGCGGTCGCGAGCATGGCCGCTGCCCGCTTGGAAAATGGCCCACCCGACGAGGTGTGGCCACTTTCGACCGCCTGCCGGATGTACTCCAGCTCGTTGCCTTCCAGTGCAGGCCGATTGAACGGGATCGTGGGGGTGGTCACTGCGGTTGGTCCTCACTCTGGCGGAGCCACACGTGTCAGTTGAGTCTACCGGGGTGTCGTCATCGGCCAGCCCATGGCAGCGGGCGGCCCACGAGTGCTGTCAGACGTTCGTCGCTTTCACGGAAGAATTGGCGCAAGCGGAGCACAAGATCAGCCGGTAGCTCAGGCGTGGCCCCGTCACTGGCGTTGACCCGTCTGCCGGGATCGACGGGTCGGAACGACGGATCGACGCCAACCGCCCGGTACAAGCGCTCACGTGAGGCGCTCGAACCGGGATCGTCCTCGAGGAACTGGATGTGCAGAGTGTCCGGGAAGGCGGCGTGCCATGGTTCTAGGTAGTCGCAGTACCGGCCCCGCTCGAGGTAGGCAAAGGGCGAGACCGACGTAACCGAGGGATCCCATATGCGTGGCCCCGCCAGGTTCTCGGTGAGCGCCTGCACGAGTGGCCGATCCTCTGCTCCGTGCTTAGTGCTGAAGCGCCAGTTGGAGACCGCGCGCGCCACCGGGTCGCGCAACTGGACGATGATCATCGCGACACCGAGCATTACCGCGGCCCGCTTCGGCGCATCAGGGTCCTCGATGTAGCTGGTGCTCTTCTCGCCATAAACGACCTCGCCCGTGGCATGCCCGAAGTACGTCGAGTGGTACCAGTCGATCCCTCGTTCGCTGAGCTCATCAGACAAGAACACTTTGGGCTCTGGGCGACGCGGCCTGGCCATCGTGATCTCGGGATGGTCGTCCAGCAGCTCGTAGAGAAGCGTCGTGCCGCACCGCTGGCCTCCTATGACGAGGAGATGACGAGTCACGGGCCAATGCGATCTACGACGTGGTACGAATCTGTGCTCGACACGGTGTTCAGCGTGCGAACAATGTACTCGCCGAGCATCGACAGCAGCATGATCGTGACGCCGTTGAAAGTGGCGGTGAGCACCACAAGCGTCGTCCATCCCGGAACCCGTGTGCCCTTGACCCAGCCCGAGACCAGGTAGAAAGCACCGAGGATAAAACTGAGCGCCGCGACGATGAAGCCGATTGCGGCGGCCACTCGTAGCGGAAAGACCGAATAGCTGAAGAGAATGGTCAGTACCAGACGAATGATGCGGAAGGTGCTGTAGGTGCTCTTACCAACGGTGCGCTGGTCGTGGCGAACCTTAACGTGCACTGCGCTGTGCGAGTACAGCAACGACTGGCCGGTGATGTAGGGGTAGGAGGTCCGCGATGCGCAAATCCGCTCGACCACGTCTCGCCTGATGATGCGGAAGTTTGAAACGATGAGCTCGGGTGGCTGCCCGAAGACGCGACGGTTGATCTGCCCGATCAGCTTGCTGCCGAGTCTGCGATAGCTGGTCGCCTGCTTGGTCTCGAACTCCCCGAAGACAAGGTCGTGGCCCTCCATGGCCTTGGCGATCAGGATCCGCACCTGATCAGGCGGATTCTGCAGGTCGTCATCCATGGTGATCACGTAGTCACCTGTGGACTCACGTAACCCGGCGAGGTTCGCGTTGTGCTGACCGTAGTTCTTGAGCAGCTTCAGCGCGATGACATGCTGGTTGGCCCGAGCCTTTGCTGCGATGACGTCCCAGCTGTTGTCAGGGCTGCCATCGTTGACAAGGATTAGCTCGTACGACAGTCCCTGGGCTTCAAACGTCTCAACGATCCGGTCGACCGTGTCGCCCACGACTCCGGCGCTGTTGTAGACCGGCACCACGACAGAGAACGTGAAGTTATGCGGGTCGAGCGGAGGGTTGGGGGCCGCTGGACCACCGTCAGGCAAGGATTTGTGGCTGTCTGACATATCCATTCCGTGCGTGAGCGGCGACTGGATCGGGGCAACCCTATCGGACGCTAGGTTGGCCTTCGTGCGATCACGGTTCCGCGACACGTCACTGCTCGCGAGTGCCTCGGTCCTCACGGGACTGCTCGCGTACGCCTTTTTTGCACTCAGCACCCGTGCGCTGGGTGCAGAGGTGGCTGCGCCGGTGTCGGTGCTTTGGACCTACTGGAGCTTCGCCTCGGCCGCTTTCACCTTTCCGCTCCAGCAGTGGGTGGTGCGCTCGGTCGTTGCGCATCGGGGGGAGGGCGCAGTCCACGCCGCCCTGCCGCAAGTTTCCGTGGTCGTGATCGGGGTCGCTGCGGTCTCCGGGGCCGGGGCGTGGTGGCTCCGGGAGGCTCTCTTCCGTTCCGACAGCCCATCGTTTCCGCTGCTTGTGGCGGTGGTGACCCTCGGCTCCGGCTTCATCGGCGTTGTTCGCGGAGGGCTGGCTGCACGACGTCGGTTCACAGCGCTGGCGGTGGCGCTGGTTGCGGAGAATGGCGTCCGAGTCGTCGCGGCTCTCGCCCTTCTCATCTCTGGTGTCACCGATCCTGTTTCCTTTGGTCTTGTCCTGGCCGCTGGCGCCTGGGTGGGGTTGCTCTGGCCGTCGGCTTTCAGGTTCGCCAGGGGCACAGGTGACGGGGCGTCGGAGTCGGCGCTCGGGTTTCTTGGCGGAGCTTCGGGCGGCCAGCTGGCCGGGCAGACGGTGCTGACGGGCGGACCGGTGGTGCTGGCGCTCACCGGGGGGTCACCAGCCGATGTGACCATCCTGTTCGCGGCGTTGGCGCTGTTCCGCGCCCCCTACCAGGTGGCGCTGGTCGTCGTGGCACGAGTGACGGGCGGGTTGACCACTCGCTACGTCAGCGGCGATGTGGTTGCCATCCGGCGTTGGCGTCGCGGGCTGCTGACGGCCACCCTGGTGGGAGTGCCGGCCGGGGCTGCCCTGGGGGCTCTTCTGGGTCCTAGGCTGCTGCCGCTCATCTTTGGTGCTGGCGTCGAACTGTCAGCCGGCAGCTGCGCAGTGCTGGCGGCCGGTAGCACGGTGGCACTGACCAACCTGATGCTCACGGTGATGCTGATGGCACAAGGTCGTACATGGGCAGTGCTGCGTGGATGGCTGGTAGGAATTGCGGCAGCGGCGCTTGTACTGGCCCTGGTGCAGTCGGCCGAGCTGACCGTTGTCAGCTGGGCATTTGTTGTGGCAGAGCTCGTCGCCTGTCTCGCGCTTGCCTTAAGCGAACTCCGCGGCGTCGCCGGTAGCCTCGTGTGGCGGCGGTGATCGGGCACGATGATCGGGCACGGTGAGCGGCCATAGCAGCGTAGAGGCACGTCGATGAAGGGAGTCAGCAGATGAGGATTGCGGTGCTGGGGGCCGGCGGTGGAGGGCTAGCGGTCGCATACGAGTGGGCGAGTCAGGGGCACGAGGTCGCGCTATACGCACAGCACGCCCACGAGCACCACCTGACGCCGGTCCGCGAGCGCGGCGGAATCCAAGCCGAAGGCATGCTTGAGGGGTTCGTCGCTCTGGCGAAGGTCACCACCGACATCGCCGAAGCGCTGGACGGTGTGGACGTGGTCTTCGTCGTCGGGCCGGCCTATGCCACGGAGCCGTTCGGCCGTGACACTCGCGGGCACCTGCGCCCCGGGATGACCGTCGTGGTCTGCCCCAGCTCGTGCGTTGGCAGTCTGGCCTTCAAGCACGCCGCGGGGTTGGACCTCCATGACGAGAGCGTCGTTGTGGGCGAGACCAGCACGCTGCCGTATGCCGCACGCGCATCGATGCACGCCAGTGTGCAGATCTTCCACCGGTTTGACACCGGCTTCTCGGCTGCGGCAGCCCCGCGAAGCAACACACCTCGCCTGCTCGAGGTCCTGCGGCAGGTGTACCACAACACCGAAGAGGCCGCCGGGATCTTCCAGACCACGCTGCAGAACGGCAACCCGGTCATCCATCCGGCCGTCACCTTGCTCAACGCCGCCCTCATCGAACGCACGGGTGGTGACTTCATGTTCTATGAGGAAGGGGTTACCGAGGCGGTCGGTCGCCTGATGAAGGCGGTCGACAGCGAGCGGCTATCCGTCGCCAGCGCCCTGGGCGTGGAAATCCTGGCCGAGCCGGATCTTGGGGTTCGGCAGGGTTACATGAGCGAGTCCAACTACTCCACGGGCTATTCCACCGCACCAGGTTTTCGTGGCATCAAGGCGCAGGACGAGCTCCATCACCGCTACCTGACCGAGGACGTGGGCTATTCAATGGTGTTCCTCACCGACCTGGCTCGGCAGCTGTCGGTGCCGACCCCCACCATGGATGCTGTCATCCGCATCGCCTCAATCGTCGCGGGCGAAGACTTCGCCACCGAGCGCGCCCGCACGATGGACAAGATGGGCCTATCCGGTCTGACGCGGGAACAGCTCGCGGTGTACTGACCGGAAGTCGACCTGCCAACCCAAAGGATGCCGCCATGCTCGACGACATCGCATCGCTGCTCCCGGAGTTGCGCGAGTTCTATGTGGACCTGCACCGGCACCCGGAGCTGTCCTTCGCTGAGGTTCGAACCTCGGGGATCATGGCCCAGCGACTAAGCGATCTCGGCTATGAGGTCACTTCGGGTGTCGGCCGTACCGGCGTGGTGGCCACACTCGACAACGGCGAGGGACCGACCGTTCTCCTGCGTGCGGACATGGATGCATTGCCAGTGAAGGAAGCGACCGGGCTCGCATATTCCAGCACCGCAATGGGGATCGACTCCGAGGGTGCCGAGGTCCCGGTTGCCCATGCCTGCGGGCACGACATGCACTTGACGTGGTTGTTAGGAGCTGCCACGCAGCTCGTTAAGCACCGCGAGGCGTGGACTGGCAAAGTCATCTTGACGGTCCAGCCGGCGGAGGAGATCGGCGGTGGTGCGACCGCAATGATCGATGATGGTTTGTTCGAACGATTTGGCACACCCGACGTCGCGCTAGGGCAGCACGTCACGCCAGCGCCAGCAGGGTGGGTGCTCTTTCGGCCGGGACCGGTCATGACGGCGAGCGATGCGCTGAAGATCGTGTTGCATGGCCGAGGTGCCCACGGTTCTGCCCCTGAACAGTCCATCGACCCGGTCGTCATGGCGGCGTCGACGATCATGAAGCTGCAGACGGTGGTGTCGCGCAACATAGCTGCAACCGATTCCGCCGTAGTGACCGTTGGCACCGTGCGTGCCGGTACGAAGGAGAACATCATCTCTGACCATGCCGAGCTGACGCTCAGCGTGCGGACTTTCGAACCCGACGTTCGAAAGAAGGTTCTCGGCGCTATCAGCCGTATCGCACACGGCGAGGCCGACGCCTGTGGTGCCGAGCAGCCCCCCGACATCACCACGCTTTACAGCTTCCCCGCTGTTACCAACGATGCCACGGCCACGTCAATCGTCGGTGAGGCTTTCATCAGCCACTTCGGTGCTGATCGTGCGATGGAGGGGCCCGTTGCCACCGCGAGCGAGGACTTCGGGCTCTATGGTTTGTGCGGCGGGTTTCCGTCGATGTTTTGGTTCGTCGGCGGCGCCGACCCGGTTGCTTGGCAAGCGGCATTTGACGCCAACCGCATCAACGAAGACGTGCCGTTCAACCATTCACCGCGCTACGCTCCGGTACAAGACCCCACCATGACCACCGGAATCGAGGCCATGCTCGTCGCCGCGATGTGCTGGCTGGCACCCGACGCCGCCAACTGAGAGCCAGCTGGAAGGCTGGCTGCCTTCGACGCCGAGACCACCACCGATCGGGAGTTGGTATGACCGCCTGATGGGACGCGTGAGCGACCCGTTGCGCGAAACGGGACAGTCCCTAGCAACCGTCTTTCGCAACCCAAGTCTCCGACGTCTCAACCTCGCTTTCGCCGGTTCGGCCATTGGCGACTGGGCCTATGCGACAGCGATCCTGGTGTGGGCCTACGGCGTCGGCGGTGTCACGGCTGTCGGCATCTGGGGAACGGTACGACTGGTACTGATGACGGTGGCAACCCCGTTTGCCTCCACGCTTGTCGACCGCTTTCCCAGAAAGACCGTGATGGTTGCCTCTGACCTCACGCGTGCAGGTCTGGTGCTGGTCGGTGCAGTGCTGATCTGGCTTGATGCGCCAGCGCTCACGGTGTTCGTCTTGGCGACCCTTGCGGCTCTGGTCGGCACGCCGTTCCGACCAGCCGTTGCCGCACTGCTTCCCAAGCTCGTCACCAAGCCCGAAGAGCTCACTGCCTCGAATGGCACGCTGAGCACCCTGGAAAGTCTTGCCTTCTTCGCCGGTCCGGCGATCGGTGGCGTGCTGCTGACAGTTACCGACGTTCCGGTAGTCGTCGTGTTCAACGGCCTGACCTTCTTGTGGTCGGCCGCCTTGGTGAGCCGCATTCACTTGCCCGGAGACTCGACGGATCGAACGGAGGCGGAGAGCGACGACACAGACGTCACGGAGTCGGTCGGCTTCCTCGCCGAGTCGACTGCGGGGTTCCGCGAGATCTGGCAGCATCCCGACCTGCGGCTTGTTTCGCTCGTCTATTGTGCGCAGACGGTCGTGGCTGGGGCCTCGATGGTCTTCACCATTGCCATCGCCGTAGAGGCCACGTCCTTCGGAGCCGATGGGGTCGGCT
>Ga0315287_10003261_pt1 | contig 15631 bp, 9 predicted proteins | sample YL17G11_0_MG_FD_205037 | JGI IMG/M metagenome (GOLD analysis project Ga0315287, IMG submission 205037) | Sediment microbial communities from Yellowstone Lake, YNP, Wyoming, USA - YL17G11_0 | ecosystem: Environmental > Aquatic > Freshwater > Lake > Sediment | place: USA: Wyoming | collected... | reverse complement strand
TTGGAGAGGACCAGGGCTTATATTCCTACAGCGCATGGGTGTGGCGCAATTGGGGCCATGCCCCATATGCATACTGTTTTGACCAGAATTTTCCGGGCATATTCCTGATCCATTATTTTGTGCAATCGGTCTTCGGAGAGAGCGTGACCGCGTTCCGCTTTTTTGACCTGATCTGGCAGACCGCGACCGCGCTCATGGTGTACCTGGTCACGGCCAAGATTTTCAAAAAGAGCATATCCGGGCTGCTGGCTTCGGCTTTCTATTCGATCTCGTATGTTAACCTGGGGCCATGGAACACCGGCCAGCGGGACGGCTTTTTGCTGTTGACCTATCTGATCTGCTTCTGGCTGTTTATGGAAGAAAAGCAGGAAAAGCGTGCTCTGATCCGCGCCCTGATTTCAGGGCTGCTGCTCGGGTTTGCGTTCATGCTGAAACCGGTTGCGGCCATAGCGGGCTTGATCTTTCTGGCGCTGATTTTCAAGACCGAAAAACGCAAATACTTGTCTTCTTTGGTGTTCCTTGCGGCCTGTCCTTTGCCCATGCTGCTCGTGATCGCGTATTATTGGCGGATCGGGGCGCTGAAGGATATGTACGAGGCGCTGATCCTTTTCAATTTCAAGGTTTATTCCAGCGCCCTGGTGTTTGACCTGAAAGGCATGATCAACGGGATCACCTTGAAGAGTTACCTGCTCAGCAATTGCCTTATTTTGCTGGGCGGGATCCTCCTCTATATCCAAAGGAAAAAAATTCCCGATGACAGCAGGGTTTATGCCACCTGGCTGCTGCTGATCTTCCTGGGAAGTTATTTGGGGTACCTGGCGCAGTCTAAATATTATTTTTATCAGCAGGCCCCGGTCTGGGGTTTATTGTGTCTGTTGGGGGCAGGCGGCTGGTCTCTGACCATTGATTTCATAGATGAGAAATGGCCGATTCAAATCAAGACCAGGACTTTTATAATCACATTCCTCCTGATCCTGTGCACCATTTTCCTGATCAAGCCCTTCATCCACGAATATCTGGTAAAAGCCTTGCGGGTCTCCCCCCGCGAGGGCCAGAGGCTGTACCCTTTTTATGATGTTTGTTTGCAAGCGGGCAATTATGTGGACGCCCACAGCAAGCCCGGAGACAAGCTTCAGGTCTGGGGCGGGGGGGCCATTGTCAACTACCTGGCCCGCAAAGAGTCGCCTTCCCGTTTCTCGAGCACGCTCTATTTCATTTTAAGGCCGGGACCCAACCGAAGAGCTCCGCTCCAGAAAAATTTCGGCCAGGAACTGCTGGACGCGGCAAGGAAAGACCCGCCTCTTTATTTCATTGTCGAACTCCTGCCCCATCCGGTTTTCGGGATTGAGAGCGACAAGCAAGTCCTGGTGGCGGACTACCCGGAAATCTGGGCATTCGTCACGGCAAATTACTCCCTGGAGACCAAGATCAGTTTCATGGAAATCTACCGCCGCAAACAATAAGCATGGACCAGCAAAAGCCGGGAACCTTTTTTTTCTGCCTGATAATATTTTCCTGCCTGCTCCTGCTCTCGCCTTTGCCCTGGTTCGGTTTCGGGACCGACCAGGGACTTCACGCTTACGGGGCCTGGGCCTGGCGCCATTATCATCTGGCGCCTTATGTCGGCTGTTTTGACCACAATTTCCCGGGAATTTTCATCATTCACTATTTGACGCAGATGATTTTCGGGGAAAGCGTTCTCGGCTTCCGCGTTTTTGACCTCATCTGGCAGGTCGCGACCGCATTGATGATATCCCTGGTTTCATGCTCGGTGTTTAAAAACCGGTTCGCGGGTTTTCTGGCCGCGGTTTTTTACTCGATCACATATATCAATATGGGCGCGTGGGACACCGGCCAGCGCGACGGCTTTCTCCTGCTGCCCTACCTTTTGGGCTATTGGTTTTTGACCAGGCCGGAAGCGGCACGCGCGAAAACAATTGCTTTTGCTTTTTCCGGGCTGTTGATCGGTTTTGCTTTCCTGTTTAAGCCGGTGGCAGCGCTGGTCGGAATTTTATTTGCAGCCTTGGCCTGGAAAAGGAGCAAGTCCGGGCCGGCTCCGATTATTTTTTATATGGCCGGCTGCCTGCTGCCTTTTGCAGTGATCGTTTTATATTATTGGCGGCTCGGGGCATTGGCGAAACTTTTCCAGGCCATTTTCGCATTCAATTCCGAGGTTTACTCGGGCGCGCTCCGGGCCCCGCCCCTGCTGGTCCTGGGCGGCATTTTCATGATGCGCTTCTGGATCAACTCCGCGCAGGTCCTGCTCGGCCTTTTACTCCTGGCCCTGCTTTTGGCCCGCAGTAAAAAAATTCTTGAATTCGAACGCGGCCCGGCGCTCTGGCTGTTTTTTCTTTTTGCCGGGGTCTATCTCGGGTATTTGTCGCAGGGCAAGTATTATGCCTACCAGCAGACGCCGGTCTGGGGTATGCTGTGCCTTTTTTCCGGAGTCGGATGGGCCGCGGCTTTTGACGGTCTGGCGCCCGCAACAAGCAGCTTCCGCAAAATCAAGGCCGTCATTTTCAGCCTGATCCTGCTGGCTTTGAGCGGCATGTTGATCGAACCCGGGATGCTCCGGTTCCTGGCCAAGCTTCCAAGTCTCACTTTCAATCAGGGATATGATTCCACGCCTTACTTTTTCACCTGCCGCCTGGCCGCGAGCTATCTGCAAAACCACACCCGGCCCGGACAAAAGGCGCAGGTCTGGGGCAGCGAAGCCTTGATCAACTACCTAGCCCAAAGACAGGCGCCTTCCCGGTTCCCCAGCACATTGTCCCTGATCTTCAGGCCCGGGCCGGACCTGCGCGCGCCGCTCCAAAAAAAATTGGGCGCAGAATTGCTGGAGTCCCTGAAAAACGACGCTCCCGCCTATTTCCTGGTGGAGACCGTTTCCCACCCCGGGTACGGGATCAAGAGCGACAAGGCGATCCTGCTTGGGGACTACCCTGAAATCTGGAATTTTGTTTCGGAGAGATATTCGCCCGCATATAACATCAAGTTCCTGGACGGCTATATTGAGTTCTACCGGCTAAAGTCTTTGCCGGACGCCCCTGCGCAGTCGGAGCAGGACCAGGAATAAAACCGGGGCCATCTCCAGGGCAACCCCCGGTCCGGGAGATGCTCCCGCGATCCGGCACCCGCACGACCCGTCAGCAGCCTCCGGGATATTTACCGGCTCAAAAAAACTCACCAGGCTCTGCGAGACCAGGCTGAAATTTTCGCCGTCGTCAACCATCAGGCCGATGACATAATCTCCGGGATGGCCGGGGTTGATGCTTATGACCGGCTGAGTGGTGTTTCCCAGTTGCAGGACCGCGGAGCTTTCAGCCACAAACCAGTGATAGCTCAAGTCGCCTCCCGAGAAAGCGGTTGACGAGGACCCGTCCAGGGTGACCGCCTGTCCGAACTGGACTGTAGCTTTGACCGGGTCGACCTTGGCCTCCGGCAATGTGGCCCCGCCCATCTTGATCAAAAGCGCCTGGGGCAGGCTTGCGCCCCGGTCGTTATTTCTCAGGAACATGGCGTAGCTATCGATACCCAGTTGCGACAAATCGACCTCCAGGGCCAGCAGGTTCTCGGTGAGAAAAATCGCGCTGGTCACCGGATTGGATTTCCGCCCGGTTTTTTGGGAGATGAAATCGAATTCAAAAATTCCGGGAGAAAATCCCGCGCCGTAAAGACAGAACCCGGCCAGGCTGGTGTTCGCGTCCGCAATCGCCGGGCCGTACAGATAAGACCAGTTGCCCTCGCAGCCTCCTCCCGCCAGGCGCCACAGGCTGGGCGGCGCCGGGAATAATTCTGATTCGGCCCCGGGATAAAGATAGTAGAGCGCGTCTTCATCATCGATCTCCAGGGTCCTGCGCCTGGTCTCCGAGGGCCTGGTGGAACTGCTCATGGCCGCGAGCCGGTATTGGCTGTGCCCCAGACCCAGGAAATGCCCCAACTCGTGGGTGACGATGTTTTGCACATCCGCGCTCACGCCCCTTTGCAGCGCAATGTCTCCCCATTTGTAGTCCTCTCCGTTCAAGAAGATGTCCGCCTCTGAAATCCTGCCCGTGTCCGTTTCATAATGGAGCACGGTCAGGGCCACCAATGAAGGCCCGAAGAACCAGCCTGATTCCACCAGCTCGACCGTGTTTTTCCCGTCCGGGTAATCCAGCCGCTCGGTGAAGTCCCCAATTAATGCCACGGTCCCGCCATATTCCAGGGCCGCGGTGGACCCGCTGACCGAACTCCAGGTCAGGGTTGCAAGTTTTATGGCGAGTGCGTTCCTGCCCCCCAATTTCTTGTCGACCAGGACCACAGGGGGGACCATGTCGTTCCCAGGCCCGGGCCGCGCCCCGTCGAGAGCCGGCCAATAGACCTCGGGCAAGGTCAGTTCTTCGCCGGGATGGTAGATGTAATAACCGAAGCAAAAAAACAGCAGCAGCGGCAGAAATATTTTTAGCGCCCGCGGATTCATCATCTCTTGATAGTATAGCAAAATCCCGGCAACTAAAGAACCTTATGCTTGGACCGGGTTTTGGGATATAATTGTTGCGGAATTCAGCCGCAATCACAATGCAGGAAAATAATATTTTGAGCGACCCGCTGTTCTGGCTCTCATTTATGGTCGGCGGATTTTTCCTGTCCCTGACCCTCTGGTTCGGGCTGGGCATGGACCAGTCAATTTTTTGCTACAGCGTCTGGGTCTGGAAAAGCCTTGGCTTGCCGCCGTATGTGGGCGCCTGGGACCACGCTTTCCCGGCCATTTTCCTTATTTATCGGCTGGCTATGCGCATTTTCGGGGAAAGCGTTTTGGGTTTCAGGTTTTTTGATTTTCTGGTCCAGTTGAGCTGCCTGCCCATGATTTTTTATCTTGCCAGGAGGCTGTCAGGGTTCAGCGTATCCGGTTTACTGTCCGCGGTGTTTTACAGCATTTATTACTACAGCCTGGATGTCAGCGGCACCGCCCAGCGCGAGAGCTATATCTTCTGGGTTCTCCTGGTCTGCATCATCCTTGCCCTGTGTCTCGAAGACCGCATTTTGCTAGGAGCCGCCGCCACCGGGTTTTTACTGGGGTTTGCATTTTTATTGAAGCCTACATTCGGACTGGCCTGGCCGGTCTTCGGTGTATTTTTCCTGGTCCGGGAAATGAAAAAAAGCCATAAAATACCCTGGCGGGAACTCGCGGTCTTTTCGCTCTCCTGTGCGGCGCTGCCCCTGATAATTATCTTTCTATATTGGCGGGCCGGATACCTGGACAAGCTTTATCAAGCCGCCATCTGGTTCAACTTTGAAATCTACACTAAAATGGCCGACCCGGCCCTGGAACGGAGCGACTTCTGGACAATATATCTTCCCGCCGCCATCTTCATGGAATACCCCTTGTTTTCTTTGCCGGCGCTTGGGATACTGTTTTACCGGTTCAAAAAACGGGACTTGGCCAAGGATAAAAACCTGTTCCTGATGATTATTAGCTTGATGCTGGTTGGGATCTTCAGCTATCGGTACCAGGCGAAATACTTCCCTTTTCACCTGATCCCGTTTGTATCTTTTATGATCATTTTTTCAGGATGGGCCTTCGGCCTGCTTATTTTCATGCTCCGGGAGGTGACCAGGTCGGCGATGGGAAAAGTTTCGGTCTCAATATTTTGCCTGCTCCTGATCGGGACCTGCCTCGCGCAAATAAGCCCCTGGCTGCGCAATTTCGCCGTCAATTATTGCTTTCACGATTTCAACCGCGCCTATGCCGCGGGTTTTATGGAAAAAGACGACCCGGAAAACACCTCCAATTATTTCGTGGCCGCTCAGAGCCTGCGAGCAGTTCTCAATCCGGGAGACCAGATCGCCAGTTTCGGGCCTTATCCCCTGATCCCGTTTTTGCTCAAGAAAAAACTGCCCACCTATTATCCGTGCGTTCACCATTTGCTGATGATGCGCCGGGACGGCAAAATATTTCCCATCCAAAAAGTACTGATCAGGCAATATAGCCATGAGATGATCATCTCCCGGCCGCGCTTTATCATCATGACCGCTGAACTCCCCGTTCAAAAAAGGCGCTTGTTCAATTTTATGAGTTACGGCGCCGCGGAAGCTCTTGAGAAAGAATTCCCGGAGCTTTTAAAATTCATTCAAACAAACTACAGGCTCAAAATTATTATAGGCAAAGTCTATATTTATGAATTCTTGGGTTCCTCGGTTAAAAAGAATTCGGAGAAAAACAGCAATGCCGGAAAATAAAATTTTCAAAGACCCGCTGTTCTGGCTCTCATTTGTCATCGGCGGATTTTTCCTGTCCCTGACCCTCTGGTTCAGCCTGGGCATGGACCAGGCCCTTTATTGCTACAGCGCCTGGGTCTGGAAGAATTATAATTTGCTGCCCTACGTCGGCGTGTGGGAGCACAATTTCCCGGGGATTTTCCTGGTGCATTGGCTGGAGATGGCGCTTTTCGGGGAGGGCGTTCTGGGCTTCAGGATTTTTGACTTCCTGGTCCAACTGAGCTGCCTGCCCATGATTTTCTATCTGGCCAGGAGGCTCTCCGGGTCCGGCGTTCCCGGGTTGTTGACAGTTGGGCAGGGCAAGCCCTGCCCCTACGCCAGGCTTGCCGGGTCACTGGCAACCGTGTTCTACGGGATTTATTATTTCAGCCTGGGAAACAGCGGCGCCGGCCAGCGAGAGACCTTCATCCTCGAGATTTTTTTAACGTGCTTGACCATCGCTTTTTCCGGACAGGGATTATTCCGGCTCAGAGCCGCTGCAATCGGTCTTTTGCTTGGTTTTGTCTTTTTGCTCAAACCCTTCTACGGCCTTTCCTGGCCGGTGTTCGGGGTTTTCTTTCTGGTGACGGGTATGAAGCAGAGGCCGAAAAAAATCCGGCTCGACCTCCTGCTCTTTTCCATTTGCTGTTTGCTGCCCGCGTTGATTTTCATTTTCAGCTACTGGCGCATGGGCTTTGCAGGTCAGCTCTATCAAGAACTGGTTTGGTATAACTTAAAAATCTACAGCAAGATGATCGACGCCAAAACCCAGTGGAAATATTTTTTCCTCCAGGATTTTTTAAATCTTGTTTTCCACGACCAACCCATGATTTTCCTATCCGCGCTGATTGCGATCGGTTATCAATTTAGAAAACGCTCGCTCGCAAAGGACAAGCCCCTGTTTTGGATTTTGCTCTCGCTGCTTTTTGTATGCATTTTCAGCTATGCGTTCCAGGCAAAATTTTTCCCCTACCAGATGGCGCCGTTCATGGGATTTTTGATCATCTTTTCCGGATGGGCGTTCGGACAGGCCGTCTTCATGCTCACGGACCTGACCAGGTCCGCTCCGGGCAAAACCGCGCTCGCCGCCGCCTGCGTAATCCTCATCATCCTGGCCATCGCGAACACAGACCCCTGGCTGAGAGGCTTCGCAGCCAGATATTGCTTCCGCGATTTTGACCGCGCATATCAGGCCGGCGCGGGAACCGTCTATGACACTCAGCTATCAGCCAACTATTTCCAGGTCGCGCGCTTTCTCAAGCCCGAGGTCAAGCCCGGAGATGAAATCGCCTGCTTCGGCCCGTATCCCCTGCTCCCGTTCCTGCTAAAAACAAAACTGGTCACCACTTTCCCCTGCGTGCAGTATCTGTTGAGGATGAGGATGGACGGCCAAATCCCGGACCTTCAGAAGAAATGGATTGAGGAATTCAGCGGCCAGATTGTTTCCGCACGGCCCCGCTTCATCGTCGTCTCCGACAGCTTCCCCGCTTGGAACAACGCCTTCTTCAATTATACCCAGCGCGACCTGGCAAAAGCGCTCGACCATCAATTCCCGGGACTCAAAACCTTCATCACAAATGACTACAAACTAAAAGCCGTGATCGGGCATGTGAAGGTTTATGAAATAATATCAGTTGATAAGTGAACAAGTTGATAAGTTGACCGGAATTTTCCTTAATCCACCTGCTTAAATTTTTTTTATTTTGTCCCTTGCAATCGGATTTTTCGTATATATAATGAATCCGTGGGTAGGCTTTGACCTTGTAGAATCTAAATTTTTTGGGAGGGGTCCGATTAATTTGAAGGTATTGATGTTCGGCTGGGAATTCCCGCCGCTGATCACCGGCGGCTTGGGAGTCGCCTGCCATGGCATCACCCGGGGTCTGGCCCAGTTGGGCGCCAAGATAACCCTGGTGGTGCCCCGCTACATTGACCGGTCCCCCAAATTCCTCAAGCTGGTCTCCGCGGACAAGATCCTTTCCAAGCGGGAGTCCGGCCAGGATATTGATCTCTCGGAGATAATTCCCCTGATCAGCGCCTACATCAGCCCGGAGGATTATGAAGACTGGTACAAAAAAGCGTTTACCAGCGCGGCATCCATCAAGCTCCTTTACGGGCCTGACCTTTTTTACGAGATGGAGCGCTTCGCCCTGGCCGCAGGCCTGGTGGCCTCAAAGGCCAAATTCGATGTCATCCATTGCCACGACTGGTTGACCGCCAAGGCCGCGATTGTGGCCAAAAAAATCCTGGGCGTGCCCATGGTCATGCATGTCCACTCCATCGAAAACGACCGGAGCGTTTTCTGCAACCCCGCGGTCTCCGAGGTTGAGAAAGAGGGACTGGAGGCCGCGGACTGCGTCCTTTGCGTGAGCCGCTACACCATGGAACGGGTTAAAAAAATCTACGGCATCCCGAAAAGCAAGATGGACGTGGTGCACAACGGCATCGACCTCAAGAACTGCGCCCTGCCCCGGGTCAACATGTCCCGCAAAAGCACCAAGCAGGCCCTGTTCCTGGGCAGGATCACCTGGCAGAAAGGCCCGGACTATTTCGTGGACTCCGCCCGGATCATGCTGGAGAAGCGTTCCGGCCTCAGGTTCGTGCTCGCGGGCTGGGGGGACAAGGCCATCCCTTTGATCGACCGGGTTGCAAAATGGCGTCTGGGAACTAAAATATTATTCGCCGGGTTCCTTAACGACACCGATGTCAAGAGGTTGTTTAGGACCTCGGACTTGTTCATGATGCCCTCTATTTCAGAGCCGTTCGGACTGGTGACGCTTGAAGCCCTGAGCCAGGGCGTGCCCGCGGTGATCAGCAAGCAGAGCGGGATCAGCGAGGTCCTGGACACGGTCCCCAACGCCGATTACTGGGACACCGAAAAGTTCGCATCATTCGGCTTGCAGATTCTGGACAACCCGGTACAATCGCAGAAAATGCTCAACCAGCTCTGGCCCGAGATCGAAGCCATGAACTGGGAGCGGAACGGAAAGAAAATTCTCGAGCACTATGAAAAGTTGATTTCAAGGCAGTAACCCATGAAGACCGTGGTTTTTTATTTCCAGGTGCACCAGCCTTACCGCATGCGGAATTACCATATTCTGGACATCGGCAAGAACCACAGCTATTTCGACGACGTCCAGAATATCGAGATCATAAAAAAGGTCGCGGGAAAATGCTACCTGCCGGCCAACCGGATGATCGCGCAACTGGTGCGCGAGACCAAAGGAAAATTCCGGGTCAGCTATTCCGTCTCCGGGGTCGCGCTCGAGCAGATGCAAAAAGAAGTGCCCGAGGTCATCGACAGCTTCCGCGATCTCGCCCAAACCGGGGGCGTGGAGTTCCTGGCCGAAACCTATTACCATTCCCTGGCATCGGTCTTCTCCCAGGCCGAGTTTGAGGACCAGGTCCGCCGCCAGATGGACACCGTCCAGCGCCTGTTCAACTACAAGCCTTACACCTTCCGAAACACCGAACTGATCTACCACGACCACCTGGCATGGCTCGCCCAGAACCTGGGATTCAAGGCCGTGCTCACCGAGGGCGTTGACCACCTGATCGGCCGAGACGGCGCCTGCAACATGTTCAAGGCCAGGCACGCGGACGTCAAGGTCATGTGCCGCAACTACCGGCTCTCAGACGACATCGCCTTCCGGTTTTCAGCCCACAAGTGGTCGGAGTTCCCGCTCTTTGCCGACAAGTGGGCGTCCTGGGTAAAGCACTCGCCCGGGCCGCTCGTCAACATCTTCATCGACTACGAGACCTTCGGGGAGCACCATTGGGAATCTTCCGGAATCTTCGGATTCTTGAAATACATGCCGGAAGCGCTGCTAAACACCGGTGAAATCGAAATCCTGACCCCCGGAGAGGCCGCGCAAAAATATGCGCCTACCGCGGAGATTTCCCCTCCCCACTGGATCTCATGGGCCGACACCGAGCGAGACCTGTCCGCATGGCTCGGCAACGACATGCAGCGAGACGCCATGGGCAAGCTCTACGAGATGGAAGGCAGGATCAAGGCCGCCAACGACCCCGGACTGCTCGAAGACTGGAGAAAGCTCTCAACCTCGGACCACTACTACTACATGTCCACCAAGCGCGAGGGAGACGCCGAGGTCCATACCTACTTCAACCCCCACCTCGGACCACATTTCGCTTACATCACTATGATGCGCATACTGAATGATGTTGAAGAACGAGCTAAAAAGAATTAGCAGCTAAACGCCCTACTCTCCCAAACACCCGTCCGCTGTAGTCACGCTAATGCGGGACGAAGGAGGATGAGAATCTTGAATGATGTCGAAGAGCGAGCTAAAAAGAACTGAATTTTCCCCTGTAGGGGCACGGCTTCCAGCCTTCGTAGCGGAAGCTACTTCGGCGGAGTAGGCTGCCGTGCCCATCATTTTTTAATTTTTTTGCTAGCACAGCGAGTACCGCCAAAGGCGGGGCCCGTCCGCCGACTCGTCCGCCGACTCGTCCGCCGAAGTTTCAACGAAGGAGGAAGTCTGGCCATACGGGACGAAGGTGGAAGTTTTAACGAAGGAGGAAGTCACGCTAATGCGGGACGAAGGAGGATGAGAATCCTCAACGACGTCGAAGAACGCGCGCATCGTAATTGAGATTCTCTTATCGTAGGGGCAGGGCTTGCCCTGCCCTGCTAGCGAAGTGAGTCCCGCCAGAGGTGGAATGCAAAGGACTTTAGCCCCGATTCCTTGCCAACCCATCTACTTCTCAACTTGCCAACTTTTAAATAATTTATCTGTTGACATCATTATTAAATCGTGCTAAATGTTTAATTAAGAATGGATATAAAAGTGATACAGAATTTTGCAGGGATTACAATGGGAAAAACTGAAATATTTGAGGAGCTTCTAGAAAGTCAAAAGATAATACTGGGGGCCTGAAGGCCGATGACTGATACTATACGTCACGAGCTTTTAAACTGGTTCCGCGAATATGCTAAGCCATTAGCTCCAGCCTATGAGGGTGCTATACGTATGATAGATGATGTCGACTTTCCAGGTCGTGTTCACTTTATCGCCCACGCCATACGCGACATTTCTGATCGGTTGATATATGTCCTTGATACTCAATTAGAGGAACAGCGGGTTGAATACCATTACGAGTTAGATAAAATATCGAAACAGTGGCCTGAAATCAATCCAATTAAATATTCGAATGGCGATTCAACTGAACACGAGAATATACTTATAAGATACAATGTCGCATCCATGATCGACACTCTTGTTAAAGCGCATCGTCAAAGCAGACAAAGGCCATCCAATTCTGAACTGCTTTTTCAATACTTAATGCGCAAGGAACCATTGGAAGCAGAAGTCAATCGCCAACTTGTAAAAGATTTCGAACGATTAAAAGATTGGTTCATGAAATACGCTCACCTGCGAAGAAAGGACCCACCAAAGGTGGATGAATCAGAGTTACAAACAAAATTTAAAATTTTTGAGGCAATGATCCATAGCTTTGTTGGAAACTTTTTTACAGGAAAGAAAAAGATCGATGAAATCTTACAAAAAGCCAACCAGTAAGGAAGTAGATGAAGCAATTCCTTTGTTGAGTTCTCCTCAGCATCGGGCACATTTTTTTATTCATCTGGAGAATCCGTACTGGATAGCGCAGCTTAAAATTCGGGGCATGTTCAATTATCCACCGAAAGCTGAAACTATCCCTGGGGGCGGTATCCGTTTCCCCCGTTGGCCAGCATCAAACTACTTAGCGAGAATGGCTGCACATGCCCCATCTGAAGTAGCAGATATTTTTATAAGCTTAAAGACAGATAACTTGTCTGTCATAGGAGACATGCTCAAAGCCGCTTTAGAGATGCCAGCTAATATAGCGGCGTCGCTAGAACCAATAATTTCTAGAGCCGTTAAGGGAGACATTCTGTTATTTTCTTTCAAAGATGCCAGCGACCTCTGCGTCCACTTGGCAAATGGTAGTGAGGTGACTGCTGCGATGATCTTGGCTGAAGCTCTGTTCACTCCGAAGTTCGAACAGGACCAAGAGGAGCCTAGTAGGCGGGATGAATATTGGTACAAGGAGGGACTCAAAAAAATAATACCTGCACTGGTTGCCCGTGAACCTCGTAAGTTCCTTATAGACTTGTGCGACTGGCTGAAGGCATTTGTAAATGCCAGGAAACAAGAAGGCCTAGAATCAGGTGAGGATAATTCGATTATTTGGCGTTCGGCGATTGAGGAACATGCGCAGAATAGAGATTATGAATTTGCTGGTGTCATGGTCGGATTTGTTAGGGATGGGTTCGAAAAAGCGATCAGCGGGAAACACCTATCGCTAGAGGATTCTATCGAAATACTTGATCTTTACTCATACTTAGTCTTCAAGCGAATCAGAATCCATCTGATAAACGAATTCGCAGATAAGAATGTTAAATTGACTAGAGAAACAATAATGGACCGGGGCCTGTTTAACGATTATCAATATAAACACGAATACGCGATGCTAGTGGGTCGTCGGCTGGGCTTGCTGTTGCAAACAGAAAAGGATGAATGGTTCAAATGGATAGATGAAGGACCGGATGATTCGGAATTTGATGAATCTGATAAAGAAGATGACAGAAAAAGCCGGAAAAGTTATTGGCAGTTCGAAAAGATGCATAATGTGAGGGATCATCTGGAAGGAAATTGGCGGAAGTTGTATGGGGAAATGCTCCAAAAAAATGGTGAGCCGAAAATGGCTGACCTGAATTTTCGTATGGATACCAGGTGGGGGGGCGATGCTAGTCCAATTACTATTAATGAGCTTACAGCACTGACATTTGAACAAGCCGTGGAAAAAGTATCATCCTGGGTACCTAAGAAGCAGGATCGGTTTATGGGGCCCAACATAGAAGGACTTGCTTCCACATTCGAGAAATATATAGCGACCAATTCTGAGGAATTCTCAAAACATGCAGAGGCGCTAGTCGGGCGCCCTGCAATCTATGTTCAAATATTCATCAGCCAGATGGCTGAGGCGGTAAAAACTGGTCGCGCGGTAAATGTTTCTGCGGTGATGAAGCTGTGTCTTTGGGTATTAGATAATCAAAAAGAAGAACCCGAAACACCCGAAAATGGGAATAAAGCAGTTGTTGGGGACGATTGGCATGGGACGAGAGATGAGATATTGCGATTCATACGGAATGCATGCCAGGCAATAGTAAATGATGCCCCCAAGTATCAGATGGATGAACTGCGGGAGCCATTTTGGGAGTCGCTTGTAAAGCTCTACAAAGTTCAGGCTAAGTCCTATATTGTTTACGACAAAGAGAAGGACGATCCACGCTTGAAAGATTATCTAACTATAGGAATGAATTCTCCACGGGGAAAAGCGGTAGAAGCGGCTATGGAATATGCACGCTGGGTTGCGAATCAGATCAAAAAGCCGGAAGGAAATCGTACGGTTATCGAAGGTGGATTCGACGCAATGCCTGAAGTGCGAGATATGCTGGAGTGGCAGATTGCCTCTGAAAATCGGAGCTTCGAAGCACTGTCAATAATCGGAGCATCTATCGGTCTGATCAATTGGATCGATAAGGATTGGTTGGCTGCAAATACAGAGAGATTATTTAACCTAGAGGGTATTGAGGGATCACCTGCAATGGCGCACGGTTGGGCTGCATGGAATGCTTTTCTGGTATGGGTCCGGCCTCATATCGAGTTTTATAGGTTATTCAAAAAGCAATTTGCCTATGCCGTTGCACAGTCAGCAACGGTAATTATCCCTGAGAAAAGTCATCCACAACCCATGAATCGTCTTGGTGAACACCTGATGCTCCTTTACGGGCGAGGCCAGCTCGGGCTTGATGACGATAATGGCCTGTTAAGACATTTTCTTGCCAAGGCGCATCCTGATATTCGAAGGCATGCCATTAGCTTAGTGGGTATGAGTCTTGAAGGTAAGGATAAGATACCAGAGGAAGTCATACACCTATTCCAAGACCTATGGGACATTTACTGGGAAGTCTCTGGCAAGAAAGATGCTGCAGAAAAGCCCGATGCATATCTGTTTGACCCCTGGTTCTCATCCGAGAAGTTCCCGGAACAGTGGGCGATCGACCAACTTGAGAAATTAGTGAGCGTAACCCCGACACCGGAGCTTGATGATCCCAATATGGAGCAGTTGGCAAAGATATCTAATATAGACATCAAAAAAGCTGTTCGCATCGTTGATTTGCTGGCCCGTGGTGATAAAGAGGGATGGCGCATATATGGATGGCAGGTTTCAGCAATGAAGATATTAGAAAACGGTATAAATGCCGGTGGAGATGCGCAGAAGCAAGCTGAGCAGGTAATCGATTATCTTGGCCGAAGGGGATATATCAAGTTCGGTGAATTATTTGAATTCAAAGGTGCGAGCGACACTAAATAATCTACAATAATCTCCGCACAAAATCCAACCTTTTTTCGTCCGAAAAATTATCGTCCAGAACCCGATGAAAATTCAGGCAAAACAAAAAACTGTTCAGCGGCACTAAAAAGTTCAAAGTAAAAAGTATGAAGGCTAAAGTAAGTTAATTCTCAATAAATTCAGCGAGTTCTGGAACTTATTCTAAAAAACACCCCTTAAAATTCATACATATGTAGAGGCTGCAAGCGAGTCCGCTAAACCCGGCTCGGCCGTCAGTGCTCAGGTGGGTGTGGAGATAATATACTTCTCCCCACAGTCTAAGAGCTGGTCTTGATCGTTTATTGCAAGGGCGGAAGGAAGCTGAAAAAAGCTGCCCAAGCAATAGGTCAGGTTAAGGGCCATGCCCTTATGGAACATCCTGGCACTAATCAGACAAGATCATTCCATCATCGTATAGGCAAATGCCTATACGGACCGTCGGTATCCGATCGCATCGGAGCGTTGGCCCTCATTTTTTGCATCCTCATAAGTGGCCAATGCACTTGCAGCTGCACCTTGTCCTACGAAGTCCCCCGCGAAGTCGGGAAAGGACGAAGTAGGACGGCTCTTCGGATGACATCGAATTAATGACTCGTTCTTTGAAAGCGCATCGTTACGGCATGGTGGTCTAAAAAAAGGGCCGAACAAGAGAGGACTAAACACAACGACACAACGGGCACGACGTAATTTCTTCTTTTTTCTTTTAAACAAGAAAAGATGTTTTTTCGTTGTGTCTTCGTGTCGCCTGTCCGCCGTAGTCCTGCCCTGCAGGACGAAGGCGGATGTGGTAAAAATCTTCTCTCCTTTGCGATCTTTGCGTCCTTTGCGTTGAAGACGGTCCTTCCGGACGGCCATGCTTTTTCATTGTTCGGGCCGGCAAGGGCATGGCCCTTGACCAGACTATCCGCATTATCGCATTTGGTTCTCCTTTGAGTCCTTTGCGTCTTTGCGGTGAATGGTTATTGGGTTTTGATGCTAGCTGCCCTTTGAC